>Ga0105240_10006069_pt1 | contig 17847 bp, 15 predicted proteins | sample KBSC54metaG_FD_80426 | JGI IMG/M metagenome (GOLD analysis project Ga0105240, IMG submission 80426) | Corn rhizosphere microbial communities from Kellogg Biological Station, Michigan, USA - KBS C5-4 metaG | ecosystem: Host-associated > Plants > Roots > Rhizosphere > Soil | place: Michigan, USA...
GAGGACCTGTACTACCGCCTCAACGTCGTGCACATCGAAATGCCGCCGCTGAACCGGCGGCGCGAGGACATTCCGCTGCTGGTCGCCCACTTCCTGGCGCAGATCGCCAAAGAAAGCGGCGTCCGCAAGATCTACGCTCCCGAAGCGGTCGAGCTGCTGGCCACGGCCGACTGGCCTGGCAACATCCGCCAGTTGCAGAACGTGGTTCGCCAGAACGTCGCGCTTTCGCAAACGCCGATCATTCCCGTCGAGCTCGTGCAGCAATCCCTGGGCGGCGGCCCCGGACGGCTGCCATCGTTCGATGAGGCCCGCGACGAGTTCACACGCAGCTATCTGTCGCAGATCCTGCAGATCACCGGCGGCAACGTGAGCCAGGCGGCCAGGCTGGCCAAGCGCAACAGGACCGACTTCTACAAGCTGCTCGCGCGTCACCAGCTCACGCCGGAAGAGTTCAAGCAACGCTGATCCGGGGGCCCGGCGCGCCGATCGAGCCCCGGCCGCTCATCCGGGCCGGCTCGCTCGTTCACGCCGCGCCGCAAATCACGCCGCCAGCCCGCAGATCTAGGCGAGCGCCCGCGCCTCGGGCCTGAGGGTGAGCTCGTCGATCAACTGCTTCGTCTGGCGGATGTTGCCGCGGCTGGAAGCACCGAAGACGATCGACTCGATGGCCGGCTGACGGCAGACATACTCGATGGCCTCGCGCGGCGACAGCGCTCCGGAGGCCAGCACCGACATGGCCACCGGCCGAAAACGACGCGTGGCGATGGTCTTCTCGTAGAGCTCCATACCGCCGCACATCCGGAAGCCGATCTTGTTGATGTTCGCGCAGACGATCGGGTTGTCGACGCCGATCTCCTCCAGCACGTCCAGCAGCCGCGGCACGTTCATGGTGATGAAGCCCGGCTCTGCGTCGTAGCGATTGCGCACGTGGTCCGCGAACATGCGGAAAGCGTCCTTCATGCCCAGGCCCAGCAGCAGATCAGTGACGACGTTCTGGATGAAGATCACCGGCGTGGACAAGCCGTGAAACATCTTCATCTCGGCATCCACGAGCATCTGCGCTACCACCTCGATGTCCTTGCTGGCGAGCGCGACACCGCCGCGGAACATGGCCGCGACCGCGCCGTCCTCCGGTAGAAACTTACGCAATGCGCCCATGGTGCCGTGCTCGGTAACGGCATTTGCGTACTTGTGAGCGTAGGGCATGCACGGATAGAACCGATAGTCCGGGTACCGGTCCCGGTTGGCGCGAAAGTAATCGCAGATTTCCTCCACGCGATCGTGAGTGGTGCACATGAACGTGCGGATGCCCTCCTGGTAGGCCGCATCGAGCACCTCGATGACCGATGAAAGTTCCTGGAAACGCATGGCCTGGGCGCGAGCCTTCTCCTCGGACATGTGGTTCACGCCGAAGAATTGGTTATCGCCGAAAAGCACCCTGTCCATCGCTCCCCACTCCGTGCCTGATTACCCGAGGACGCGCGCCCAGAAACCGCGCGGCCTCACACTGGCGGCGACCGTCACAGGGATCGCGCGACCACCGCCGACTTGCGCGAGGATCATCTCGACCAGCTTGTCGGTCTGCAGCGCCGAGCGGAACGAATTGACGTTGTCGCGGCGCTGGTTTTCGATCGCCTTCACGAAATAATCGATCTGCGCCGAGTATTCCTCGCCGCGCAGGTAGTACCACACCGGCTGTGTGAGCTCGGTGGTATATCTGGAAACCCAGCCGCCGTTGCAAGCCGGAACCGCCGGGTGCGGCACCCGCAGATAGATCTGACATTCCTGGCGGTCCGCGCAAAGGCGTCCGTTGGTGCCCCACACCGATATCCGGGTCGTCATCTTGCGGCAGCTTTCGTCGCTCCAGTTGACGCAGAGCTGACCCGTCGCGCCATCGCGAAAGCTCATGGTGCAGTACACCTCGTCGGCAACATCGCGCGAGAAGAGGCTGTTCAGCGCTACGCCACTCACCGAGGCCGGCGGAGTGTGGATGAAGTTAACCAGGTCCAACGCATGACAGGCGTAGTCGTACAGCGCGCCACCCCCCTCGTCCTTGGAGGAACGCCAGGTGCTGCCCTTGGGCCGCAGGACGACAGGGCCGTAAGCCTCGGCGCGAATGTGGTGCACCTTGCCGAGCGCACCCGACTGCACGACGCGAGCCGCCTCCTGGAACGCACCGACGAAGCGGTAGTGGTATCCGACTTGATTGACGAGACCCCTGGATTCGGCCATGGCCGCCAGACGCTCGCCGTCGGGGACATCGAGCACAAAAGGCTTCTCGCAGAACACATGAAGGTTGCGCTGCAGCGCCTTCTCCACCATCCGCGCATGCAGCTTCGACGGCGTGGCGATCACCACGGCGTCGAGCTGCTCGCTCTGCATCAACCGGTCGGTGTCGTCATAGCACTTGAGGCCGGTGTGCTTGCTCAGCACGTCGGTCAGGTAGGCATTCTGATCGCAGCAGGCCACGACCTTCACGCCCGGGTGGCTGCCCAGGATCGCCAGGTGCGAGAGGCCCATCTTGCCCAGCCCCACCATTGCCACTCTCAGCATCGAGCCGCTCCCATGCCTTCTGTCGCACATCGGCCGAGGATGGACTCCTTGATCAGGGCGTACGCCTGACGTCCCTTCTCCAGCAGGAGTCGATTTGCCGGCTTGCGCGCGGCGCCTTGCAGGATGCTCAGCAATGCGGATGCCGTGAGCGTGGGCGCGTGCACGAATGCGCCCGCCCTCAGCAGGTACCGGTCCACGTCGAGCAACTCGTCCTGATAGACCGAGATGGTGGGAATTCCAAGCACGGCCATCTCGCGAGTCATCGTGCCGCCCGCGCCGACGAACAGATCGCAGTCAGGCGCGACATCCGCGATATCCAGCGCCGTGTCCACTACCTCGACTCCCGCGAACTCCCGGTAGTGCATGCCCTGGGCCCTGCCCCGTGGCAGCACGATTACACGAGTGCGGTCCCTGATGCCCAGAATCAGCTCGTCCAGGAAATTGCGGCTGCCTTTGTAGTATTGCGCCGTCCACGGCTCAGGCCGGATATACACCGTCGGGCGCTCTTTGCGCGCGGGCATCCTGTGCGCGCGCGACAATTGCTCATCGAGCTCCCAAAGGTAGATGCCCTCCTTCACGCCCGGGTAATGAACCACCTTGCGGGCGCTCGCGCACTGCCGGCGCAGCTTGTCATCCGCAAGGAATTCCGGCACCAGGATCCGGCTCGCGCACAGGAACGCCGGGATGTTGCCCAGGGCGTGCTCGTTGTCGTTCATGTAGATCGAGCGTACTCCCAGCAGGCGCGCGACCATCGGTGAGTGGAACGAGCTCTGCGAGATCGCCACGTCGATGCGCTTGCGCCGCAAATAACGCCACAGCTGCCAGACACGAATCGGATACCCCAGCAGCTTCATCCTGAAGTCACCGCCATAGTGCACGCCCACCACTTCGTATCGCAGCCCGTGCAGCTCTAGCAGATCGATGGTATTCGCCAGTGGCCGGCACGTGATGACGACGTCGTGGCCCTCAGCCTCGAGATCGCGGATCATGCGCGCGAACAGGTTGATGTGCGGGGAGTTCGAGAGGTCGAACCAGATATTCACCGCGTGCGCTCCGGTTCACTGAGCACACCCCCGCGCGAGATCATCGTAACTCCCTAAGCGGCGTGCGAGCAGGAGGAATCCGACCGCACCTGCGCGGTGGGCTCTGTGGCGACCGCGGAACGATCCGGGTCCCCTGCCACTTGCGGATAACGCACGATCTGGTCGATCTGATAGTCCTTGATGTCGCGTGCGTGAGTAAAGATGATCAGCTCCCCGAGCAGGCCGAGCGCGAACAGCTGCATCCCAAGCACCGCGAGCAGCGAGGACAGCAGTAGCGCCGGACGGTCGGCCAGCGGATGGCGGAACACGAGCCGATCGATGGCCAGCCATGCCACGAGCAAGGCGCCGATCGCGAACGTCGAGGCTCCCACCATGCCGAAAAAGCGCAGCGGCTTCTTCGTGAAGCGCACCAGAAAGAAGACGGTGAAGATATCCAACAGGCGGCGCACGTAGTCGCGCAGGGGGTATCCGCGTTCATAGCGGTCGCTGGAGGATTGCCGCAGATCCACTTCGACGACGCGAAAACCCTGCCGATTGGCGAGCACGGGCAGGAAGCGGTGCTGGTCGCCGTACAGAGTGATCTCTTCGAGCACACGGCGCCGCATTGCGCGCGCGCCACAGCCCAGATCATTGAAGCGCTGCCCGGTGACCGAGCCGATCATCCGGTGAAATGCGCTGCGACGCAGCCTCTCGAATCGGCCCCCGGCTCGCGGCCAGCGCCGGCCGATCGCCAGATCGCTCGCTCCCAGGGCTTGCACCAGTTTGGCGACGTCCGCGCCCTGGACCTGATGGTAGGCCGGCAGGGTGACGATCATCGTGCCGGTCGCACGCTGGAAGCCCGCCATCAACGCGGTTGCCTCGCCGAACCGCTTTGTCAGGCTGATCACCGCCAGGTTGCCGCTTCCGGACCGCGGGCTCATCAGGCGCTGCAGGTTGGTTGCGACGCCCGGTTTGGGGCCGTCCAGCACAATGACCCATTCATAGGAGACCCCGAGAGCCTCCAGCCCGAGGCGGTAGTCATCGATCAGTGCGCACAGATCCGCGGCATGGCGCTCGCCGACCGGTATGACCACGGACACCTTCGGTTCGGAAGGCTGTTCAACCACGTTCGTCATCGATTCGAGCTCACTGGATGAGGGGTGACCGCGCCGGCGATACGCTCGGTCAATCCGGAGAATTCGTGCTCGCGTAGATCGCCGAGCTTGTAGATGAGCTCCCCGAGCGCGCCGCCGGCGAACAGCACGATGGCCGAGCTCAGGAATATCACGCCGCTCCCGGCGACCGGCAAAGACAAGGTCCCGGTCGCGATGAAATGCACCGCCGTCCAGCCGAAGGCGACCGCGGCCACCGCCAGCATGGGCAGGCTGAGCAGCCCGAACCACAGCATGGGCCGGGCCGTGAAGGAGGCGACTGTCTTGATGACCATCAGATCCAGCAGCACTTTGTAGATCCGCGCCAACCCGTATTTGGACTTGCCGAAGCGGCGCGCATGGTGGCGGACCTTGACCTCCGCAATCTTCGGTCCCGCTATGGAGGCCATCGCGGGGATGAACCGGTGCATCTCCGAATACAGCGGGATCTTCTTGATCAGGCAGGCGCGGTACGCTTTCAGCGAGCAGCCGTTGTCGCGGATCGGCACCCCGGTCACCTTGGCAATGAGCCGGTTCGCGATTCGCGAGGGAATCTTCCTGGAGATGAGCTTGTCCTGGCGGTCGAAGCGCCAGCCGACCACGATGTCGTGCCCTGCCTCGATCTCCTCCAGCAGACGGCCGATGTCGCTGGGATCGTTCTGCAAGTCGCCGTCCATCGTCACGATCACCGCGCCGGAGGAATGCGCGATGCCGGCTGCCATGGCAGGGGTCTGGCCGTAGTTGCGGCGAAACTTCACCAGCACCACGCGCGCATCGCTGCGAGCGATCTCATCGACCAGGCGTACTGTGGCATCCGTACTCCCGTCATCGACGAAGAGAATCTCGAAGCTCAGCCCCAGAGGCGCGACGGCGCCGACGATGGCCGAGTACAGGGGCCGCACGCTGTCCTCCTCGTTGAACAGCGGGACGACGATCGAAAGCTCCGGATCCACGCTCATGCTCGTTCCTGTGCCCCCCGCACGGCGCTCAGTAATACGGACTGTCGTTACGCTCGGTGGACCGATTGAGCACCACGCCCAACACGTTGAGCTCGGAGAGGACCTCGGTGGCGTTCGCCAAAGTGCGGCGGGCGGTCTGCCCCTGAGCGACGACGATCAGGAAGGCATCCACGCGCGGAGCGAACGCGAGCACATCATCGGTCACCATCAGCGGCGGCAGGTCATAGACCACCACGCGCCGCGGCGACTGGCTTTCGAGCGCATTGACGAAGTCCGCCATCCGCGGCGAGCTGAGCAGCTCCGAGGAGCTCTCCACGGAAGTGGCGTTCGGAACCACCGCGAGTCGCTTGACCCCGATGTCGTACACGATCTGCTCCAGCTCCACCTGTCCGGTGAGGAAATCGGTGAGCCCGTGCTCGTAGGTCATTCCCAGGTAGCTGCCCAATTGCGGGCGCTGCAGATCCAGGTCCACCAGCGTGACCCAGGTATTGACGTCCTGCGCCAATGCCAGCGCGAGATTGACCGCCGTCAGGCTTTTCCCCTCGCCCGCGGCTATTCCCGTGATACCCAGGCTCGCCCAGTTGTTCGCCGAAAGGCGTCGCAGAACCCGGGTTCGCAGGATCTTGTAGGCGCGCGAGATCGCCACGTCGTGAACGCGAAGCAGAACGTGATGGCGCTCCATCGCGTCCGGATCCACAGGAGCCGAGCGGTACTGCGGCGTGAATGCATCCTGGGGTGCGGTTCCGGGCGGGGGCTGGGGCACGCCGCTGTTCCGTGGGCGTGCCGTCCGCTGCAGCGGCGCGGACATTACGTCAACCGGCGCGGCGACCGCGCGCTCGTGCGCCGAACGGCGCATGACTTCCTCGATTAGGCTCATGAGAATCGCTTCCTCGCAGCACGCTTGCTGATATGCAGGACCACTCGAGACCCCTGACCACTACCCCTCAATAGAAACTCCGCACCGTGAGCACTACCGCAGCGCTTACGACCGCGACACCGCTGCTGAGCATCGCAACCTGCCAACGCTGCTTCCGCGCGGACGCAGCGTCCCGAATGATTGGAATGACTCCGAGCGGGGCGACGGAGAGCACCCGCCGCACATCCCGGCTTCCGCGAACGCTCTGATCCATACTCTCGACGAAAACCACGCTGGTCAGACCAAAGAGCGTCGCAAGCATCAGGCCTATCGCGGCGATCGCGATGCGCTTGGGCTTGGAGGGTTTGGCGGGGACCGCTGGAGCCTGGACGAGTCGCAGCTCATCGCTGTGCCCACTGGCAATTGCGGCGCTGGAGAGCTCCGAGTCCATCTGGCTCTTCTGCAGCTGGTCATACTGGGTATGGGCGAGCTCCAGGTCACGCGTCAGTGTCTTGTACTCCCGCTCCACCTGGGGCGTTGCCTCCACCCTGTGCTCCATTGTGTCGCGCTTGCTGCGCAGTTCCGCCTCGCGCTTCTGCAGACCGGAGATCTGCGTGTCGATCGCATTCACCTGGGTGCGCAGCTGCACCACCGCGGGGCTTCCGATCGGGTTGCCGGCATTGGTCTCGCCGTTGGCGATCCGTGTCTGCAGCGTCTTGATCTGACGCTCGATCCGCTTGACGTCCGGATAGTCCTCGCTGTAGCGCTGCCGGGCCTGTGCCAGGATCGCCTTCTGCGCCTGCAACTGCGCCGGCAACGACAGGCTGTCCACGGAGCTGCCGCCGGCCTTCAGGGCGTCGATCTGCCGGCGCAAGGCGATCATGTCCGGGTAGTTCTCGTCGTAGGTCGCCAGCTTCTTGGCGTACTCCGCTTGCAACTGTGCGAGCAGACCCTCGTCGGTGCCCGCGTTGCGCGCCTGCTCGAGCTGCTGCTGGAGGAAGATCTTGTCCTGCTGCAGCGTGCGGATCTGCTGCCCGACATCGTCCAGGTCCCGCTGGGTGCGGTCCATCAGATTCAGGTTCAGGTCGGTCAACTCGGGCAGCTGGCCGAAATTCTTCGCCTTGAACTGCGCGAGGCGCGCCTCCGCCTGGGCGATCTGATCGCGGTATTTCTCGGTCTCCCGGGTGTAGAACGCGCTCGCTGCCTTGGCGCGCACCTGCAGGCTCGAGCGGCTCGCCAGCAGGAAGGCATCAGTCAGCCAGGCCGCGGCCTTCTGTGCGCGCACCGGGTCGCGGCTGTCGAAGGAGACCGTGAACGCCGAGATGATCTGGCGCTCGCGTCCGGAGTCGGGGTCGAGGACAGGCACCTTCACCGTGTCGACGGTGGTCTTGCGAATCACCTCCGACACGGCATCGTCGCGGCTCTCATTTGCCGGCACGAGCCCCGGAATCTGGTCGAGCAGCTTGCCGATCGTCGCCGGGCTCAGCACCGATTGGGAGAGGCTGTCGACGTACTCATCCATGTACTCCTTCTCCTTGTTGACCCGATCCTTGTCGGTCGGAACCGCACCCGAGACCGCGGCGTCGGAGAAGGTGATGAGCCCGGTGGACACGAAGATGTCGGGCATGCCGATCGCCAGAGCCAGCGCGCACGCGAGGATCGGCAGCGCGACGACCATGAGCAGCATGCGCCGGCGCTTCAGGGCGGCGAGATAATCGGAGAACTCGGGTGTGATGCTGGAGGGGGTGTCGCTCATTGGGGTAGTCCGACGGGCAGGCCGTTGAAATCGGGCAGGGGCTCGTAACGGCTCGGGGGTTGATAGATCACGGAAATCGTGAACGCATTGGAGGCGGCACGCGGTTCGCCCTGGAAGCGCTGCCAGGTGTAGTCATACTCTCCCGCCAGGCGGTAGTTGCGCGTCAGCTGGTATTGCAGACCGGTCGTCGCAGCGACGTAGTCGCTGCCTTGAATCTCGAACGGCCCTCCGACGGTGCCGCGCAGGCGGATACCACGCGCGCCGACGAACGCCGACAGGCGCGGCTTCAGCGCCCGAATCACGCGGAATCTGAGCTCCGTGTGGTTCTGCACAGCGCCCTCGGCGCTGGGGGCGACTCCTCGGAGCCCGTCCAGCACGAACTGTGTGATCTGATATGTCCAGGTGACGCCGGCGCCGCCGGTGATGCTGGTGGTGCCCACCGTCCCGCCGTTCACTTGAGCCTGCGACCGCAGTGCCCCGAGGCGGAAGTAGTAGCGGATGATCTGGGTGGGGTGGAAAGTCAGCTGCGTCTCACCGCCAAAGCCGTTGGTGGGCTCGACGCCCCCGTTGGGCTCGTAGCGCGTGCCGATGAGACTCCCGGTCAGGGTGGTCTTCTGCGAAATGTCGTACGCCAGCCCTCCCCGGAGCTGGTAGTTCTGGAAGCCGCTCTCCTCGAAAATGTTCTTGTCGTACGCAACGTGCAGATAGTTGGCGTCCAGGTTCAGGTGATAGCGCGGGGAGAAGTCATAGGTCATCGTCGGAGTCACACTCTCGAGCTCGCGACGATTCAGCTCGGTCACCCGTCCGCTTTGCGAGCCGACGATCTGTCCCAGCTCCACGCCGGGGAAGTTGGCCGGCAGCAGCTCGGAGAAGATCACCTCTTCGTTGGCGTACTGGACGGTCATGCCATAGGTCGCCCTGAGCGTCTTCGTCTTCCCGGTCAGGTCGAGATATCCGTTGGTCGAATCGTCCCGCGAATCGTTGGCAAAATAGTTGCCGGTGAGCCTCGGCTCGAGGGATAGCTCCGATCGCTGCGTCAGCCACCGCATGGCGAGCGAGGCATCCAACAGTGCTCCTGCCGCGTGCACGCGGTCGGCATCATCCTCGGCGAGCCTGTAGTTGTCGTTGTACAAGCCGCCGACCTGGACGCGCGGATTGAAGTCCCAGCCGGCGGCATGCGCTACCTGCGCGCCACCCAGCACGGCGTTCAGTACGAACGCCATCCCCGCGGCTCGCGCCGCGACCCCAACCCCTTGCGCTGCACTCTGCTTCAGGATTGTGGGCTCGGGGCACGCTCCTGCCCTACGGGACGACGACAACATCGCCGGCCTGCAGCATGATGTTCTGATCCAGGTTCCGCCCGCGCACCACGTCGGTGTAGCGGAACGGCAACGCCATCTGCTGACCGGAGTCGGTGCGGCGCAGAATCATGATGTCACCCAGGGCGGCGAACGGAGTCGTACCGCCGGCCATGCTCAGCGCCTGCATCACGTCGACCTTGGGGTTGACGATGAAATCCCCGGGCTTGTTCACCTGGCCGATCACATAGACTTTGTTGCCGTTGATCTGCTGAACCGAGACGGTGACGACCGGGTCGGAGATGAACTTGCGCAACCGCTCGGTCAGCATCTGCTGCAGCTCCTGGACGGTTTTGCCGCGGGCGTCCATCTGCCCTGCCAGCGGAAAGGAAAACGTGCCATCCGGGCGCACCAGCACTCCAGGCGGCCCTCCCGCGGCGCCGGGCGGACCCTGCAGGTCGGGCTCCTTCCAGACGGAGATGGAGAGGATGTCGCCGGGCTTTACGGTATAGCCGGCCTCGGGCCCAGTCGCCCGGGGCGCGGTCTGCGCCATGGCGACCTTCTGCGCGAGCGCGGTCTGCGCAAAGACCCCGCACAGCGCCAGTGTGAGAACAATCCTGCAGGTGCCGCGTGATAGTGGCCTTCGCATCAGCGTTCCTCCTTCTTATCTGTCGCGGTGCTCAGAATCCGCTGAAGTCTGGGCCAAGCCTCAGCAAGTGGCGTACCCGCGCCGCGAGCGCGGGACGCTAGCCGCTGTAGCAAGAACCGCGGTCCCCCGGCATGGAACGTTTGGCTGCGGCTGGCGTTGAAAGCGGCGCCACGGGCGGGTTGAGCACATTCCACTTCGAGCAGTCAGAACGATGCAGGCGTCGGCGCGTTGCAGATCCATGACCCCCGATCCAACCATTTGTTTCATCGGTATGGCCAACCTGCCGGTGCTCGCCCCGGAATTCGGCCACCATCGCGCCGGCGGGACCGAGCTGCAGCAGGCGCTGCTCGCAAAGGCGCTCGCGCGCCGCGGGCTGTCGGTCTCCATGATCGTCGCCGATTACGGACAGCCCGACGGCGCCGTGTACGAGGGGGTCAAAACTTACAAGGCATTCGATCCTGCCAAGGGGATTCCCGTGCTGCGCTTCGTGCATCCCCGCTGGAGCGGTCTGTGGGCCGCCATGAGGCGAGCCGATGCGGATATCTACTACACGAGTGCGGCAGGCGGTCACCTCGGGCAGATCGTGATGTTCGCGCGGCTGCATGGCCGCAAGGTCGTCTTTCGCACCGCGAGCAATTCGGACTGCGATCGGCGCCTGCTGCTGGTGCATCTCTGGAGAGACAAGCAACTCTACCGCTACGGCTTGAAGCGAGCCGACCTGGTGCTGGCGCAAACAGTGGAGCAGCAGGCCGCGCTCTCGAAGAATTTCGCTCGCGACAGCCGCGTGGTCAGCTCGCTCACGGAATCAGCCCGCCCGCGGCGCGCATTGGCCGATCGGGACATCGACGTGCTGTGGGTCGGGAACATCCGCAGCGTCAAACGGCCTGAGATTCTGCTCGAGATGGCGCGACGTCTGCCGGCAATCCGCTTTCACATGATCGGCGGGCCGATGCCGCGAGCGGAGAAGCTGTACGAGGCCGTGCGTAGCGAAGCGCTGGCGATTCCGAACCTGCATTTCCATGGCCCCGTTCCATACCATCAGATCGGCCACTACTATGAACGTGCGCGCGTCTATGTCAGCACTTCAAACGTAGAGGGCTTCCCGAACAGCTACCTGCAGGCCTGGGCGCACGGTACTCCGGTGGTCGCCTTCCTGGACCCGGACCAACTCGTGGCTCGCTATGGACTCGGCTGCGCGCCGGGCTCCGTCGGGGAAATGTGCGCCTGCATCCAGGAGCTGATGGCCGATCAGCACCAGTGGCAGGCCGCGAGCCTGCGCAGTGGGCAATTCATGGACAACCGCTTCAGCGAGACAACCATGGTTGCGGGGTACCTGGAAGCGCTGTCGGACCTGCGCCCCGGCCTCCCGCCCGTCACGGCGCAGTAGCTCTCACGGCGCGGAAGTGGAGTGGCGGCCGAACGTCCAGAGGCTGTTGCCCAGGAAATTCCACGCCAGGACCACCGCCGTGGCCAATACCTGCGCGAGGAGGTAGTTCCACGCCGACTCCGTCAGGAGCCGCATCAGTCCCGCGTTGATCAACAGCCCGGCGCTGGCGAGAGAGGCAAATTTCAGCATCGCAGGCCCGTGCGGGTGGCGACTGCGGAAGGTGTAACGGTAGTTGAGCAGATAGTTGACCGCTGCGCTCGCCACAAATCCGAGTGACGATGCGAGCGTAGCGCCCATGCCTGCGAACCGCACTAGCAGGATCAGCAGCGCGTATTGCACGCCCGTGGCCACGACACCGACCGCTGCGAAGCGCACGAAGCGAGACCAGGATACACTGGTCACTTGCGGAAGTTGCTCGTGCAGATGAGCACCCCGCCGCAGCGGCTCTGTCTCACTCACGAAAGATCCCGTCGCTGCAGGACCTTCTCGATGATGTAACGCGGCCGGGCCTTCGTTTCCTGGTACACCTTCCCTAGATATTCACCCAGGATCCCCACGCACAGAATCTGGATCCCCCCCAGCAGATAGATCGGAAGCAGCGTGGAAGCCCATCCAGGTACGGCGCGCGTCGTGAACAGGCGCACCGCGATCGTCCATGCCCCCATCCCGCAGCTGACGAGGAACACCACGAATCCGATGCCCGTGATGAGCCGCAGCGGCGCGATCGAGAAGGACGTCACCGCATCCAGCGCCAGCGCGATCATCTTGCGCAGAGGGTATTTGGAGACTCCCGCAAATCGCTCGCTACGAGCGTAGTACACGATCGCTGACTTGAACCCGACGAGAGGCACGATGCCGCGCAGAAACAGATTCACCTCGCGGAAGCCCTTGAGCGCCTCGATGGCCCGCCGGCTCATCAGACGATAATCCGCGTGGTTGTAGACCGATTCGACGCCGAGCGCGCGCATCAGGCGGTAGAAGCCCTGCGCGGAGGCACGCTTGAAGAAGCCATCGCTGGTGCGGTCCTTGCGAACTCCGTACACCACCTGGATGCCCTCGGCGTACAACTTCAGCATTTCGGGGATCACCTGGATGTCATCCTGCAGATCCGCATCCACGCTCACCAGAACATCGCCCTCCACGGTGTACAAGCCAGCCAGCAGCGCATTCTGGTGCCCGCGGTTGCGGGACAGCTTGATGCCCCCGACGCGCGGATCGCTGCCCGCCAATTCCTCGATCAGCCGCCAGGTGTCGTCCCGGCTTCCGTCATCGACGAATACGATCTGGCTGGATGCGGCGATTCGCTCACCGGCCGTCAGCTCATCGAACAAGCCTCTGAGGCGGCGCGCCGTCTCCGGCAGCACTTCCGCTTCGTTGAAGCACGGCACCACGACAGTGAGGCGCGGGAGTATGGCTCTACGCACCTCAGGCGACGGCGACCCCTCCGAGCGACTCTCCGGACGCACTCGCTCCTGAATCGTGGCGCTATACATACTGTTGAGGTTGACGGCGGCAGGCACGTTCACAGCGGCTCATCCCTATGGGCGTGAATCGGAAGCAGCAGAGCAAATGCGGCCTGGCACGCTATCGATGCAGAAGCGGCGCGCGGCCGGAACCGGGGTGCGATCGTACTTGTCGCGTCTGGCCTCCTGGAAATAGATCGGCAGGCCCTTGTAGGCATCCTTGGCGAGGAACTCCCGTAGCGTGTCGCCATGCACCTCGGACGGATTCACCACGAAATCGGCCGTACAGCGGCTGCCGGATGCGCGCACGACCTCCGCGTCGCCTACACGGCTGCTACTGAGGCGCACGCCCCGATCCAACTCGATGAGCGACAACATCATGTACTGCGGCCGTTGAGCGAAGACCAGCAAATGGCCGGAGCACGCGCGCGCGAAGGCGCGGCCCTCGTTCCGGAAGTACATGAAATCCTCCTGCTTGGCCTCGTGATCCAGCGGGAACGCACCCGTGGGGATGGAGGTGCTGACTCTGCGCGGGGTCAGCTGGGGATAGGGCCACTGATAGTTGCGCACCAGCAGCTCATGCGAGGCTTCCGCCAGCACCTGGTTGCCCAGCGGCAGAAGTATCCCCAGCGCGAAGACATACTGCGGGCGCACGACACGGCTCACGACCAGTGCAATGAACATCGCAACCGCGAGCACGGCCGCCAGAAGATGCCGCGGCGGTGTCGGATTGGGCAGCCAGAAGAGCAGCGTGGGCAGCGCCAGCAAGGCGATCGCGGCAAGATGGAAGCGCGGAAGCTGGCGGGCCGCTCGCGAGGCCGCCAGTGCCGCGAGGCAGAGAATGCTGGCGATTCCGGTTGCCAGCACGAACGCCGCCAGGCCCCGCGGCACGGTCCGCGGATTGTAGAAGGTGGCAAAGAACGTCGTCACGAAGTCCGCGTTGCCACCGTTGTCGTGGTACACGTTCGACTCGATCACGACGTAGATGATCACTGCGACCGCGAGCACCGCGAACCTCAGTCCCGATGTGCGCAGCCAGGTACGCACGGATGGAGTCTCGTGGGCCGGGCTCGCGATCGTGATGAAAGGAAATACCAACGCGACGTCGTTGCGCACACATAGCGCCGTCGTCACGATCGCCAGTGCGGCGGAGGCCGCCGCGACACGGTAGACGAGCCGAATCCTCTCCTCGGTCGCGAACGTCAGCAGCCACGCGCCCAGCAGCAGCAGTGCCATGCCTGGAATCTGCGGGTGGCCGCTGGTGCCAATATCCAGGAACAAAGGGCTGAAGCCGAAGATCATGCAGGTCGCGAACGCGACGCGTACGCCGAACAGCCTCGCTGTGTAGAGAGCCAGCGTGCACATCGCGGCTACCGCGGAGACGTAGCCGAGATAATTGATTACCGGTATGAGGGCGGAGGAATTCAGCAGTATCGAATTGGGAAGGAAGTGATACAGCGCCTGGTAATACCCGAAGCTTACGAGGTAGCCGTAGTGGAAGTTGGCAGTTGCGTGCAGACCGGTGGATGCGCCGTAGATGATGCCGAGCATCATTCGCTCGAGATCCGGCTCGCCGACAACGCCCTGATACACGTAGGGAAGGACTGCCGCCGCGTAAAGAACTGCCGGCAGCGCCAACAGCCAGCCCCGGGAGCGGAACCCGGGCAGCGCAACTGTCCTCTGCAGCGAAACGTTCATGGCAGCGCGAGCCACAGCATCGGCCGGGCCGTGAAGATTGCGACGGTCCTGATCACCAGATCACCTGAGATCGAGCAGCCCCGTGTTGCACGTCTGCCGAGCCTGCCGAGGTCGGGGGGCCAAGCTTCGGCTCTAGCAAGTTGCGTTCCTCCCCCCGCCTCTATCGTCCGATGGCTGTAGCAAGAATCGGCTCACGCTCGCGGCGGCATGGAACGTTTCGCTGTGGCCTGCGTTCACCCGGTTGCCGCCCGCTACCGGCCGTGCCTGCACCGGCCGATGCGAACTGAAAGCCCGATGGAGACCCGCGACTTGGTTCAAGCGACCCTCACCTCCGAGCGTCGAGCGGCGACGCTCTTGCCAGCCGGAGTCTCACGGTGCCGCACGGTGCTCATGGTCGGTCCGGGCATCGAGGGCATGGGCGGCATGGCCTCCGTGGTGATGGGCTACATCGAAGCCGGTCTGTTCGATCGCTTCCGTGGCATCTATGTCGCGACCCATCGTGGGGGCAGCTTCTGGCGCAAGCTGCGGGCCGCCGTCGTCGGCTTGAGCCAGGTGGTCATCGAGCTCTTCCGGCTCGATGCTCCGCTGGTGCACGTCATGGTCGCGACGCGGGCATCGTTCTGGCGCAAATCCCTGGTGTGTCTGCTGGCTCGCTTGGCCCGGCGGCCCTTCCTCCTGCACGTTCACGGCTCGGAGTTCATGCAGTTCTACGACAAGGAGTGCTCGGCGGCGGCGAAGTGGATCATCGGCCGCATCTTCTCGTGGGCGGCACTCGTGGTCGCGCTCTCGGAGGAGTGGCGCACGAATCTGCTGAAAATCTGCCCGAGCATGAAGATAGAGGTGCTGCCCAACGGCGTCGCGCTGCCCGAGATAGGGCATTCGCCGGCGCAGCCCGGGGGACGGCATCCGGTCGCCGGGGCACGGCATTCCCCGTCGCCCCACGAGCATCCGCCGGCGAAACCTGTGGCGCCGAGGACGGTGCTTACGCTGGGCCGGCTCGGCCAGCGCAAAGGTACGTACGACCTCGTGCGCGCGTTTGCCCTCATTGCACCCAGACTGCCCGATGCACAGCTCGTTTGCGGAGGCGATGGGGACATCGAGCAAGTGCGGGCGCTCGCGCAGGAGCTCGGCGTGGGAGATCGTGTGATCTGTCCAGGCTGGCTGGGAGCGGAAGGCAAGCGCGCTCATCTGGCAGAGGCCGCGGTGTTCATACTGCCCTCGACCGCCGAAGGCATGCCCATGGCGGTGCTCGAAGCAATGTCCTGGAAACTCGCGGTCATCGCCACCCCGGTCGGCGGCGTACCGCAGGTCATTCAGCACGATCGCAACGGAATACTCGTGCAGCCCGGAGACATTGAGGCGATCGCCGCCGCCCTTTTGCGGCTGCTGGAGGATGCCGCCCTGCGTGAGCGTCTGGGGTCGGCGGCACGCGCAACGATCGAGACGCGCTTCTCGATCGCCATCACAGTCGAGCGCCTGAGCGCAATCTACGGTCGCTTCGGAATCGCCCCGCGCGCGGCCGGAGAGCGCTCGTGACGCCGATCAAGCTGTACCGGGCGATGGCCTCGCGGGCCGGCCATGGGGACAGCGCCCGCGGCTCGCGCAAGCCGAACGTTCTCTTCATCGTCAACTCGCTGGAAGTCGGCGGAGCGGAGAAGCACGTCGTCACGCTGCTGAACCATCTGGATACGAGCCGCTTCGGGCTTCACCTGGCTTACCTGAAGCGCAAGGAGCAGCTGCTTGCGCAGCTGCTGCCCGGACGATTGCAGGAGCTGGTGTGCTGCGACGTGCAGCGCGGTATCGAGCGCCGGGCGCTCGATCGGCTGCGCCGCCTCATCGCGGAGAAGGACATCGACGTCATCCTCTGCACGAACCCCTACTCCATGCTGTACGGCTCTCTGGCTCGAGCCGGATGCCGCGCGCCGCCGCGACTGGTCACGGTTTTCCATACGACTCTGCTGGAGAGCTTCAAGAAGAAGGTGCAGATGTTTCTCTACCGGCACCTCTTCGCGCGCTGCGACCTGATCGTGTATGTCAGCGAGAACCAGCGTCGCTATTGGCGCAACCGGGGTATCACCGGAGCGCCGGACTGCGTGGTGTACAACGGGATCGACGTCCAGCGCTTTGCCGCGGACGCGCTCAGCGATCGCAGCGGGGAATTGCGGCGCAGCATGGGCTTCGACACCCATGATTATGTCATCGGTCTGTGCTCGGTATTGAGGCCCGAGAAGGCACACGGGGATCTGCTGCAGGCGGTTGCCCGCCTGCGCTCACAGGGCATTCCAGCGAAAGCGCTGCTGATCGGCGACGGGCCGGAACGAGCGAACGTGGAGCGCAAAGTGGCAGAGCTCCGGCTCCACGACCACGTCACCATCACGGGAATGACGAGTGACGTACGTCCCTACATCGGCTGCTGTGACGTGATGGCGCTGGTGTCCCATTCTGTCGAGACCTTCTCGTTGGCCGCGCTGGAGTCGATGGCTCTGGGGAAAGCCGTGGTGATGAGTGACATCGGGGGCGCATCCGAGCAGGTCATTGATGGCCGGAACGGCTTGCTGTTCGAGGCCGGCAACATCGCGGCTCTCACGGGGCACCTGTCCGCCCTGAGCTCCGAATCGCTGCGGCGGCGCATGGGCGACTGCGCGGCAAACCGCGTCCGTGAGCTCTTCACGCTGGAGGCGATGATCCGCGGGTTCTCCCAGCGGATCGAAGGCGTGCTCGCTGCAGGCAGCCCGTCGCTTGGATTCAAACCGCTGCGGAGAACCTGATCATGCAACTCCTGCCGATCCTCAAGGGCGTTGCCACCTGGGTACCGGTATTGTACGACCCGAAGCGGCACGGCACCGGCGGCACCGTCTCCGCGCGCTACTGCTACTCCGTCTGGCTTCGCCATCTTGCGCTGCTCGAGGCGTGCGGTTTGCCGACGCACTACGAGTCCGTCGCCGAGCTCGGCCCCGGTGACTCCCTGGGGATCAGCCTGGCGGCGCTGCTCACCGGATCCAATCGTGTCGACACCCTGGATGTCGTGCGCTACGCCAATACGCCACACAACCTC
>Ga0105240_10006072_pt1 | contig 17838 bp, 19 predicted proteins | sample KBSC54metaG_FD_80426 | JGI IMG/M metagenome (GOLD analysis project Ga0105240, IMG submission 80426) | Corn rhizosphere microbial communities from Kellogg Biological Station, Michigan, USA - KBS C5-4 metaG | ecosystem: Host-associated > Plants > Roots > Rhizosphere > Soil | place: Michigan, USA...
AAATTTTAGAAAGAAAAACCAACTAATAATAAAGAAATGTATTTGATTTTAGTGATCCTTGCCGTTGTGGTGTGTGTGCTTTTAGGCGCTATCGTATTGATCCAAAACCCTAAGGGGGGCGGTTTAACATCCAATTTTTCAAGCTCATCTCAATTGATGGGTGTGCAAAAAACAGGCGACTTTTTAGAAAAAGGTACCTGGATTTTGGCTATATCTTTAATGGTATTGTCACTGGCTATTAACATCTCTGGTAAAACAGGTAGTGCCTCAAAAAATGATAATACTGATGTGAATACCACAGCAGAGAAAGCCGCTAAGCTACCAACCAGCACACAACCGTTGACTTTACCTGCAACAGGTTCAAACGGATCTACAGGTTCAACCGGAAAGAAATAATAACAATAACAGGAATAAGGAATGGGCTTTGGGTAAACCGAAGCCCATTTTTGTTTGATGCGGCACTGACATGATGACACCGTCGCGTTAAGTAATTATTAAGATGTGACAGGCTGCTTGACCTAAATATGACATTTGAACAGTCGACGCTGTCAATTTGGACTTTACCGTCTGCTTGGCATAATTGATGTTCATTGCAATCTGCCCCATTACGACCGGGGTACACACTTTTAAACTTTTTATAAAATTAAATTAGGATAACTATGGCATTAAACATTAAACCTATCGGAGACAGGGTGGTAGTGGAAGCTGCTCCCGCCGAAGAGAAGACTGCATCCGGCATCATTATTCCGGACACTGCTAAAGAAAAACCTCAACGCGGAACAATCGTTGCTGTTGGTGACGGTAAAAAAGATGAACCCTTGACTGTTAAGGCTGGTGACCAGGTTTTATATGGCAAATATGCCGGTACTGAAATTACCTATGAGGGTAAGGAGTACTTAATTATGCGTGAATCAGACATCTACGCAGTGTTGTAATTAGTGAATGAGTGAATTAGTGATTTGCACTGTTCAATACTCATTCGGCACAGACAATCATTCAAAGAAACATTAATTAAAAAGTAATTATTGGTTAGTGAAATAAATCAATTATTCACTAATTCGCTAATTCAAAATTAAAAAAGACATGGCAAAACAAGTTAGATATAATGTAGAAGCACGCGATGCTTTAAAGCGTGGTGTGGATATTTTAGCCAATGCGGTTAAAGTAACTTTAGGACCAAAAGGTCGTAATGTGATCATCGACAAAAAATTTGGTTCACCTTCAATTACCAAAGATGGTGTAACGGTAGCTAAAGAGATCGAATTAAAAGATTCTTTAGAAAATATGGGCGCTCAGATGGTAAAAGAAGTAGCTTCAAAAACTGCCGATATTGCAGGTGATGGTACTACTACTGCTACCGTTTTAGCGCAGGCTATCGTAACTGCCGGTATTAAGAACGTAGCTGCCGGTGCAAACCCAATGGATTTGAAACGCGGTATCGACAAAGCTGTTGCGGCTGTTGTTAAAAATCTGCAACAACAATCACAAACTGTGGGCGAAGACACCAACAAGATCAAACAAGTTGCTGCTATCTCAGCTAATAACGACGAAGTTATCGGTTCGTTAATCGCTGAAGCGATGGAAAAAGTTGGTAAAGACGGTGTGATCACTGTTGAAGAAGCAAAAGGTACCGAAACTGAAGTTAAGACTGTAGAAGGTATGCAGTTTGACCGTGGTTACCTTTCTCCATATTTTGTAACCAATGCTGACAAAATGGAAGTAGAACTGGATAATCCTTACATTCTGATCTACGACAAGAAAATATCTTCAATGAAGGAATTGCTTCCTATCCTTGAAAAACAAGTTCAAACTGGCAAACCATTACTGATCATCGCTGAAGATCTTGACGGCGAAGCCCTGGCTACTTTGGTAGTTAACAAGATCCGCGGCTCACTGAAAGTAGCTGCTGTTAAAGCGCCTGGCTTCGGTGACCGTCGTAAAGCTATGCTGGAAGATATCGCTATCCTTACTGGCGGTACATTGATCTCTGAAGAAAGAGGTTTCAAATTAGAGAACGCTGATCTTTCCTATTTAGGTACTGCTGAAAAAGTAATTGTTGATAAAGACAATACTACTGTGATCAACGGTGCAGGTTCAACTGAAGAGATCAAAGCCCGTGTTGGCCAGATCAAATCTCAAATTGAGTCAACTACTTCTGATTACGACCGCGAGAAATTACAAGAGCGTTTGGCTAAATTATCAGGCGGTGTTGCTGTATTATATGTTGGTGCAGCTACTGAAGTTGAAATGAAAGAAAAGAAAGACCGTGTTGATGACGCTTTACACGCAACCCGCGCTGCCGTTGAAGAAGGTATAGTTGCAGGTGGTGGCGTAGCTTTCATCCGTGCTGTTGAAGCTTTGACAAACCTGAAAGGTGAGAACGAAGACGAAAACACTGGTATCGCTATCATCCGTCGTGCTATTGAAGAGCCTCTTCGCCAGATCTGCGAAAACGCAGGTATCGAAGGTTCTATTGTTGTACAAAAAGTAAAAGAGGGTAAAGCTGATTTTGGTTACAACGCTCGTACTGACAAATATGAAAACCTGATCGGTGCTGGTGTAATCGATCCAACTAAAGTGGGCCGCGTAGCTTTGGAAAATGCAGCTTCAATTGCAGCTATGTTGCTGACAACTGAATGTATCCTGGCCGACGAACCGGAAGACGAAAAAGGTGCCGGTATGCCTCCAATGGGTGGCGGCGGCATGGGCGGCATGATGTAATAGCATTAAAGTCCAAAGTTGTAAGTCCAAAGTCATTAGCCGGGTTCGGACTTACGACTCAAGACTTTCCGACCCAATAAAAGCCTGTCTGTTAAAACGGACAGGCTTTCTTTTTTTCTGAACTTGCTGTAAGTCACTGCAAAGTAAAGCCAGCGTCATCGTTTAATCAAATGATTAAGTTTTGCAACATTAACCATAAAATGAGGCCTATCTTTGTTAAGAATTGTTAAACAGTCTGTTTCGGGCATAACAATTGGATAGATCGGATCATGAAAGCAATAAACGGCAAAGCAAAACAATTAAAAACACATCTGCTTGAGTGGGTGCTCGTCAAGGGCCCTGAACTATTTGTTGCGATCTATGGTTGATAATTTATTTCTTACCTTTGGCTTCTTTTTATGAAGCTCGACGAATTCTATCATCAATTTCATGTTTGGCTCGTTAATAACGGCCAAAGCTACGTTTTCGGATTAATCATCCTCTTTATTGGGTTCTGGATTATTAAGCTTATTAAAACCCGACTCAGAGCCAGACTGGCCCGTAATGAGGTTGATTCAGCTTTGCGGCCGTTTTTTGTTAGCCTTACTATTACTGCTTTATATATTCTGCTAATATTAACGGTATTCAAGATCATCGGATTTGAATTAACGATACTTAGCGCGATTGTGGGCGCGCTGGGTGTAGGAGCCAGCTTGGCGCTTTCAGGCACCTTTCAAAATTTTGCCGGTGGCGTATTGATACTCTTATTAAAGCCTTTTGAGTTGCATGACGACATAACAGCGCAGGGTCAGGAAGGGGTAGTGACTTCGATCCAGCTTTTTTATACAGTTGTATTAACTTATGATAATCGCACGGTGATCATACCTAATGGTAAGTTGTTTAACGAGGTGATCGTCAACATCAACCGCGAAGGGAAGCGGCGCGTTGATTTTGAATTAAAACTGGGATACATTGTTGAGATAGACCAGGTAAAAAACATTATCAATGCGGCGATAAAAGATACGCCTGGTATTTTGAGTAAGCCAGCTCCACTTGTTGGTGTCATAGCACTTGAACTGGATGGCATACGCTTTACGGTAAGAGTTTGGGTAAATACCAAAGATTATCTGACCACTAAAATAAAGCTACAGGAAAAGATCATAAAAGATCTGCGTGAGGCGGATGTGAAACTGCCGACGCATCATTTGTTGCCAGGGACATGATTTAGAAATCTTTATTGAAGAAATTCCCCGCTCAAGAGGGGAGCCACTTCGCAAACCTTATATCTTTTGCTTTGCCTTCAACTCCAAATACCTATTAATAGTATTAATAGTCAAGTCCTGCGGTTTACTCAATATAGACTGAATGCCATGTTTGGTTAGCTCTTTTACGATCAATTTTTTATCGTAAGCAAACTTTTCAGCAATGGTTTTAATGTAAATTTCTTCCACATTATTTGCTTCTCGCTCGCTGAGCTTTTCCAATTCTGTATTTTCAAAAAAGACCACCAGCAGCAAATGAAATTTGTTGATCCGTTTCAGGAATGGAAGCTGCCGTTCCATAGACGACATGCTTTCGAAGTTGGTAAAGAATACCACCAGACTGCGTTGTTTTAGCACATTGCGGATAGTGCTATATAGCGCCTCCATATTAGTTTCCAGGTAGCGGGTCTTTTCTTTATATAATACCTCTAATATCCGGTAAAGCTGCACCGCACGCCTGTCGGCAGGCACTACTGAACCCAGTTTTTCGGCTATGGTGATTAATCCCGCCTTGTCCTCTTTCAGTAAAGCAACGTTCGATAATACCAGGCTCGCATTGATGGCATAGTCCAACAGGCTTAAACCTTCAAAAGGCATTTTCATCGCCCTTGATTTATCGATCACACAATACACATGCTGCGATTTCTCGTCCGTATAAATATTGGTCATCAGGTCGCCCCGGCGGGCAGTTGCCTTCCAATTGATGGTCCGGTAATCGTCGCCGGCCACATAGTTTTTTACCTGCTCAAACTCCAGGCTATGGCCGAGCCTCCTGATCTTTTTCACGCCAATCTCGCTCAAGCGGTTCGAGATAGCCATCAACTCATATTTGCGCATTTGCAGGAAGGACGGATAAACCGGCAGGGTTTCCGCCTGCCTTATAGTATATCTCCTTTTGATCAATCCCAAAGGCGAGGATACATAAACCCTGATATCGCCAAACTCATACTCACCACGCTTGGTAGGGCGCAAGAAATAATTGATCAGTTTATTCTGGTATGGTTTCAGGCTGGTTTTAAACCACAAATCTCTTTTCTGAAACTGGAAGGGTATCTCATCAACAATCCCCACCGAAATATTGAAAGGATAAGCATTTTCGATATAAATCCCCAGTTCGTTCTCGTCGCCATTGCTTAACCGTTCAGGTGCATGTCGTTTGGCAAATATGCTATTAGCGGTGCGGTATAGCATCAATACATCCGCCAAGAAAAGTAATATCAAAACCCAGAACACCAGCTCAGGAATACTACCAAACCATGGGAAGAAAAACAACAGCACAAACAATACCACGCAAATGCCAAGCCCGGTGAAAAATCGGTTGGTCAAGAAAAGGTCTTTATAAAATAGTCTGAAAAACTTCTTCACTCCTTTTAGCGCGGAACTTCAATTTTTTGAATAATCTGTTTGATAATATCATCCGGACTAACGCCTTCCATTTCTTTGTCAGGTGTCAGCATAATGCGGTGCCTTAATACAGCAGGCGCTACCCAAACAATATCGTCCGGCGTAACAAAATCACGACCCCGAATGGCTGCAAGTGCTTTTGCCGCATTTACCACAGCCAATGATGCACGCGGCGAACCACCCAGGTAAAGCGATTTATTGTTGCGCGTCTCGTGAATCACTTTAGCCACAAACTCCAATATCTTTGGCTCTACATGGAAACTCCTTACCTGGTTACGTAATGAGATAATATCCTCTTTTGATAAGATCGGCTTTACTTCGGCCAGTTGGTCAGCGGTTTTATGCTGATGCTGCTGGGTAATGATCCTGATTTCTTCTTCTAACGAAGGATATTTAATCTCGATCTTAAACAGGAAACGGTCAAGTTGAGCTTCTGGCAGGCGATAAGTACCTTCTTGCTCAACCGGATTCTGCGTGGCCAGTACAATGAAAGGCTCCTGCATTTGGTATTTCTGTCCATCAATGGTCACCTGGCGCTCTTCCATCACCTCGAACAAAGCCGATTGGGTTTTAGCGGGTGCACGGTTGATCTCATCGATCAGGATAATGTTACCGAATATTGGTCCTTTTTTAAATTCAAAGTCGATTGTTTTTGGATCGAACACCGAAGTACCCAGCACATCCGATGGCATCAGATCGGGTGTAAACTGAATACGCGAATACTGCGCATCGATGGCTTTGGCAACCAGTTTGGCGGTCAATGTTTTTGCGACCCCGGGGACGCCTTCTATCAAAACGTGCCCGTCAGCCAATATACCCGCGATCAGCAAATCAATGCTGTCCTGCTGACCTACGATTATGGTGCCAAGCGTCGCCTTTATCTGGTTTACCGCGGCATTCAGTCTGCCAAGGTCGGTTCGCTGTTCAAAAATTCCTTCTTCCATGTCTACCTGGTTTTTTTATAAAATTGTTCGATCAATTGGTTTAGCCTGATTAATTCATGATCACCTACCTGGCGCTGCACCAGTACGTACTTAATATGGCCGATCAGTTCCTGAGCAAATGAAAATTCAACGCCTGTTTTTTGTGACAGGCGCTCGACAAATTCTGTATCAAGCGGGTTGGTCTTTAAATAATATTTGGTGCGCAGATGTTCATAAAAGAAAATGATGATCTTTTGTGCAATATTCATATTGTTGCGCTGCTCGTAGTAAACCTGTCCCACTACACCAGCAAACTCAACGGTGGAGTTCTTCAGCGGCTCGATGACTGGAATAATGCGCTGCCTCCGTTTCATTTCATAAAGCACAAATACTACCATCCCGAATAAACTGATGTAATAGGCCCAGCTTAAAGCAGGATTATTGAAAAATACCCGCATTGGTGACGTATCTTCAGGTATATCGCCGTTTTGATATTCGTCCCAATAAATGGCCTGGCTTTTGGGCAGGTAGGATAGTACTTTAGCCGCATAATCATCACCCCGGTCACTCAATAAAGCATAGTTGCTAAATATTAGCGGATTTGCACATAAGTACAGAGCACCTTTAGCATACCCATACCTTAACAGAGTAGCGTGACCACTTTCGTTTTTGCTCAGCACAACTGCATGTGCAGTATCGAAGCTGCTAAAGTATTCGCCGGTAATGTCTTTGTCGTACCGATAACTTTGCCGATCTTTTAATTTTTCGTCGGTGAAGTTGAGCTTTTCTTCTTTCTTCTTTAGTTCGACTCCCGTTGTGATTTTTAACGTGTCGGCAAGCTTTCCTCCCCAGCCTAACGCTGATATTAGCACTGAGTTTCCTTTTTCAACATAACTCACCAGCTCTTTATAATCATACTTACTGATGTTGACCGATTTGGATACGATCAGGTAATTGCTTTTGGTATTATTTGACTTATGAAAAAGATCGTACAAGTCTTGGTTGGTATTTGTTACTGTGGAGCCCGGGAAAAAATGCTTTAGCTCATTGTGCAGGATGTACGTGCCATAAGGTATTTTATCCTGGTAGTATAATGTAGGCCGCCAGTTAATGGGCGATGGCTTATTATACTGTGCCACCAGGTAGACAACCAGCAGAATAGTCGCTATTGATAGGTATATCTTAAAATCCCTCATATTACCTGCCTGTTAAAATCCCGGAAAGATGAATCAATAGTTTTAAACGCTTTTTGATCTATCAGGAACTCGCCGTACCAAACGTATTCAAACTGTAAGGTGAGCATCCTGAAGGCGTCTTGCTGCTGCTTATTTTTAAGCTCGCTGATATAAGCGTTATTAGTTTTATCTATCTGCCAATCGATCAATTCGGCATTGCTTAAGTGCTTCAGACATTTCAGATAAAGCAATCGTACAGCAAAGCGGTAATTGGCTTTTGCAACGGCGTTTTCTATTTCCTGATCGAAGTTTATAACATTGATATCCTCGAAAAATTCAGAATAAGGAATTGCTGCACCGGTGGCTTTTTTTCTGAATATTCCCAATAAGTTAATGCCTTGTGCTTTGAATATAAAGAATATCAATGCCGCAACCCCCAATGCAAGCAATGATACCTTTATCGCGCGCCAAAAGATGTCCCAAAAAGCTGGTAGTCGTTTTCCCGGTTTCGATTTAAACAAACTGTCCAGCCGATGCCAGAACCAACGCCAAAAGTGTGTCCACCATGAAATGTCTGTGGTTGTCTCCTTGTATTGAAACTCCGGGTTTTTGCGATAAGTATTTAGCGAAGACTGATCAAAATGACCTACATCTACAACGGAAGCGCTGTCGATTTTTAACGCAGTTTTCTCATGGCTAACCGCTGGCGTCTTTTTTTCAGCACCAAGGCCCGCATTTATGCCCAGGATAAATAATATCAGGTATAAGTAAAACCGCATTTTAATACTCTTCCTGAGTGGTATCTGTGTGGCTTTCTCCCGTGCCGAATTGATTGATACGTTCCATTAAGCCGGTTCCTTCCTTGCTCTCGCTTAAACTGAAATAGCATAGGCCAACCGCAACCGTTATGAGCATTTGAAATGCATATTCGACAGTTTGCAGTAACGATACCATAATAGCGATAGGCAGCGATATGGCTTTGGTATCTCGCATATGTAAAAAAACGTTACCTATTCCAAGGATGAAAGATGGAATAGAAATAAATAAGTTCAGGACATATAATATGATATAAATAACTACAATGATACCGAAGGTTACCCACCAGTTATCTTTTATGAGCTTGAAGCTTTGATTGAATGAATATCCGAAGCTGCCATTTTCAATAACCATGATTGCGGGAACGAGTGCAAAAATGGGTGACAGGTAAACACCAGGGATAAGACAAAACATAAAACCAATGATCATTAGGATATATAGTAAAACGCTGCTGCCCAATACTCTCAAATAATAGTATTTAAAATACCCCCACATCTCTTCTGTGGTCGGTATAGTATTTTGCTTTTGCTTGTATAAAGTCATAAAGCACAGCACCATCACATTAATGGCTACATAGTTCAGTATGATAAATAGGATCAATAAGAGATATCCGCCCAGAAATGAAAATACCCTTGAAAAGGCGCCGGATTCGTCAAACGAATCAATAGGCGTTGAAGACATAAAGGATAAAGCTTTAACCTCGGTCAAAATGGTGAGCGCAAAAGTGGCAAACAGAAAGAAACCACAGAAAATGAAAAAATACTTTAAAAGCGGTTTGAAGTTTTGTTTGATAAAGCCAAAAGTGTCAGTAATTGTTTCCCCAAAATCGCGGGGCCTGGCAAGTTCAATCTTCGAGTCCATGTAAGGTCAGGTTTTTATAAAGTTTGTTAGGATAAATAATCACATACCATATCATAAAGCTTAGTGACGACGCTAATATAGTAATACTTAGCCACGCCGGCATTTCGGTATGACGCGTCACAAAGCTTTCAAAAAAAGCGGCAATGATAAACAAGGGAACGAGTCCCAGCGCCATTTTAATCCCGTCTTTTGCTCCTTTTTTTACGGAAGCTAAACGGGTGTAGGTTTTCGGGAACAACAAGCTGTTGCCCAAAACCAGTCCGGCCGCGCCGGCAATGATCAGTGAAGATATTTCAATAGTGCCATGTATCCAGATAACCAGGATAGACTGCGCACCTAATCCTTTACTAAAAAAATAATACTCGAAGGACCCCAGCATCAACCCGTTCTGAAGCATATAAACTACAGACCCAACAGAAAAGATAATGCCGCTCACGAACATTAAAAAGGATACAAAGATGTTGTTCGCCGCAATTCCGAAGAACATGGCAAACTCGTTCTGACTTTTATACACGCCGAATGGGTCGCCTTTGGTGATATTATCGTTAGTCATATCCACATACTCCGGACCTAAAATCAGCCTTAAAAAGTTAGGATCGTATTTGGCCGAGAGAATGCCCATCAGGCAAAAGATCACGAAGAAAATAAAGGAATAAAGCAATTGCCTTTGGTAGGTTTTGAATAATAAAGGCAGCTCAAATTTCCAATAAGTAATAAACCGGTTACTCTTCTCCGATTTATTTTTGTAGATGGATTGATGGAGTTTCGAGGCTAATCCGTTTAAATAAGCAGTGGTTTTTGATTTGGGATAAAACGTTTTGGCGTAGGCAAGATCGTCGGTTATTTTAATAAAATGTTCGGCAATTTCATCGGGATCCGTAGTTGCAGACTGTTCAAACCGGCTCCATTTCTCGGCATTCTGTTTTACAAATAAAGGCTCGCGCATTAATTGCTTCAGGTTTAATGTGGGGTTAAATTACTGACAATAATTTTATCTTTCAACTAAAAAAGTATATTAGTAACAGAATATTTTTTGCATGCAAACAATAAAAATAACCACCTCGCAGAATATTGATATTGATTACGAGGTTGCAGGATTAGGCGAGCGGATATTAGCCAGGCTAATAGATCTTGCTATTTTCTTCCTGATATTTTTTCTGGGGTTTTTTATAGGCAGCCTGGCCAATTGGTTTGCCGGCGACAATGTAACCATTATCGTAACCATTATTGTGTATGCTGTACTTTTTGTTTTTTATGACCTGGTCTTCGAGATATTCATGAATGGGCAAAGCATTGGTAAACGCATCATGAAGATCAAAGTGATCAGCCTGGATGGCGGGCAGCCGCGAGTGGGGCAATACTTTATGCGATGGTTGTTCAGGATAGTCGATTTTCTGCTTACCTGGCCCGGGTTGGTTGCTTTGATAGTAGCTGCAGTAAGCGACAAGACTCAGCGCGTGGGCGACATTGTCGCCGGAACGATACTGATACGCACCGCGCCACGCACCGGGATCAACAATATTGTTTTCATGCCAGCTTTTGATGGCTATCAGCCTGTGTTTAAAGAGGCAGGACTATTAAGTGACAAGGATGTTGAGCTCATCCATGAGATCATAAGTGCTTATGTAAAAACCGGCAATAATGTGGTGGTTTACAATATGGCGTTACGGGTAAAGGAGCACCTAAATGTGACCACGCCAAGCGGTATGAACGATATGCTGTTTTTGCAGACCATCATTAAGGATTACAATCATATCAGCGCTCACATGGATATGGGCACATTATGATCTTTGTAAATGGCGTACATCTTAATGCAGTAACTCACTATAATGATAGTACCTACCATTATAGAGCATGTTTTTTTGACGAGCTCGTTTTTGGTATCCAGGTTAAAGCGACGGTCTAAAACGCCGTAAGCAAAAAGTAACAGTAGCGGTATAGCCGGAGGGTATAATTGGAAACTTTGGTGCAAGTCGCCCTGGATCAGGGCGATGACCGAGCGCTGAAAGCCGCAGCCGGGGCAATCAATGTGGGTAAAATACTTAAAAGGACAAGGAAGCAAATGCTCCCGCAGCCATTGAATAAATAATAAATGACCGCGGGAGCATTGTATAATTAATAGATTAAACACGTTTTAAACTGAAGGTGGTGGGGAAGGAGGCATATTGAACGGATCTTGATAACCTAATGAGGGATCGATAGGACGCAGACCGCCAGCCTCTTTAGCTGAAGGGCCCAGGTATTTGTAATTCCCAAATCCAAGTATCGGGTAAAATACGACTCCTAATAACAATAAGCCGACTGTGAAGCCCTCACTCTGTCCGAAGCTTTTGCTGAGCAGGTTGGTTACCCATACCAGAAAAACAATGTTAACGCAAGGAATGAAGAATAAAATTATCCACCAAAGAGGTTTACCAACAATTTCCAGCAGAACAATGAGGTTGTAGATCGGAATAATAGCTGCCCATCCGGGTTTGCCTGCCTTTTCATAGATCTTCCAATGCGCGATGATCATGATTGCTGCAACGATCAATATTGGAATCAGTAAAGCGCTGAAGATTGCAAAAATACCTGCAGCTTCGCCTGCCGTGGTTGAATCAAAATTGTTCATGTGTTCGAGGTTTTAAGTGTTTTGTTTCTGCAAATTATGGAAAAAAACGTTTCTGTCAAGTGCGGCGATATTATTATTACATAATCAATGCTCCATAATTGTAAGTTTGCAATGATGAAACGCGAACAGATATCCGTATTTGATATTTTTAAGATTGGTATAGGTCCTTCGAGCTCACACACGCTTGGGCCTTGGCGGGCAGCGCAACAGTTTGTAGAAACGCTTTCTGCTGAAGGCGTGTTGCCGCTGGTGACCGGCATAAAAATTCTGCTGTACGGCTCACTGGCAAAAACGGGTAAGGGCCACGGGACGGATATCGCGATATTGCTGGGTTTGAGCGGAGATGACCCCGTTACGTTTGATGTAGGTGCAATTGATGCCAAGATAAAAAACATTGAAGCCAGCAACCGGCTATTATTGGGTGGCACAAAGGATATTGGTTTTTCTGTAACTGATGACCTCATCTTTTTATTTAACGAGAGCCTGCCGTTTCATCCTAATGCGGTTACCTTCCAGGCGTTTTTGGAGACGGGCAAGGCTATTTCTGAAACCTATTATTCTATAGGCGGCGGATTTGTGGTGAAGGAAGGCGATCAGGGCCAGGGCAAAACAGAGGTCGACCTGCCTTTCCCGATAGATACTGCCGGCGACCTGCTCCATTGGTGTATTAAAACCGGCTTGAAAATATCCGAAGTGGTAATGGAGAATGAACTGGCCTGGCGCAGCGAGGCAGAAACGCGGGCGGGTATCCTCAACATTTTCCGGGTGATGAAAGAATGTATTTACCGCGGATGCCATACCAGAGGTTATTTGCCGGGAGGCTTAAGCGTTGCCCGTCGCGCCGCGACATTGAACCGTCGTTTGCTGGGCGACCGTGAATACCAGAATTATAACGAATGGGTGCTGGCCATCCGCAATACCGGTAATAGTTTCCAGAAAACATTGGATTGGGTGAGCTGCTTTGCGCTGGCAGTGAATGAGGAAAATGCCTCGTTCGGCCGCGTGGTGACGGCACCTACCAACGGTGCTGCAGGTGTGGTGCCTGCCGTGCTGCAATATTTTATTGCTTTCTGCGATGGCTTTACCGACGAGAAGATCATGCAGTTTATCATGACGGCTTCCGAAATTGGCAGCATCTTCAAAAAAGGTGCGACACTCTCTGCCGCGATGGGCGGTTGCCAGGCCGAAATTGGCGTATCCTCTGCAATGGCTGCTGCTGCGCTGACCGAATGCCTCGGCGGGTCGCAGCGCCAGGTTTTAATGGCGGCCGAAATTGCGATGGAGCACCACCTCGGCCTGACCTGCGACCCCATCGCCGGACTGGTACAGGTACCCTGCATCGAGCGCAACACCATGGGCGCCATAAAAGCTATCACCGCCTCGCAGCTTGCCCTGCAAACCAATCCCGACAAAGCCAAAGTAAGCCTCGACGCTGTAGTAAAAACCATGTGGCAAACCGCCCTCGATATGAACTCCAAATACAAGGAAACGTCTGATGGCGGATTGGCGATTAATATTCCGATTAGCTTACCCGAGTGTTGATCGCTTCTTAAACAACCTTCCATCAAAACTAAACGCCTCAGTAGCCACAATTTTTACCTTCTTAAAATCCTTATGCGAGGGGTTGATCAGGTAGTGCCACTCGTCTTTTACAATGGCCGAGGGTGCTTTTAATACTAGGGCTTCCTGCCCGGCGATAAAGGCATTGCCTACTTTTTGCGTAGAGGCAGGTACAGGGTTTTTGCTCCAGTTATCGGGGAGGTCTTTCGGATCGATGGTGATGATGCGGATGTTATCGGGAATCGCGACGCTCACCAGGTGATAATCTTTTGGAATAATGCCGGCAGGGATGTGGACCATAATTTCTACCAGGCACAAAGCGCGGGAGGAAGAGGTATAAACCGTCGCCGTTCCCTTGCCGTTCCAGCGACCGCCGTTGAGTTCAGCGCCGCCTCCCGACAGGTCGCCAGCATGCGCTTTACGGCATAAACGGTAAACTATCATGCGAATATGCCATGCTCAATGCGCCCCAGCTCATCAGCAACTAAATTAATGCCATAGGTGGTGTCTAAAAGTTCTTTAGGCTTAACATTGCCAAGAGGTACGCTTTTAGTATCCATCCAGGTGTGAAAATTATCTTCACTGCCAAATATTTCAGCGCCTTTTTTATATAACAAATCTATCTGGACGATTTTTTCAGAATAGATAGTATCAAAATTCTTTTTTTCTTTTTTATAACGCTGTATGGTGCGTTCTGAAAGATGCAGATAGGACGCCCAGTCTTCCAATGTAAAATGGATGCGATCGGAAATGCTATTTAAATAAGTAAATTCCACCCCTTTCCGCAGCATGTTTACCATTTCGACAGAATCGTCTTCAGGTATTTTATAATTTTTGATAGTCATATTCTTATATTAGTGACATATGTCATCTAATTTATGACTTTTGTCTTAGATTTCCAAATCTTTTAACACGTTCCTCTTTATATGTTTGGATGGTTTTGATAATTCGTTAACTTAGTATATGACCAACCGCAGGAAGTTTATCACGCAGGCTGCCGCGCTCGCCGGGGCGTTTTCAGCATCGAGTTTGTTTAACCAATTGCACGCCGAGGAATGGCGGCACGCCTCTAAAAAGATCGACCATCTTTCGCCCGAGCAGGCTGCCATGGATGAGGATTACTGGAGCACTATCCAGAATGCCTTTAGCGTTAGTCCCAATATCATTAACCTGAACAATGGCGGGGTATCGCCGTCGCCGCTGGTAGTGCAGCAGGCCGTTGCAAGGTTTAATGATCTGAGTAACGAGGGCCCGTCCTACTTTATGTGGCGGATATTGGACCAGGGCCGGGAGCCCCTGCGCGAAAAACTGGCACAACTGGCGGGCGCCAGTCCGGAAGAAATAGCCATTAACCGCAATGCTACCGAATCGTTAAATACGGTCATTTTTGGTCTAACCTTTGAGAAAGGCGACGAAGTGATAGGCACCAGGCAGGACTATCCCAATATGATACAAGCCTATAAAACGCGGGCTTTGCGTGACGGGATAGTTTATAAGCAGATCAGTTTTGATTTCCCGATAGAGAATGATGAGCAAATTGTAAAAGCTTATGCGGATGCCATAACGCCAAAAACCAGGATTATCCACGTGACCCACATGATCAATTGGGTGGGACAGGTGATGCCGGTGCGCAAGATATGTGATATGGCCCATGCTAAAGGGATTGAGGTGGTTTGCGATGGCGCGCACTCATTCGGACTGATGGATTTTAAGATTCCTGATTTGGGCTGTGATTATTTTGGCACGAGTTTGCATAAATTCCTGTCGGCCCCAATTGGGAGCGGGATGATGTGGATAAAGAAGGAGCACATCACTAAAATATGGCCGTTGGTTTGCGGCGATCCTCACAGCGCCGATATCCGGAAGTTTGAAACATTGGGTACACGCAGTTTCCCGATAGAGCAGGGCATCGGCGAGGCCATTAATTTCCATGAAGGCATTGGCAGCAAGCGCAAGGAAGAACGCATCCGTTACCTGAAAAATTATTGGGCAACGAGGGTGAAAGATATCCCCAGGGTGAAGCTGCATACCTCGCTAAAGCCACAATTCTCCTGCGCTATCTGTGGCGTAAGTATTGATGGTATGACACCCGCCGAGCTGGATAATGCCCTGTTCAATCAATATAAAATACATACGGTGGGCATTGTCTGGGAAAACGTAAGCTGCGTGCGGGTAACGCCTCATGTGTACACCCGTTTGGCTGATCTGGATAAGCTGGTCCATGCGATAGAAAAGATTGCCTCGTCAAAGAAAACGTAATTGGTAAACCGGCGGTCATGCTGTCCGCTAGCTAGCAGATCACACCCCACAAGATGTTAACAATTGTTTGCTGTGCGATTTGCATGGTGTAGACTCGTCAATCGCACACCTGATGGCGTGCCGAAGCAAGTCGGCATGACGTTATTTTTTAATGTTATTCTTTCCTCAATTGCCCTTCAATCGCCTTAGCTACGATCTTTGCCCATTTCTCATACATCTTTCCTGACGGGTGTAATTTGTCGGCGGCAAGATAAGCCGGGTCATCGCCAATTTCGCGGTAAAGCGATGTGATATCAATATAGTTAACACCAACTTTTTTGCTTTCCTCTTTATTGATGCGGTTATAAGCGTCGATCTGCTCAGCGATCTTTTCCAGATTGCGGCCGTTGGCGAATGGTGTTACGCCCCAATCCGGGATGGATAAGACAAACACATGGTGCTTATTATCATTTGCGAAAGTAATGCTGGTTTTTAGCAGCTGGACAAATTCTGTTCGGAAAATAGCAGTATCACGATTCTGATATTGATTATTCACGCCGACGAGCAGGGTTACGATGTCGTATTTTTGTGTCAGGTTGGCGCCGGCAATTCCCTGGATGAGTTCGTCTGTCCTCCAGCCGGTTTTTGCGATAATTGTTGGCGAATTAATATGGCGCCCTTTTTTACTTAATAAAACAACCACCTGATTTGGATAAGACTGATCCGCCGGCACCATTTCGCCAATGGTATAGGAATCGCCCAGAGCGAGGTAGGTCAGTGTGTGTTGGGCAGAGGCATCCTTTGAATTCATATTAGTGGTTTGAGCAGTTGCGCTAGTGATTAATAAACAGCTGCAAAATGCTACAAAGGTTATTAAAATCGATCTCATACTATCTCCATATCGAACAACACGGAAATATGATGTTTTAACTTATTCTTGATGTCTTCTATATCGGCCTTTTTGCCCAATTCTTTTTGCATAGATGTTACTGCCTTATCGTCGATACCACAGGGCACAATGTTGTTAAAGTAGTCCAAATCAGTGTTGATGTTGAAAGCAAGACCATGCATTGTCACCCAGCGGCTGCAACGTACACCCATTGCGCATATCTTACGGGCATTTTCATTATCCGGATCAAGCCATACGCCGGTATAACCGGGGTAGCGGTCGCCTTTCAAACCATAATCCGCCATTGTTAATATCACGGCTTCTTCCAGTGTGCGGAGGTAGAGGTGTATATCGGTAAAGAAATTGTCCAGGTCGAGGATTGGATAACCTACAATCTGTCCCGGACCGTGATAGGTAATATCGCCGCCACGATTGATAGGATAGAAAACGGCATTTTTTTCTTTCAGGCCCTTCTCATCCAGGAGCAGGTGTTCGGGTTTGCCGCTTTTGCCCAGCGTATAAACGTGCGGGTGTTCGCAGAAAATCAAGTAGTTCGGGGTCAACTCATCTTCTTCGCTGTATTCATCGCCCTCGCTGGTGATCTTGCGGTTGCGGATCTTGGTTTTGAGTTCAACGGTTTGGCCAAACAATGCTTCCTGCCGGTCCCATGCCTCTTTGTAATCTATCAAACCCCAATCCTGAAAAAATACTCGTTTGTTCTTCATATCCCTATCCCTTTACGTAGCCGATCATATAGTCTTCGTACTGCAAATAATCTACCTTATAATCTTTTGATACTATGCCTTTATTCAGGTGAGCCTGTACAAGCCCTTCCTCTGCAAAGTTAAATGGATCGAGCGAAATATTATCCGCAAAAGAGACTTCTTTTTGCCCGTAGCACTTATAAACAGCTTCTTTGGCGCACCAGCAAACATATAATTGTTGTACTTTATCCTGCTGATTGATAAAACTCATTTCGGCAGGGCGCATAAATTTATGGGCAATGCGCTCTACCTTTTCTTTTATTTGCTCGATATCGATGCCCACTGGATGCGTCTTGCTCATCATTACCGCAGCATAATCAAAGGAATGGCTAAGCGAAATATGATAGGGCAGATGGACCAAATACGGTTTGCCATGCTCATCCACCTGGCAATCAATGTACTCTTCGGTGTTCAGCATTTTGCGCAGTAGTACGCGTGTGCCGAGCCAGTGAAGGTGTCGTTTGCCATGGCTTAGTTTTTCTACATAAGCCTTTTCGCGGTCGTTCAACTGTAGTTGTTTGTACAAATCCTCCGCTTTCTCTTCTATTTTCCAAAGAGCAAATTCGGTATCAGCGTCAATTTGCTTTTTGTATGCTATGGCCATAAAGTAAAATTGCAAAAAGGATGGCAAAATA
>Ga0105240_10006077_pt1 | contig 17834 bp, 13 predicted proteins | sample KBSC54metaG_FD_80426 | JGI IMG/M metagenome (GOLD analysis project Ga0105240, IMG submission 80426) | Corn rhizosphere microbial communities from Kellogg Biological Station, Michigan, USA - KBS C5-4 metaG | ecosystem: Host-associated > Plants > Roots > Rhizosphere > Soil | place: Michigan, USA...
GGAAACAGCGGCGTGTTCCTCGCCTCCACCGGCGGCGGTGATGCCGGTTACGAGCTCCAGGTGATCGACGGCTACAACAATTCGACCTATGTGAACGGAATGGTAGGCAGTATTTACAAGCAGGCGATTCCGCTAGCCAACGCCAGCCGCAAGCCCGGCGAGTGGCAGGCCTACGACATCGTCTGGACCGCGCCAATCTTCAACGACGACGGCTCGGTAAAAACGCCGGCCTACGCGACCGTCTTTTTGAATGGAGTGATCGTCGAGAATCACTTTGAGCTGAAGGGCCAGACCCTCTACATAGGCAAGCCCTTCTACAAGAAGTACGACAGCGCGCCGATCAAGCTCCAGGCCCACGGAGACAAGAGCGAGCCCATGAGCTTCCGCAACATCTGGGTCCGCGACCTGCCCTGAAGCTTTCTTCATGAGCCGGTTGAGCGCACGACTTCTCTGCTTTGGTCCGATTCAATCAGAGTATTTCTGTAACAAGGGCCCGGTTTTAGCCGGGCCGAAAGCCTCGCAAGATGAAGGGGGGCTTTAGCCCCTGCGGAGACATCTAGAACACCACGAGCGCGCTTCCTTCGAAACGGGCTCGTGTCCTAACGCTGCAACTTCGCCATCGCCTGCGTCTTTGCCATCCGCACTGCATTCCGCAGTGCGGTCACGAATTCGCGGGCAGCGGCACTATCAGCAAACGTCAGCCCAAACGCCTCAACCTGGTCTTGAAACTGCCCATAGTCTCGCGCGCTGTGCGGACCCGGGCTCAGGTGCTCCAGCTTGTCGCGGTCGTAGACCAGTGCCGGGAACTTCTTGCCCGGCATGCCCACCACCACAATCATCGTAGCGTTGCCCTGGTCTCCGGGCTTGTACGCCTGAGGAGCCGCAGGATCCGTAAACACCCGATCCTCGCTCACAATGTTTTCGTCTACCGCAGTCAGCGGCACCGTGATCGATGCCAGCGGAAAGGCATACCGGTACCAGGTCGTCTTTCCATCCTCCTGCCGCGGCAGCGCGCAGATCGGCGCTGGCATATTTGGCTCGATCACCAGGGTCTGCCCATCGAGCACCACGATGCTGCCCGAGGCGGTATAAGCGGTCTTCATCTCGGCCATCCGTGACGGGATGTCCTGAGCGCCGCAGTTAGCCGACGACAATGCAACGAGACAACCAAGCAAGAAGCAATTCAAGGTCTTCATCGATTGAACCTGTGGTTATGGATTGAGCCTGTGTTTTTCTCAATCCTGATCCTGTTTCGTCACAAGTCAATGCGGCCTGCCACCTCCGTTGCATTACCAACAGCACAGGCCAAAGGTCGATTCGGGAAGATGCGCTTTCGTGCACCCCGCTGATATCTAACTGAGAACGTTCGGCTCCCGACCGCGGACTCTCCACAGGGCAACCTTTGCACCCCGCACTCATCTCAACCTGCTGACGCCCTTTTCTGGGAATCAGAACGCCACTTAGATCCGTACATTCGAATCGACCCAGGCGAGCGGGAGATAAAGCAGGAGGAGTATATGGCAGAAATTAGACGAGAAGAAAACTTCAGCACTTCAGGACTTTCAACGGCAGCCCTCGCGCATGCCGACGAACCAGCACAGCAGGAAGAGTTCACAGACGAGCGTACGGCCCAGCGCGCTGACAGCTACGACCGCAGCGGAGCGGCCACAACCCGCACCAACAGCACCAATACCTCCGAAACCGACGAGCGCACTGCTCTCTTCTCTCCCGACGAAACCAACAGCCTTCGCGGCCAGTGGGATTCGATTCAGGTCGGCTTCGTCGATGAGCCCCGTCAGGCCGTAGAAAAGGCCGACGCCCTCGTCGCGGGCGCGATGAAGCGCCTCGCAGAAGTATTCGCGGCAGAGCGCGAGCGCCTGGAAAAGCAGTGGGACCGTGGTGACAGCGTCTCCACCGAAGAGCTGCGCCTTGCCCTCCGCCGCTACCGCGCCTTCTTCGGGCGCCTGCTCTCCGTCTAGAACCAAGGCTTAACTCACCAACAGAAAGGGCCAGGAGACTCCTCCCGGCCCTTTCGTTTGCCCCCGTCATCCCTGACTAATCGCTCACCGTGAGCTCCGCATGAAGCTTGGCTGTCGAATCTTCTCCCGCCCACACATCAAACGTGCTCGGCTCCACCACCCACTTCTTCGTCTGAGGATCCCAGAACTGAAGCTCATCCTTGCCCAGCGCGAACGTGAGCGTCTGTTTCTCTCCGGGTTTCAGCCCAACGCGCTTGAATCCCTCCAACTGGCGCACCGGCCGTGATGCCGAACCCCAGCGCTGGTGAATATACACCTGTGCCACTGCATCCCCGGCCACGCTGCCCGTATTCGTGACGTCGACCTGCACTTCGGCCGAATCGCCCGCCTTCACCCTCGCCTTGCTCAGCTTCAGATTCTCAAACTTGAACGTCGTGTAGCTCAGGCCATAGCCAAAGGGATACAGAGGCTTGCTCGCCACATCCCAGTAGCGTGATGTGAAGTTCGGCCGATCCTCCGGCTCGTGCGTCAGGTTGTGGTTATAGTAGAGCGGCTCCTCACCTGCAGTATGCGCCCAGCTCACCGGCAGCTTTCCGCCCGGGTTCACATCGCCGAACAGAACATCCGCCACAGCGTTCCCGCCCTCCGTCCCGGGAAACCAGATCTCGAGAATCGCTGGAACGTGCTCAGCTGCCCAGCTAATATCGACAGGCCGGCCATTCTCAAGCACCAGCACAACCGGCTTACCAGTCGCCACCGCCGCCTCCAGCATCTGCTGCTGAATGCCAGGCAATTTCATCGATGCGCGCGACGCAGCCTCGCTGCTCATCGACGCCATCTCGCCCATCACCGCAATCACCACGTCCGCATCCGCCGCAGCGCTCTTCACCTTCGAGATCCACTCTGTCGTCTCTTCCGCTGTCGGGGGCGCTACAGCCTTTGCGCCCGAGAACTGATCCACCATCCCCAGGAACACCTTCCCGGGTATCGGCCCGGGCACTGCGGAGATCTGCGCCCCCGGCAACGCCGCCTTCAGTCCAGCCAGCACCGTCACGGGATGGCTCTTCCCTCCGCCGCCAAACAACCCCTCGACCGTCCATCCACCCTCGATGTCATGCGCCGAGTCGGCCAGCGGGCCAATCACCGTAACCTTCTTCAAATCCTTCTTCAGCGGAAGCGTCTGGTTCTCGTTTCTCAGCAGAACCATCGACCGTGACGCCACCTTTCGCGCCAGCTCTCTTCCTTCTTGCCGGTTGAGCGTTATCTCAACCTTCGATTCATCCACATACGGATGATCAAAAAGCCCCATCTTGTACTTGGCTTCAAGAATAGGCAGCACCATCGCGTCCAGCTGGGTCTCCCTGATCTTGCCCGCACTCACAAGCTTCGCAATATTTTTGACGTAGGTCCCGCTTGCCATGTCCATGTTCAGCCCGGCAGTCACGCCCTTCAGCGCCGCATCTTCCGGATCCTTCGCAAATCCATGCACCTGCAAGCTCGCAACCGCAAATGCATCCGACACCACAAATCCCTTGTACCCCCACTGATTTCGCAGCACATCCGTAAGCAGCCAGTGGTTCCCCGAAGCTGGAACATCGTTCAAATCCATATAGGCGCTCATAAAGCTGCCCGCACCCGCCTCCGCTGCCGCATGAAACGGCTTCAGGTACACGTTCTCCATCAGCTCTTCCGGAACGTAAGACGAATCGTAATCACGTCCGCCTTCTGCAGCTCCATAGCCCGCGAAGTGCTTCACGCACACCAGCACGCTGTCAGGCCCCATGTTCTGGCCTTGGAATCCGCGAACCTGAGCGCGCGCCATCGCCGCTCCCAGATACGGATCCTCTCCGGCCCCTTCCACGATGCGGCCCCACCGCGCATCACGCGCAATATCCACCATCGGAGTAAATGTCCATAGAATCCCAGCCGCTCGCGCGTCCTGCCCCGCATAGCGCTGCGCAGCTTTTTCCACTGAGGGATCCCACGACGACGCCATCGCAAGCGGAACCGGGAATGCCGTCCTGTACCCATGAATCACATCGAAGGCAAACAGAATCGGAACGTGCAGCCGCGATTTCTCCACCGCGATGTGTTGAAGGCGGTTGATCTCCTTCACATCGATCAGCCACAACACAGAGCCCACTCCGCCCTTCGCGATCAGGTCATCGGGCTTTCCACCGCCGAGTCCCGGTATGGCCATTCCCGCCGCTTGGTTCATCTGCCCGATCTTTTCGTCGAGGTTCATCTGCTTCAGCAAAGCCTCGGCCCGTCGATGAGCCTCATCGGCGCTCATACCTGCGGACTGCGCCGGAACATAAATTGTGAATGCAAGAAGACAGCTGAGCAGCACGAGCGACTTTGGTGGCCAGAAATTTCGCATAAACCAGTATGTCCCTCCCCGGGGACTGAAAAGCATATTGCATTGGGGTGAGGTTTTGCTGGCCGCTCGCGTCTGGAAACTCAAGTCGGCCGCTGACTGCTCTTGGCTCGCGCACAGGCTCACGTGCGCAACTCGGACAGCATCTCTACAAAAAAGCGCCCCCCGATTAGTCCCGCCTGGATCTGTCCAGGTCTGGTAATCGGAGGGGCGAGGAGCCGCAATCACAAGAAAACGCGCCGTCGGTGCGACACACTTTCGGCACATCTCCTGGACCGACTTCAAGAGTATGCAGAATAGAAGATGCCTGAAAGGTTTGTTCGGGTAGCAGCACACCGATTTAGCCGATAAGCTCTTCAAATTGCGAAACTTAATCTACTCTAGACAACAGCAATGGCGCGACGTATTATACGCAGTGCAGGTAATCCAGAAATCTATACGCTTCGTTTTCCACACGGGAAATTCCATTTCATCCCGGCGGGAAACGCGTGGAGAGTTTCGATCTGCACGTGAATTGTTTTTGGTCAGCGCGATTGCTCTACATGCGTTCAAGACAGTGATTGTGACTGCGCAATTTCTTTCGCACCGACCTTGCCCATTTTTGGGTTGAGAGCCGTTTTGAGGAGCTGTGATGCCGCTGGCGCCTAAATCCATGCCGGACGTGGAGCAGCCTGCGCTCGCCTCCGACCCCGCTGCAGTCCGCGAGCAACTGCACAGGCTCCTTGCTCACCCTCTCTTCGCGAACAGCAAGCGCTATCCCGCCCTCCTCGCCTACACCGTCGAGCAGACACTCCTCGGCAACGGTGGGGAACTGAAAGAGCGAAGCATTGGGATTGAAGTCTTCGGGCGAACCCCCACCTACGACGCCAACGCCGACCCTGTCGTGCGCATCACCGCCGGTGAAGTCCGCAAGCGCCTCGGCCTCTACTACTACGACACTGCACATGTCGGCGAGCTCGTCATCGAGCTGCCCGTCGGTTCCTATGTGCCCGTCTTCCGGCTGCCCGAAGGTCCGAACGAACCACAGCAGGAGGCACTCGAGCCGCCGCCCCTTGCCATCCCCCCGCTCACATCGGAGCCACTCGCCCAATCTTCGGCCACTGACGTTGCTCTCCCTCCGAAACCATCGCGCCTGCGCTGGCCTCTCCTCGCGCTCCTCACCATTGCAGGGTGTGCCGTCGGCGTTCTGATCGGCATGAGAATGCAACCCTCGCCGGCCGTTGAACAGCCCACCAACATCGATCGCTTCTGGGAGCCCTTCCTCTCCAGTCCGGGAATCACGACGTTCTGCCTCGGAGAGCCCGCCAAGAACATCGACATGGACTCGATCGAATCGTTTGAGGCTCCTTTAACCACTCAGTCTCAGCCTCAACAGCTTTATGTCCGCCTGCACATGGCCGGGCTCTTCGCGCTTGCCGATGTAACCACGCTTACGCGCACGGCTGCGGCACTGCAGGCACGCCACAAAGGCTTCCGCGTCGTACCCGCATCTGAGGCGACATTCTCGCAGCTGCGCGAAGGCCCCATCGTCCTCATCGGCGCCTTCGACAACATCTGGACTCTGCGCGTAACGCAGAAGCTGCGCTTCGGTTTTGAATCGAAGAATGGCGACGCACTGCTCGTCGACCGCAAGAGCGGCGACAAAACCACTTGGGCAACTGCCTGGGATCTGCCGTACCAGAAACTGTCAAAGGATTATGCGATCGTAGCCCGCATCCACGACAACACTACGGGCCAACCAGTGATCATCGCCGCAGGCATCTCTGAGGAAGGCACGGAAGCTGCCGGAGAGATCCTCTACAACCCGGTTTACCTCAACACACTGCTTGCGAAAGCGCCCGCCAACTGGGAAAAGCTGAACATGGAAGCAGTGATCGAAACTCAGGTGATCGAAGGTCACTCCGGCCCACCGAACATACTTGCTGTCGAAACCTGGTAGTCGCGCCTGCCGTTCTGCTCGGTCGTAACGACAGTGAACTTGTGAATTCCCCTACTTCGACTTAGCTTTCTGTGCAGCCCAGCGCTTCCGCTGTGCCTCAGCGATTCGCTTGCGTGCATCGGGGCTTAGTACGCGCTTCTTCCTTCTTTTTCCAGGCCCCTTGGTTGGTTTGTTGGCGGAACTCGACGAACTAATCGATCGTGAACCTGCGAGCAAAGAACGCACCTCAGTTAGTCTTGCGATCTCTGCGTCAATTTCGGCAAGGATAGACTCCATCGACATAACAAAAGCATAAATGAATCACGATGTCGAACACACAAGAAACTCGGTACTTACATACACGCAATTTGAGGTTACCTACTTCGGGTTACCGACACTTCTCTCCTTGTATGCCTTCTGCAAAACAAAGAATGCCTGCTTCTTCTTACCTTGCTCCGAGATAAGTCCTTTGCGATTGAACTCATCCTGGATACCAGCAAGTGGTCTGTTGGGCGAACGGAAATCCATCAAAATCCACGGGCTCATTCCGCGCAGTTGCGGAATTCTGTTCAGCATAGGCAACTGATGACGATAAATGTTCGCCTGATACTCTTCCGTCCAACGCTCGTTCTCATTACCGTGTAGACCCGCCTTCGCCTCACCGCCAAACTCACTCATGATCAACGGCTTCTCGTACATGATCTGCCATTGAGTCGTATCTGCCTTTTCAGGATGCCCCTCATACCAACCGATATATTCATTCGTGCCGATTACATCCAGTTCCTTCCCCAAAGGATCATCCACAATCTTCGTGTTTCCCTGTCCGCGCACCAGCAAAGCCGCCGTGATCAGCCGCGTCCCATCTAGGCTGCGCGCACGCGATGCCAGCGTTCCAATAAATTGCGTACGCGCCGGCGTGTTCGGAGTCTCATTCGCCATTGACCACAAGATGATTGCCGCATGATTGCGCGATGTATTGATCTCCTCGCCCAATTGCTGCTCAGCCTTCGCAAGCACTTTTGGATTATCGAACTGAACCGCCCAGTACACCGGGTTCTCTGACCACAACAGCACGCCCATGCGATCCGCTGCGCGAAGCATCGTCTCCGCATGCGGATAGTGCGCAAGACGTGCGAAGTTACCTCCAAGCTCCTTCACCCAGCCAAGCAGCGTCTCGGCATCTTTGTCGGAGTAAGCTCGTCCTGTTCGGTAAGGCGCCTCCGCGTGTATACATACACCCCGCAGAAATATCGGCTTACCATTCAGCAGAATGTCAGTCCCGCGCGTTTCGATCGTACGAAACCCAATTAGCTCGTCGATCTCATCCTGCCCAGCGCGGACGGCAACCTTGTAGAGCTTCGGCCTCTCAGGCGACCAGCGCTCCAGCCCTTTCACGTTGAAATGCAAAGCGGCGCGCCCATCTGCGCCAACTTCAACCGAAGACTTTGCCTTCAACTCAGGGATTTCAACTTCGGCCTTTGTGTCAGTTCCTGCGCCATTGACATGCACCCAGCCCTCAATCACTCCACCGTCAGTCCGGCTGAGGTGCAGATCATATTGATCGATGTAAGCTTCCGGCACTTCGATCAGAGAAACCTCGCGTGTGAGCCCGCCGTAATTCCACCAGTCCGTCTCGAGCGTCGGCACGTTGTCTTCATGTCGCGTATTATCTACTGCCGCAACAACAAAGTTGCTCCCAGAGTGAACTGCCTGCGTAATCTCACAATTGAACGAAGTAAACCCGCCTTCGTGCTCGCACACTTTTTCACCATTCACCCAGAACCACGACCGATAATTAGCCGCTCCCACATGCAGGAAGATGTGCGTCCGCGGCTTCGGCTCATAAGTGAAGTCCTTTTCATACCAGAGCGGCCCTTCATAGTACATCAGCGATTCGCGCTGTGTATTCCAGTCTCCCGGTACCTTCAGCTTCGGAGCTTTGCCGAAGTCATACTCCGTAGGAAATGGATCATCCGGCTTAGCCTTGTAGTTCCTGAACCAGCCGTTCTTCTTCTCCTCATGGTGAAAGCTGAATAACCCCGAGAAGTATGGATCGACAATCGACCCCCACTCCCCGTCGAGCGACATAGCTGGCCGCCGATCCGCGCCAGTCAATACGATTGGTGCTGAGGACGCTTGAACGGCAGAACAAGCCAGCAGATTCCCGGCGAGACATACAGCAGCTGCAGCAACACGAACATCATTCCGACCAGAGAAGAGAGACATAGATTGACCCTTCAGGAAGAGCTCGAGAGCGATTCACAACAACGCCGACGCGCTCTCTGCAAACGGATCATCTTATCCTCCGTCATCGTTACGTGTATATGAAGTCGCCTACATCGGCCCCATGAACATGACATGCACATACGTTCCGAGCCGCATGTTGTAAGCGAGATAGTACCCATCGTGATCCGGATCCAGATAGATCACCACTTCGTCCGCGTCCCAATCCCAGTCGCTGCAGAATGCAAAGTCCGCCGGAGCAACGCTCCAGTACCAGTTGTTGAATCGGAACCGCGTCGGACCGCCGCCGTTAAGCTCCCAGCGATGTGAAGGTCCAAATCCACCTGTGAATCGGCCATGCTCCCACGGGTGCTGGATCCGATAGCGATCATCTTCGCGTCCCGTGTCATGGCCAACCCACTTGTTCCCTCGATCCACATGTGGAGCGTTCGGGTGCCCAGGCTTGTCTGCAAAGTTCCGCTGCAGAGCAGGGTGCTGCTGGCGCATGTCCGGCACCTTGTGCGCAGGCTTGGCCCGGGGCGCCCGATAAGGCGCTGGCCCTCGTGCAGGCGGCGGCATCGACGGCCGTCCCTGCTCCTGCGCAACCACCGGCACCCCAGCCGATAAGACAATTGCCAGGAATAAATTCACCTTCCGCATCAGTCCCCCTAATTCTTACTCCCTACTCCCTACTCCCTACTCCCTACTCCCTACTCCCTACTCCCTACAAGATCATTGAATCAGCCACAACTCGCCGCCTGCAAAGAGAAAAGGCGGCCCGCAGGCCGCCCGTCCCCACATCGCTAACTGCCCCGACTTATCGCCCCAGAAACGTCACGTGCACATACGTTCCGAGCCGCAAGTTATACGCCAGATACCAACCCGCATGGTCCGGATCCGCATAGATCGAAACGCTATCGGCATTCCAATCCCAGTCCCCGCAGTAAGCCGCGTCATACGGAGCCACATTCCAGTTCCATCCGCTGAACGTGAACCGCGCAGCCGAGCCGCCATCCAGCCGCCACACATGTTCGCGGCCGTAGCCGCCCTCCCAGCGCCCGTGCTCCCACGCATTCTCTATCCGATAATGCTCGTCGTTGCGCCCCGTATCGTGCCCGACCCAGTGCGCGCCGTCTACGTGCGGATAGTACGGATGCCCATGATGATCCTGAAAGTCCCAGCCCTCGTAGTACTGGTGCGCGTGACCGTGATACTCCCGCGGACCCTGCGCCGGAGCCGTACGCGAATACTCACGATCCACACGACCGCTGTGGTCATCGTGTTCCGCGAAAGTTGGAAGACTGAAAGCGAGGATGCCTGCAACTGCAAGGGGTGCGATGCGCATGGTTCCTCCTGAGGAGCCTTCAGGAACGAACCCTGCAGACAGAAAGATCCTGAAGGCGGCGAGCCGAAGTGCACCTACTCTAGCCCACCTTCAGAAATCTCGATGCATTACTTTAGACGCGCGCCGGACTGTCAGGAAGTCACCCGCCTCGGCTTGTGCCTGCGCAAACTTGAACTTAGGCCACAACCGCGGCAGCCGCCCGCCGCCACGCATACAGCGGGAAATGGTTCGCCATCTCCGCAACCTCGCCGCGAATGCGATCGAGCGCCGCATCGTCGTTGCGCTTCTCCAGTGCCTCCGCGATCCAGCGGCCAATGACGCTCATCTCCGCTTCCTTCATACCGCGCGTGGTAAGCGCCGGCGTGCCGATGCGAATCCCGGACGGCTTCAGCGGCGGATTCGTATCGTACGGAATCGCATTCTTGTTCACCGTGATCCCCGCCTTGCCCAGCGCCGCCTCAGCTTCAGACCCAAGAATCCCCTTCTGGAACACATCCACGAGCATCAGGTGATTATCCGTCCCGCCGGAGACAAGCCGATAGCCGGCCTCTTGCAGCGACTCCGCCAGGGCCTTCGCGTTCGACACGATCTGCGCCGCATACGTCTTGAACTCCGGCCGCAGCACCTCGCCAAACGCAACCGCCTTCGCCGCAATTACATGCACCAGAGGACCGCCCTGCTGCCCCGGGAATACCGCCATGTCGATCGCCTTGCCGATCGTCTGCTCGGCCTTCTCGCCCACCTGGTAGTTCTTCCCGCACAGAATCATTCCCGCGCGCGGTCCGCGCAGCGTCTTGTGCGTCGTCGTCGTCGTGATATGCGCATGCGGAATCGGCGAAGGATGTGAACCGCCCGCCACCAGCCCCGCGATGTGCGCCATGTCGAAGATATAGACTGCGCCAACCTTGTCCGCGATCTGCCGCATACGCGCAAAATCCCACAGCCGCGGATACGCGCTCGCGCCGCCGATGATCGCCTTCGGCTTCTCCCGCACCGCAATCGCCTCGAGTTCGTCGTAATCGATCACTTCTGTATCCCGCCGCACCGTGTAGAACGTCGTTCGATACAGCTTGCCGCTGAAGCTCAGCTTGTGCCCGTGCGTCAGGTGCCCGCCATGCGCAAGGTCGAGCCCCAGAATCGTATCTCCCGGCTGCAGCACCGCCATGTAAGCGCCCGCATTGGCTTGCGATCCTGAGTGCGGCTGCACGTTCGCAAACTCCGCACCAAAAATCTGCTTCGCTCGGTCGCGCGCCAGATTCTCCACCACGTCCGTGTACTCGCACCCGCCGTAGTACCGCCGTCCCGGATACCCCTCGGCGTACTTGTTCGTAAACACCGAACCCGCCGCCTCCAGCACTGCTTCAGACACAAAATTCTCGCTGGCAATCATCTCCAGCCCCTCGTGCTGGCGAAATGCCTCGTGGTCAATGGCGGCTGCTACTTCAGAATCGGCTTGGGCTAGGGAAAGGGCCATGCGGTCGGTCATACGAGAATTCTACGGCATTCCGCGCTTCGTAATCAGCATGCATTTTGTGACGAACTCACAACCGCTCCTGTTGACATTCTGCCTATTAGAGAACTATATGTTGAATCTCAACAGGAGCTGAAATGGGCGACAACAAATCTGAGGTTCTCCAGGGCACACTCGACCTAATGGTGCTCAAGACACTTGAGACCATGAGCCCCCTCCACGGGTACGGGATCGCCCGCCGCATCGAGCAGGTCAGCGGAGACTCCCTCGTCCTAAACCAGGGCACCATCTACCCCGCACTCCTGCGACTCGAGCAGCGCGGCTGGATCAAGTCCGAGTGGGGCACATCAGAAACCAACCGCCGCGCCCGCTTCTACTCACTCAGCCGAATCGGCCGCAAAAAGATCGCCGAGGAAACCGAAAATTGGGAGCGCATAGCCGCCACCATGGCCCGCTTCCTCTCTTCCTCAAACTGAACGCGCTTCATTAGGAGCCCTCCATGGACTTCCTCCGGACCCTCCTCAGCCGCATCTCCGCACTTCTCGGCCGTCGTCACCGCGATTGCGATCTCGAGGCCGATATTGCCGCCCATCTCGATCTATTGATTCAGGAACACGTGGCGAACGGAATGTCCGAAGCAGACGCCCGCACAGCCGCCCTCCGCGAATTCGGCGGCGTCACCCAGGCCAGAGAAACCTATCGCATGGAGCGCGGCTTCCCCCGCCTCGAACAGTTCGTCCGAGATCTCCGCTATGCCTCGCGTCAGCTCCGCCGCTCTCCCGGATTCACCATCACCGCAGTGCTGACTCTCGCCCTCGGTCTCGGCGCCAACATCGCCGTCTTCTCTCTACTCAACTGCCTGCTCATTCGCCCTCTCCCTGTCGCCCATGCCGATGAACTCGCAGTCCTTCGCACGGACCGCAATGACGACACACGAGGCCACAACTACGCGTTCGGATCGCCCTTCCTCCGCGCGCTGGAACAGCACCACGACGGCTTCGAATGTGTCGCCGGATACTCCGCCCGTCCATTCCAGGTCCACGACGAAGCCGCCAACGTGCGCGTGCCGGGAATGATGGTGAGCGGCCAGTTCTTCACCATGCTCGAAACTCCTCCCCTTCTCGGCCGCTGGCTCACCCCCCTCGACGACCGCGAAGGCCAAGCCAACGTCGCCGTCATCAGTGCCGGCTATTGGAAGAGTAGGTTTCATCGCGATCCCGCTGTCATCGGCCGCACCGTCACCATCGCCAATCAGCCCTTCACCATCGTGGGAGTCATGCCGTCCAGCTTCGTCGGTGCCGATCCCGTTTACCGGCCCGAAATCTACGTTCCCACATGGGCAGAACCAATCATCGATGCGCCCTTCAATGCCATCGCCGCTGGCTACCACACCTGGTGGATGAACGTCCTTGGTCGCCGCGCCCCCGGCGTTTCTCTTGAACAAGCCAACGCCGCCCTCGGATCGCTCTCCGACGGCATCCTCGACCAATCCATGCCCGACGCAAAGTGGATCAAAGACGCCCGTGATCACCACTTCCGCTTCGCCGCTGAGCCTGGCTCGCGCGGTTGGTCCTTCTTGCGCGACACCTTCCGCAAGCCGCTAGTTGTCGTCTTTGTGCTCTGCAGCGCCATGCTGCTGCTCGCGTGCATCAATCTCGCCAGCCTGCTCATGGCCCGTGCCGCTGCACGCGAGCGCGAACTCGCCACGCGCCTCGCCATGGGCGCCTCGCGCATGCGTCTAGTCCAGCAGCTTCTTGTCGAGAGCCTGCTCATCGCCCTGCTCGGCACCGCCGCCGGGCTCCTCGCCGCCCCCGCTGTAAGCCGCTTCCTCGGCGCCGTACTGATCGGAGGCGCCGGCGACTACGTCATGCTCGATACCTCTCTCGACCTGCGCGTGCTAGGCTTCGTAGCCCTCGTTGCAGTCCTCTCGACACTCCTCGTCGGCCTCGTTCCCGCATTGCGCGCAACCTCAACAAGCCTCAATGACCAGATCAAATCTGGATCGCAGTCCGTCCACTCCCGCCAGCATCGCCTGCTTCCGCGTGTGCTGATGAGCATGCAGGTCGCGCTCGCTCTTATGCTCGTCACCGGCGCCGGATTGCTGGCCACCAGCCTCCAGCGGTTGCGCGCCATCGATCTCGGTTTCCAGCCCCGAAACCTGGTCAACGTGCGGCTTGAGCTGAACAAGCAGAGCCGCGACGGCGATGCACTTGTCGCGTGGTATCACCAATATCTCGATGGACTCGCCCGGCTGCCAGGAGTCAAAGCGCTCGCGTACGTCAGCTTCCCGCCCATGAGCGGCGCCGTCTGGACCGAGGACATGCACACCAGCATCAGCCATGGCGATCATCAGCTCTACATGAACTGCATATCAACCGGATACTTCAACACTCTGAAAATCCCAGTGATCGCCGGTCGGGACTTTCAGTGGAATGACAGCCCCGCTTCAGGACTCAAAGTCATCCTCAGCGAACGCGCCGCGCAGCAGCTCTTCCCAAGCCAGAATGCTGTCGGTCAATCCGTCACACAGACGCACGGGGCAGACGGCAAGAGCGTTCTCCAGGTCATCGGAGTGGTAGGAGACATTCACTACGAATCGCTCCGCAAAGACGCACCTCCCGAAGCCTACACCCCGATCACGCAGAACACCGATCACAAGCCTGACTATGTAGCCGTCGCGCGAATCGAAGGCTCGGCCCTCCCGTTAGCCACCGCCGCCCGCCAGCTCGCCGCACACATGGCTCCCGAAATACCCGCGCCCGTCCTCACCCCAATGATGACCAACATCGACGGCTCCATAGCGTCGGAGCGCATGATGGCCATGCTCGCCGTCTTTTTCGCCATATGCGCGCTGCTCGTCACCGCCATCGGCCTCTACGGGACGCTCGCGTACTCCACCGCCCGCCGTACCAGCGAGATCGGCGTCCGCATGGCTCTTGGTGCCCAACCCTCTCACGTCATCGGACTCGTCTTTCGCGAAAACGCTTGGATCGCGGTCTACGGATCATTCGCCGGCTTGGTGGTCGCATGGTTTGCCGCTCGCGCCCTCGCCACGCTTCTCTACAACACCTCGGCGCGCGATCCCTGGGTGCTGATTGCCTCTGTCGTCGTGCTCGTGACCATCGCCAGCGCCGCCTCGCTCATCCCCGCGCTTCGCGCCGCACGTGTTGATCCCAGCACCGCTCTCCGCGCAGAATGAGGCCTCTGTCTTGAAAGGGCACGACTTTCAGTCGTGCCGAAAAACCAGGCAAAACGGCGTGGGCTTCAGCCCCTGAGGGATGGTTTGAATTACATCCCAGCACTCTTGAACAGCTTCTACTGAACAGCTCGCTGCGCCGCCGCGATGACGCGCCCTCCCCGGCCCTCGGTCGCAAACACCACAAGCCGCATCTGCCCGTCCGTGCTGCTCGCCGGCATACTGAGCGGACGTCCATCCGCAACACCGCCGTCCATCTCCTTCAGCGCGCGTACCACCGCCGTGTGATGCAGCGTTCGCCCGGCGTTCTCTCCTCGCGCCACTTCTGAGTGCGTCGCGTTTGCCGCCAGCACCGCAACGAGCCTCGTCCCTTTCGCGTTTTCCGCTCGCACCGCGAATCGCACCACACCGTGATCCCAACGCGCATTCTCAATCGCCAGGCTCATCTTCGGCTTCGCCGCGGCCTTGCTCACGGCAGCCAGCATTGCCCGCCCATCACCACCGACAAACTGGCTCGTGCCATCGACAACCGCCTGCGGTGTGTAAGCCGAGTCCAGCCCGAACCTCCGCACGTACTCTTCCTGCCGCTGCGTCATCGCATCCAGCGAAAACGGATCGCGCCACCCTTGGTGATCCCAGTACGTCACATGCTCACTCAACACGATCGCGTCAGCCCCTTCGACAGGCTGCTTCGCATCCAGTTCCGCCAGCAAGCCATCCGCCGGCGGGCAGTCCGAACAACCTTCAGAAGTGAACAGCTCAACCAGCACCGGAACGCGCTGACTGTTCTCCTTCGATTGCCCCGGCTGCGCCAGTCCACGCGCGGTGGACATGGCGAACAAGCAAGCACCGACAATGAGCAGAACTCTACGCACCGCAACGGGGAAGAGGAAAAGGGAAGCCATACAAACCTATGACTCCGAAATCTCCTCGCGGGTTACATCGACCGCCATTCGCCGGTACTTCTGTCACATATCCCGCCGGCCGCCATCACCGTCGTGCCTTGTTCAATGAAATTTCTTTGGTCTCGCCGAAACTTCCAATGGGAGCATGGGTCCGGTACAAACATCGGGCTTCCATCAGCAACGGATCAGTAGAGAAGCCCCTTGGAGACGAAAGACATGCGACGCACACTTCCCATTCTTGCCATGGCCACCTTGTTCGCCACGGCCCCTCTGTTCGCTCAGCAGACGCAACCGACGGAGAAACCCAAAGAAGGCTCCGTCAACGATCGCCGCCAGGATCAGCAGCAGCGCATCGCCAACGGCGTCCAATCCGGCCAGCTCACTGCCGGCGAAACCAAGCGCCTTGAAACCCGCGAAGCCGGCCTGAACCGTGAAATCAAGAACGACCGCGCCGCCAACGGTGGCAAACTCACCGCGCAGGAACGCCGTGAGGTAAATCGCCAGCAGAACCACATCAGCCGCTCCATCTACGCTGACAAGCACAACGCCGCGCAAGCGCATTACGGCAACACTGAAGTGGGCCAGCGCCGCGAGAACCAGCAGGACCGCATCGCGCAAGGCATCCGCAGCGGACAGATGACCGCAGGCGAAGCCTCCCGCACCGAGAACCGCGAGCAGAACATCAACCGCAGCATCGCCTCTGATCGCGCAGTCAACGGCGGCAAGCTCACACCGCAAGAACGCCGCAACATCAACGCACGCCAGAACAGCGTCAGCCACCAGATCTATCGCCAGAAGCACAACAATAGAGTTGCACCTAAATAACTTCTATTCCTCCCCGTCCACGACAGAGCCGGTTATGCTGAACCCATGACCGGCTCTCGCCCTTTCCGGCTGCTTCCCGCGCTCTTCTTCTTCGCACTTATCGCCGGCGCGCAATCGCCGAGGGATCAGAAAGCCGCCTTCACCATTACGCCCGCCCTCGTCGTAGCCGGCTCTCCAGAACTCATCACCATCTCCGCGCGCGAAGCCACGAGCGTTGAAGGCGAGTGGCTCGGCCACAAGCTCGACTTCTTTCACCGCGACGGAAGATGGATCGCCCTGGCCGGCGTCGATGTCGAAGCCAAACCAGAATCAACCATACTGCACGTCACCGCTCAGACACCCGCGGGAGCACGCGACTTCACGCGCACCATCGAAATCCATCCCGCCCACTACCGCACCGGCAAACTCACGGTCGCCCCAAAGTTCGTCGAGCCCGACCCCGAACAACAAAAAGAGATCGCCGCTGATTCCGAGATCAAAGCAAAAGTTTTCGCCACCAGCGCCCCGGAACCGCTATGGCAAGGCAGTTTCCACCAGCCCGTCAAGCTTCCACCCACAGACAGCTTCGGCACCCGCCGCATGTTCAACGGCAAGCTCGCCAGCATCCACAAGGGCATGGATTTCCGCGCACCGTCCGGCACCGTTGTTCGCGCTTCAAACAGCGGCGTCGTCGTGCTTGCCCGCCAGCTCTACTTCGAAGGCAACTGCGTCATCATCGACCACGGTCTCGGCCTCTACACGCTTTCCATGCACTTCAGCCGCATCGATGTCCACGAAGGCCAGCACGTTTCCGCGGGAGATGCGCTAGGCCTCAGCGGCTCAACCGGCCGCGTCACCGGCCCGCACCTGCACTGGGCTGTTCGCTGGGAGAACGCCTACCTCGACCCCGCGAAACTTTTGCGTTTGAATCTCAACACGACCCGCTAAAAAGCGCTCAGCGCGAGACCAGGTCTTCCTCTGCTTCAACCGGCTGCTCGATCTGCGACGACGCCGCACTCGATCGCTCCTGTCGCAGAGCCTTGAAAGCGCGATACACGAACGACCCCATGTACCATCCATCCATGTACTGGAACGGAGTCTCTCCCGTGGTGTAATGGCCGCACGGCAATACGCGTTTCTCGAAGCTCAAACCCATGCGCGTAAACGCATCTACAACCTGCAGGGAATATTCCTTCGGAAACGTCAGGTCGTAATCCGCATACACCAGCAGAATCTTCTTCCGCAGCCCTTCCACTTCCTTGCTCGCCATGCGCCCGTAATAGCTCACCGGGCTGACCGCCGACCACAATTCGCGTATCCGAGGCTGCGTCAGTTCCGCCTCCTCCAGCGCCTTGCGAATGTGTCGCGTGCTCTGCCCCGCCCACACCACATCGCCAAACGCAGTCGAAGCGTGATTGAAAGCGTTAACCCGGATCCGCTTGTCATGTGCGCTCGCGAGAAACGCATAGCACGACCCGAGGCTCGTGCCTAGCACGCCGAAGTGCTCGTATCCCTGCGTCTCCAGCCAGTCGATGCAGCAGCGAATATCCACCACCGCCTGCCGGCACGCCGACAGGGTGCGCCCGATGTTGGCGCTTACCGCATAATCTGACCAC
>Ga0105240_10006079_pt1 | contig 17832 bp, 19 predicted proteins | sample KBSC54metaG_FD_80426 | JGI IMG/M metagenome (GOLD analysis project Ga0105240, IMG submission 80426) | Corn rhizosphere microbial communities from Kellogg Biological Station, Michigan, USA - KBS C5-4 metaG | ecosystem: Host-associated > Plants > Roots > Rhizosphere > Soil | place: Michigan, USA...
AACGTTCACCTGAACGGGAGCTTCTTCGTCAGCCGCGCCGCCGCCGAGCATTTCCGCAAGCAGGAGAGCGGCGCCTATGTGCACATGACCAGCACCTCGGGACTGATCGGCAATTTCGGCCAGGCGAACTATTCCGCTGCCAAGCTCGGCATCACGGCGCTGTCGAAATCGATCGCGCTGGACATGAAGCGGTTCAACGTGCGCTCCAACTGCATCTCGCCGTTCGCCTGGACGCGCATGATCGGCACCATTCCCGCCGACACCGAGGCGCAGAAGGTGCGGCTCGAGCGCTCCAAGAAGATGACCCCGGCCAAGATCGCGCCGATGGCGGTGTTCCTGCTGTCGGATGCCGCGCAGGAGGCCAACGTCACCTCGCAGATCTTCGGCGTGCGCATGAACGAGATCATGCTGTTCAACGCCAACCGTCCGGTACGCTCCGTGCACAACTCCGAGGGCTGGACGCTGGAGGCGATCGCCGAGCAGGCAATCCCGTCGATGAAAAGCTACTTCACCGACCTCAAGCGCTCGCCCGAGTATTTCACCTGGGATCCGATTTGAGAGCGACCTCAGGCATCGCGCCTGTAGCCCATCCTTCGAGACGCGGCCCTGTGGGCCGCTCCTCAGGATGAGGCGTAAAGACATGGGCCTCACCCTGAGGAGCGAGCTAAGGCGCGTCAAACGCGCCCCAAGCGAGCGTCTCGAAGGGTGGGAACGAGCACCAAAGGAGTAAGTGATCATGGCCGACGTGCGTAAAAACGAACCCAAGCTCGATGCCGACGATATCCTGGGCGGGATCGTCGAATGGGTGTCGATCGAGAGCCCGAGCCATGACGCCAGGTCGGTCAACAAGGTGGTCGACCATGTCGAGGGCCAGTTCCGCGACCTCGGCCTGAAGCTCGACCGCACGCCGGGCCGCGACGGCTTCGGCGACATTCTCGTCTGCCAGACGACGCCCGAGATGACACAGGGAAAGGGCGGCAAGGGCATCCTCGTGCTCGCCCATCTCGATACCGTCCATCCGATCGGCATGATCGAGAAGGACCTCAAGGTGCGGCGCGAGGGCGACAGCATCTTCGGACCGGGCATCTACGACATGAAGGCCGGCGGCTACATCGCCTACTACGCGCTGCGCCACCTGATCCGGCAGGGCAAGAAGACCAAGCTGCCGGTCACCTTCCTGTTCATCCCGGAAGAAGAAGTCGGCAGCCCGACCTCACGGTCGAAGATCGAGGAACTCGCTGCCGGTCACAAATACGCGCTGGTGATGGAGCCGGGCCGCGACGGCGACAAGGTCGTGACGTCGCGCAAGGGCGTCGGCCGCTTCACGCTTACGGTGAAGGGTGCGGCCAGCCACGCCGGCGTCCGCCACCAGGACGGCCGCAGCGCCATCCACGAGATGGCCAGGCAAATCATGCGCATCGAGGCCAAGACCGACTATGCGCGCGGCATCACCTGCAACGTCGGCCTCATCCAGGGCGGCAGCGGCGTCAACGTCGTGCCGGCGGCGTGCAAGATCGACGTCGACCTGAGGGTGCCGACGCCCGAGCTGGCGGAGGAGATGACACACTGGTTCCGGGGCCTCGAGCCGATCGGCAAGGAGGTCGAGCTCACTGTCGAAGGCGGCATGAACCGGCCGCCCTATACGAAGGATGCCGGCATCACCGATCTGTTCGGCAAGGCGCAGGCGATCTATCGCGAGATCGGCAAGGAGTTGAACGACGTGCCGCTGACCGGCGGTGGCAGCGACGGCAACTTCACCGCCGCGCTGGGCATCCCGACGCTCGACGGCCTCGGCGCCGACGGCAAGGGCGCGCATGCCGCGTATGAGCAGATCTACTACTCGTCGCTGGTGCCGCGGACCTATCTCTGCACGCGGCTACTGGAGACGTTGGACTAGAGGGGTACTTCTTCCCTTTTCAGACGGGGAAGTGCTCGCTCTCAGGCGGGCGGTGGGGTCAGGAAAGACCGTGAAATGAGGCTTATATGCCTGATCTTGACCAAGATGGGTCCTTCGGCGGACTTCGTTTAGAATGTCATCCGCAGGCGGCCGAGATAGTCCTGCAGCGGACCTAATCCCATTAAATTTCCATTTATTTAAGGGGAAGCGGTCTCCAGCAGGTGGCGGATCGCGGCGACGGTCTCGGCGGGCGCTTCCTGCGGCACGTTGTGGCCGATCGTCGGCAGGATACGACGCTCGTAAGGGCCGGTGAATTTTTTCGCCGACGGATCGTGGGCGCGCGAGATCGGGCGCACGCCGTCGGCCTCGCCGTCGAGGTTGATCGTGGGCACGCCGATGGTGGGCTGGGCCTGGATCTTCGCCTCGACCTCCTGCAGCGCGGGATCGCCCGGCGCGTAGCCGTAGCGGTGGCGATAGGACTGGATCACGACGTCGACGTAGTCGGGATTGTCGAAGGAGGGCGCGGTCTTGTCGAAGGTGGCGTCGGTGAAATGCCAATGGGGCGACCAGAGTTTCCACAGCACCCGGGCGATGTCGCGCCGGTTCTCGGTGAGGCCAGCGCGGCCGCGCTCGGTATGGAAGTAATATTGGTACCAGAAGCGATGCTCCTGCGCGGCGGAGACCGGCTTCACCGAGCCCGCGATGTCCTGGATGTTGTAGCCGGTGCAGCTCACCAGGCCGCGCGCCCGCTCGGGCCACAGGGCCGACACGATGCAGCCGGCGCGGCCGCCCCAGTCGTAGCCCATGAAGATCGCGCGCGGGATTTTCAGCGCGTCCATGAACTGCAGGAGGTCGTGACCGAGCGCGGCCTGCTCGCCCGAGCGCGGCGTGTCCCGGGAGAGAAAGCGCGTCGGCCCGTAGCCGCGCAGGTACGGCACCAGCACGCGGCAACCGTCGGCGGCGAGCGGCGGCGCCACGTCGTCGAAGCAGCGCGGGTCGTAGGGGAAGCCGTGCAGCAGGATGACCGGTGGGCCGTCCTGCGGGCCGTGCGCCTCGTAGGCGATCTCGAGGACGTCGGTTCGGGTCTTGAGCGATTCCATCGGGCGAGCTTAGCCAATGGTGCCCGCGTTGACAGCCCGCGGGGGCCCGCCCACGCTGCGGCGAAACAGGAGGAAGCATGCGGTTCGACAAGGTGATCCGCGGCGGAATGATCGTCGACGGCAGCCGGCTGCCGCGCTTCCGCGGCGACATCGGCATCAAGGACGGCGTCATTACCTGCATCGGCCACATCGGCGCCGACGCCGCCGACGAGACGATCGATGCCAGCGGGCTGATCGTGGCGCCGGGCTTCGTCGACCTGCACACGCATTACGACGCGCAGCTCTTCTGGGATCCCTACTGCACGCTGTCGTCGTGGCACGGCATCACCTCGGTGGTGATCGGCAACTGCGGCTTCGGCTTCGCTCCCGTGCGGCCGGCCGAGCGCGAGCGCGCCATGATGTCGATGACACGGGTCGAGGCCATCCCGATGGCGTCGATGAAGGAGGGCATGCCGTGGAGCTGGGTGACCTTCCCGGAGTTCCTCGACGCCGTCGACAAGGCGCCCAAGGCCGTCAACATCCTGCCCTACGTGCCGATCTCGCCGCTGCTGATCTGGGTGATGGGCTTCGAGGCGGCCAAGGCCGGCACGCTGCCGACGCCCGCGCAGCACGCCGAGCTCAGGCGCCTGCTGCACGAGGCGATGGACGCCGGCGCCTGCGGCTGGTCGGCCCAGCGCATGCAGCCCAGCGGACCGGCGGCGGTGCAACGCGACTACGACGGCTCGCCGATGCCGACCGACGTCATGCACGACGAGACCTGCCGCGAGTTCGCCCGGGTGCTGGCCGAGCGCAACGACGGCTTCATGCAGATGCTGCTGGTCTCGGGCGACAACACGCGCGACCGGCTGTTCTACGAGGAGATGGCGACCTTGAGCGGCCGGCCGATCATCATGAACGTGGTCCAGGCCTTCGACGACCGCCCGCACATCCATCGCAAACTGCTGGAGTGGCTTAAGAGCTGCCGCGAGCGCGGCATCCGCGTGGTCGGCCAGGGGCTGACGACCGACGCGGGCTTCACCTTCACCTTCGAGAACTGGAACCTGTTCGACGACCAGCAGGACTGGTGCGACGCCACCACCGGCACGCACGCCGAGCGCCTGGCCAAGCTTGCCGATCCGGCGCGCCGCGCGGCGCTGCGCAAGAACCTGCCGGTCACCGCGACCGGTCCGCTGCCGGACATCGCCATCGTCGGGCCCAAGCTCGAGAAGAACAAGAAGTGGCTCGACTACACCCTGGCCCACGCCGGCGAGAAGATGGGCAAGCATCCGGTGGACGTCATGCTCGACATGGCGGTCGAGGAGAATCTCGAGACCGAGTTCTTCGCCGCCCCGCCCAACGGCAAGATCGAGCACCTCAAGGAGCTGGTCGACGATCCCTACGTGCTGTTCGGCGTGTCGGACGGCGGCGCACACACCAAGTTCCTGACGGCGGGGCGCTATCCGACGGAGACAATCTGCAAGGTCGTGCGTGAACACGGCATGCTGTCGCTCGAGGAGGCGCACTGGCGCCTGTCCGCCCTGCCGGCGGAGGTGGCGGGCTTCCGCGGCCGCGGCGTGCTCAAGGAAGGCGCGCCGGCCGACATCGTGATCTACGACTACGAGCGCCTGCGCGTGCTGCCCGACGAGATCGCGCACGACCTGCCGGGCGGCGAGTGGCGGCGCATCCAGCGCGCCGAGGGCTACCGCTACATCCTGGTGAACGGCGAGGTGACCATGCGCGACGGTCAGCCGACCAACGCCCACTCCGGCCGCCTGCTGCGCCACGGCGGGGCCCAAGGGAGAACAGCGCGTGCTGCCTAGGCCCGGCGACTATCTGACGGCGGAGCAGACCGCGACGTTGCGCGAGAAATCCGACCTCGCGGGCGCACTGCTGGTGCTGCACGCCTGGGCACTGATCGGCGGCAGCATGGCGCTGTTCGTGGCGTGGCCCAATCCGTTCACGTTCCTGCTGGCGGTCATGGTGATCGGCGGGCGCCAGTTGGGGCTGGCGATCCTGATGCACGACGCCGCGCACGGGCTGCTGTTCGCCAACCGGCGGGTCAACGACTGGGTGGGCACGTGGCTCTGCGCCTCGCCGGTGTTCACCAGCCTGGCGCTCTACCGGCCCTATCACCTGTCGCACCACCGCCACACCCAACAGGCCGACGATCCCGACCTCGGCCTGTCGGCGGCCTTCCCGATCACGCGCAAAAGCCTGTGGCGGAAAATCGTGCGCGACCTCACGGGCCAGACCGCCTTCCAGCGCCGGCGCGAGCAGTTCCGCAGCGGCGCTGCCGTGCGCGAGGGGCTGATCGTCAATGCGGTCGTGTGGGCGGTGCTGGCGGCGGCCGGCTACTGGTGGCTCTATCCCGTGCTGTGGCTGTTGCCGCTGGCCACCTGGTACCAGCTCGTCAGCCGCATCCGGAACATCGCCGAACATGCCGTCGTGCCCGACGACGACGACCCCTTGCGCAACACGCGCACGACGCGGGCCAACCCGCTGATCCGGCTGCTGGTAGCGCCTTATTGGGTGAACTTCCATCTCGAGCACCACCTGTTCATGTTCGTGCCCTGCTGGCGGCTGGCCGAGGCGCATCGCATCCTGCTGGCGACGGGGCGGGGAGCGCAGATGGAACTGCAGCCGGGATATGCAGCCGTGCTGCGGATGGCGACGTCACTGCGAAAAGGTGGCGATCGTAAAGTCTCCGCGAGCCGGCGGGCCCAGCACATCTAAATCCGACGGTTGCTCTGGCGAACCGGGGCCAAACGCGGGTATCATGCGTCAAGTCGGATTCGTCCTGGGAGAGATGCATGCTGAAGAAACTGCTGGCCGTCGTCGCCGTCGCGTTCCTCGTGGGCGCGTGCGCCGAGCCCGCGCCGCCGCCCGCGCCGCCGCCGCCGCCGCCCGTGCGCAACTTCCTGGTGTTCTTCGATTTCGACAAGTCCTCGCTGACGCCGCGCGCCATGGACATCGTCAAGGAAGCCGCCCGCATCACCAAGGCCGGCCAGAACACGCGCGTGACCTGCACCGGCCACACCGACACCGCGGGTCCGGCCAACTACAACATGGCGCTGTCGCTGCGCCGCGCCAACACCGTGAAGGACGCGCTGGTGCGCGAGGGCGTCTCGCCGACCGTGATCAGTGTCATCGGCAAGGGCGAGCAGGCCCTGCTGGTTGCCACCAAGGACGGCGTGCGCGAGCCGCAGAACCGGCGCGTCGAGATCGTGATCCAGTAACCGGGGTATCCCGGACAGAGAAAAGGCGGTCCGCAGGGACCGCCTTTTTTGTGACTGCTGTCGGACCCTTACGGCGCCGTGCAGGGATGGATGTTCATTTCCGGACCGAGGTCGTACGGCGGTGGCGTCTGGCTGAGCGACGCGACCTTCGGATCGAGCGCCCATTCGAGGGCGCGCAGGTTGCGCGAGCAGAACTCCTTGTCGACCGGCGCGCGCTGGGCCATGCGATTGGAGAATTCGGTGACCAGCGTGTCGATGTTGAAGCGCTTGCGGCGCGACAGCTCGGTGAGCGCACGGGCGTTCGAGGACAGGTCGCCGCCGAACTTGCCGAGATAGCTGCCGTAGATCGATTCGAAGGCGCGGCCGCCGCTCGGCGTCTGGCACTGCAGCGTCGCCACCACCATCTCCTGGTGGAACATGCGGGCACGCACAGTCGTGAGATCGTTGGCGTTGTAGCAGATCGCCTTGAGGTTCGGGACGGCCGGGCCGGGCGGGAGCGCCTGCATGTAGTCCGCTGCCGGGGCCTTCTTGGCCGGAGCCGCCGTCTTGGCGTGGTCCAACTGGCATCCAGCGATCGCCAGGCCGCCTGCAATCAAAAGCGCGACCTGCGTAAGCTTCATCATCATACGAACACTCCAACACATTGGCCGGAAAAAAGGGGTGTCAGCGGGTACAACAGTTAGGGCACCGTTTCAAACCTATTTACCTCACAGTTCCGGCAGAGCGGCAAAAAGCCTGCTATTTCGGGCGCAGCGATGCCGCCAGGGCCTTGTCGAAGATCTCCAGCCCGAGGTCGATTTCCGCCTCCTCGATAGTGAGCGGCGGGGCGATGCGGAAGATCCCGAACCCGCCGCGCACCGTGCTGGTCATCATCCCGAGGTCGAGACAGGCGCGCGCCACGCGCTGGGCCAGTTCGGGATCGGGCGCCCTGGTGCGGCGATCCTTCACCAGGTCGAGGCCGAGCAGCAGGCCGCGGCCGCGTACGTCGCCGATGCAGTCGTAGCGTTGCTGCAACGCCTGCAGCCCGTCTTTCAGGCGCTTGCCCAAACGCGCGGCACGGTCGGTCAGCCGGTCGCGCAGGATGATCTCGATGACCTTGAGGCCGACGGCCGCCGGCAGCGGATCGGAGGCGTGCGTGGTGTAGAAGAGATAGCCGCGCTCCGCGGCGACGTCCTCGATCTCGGGCGTCGTCAGCATCGCGGCCAGCGGCAGGCCGGCGCCCAAGGTCTTGGACAGGGTGAGGTACTGCGGCACGACGCGGTCGCGTTCGCTGGCGAACAGCGTGCCGGTGCGGCCGAGCCCGGTCTGCGCCTCGTCGAAGATCAGCTGCATGTCGCGGGCGGCGCACATGTCGGCCAGCGCCGAGATGTAGCCTTCGGGCGGCTCGAGCACGCCGCCCGAGCTCAGGATCGGCTCGACGATGCAGGCCGCGAGCGCGCCGCTCGACTGGCGGTCGACCAGTTCGAAGCCGAATTCGAGTTCGCCTTGCCAGTCGTAGACGCCGCGGTCGTCGATGAAGCGCGAGCGGTAGGTGTCGGGCGCGGGCAGCGCCAGCGCGCCGGGCTGCGGCGGGCCGTAGCCCTTGCGCGCCGAGGCATAGGTCGCCGCCGCGGCCCCGCCGGTGACGCCGTGCCAACTCCGGCTCATCGCCACGATCTCGTGGCGGCCGGTGACGAGCTTGGCCATGCGCAGCGCCGCTTCGTTGGACTCGCCGCCGGTCGACACCAGCAGGATGCGGTCGAGCTTGCCGGGCGAAACCTCGGCCAGCAGGGAGGCGAGGTCGACGACGGGCCGCGACAGGATCGTCGAGTAGAGATGGTCGAGTTCGCCGATATAGTGGCGCGCGACGGAGACGATCTCGGGATGGGAGTGGCCGAGGATCGCGCTCATCTGGCCCGAGGTGAAGTCGAGGATGCGCCGGCCGTCGGCGTCGGTGAACCAGTTGCCGGCCGCGCCTTCGGCGATGACCGACGAGAAGGGGCCGCCGTAGCGCACGAGATGGGCGTTGGCCCTCGCCCAGAAGGCGGGATCGGCATTCTTGCTCATTGCTGCTCCAGCGCGGCGCGGACCAGCGGCAGGCGGTCGTTGCCGAAGAACATCTCGTTGCCCACGAACATCGTGGGACTGCCGAAGCCGCCGCGCGCGATCAGCTCGTCGGTGTTGGCGCGCAGGCGGGCCTTGCAGTCGCCGGTGTCGATGCCGGCGAAGAAGCGCTGGCGTTCGAGGCCGGCGCGGGCGGCGATGTCGGCCAGCACGTCGTCCTTCGAGATGTCGCGGTCGCTGCCCCAGTAGGCCTCGAAGGCCGCGGTGGCATAAGCCGCCAGCTTGCCTTCGTCGAGGGCGACGAAGGCGCCGCGCATGCATTTCACGCTGTTCACCGGGAACACCGTGGGCGGGAACACGATGCCGAGACCATAGAGCCTCGCCCAGGCCGCGAGGTCCTTCAGCATGTAGCCCTGCTTCAGCGGGTTGGGCTTGGCGCGGCTGTCGTAGACGCTCTGGTTCACGGCGTTGAACACGCCGCCGACCAGGATCGGCTTCCAGACGATCTCGGCCTTAAACTCGGCCGCCAGCGGCTGGACGGCGTGGAAGGCCAGGTAGGTCCAGGGGCTGGAGCAGTCGAAATAGAAGTCGATTTTACGTGCCATTCGGGTGCCTTTGCCTTTCGTCAGCCTTGTCGTTGCCACAAGCGACGCGTATCTTGCAAATCCATGGCGTTACCGGCTGTTCGGCCCGGCGTTGAGGGGCCCAAAAAAATAGCGATCGTCGTGCATCAGGAGCATTCGCGGCCCGGACGGGTCGGCGCCCTCCTCGAGAAGCGCGGTTACGAGCTCGATCGGCTTTGCCCCAATCTCGGCTGCAACCTGCCGCAAGACATGTCGGATTATGCCGGCGTGGTGATCTTCGGCGGCCCGATGTCGGCCAACGATTGCGGCACCCTGGCCGGCATTAAATGCGAACTCGACTGGATTCCCAAGGTCGTCGAGGCGGGCGTTCCCTTCCTCGGTCTCTGCCTCGGCGCCCAGCTCCTGACCCGCGCGGTCGGTGGCCAGGTCGGCCCGCATCCCGAGGGACTGGTCGAAGTGGGCTACGTCGGCATCGAGCCGACGCCGGCCGGCGAGCCGTGGTTCCGGGGGCCGATGAAGGTCTACGAGTGGCACCGCGAAGGCATGACTCTGCCGAACTGCTGCGAGGTCCTCGCCACCAACGAGCGCTATCCCGTCCAGGCCTTCCGTTACGGCGCCAGTGCCTTCGGCTTTCAATTCCATCCCGAGGTCACGCTCGAGATGAAGGGGATCTGGACGCTGTCGGCCGCCGAGCGGCTGAAGTCGCCGGGCGCCCAGCAGCGCGGCGTGCACCTGTCGATGCACGCGCTCTACGATCCGCCGATCGACCGCTGGATCGACGGCTTCCTCGACCGCTGGCTCGCCACCGACGTCCGGCGCGCCTCGGACGTTCTCCAGGCCGCCGAATAGTTTCCTTCGTCCGATAGCCCGGGGCGGGGCGTTCGGCTAGGCTTCCCGGAACAACGGGAGGCGAAACAATGGGCGCTCTGATCTTCGTGGTGATCCTCGTGGTCGTCGCGCTCGTGCTGGTGTTCGCGGGCGTCAAGACCGTCACCCAGGGAACCAACTGGACCATCGAGCGCTTCGGACGCTACACGCGCACGCTCGCGCCCGGCCTGCACTTCATCGTGCCCTTCGTCGACACGGTCGGCCGCAAGATGAACATGCAGGAGAACGTCCTCGACATCCCGCCGCAGAAGGTCATCACCAAGGACAATGCCAGCGTCCAGGTCGACGCCGTGGCCTTCTACCAGGTGATCGACGCGGCGCGCGCCGCCTACGAGGTGCAGAACCTCCATCTCGCCATCACCAACCTGGCGCTTACCAACATCCGCTCGGTCATGGGCAACATGGCGCTCGACGAGGCACTGTCCAAGCGCAACGACATCAACAACACGCTGCTCGCGGTGATCGACCAGGCGACCGGCCCGTGGGGCGTGAAGGTCCTGCGCATCGAAGTGAAGGACATCGCCCCGCCGGAGGACATCGTGGTCGCCATGGGCCGGCAGATGAAGGCCGAGCGCGAGAAGCGCGCCACCATCCTCGAGTCCGAGGGTGTGCGCGAGTCGTCGATCCAGCGCGCCGAGGGCGAGAAGCAGTCGGCCATCCTGACCGCCGAGGGCCGGCGGGAGGCCGCTTTCCGCGACGCCGAGGCGCGCGAGCGCATGGCCGAGGCGGAAGCCAAGGCGACGTCCGTCGTGGCGCAGGCGATCGCCGGCAACGGCGTGCAGGCGACCAACTACTTCCTCGGCACCAAGTACGTCGAGGCGCTGGCCAGGATGGGGTCGAGCAACAACACCAAGATGTTCTTCCTGCCCGTCGAGGCCGCAGGTGTCATGGCGTCGATCGCCGGCATCGCCGAACTCGCGAAGGAAGCCCAGGTGCGCGGTACGGCCGGCGAGGTGGCGGCGCGGCCACGCGGCACCGTCCCGAACGCGGGTTAGACCATGAGCTTCGCGATCGTCTTCTGGTACTGGTGGGCTCTCGCGGGCGTGTTGCTGGTCTGCGAGATGATGTTGCCCGGCGTGGTCTTCCTGTTCCTCGCCGTCGGCGCGGCGGCGGCCGGGCTGTTGCTGCTGATCGTCTCGGACCTGTCGCTGGAGATGCAACTGGTGATCTTCGCCGTGGTCTCGGTGGCGGCGGCAGTCGGAATGCGAAAGCTGTTGCGCGGCCTGCAGCAGCGCAGCGAAGATCCCAATCTCAACGCGCGCGGCAACAGCCTGATCGGCAAGATCGTCGTGCTCGATCAGCCGATCCTCGGCGGACGCGGACGGATGAAGATGGGCGATGGAAGCTGGACGGTGACCGGCCCCGACATGGTGGCCGGCTCAAAAGTACGCGTCGCCGCGGTCGACGGCACCGAACTCAGGGTAGAGCCGGCGCCATAGACCGGGCGCGCGTCCTCACGATCGAAGGTCGATCGTCTTAGTAGCGGTCGTGAACGACATAAGTGGTCGTTCCGGGGCCGGGATCAGCCGGTACGACGACGGCCGCCGTACTGGCCGGCACCGGCTTCTCGACGACGGTTCTCTCACTGCGAACGGTACAGGCAGTCGTGCCCAGCGCACAGGCAACGACGGCCAGAAGAGCAATACGCTTCATCGGCTTCCTCCACGGGTTGGCCTAAGCTAACGGGCCGGAAGGGGTGGGGTTGCGGGCGCCAAAAGCTCCCACTTGCCAATAGTTAACATATTGGTTAACTATTGGCGCAACGGAGGAGCACATGAAGATCTACTATGGCTGGATCGTGGTCGCCGCGGGCGCCTTGATGGGATGTGTCGCCATCGGCGCGCTGTTCTCGCTGGCCGTCTTCCTGCAACCCATGTCCGAAGCGACGGGATGGTCGCGCACCGGCATCTCCACGGCCATGACGCTCGACTTCCTCAGCATGGGCGTCGCGGCCTTCGGCTGGGGCGCGCTCAGCGACCGCTTCGGGCCACGGCTCGTCACGCTGGTCGGCGCGATCCTGACCGGTCTTGGCCTTGCGCTTGCGAGCCGCGCCGGAAGCCTGATCGAGTTCCAGCTCGTCTACGGCATCGTGGTTGGCGTGGCGGTGGGCGCACTGCTGGTGCCGACGATGGCCACCGTCACCGGATGGTTCGACAGGAACCGCGCCATCGCCGTGTCACTGGTCTCGGCCGGGATGGGCATGGGACCGATGACGATCTCGCCCTTCGCGAGCTGGCTGCTGCAGAGCCAGGACTGGCGGAGCGCGCAGCTCACGATCGCCGTCATCTGCTGGGTGATCATGATCCCCGCCGCACTATTGATGCGCCGCGCGCCACAGGTCGCTCCGGGCGCCGTCGCCATGCCCGGCGCCGCCGATCCCGGCATGACCGTGGGCCAGGCGCTGCGTTCGCCGCAGTTCATCGTGCTGGCGCTCACCAACTTCTGCTGCTGTGCCACCCACTCGGGCCCGATCTTCCATACAGTAAGCTATGCCATCGCCTGTGGCGTACCGGCGCTGATCGCCGTCTCGATCTACAGCGTCGAGGGGTTGGCGGGCCTCGGCGGGCGCATCGTGTTCGGCCTGGCGGGCGATCGCTTTGGTGCGAAGCAGACGGTGGTCGCCGGCCTGCTGGTGCAGGCCATCGCCGCGGGCTGCTACTTCTTCACGCGTCAGGTCGGCGAGTTCTACATGGTCGCCGTTGTCTTCGGCATGGCCTATGGCGGCGTGATGCCGCTCTACTCGGTGATCGCGCGCGAATACTTCCCGATGCGCATAATGGGCACGGTGATCGGCGCCACGTCGATGATCGCGAGCCTCGGCATGGCGCTCGGCCCCGCGGCCGGCGGCTGGATCTTCGACAGCTACGGCAGCTACGGCTGGCTCTATCTCGGCTCGTTCGGCATGGGCCTCGCCGCCGCCGCGATCGCGCTCGCCTTCCCGCCGCTGCCCTCGCGCGCCAGGCTGCGGGCGGCTTGACCTCGCCCCGCGGTCTCGGGCATTTGGCTCGGGACTGCGGGGGAGAATCACATGAGACTTTGGACTGCCATCGCCATGCTGGCCTTGTCGTGCGCGCTGGCCGCACCGTCGCGCGCCGACGACGCCACTGTGGCGCGCGGCAAATATCTGGTGACCCTGGGCGGCTGTCAGGACTGCCACACGCCGGGACACTTCTTCGGCAAGCCGGACGCGGCGCGTGTCCTGGGCGGCTCGGAGGTCGGCTTCGAGATCCCGGGCCTCGGCGTCTTCTACGGTCCCAACCTCACGCCCGACAAGGCGACCGGGCTGGGCGGCTGGACGGACGCACAGATCATCGCAGCGTTCCGCACCGGCGTGCGGCCTGACGGCCGCGCCCTGGCGCCGATCATGCCGTGGCGTGCACTGGCTGTACTCACCGATCAGGACGCGGCGGCGATCGTGGCCTTCCTGCGCAGCCTGCCGCCGGTCAACAACATGGTGCCGGGCCCGTTCGGCCCGACCCAGACGCCGACCTCGTTCGTGATGAAGATCGTGCCGCCAGGCGCGAAGTAGCTCCGGCTCAGCCGCCGATCAGCTTCTTGTCGATCATGCAGTGGATGCCCTTGTTGCCGTCCACGGTCTGGGTGACGTGCAGGTCGCCCTGCAGGCTGCACAGCATGTAGGCGTCGGCGGCCGCCAGGCCGGTCTTGGCGGTGATCAGCCGGATCATGTCGCGCAGCGCCTCCTTGGCGGCATCGTCGAGATCGGGGTCGAAGCCGTGGGTGATCCAATGCGTCGCGGTCTCGGCGCGCGGATTGACCAGCTTCATGTCCTTGCGGACGGTGAAGCGGAACGTGCCGCTCAGGCTGGTCTCGAGCGCGGTGAGGTTGACCTCGCCGTCACCCTGCACGCCGTGACCGTCACCGGTCGAGAACAGGCCGCCGTCGGCGAACACCGGGAAATAAACCGTCGTGCCCACCTGGAAGTGCTTGTTGTCGATGTTGCCGCCGAAGGCGCGCGGCTCGATCGAGCTGCACTGGCCCCATTCGGCCGGCGGCGCCACGCCCATGATGCCGAAGAACGGCCGCAGCTGGACCTCGAGGCCCCAGGGCAGCGTGCAGACGCCGCGGTTGGAGTCGATCGGGATGTGCGTCAGCCGGTAGAACGGGAAGTCCTCGGGCAGGGTACCGGCCAGCGGTCGCTGCACGTTCCAGCCCCAGTTGGTGCGGAACTTGATGTCGAGCACCTCGACCGCCAGCACGTCGCCGCGCTCGGCGCCTTCGACGTGCACGGGCCCGGTCAGGATGTGCCGGCCGAGATGCGGCTTCAATGTCGACAGGATCTCGCGATGCTCGGGCAGCACGTTCATCGGCGGCTGCGGCAAAATCTCCTGCGAGCCCGACACGCAGTGGATCGTGGCGATGTCGCCCGACTTGATGCGGAGCTGCGGCTTCAGCTGGCTGTCGAAATAGCCCCAGTGGCAGGTCTCGGGCGATGATTGAAGCTCGTGCGTGGCCATGGCCGCTCCCTCGGTTGCGCAGGGTTTGAAGCACGAACCGTGCTCCGGGTAAACTCGGGGAATGTCACGCACCGTCGCGATCCTCGCCGCGCTTGCCGGGATGGCGTGGGTTTCCGCCGCGGCGGCACAATCCTACGTCCCGCCGGACGAGGTCGTGATCTACCTTCACAAGGATCTGCAGGAGCGGGATTTCGTCGAAGGGCTGGTGTGCGAGTTGGGCCGCGTGCTGGCGGCGCCGGTTCATGCCGAAGATACCGATCTGCCGTTGCGGCGGAGTTATCTGATGACGCCGACGCAGTTGGATGCCGACAAGCTCCGCGCCGTGTTCGGCGACGCCACCGCCGTCCTGGATCGGCGTGTGTTCCGGTACCTGGTTCTGCCGTATGATCTGAAAGTGAATGGCCTGAATTACGTGTTCGCGAGCACCGGAGTGGACGGCGTTGCTGTGGGCGTGATGTCGGTCACCCGGCTGATCCCGCGCCAGGACGGGCTTTCGCGCAAGAAGGTCTCGGACGTCACCGGCGACCGGCTCTACAAGCTCATGCTCAAGTCGGTGGCGGTCCTGTCCGGCCTGCGTTCGAATGGCTGTATCATGGCCTTTCCCCGTTCGCTCGAAGAGCTCGACCGCAAGCCCGCGGAGTTTTGTCCGCAGGACAAGGCGGCGCTCGTGGCGTCCGGCGTCTTGAAGGAACGGCCCTACGGTGCTTGCGATGCCGTTGCGATGGCCTACCGATGAATTACCGCCACGGCTTCCATGCCGGTAATTTCGCCGATGTGCTGAAGCACCTCGTGCTGTGCGAGTTGCTGCGCCTGCTGACGGTGAAGGACAAGAAGCTGTTCGTGCTCGACACACACGCCGGCACGGGCAGTTACGATCTTGCCGGCCAGATGGCGTCGCGCACGGGAGAGGCGGAAGCCGGCATCGCCCGCCTGATGGCGGCGACCCGCGCGGGCACGCCGGCGGCCGTTGCGCGCTACCTGGCGGCGGTTTCGGCCTACGACCGCAAGTTCGGCGCCGCCGGCGGGCCGTTGCGGCGCTATCCGGGGTCGCCGCGGCTCATCCGCGCCGGCCTGCGCCACGGCGACCGCTTCGTTGCCTGCGAGATTCACCCGCAGGATGCGCTGGCGCTGAAGCGCGAATTCGCCGGCGACCGGTTGATCGAGGTCCGCCAGCAGGATGGCTATCACGCGGTCAAGTCCGTCCTGCCGCCGCCCGAACGGCGCGCGCTCGTCCTGATCGATCCGCCGTTCGAGGCGACCGACGAATTCGAGAAACTGGCCCGGGCGCTGCGCCATGGACTGCGGCGCTTCGCCGTGGGCTGCTACGCGATCTGGTATCCGATCAAGGATACCGACGCGGTTGCGGCCTTCGTGGCGGAGTTCGCAAGCCTCAAGGCGACGCGTCTGGAGCTGGAGATGCCGGCGGAAGAATCCAAGCTCGCGGCCTGCGGCATGCTGGTGATCAACCCACCGTGGAAGTTCGACGAGGCAATGCGGGAGTCCCTGCCATGGATCGCCGCACAGCTTGGTCCGGACGTTACGGCGAGGCTTTCCGCATCGCCAGCCAGCGCCCCGGTTCCGGCATCAGCATCGTAATGAGGAAGGATATGAGGCAGAGCGCGGCGCCGGCCAGGATCGCGCCGCTGTAGGAGCCGAAGAAGTCGTAGGCGAAGCCCGCGACCGGCGAACCGAACAGCGCGCCGATGCCGACGCCGCTGTAGAGCGTGCCGATCACCGAGCCCAGCGCCTTGGCGCCGAAATAGTCGGCGGCGAGCGAGGGCGCGATGGCCACGAAGCCGCCGTAGAAGGCGCCGAACAGCAGCGCGAAGACGACCAGCGCCGGCTTCGACGTCGACTGCGACCATACGATCATCATCAGGCCGGCGCCGACGTACATCATGGCGAAGGAGCGCCGGCGGCCGAGCCAGTTGGTGAGGCTGGCGAACAGGAAGCGGCCGACCGTGCTGCCCACGCCCAGCAGCATGATCAGCAGCACGCCGAAGCCTTCGCTCAAGCCGGCGTCCCGGACATAGGGCACGATGTGGACGAACGGCACGAACAGGCCGAACGACATCAGCAGCGCGCCCGTATAGATCGTCCAGAAGGGCCGGGTGCCCATGGCCTGGCGCAGGGTGAGGCCGGGCAGGATGCGCGCCACGCCATGCGGATGGGGCGGATCGCCGTCGGCACCGAGGCCGTAGTGGTCGGGCCCGCGGCGCACCAGCGTCCCCGCGACGATCGCGCCCAGCGCCGTCAGCGCCGCCAGCACGAGGTAGGTCGGACGCCAGCCCAGCCGCGCGATCAGTTCGTGCGCCAGCGGTGCGCCGATCAGAGTGCCGACGCCGATGCCGGCGACGGCGAGGCCGCTCGCGGTGCCGCGGCCGCGCTCGAACCAGTGCTGCACGGCAGCGATGCTCGGCACATAGGAGAGGCCGACGCCGACGCCGACGCCGAGACCGTAGCCGATATAGATTTCGAGCAGGCTGTCGGCCTGCGCGGCGACAACGAGGCCCGCGGCGACCAGCAGCAAGCCGCCGATCACGACGGGGCGTGGCCCGGTGCGGTCGGCGATCGCGCCGGCGATCGAGCCCACGGAGAAATACAGGAAGGCCGCGATCGAGAAGACGAGGGAGGTCTCGCCGCGCTGGGCGCCGAACTCTTGCTCGAGCGGGCCGAAGAAGGCGGCGAAGGAGTAGACCATCGCGAAGCCGGTGAGCATGCACAGGAACGCGCCGGCCACGACCCACCAGCCGGGAAAGACGCGCGAGCCGCTCATTTCTTCGTGTCTGGCTTCCAGCCCCACAGCTTGTTGGCGGCATCGGCGACGGCGGGGTCGAGTTCCTGCTCGGTGATCCTCACGCCGCGCGACAGATCGTCGACCAGCACCTTGAGACCGGCGAGGCGGGCGGCCTTCTTGTGATCGGTCGCGATCACGTGCCAGGGCGCGTGATCGGTGTCGGTTTTTTCGAGCATCTCGTCATAGGCCTCGAGATACTGCTTGCGCTTGGCGATGTTGCGAAAGTCCTCCAGGCCGATCTTGTAGCGTTTGTGCGGATCGCTCAGGCGGTCGATCATGCGCTTCTTCTGTTCGTCGGCGCTGACATGGACCAGCAGCTTGACGATGCGCACGCCGTCGTCGGCGAGCTGCTTCTCGAACTCGTTGATCTCGCGATAGGCGCGTTTCCATTCGTCCTTTGTGCAGAAACCTTCGATGCGCTCGACCAGCACGCGGCCATACCAGGTACGGTCGAAGATCGCCCAGTTGCCGGGTGTCGGCAGCCGCTGCCAGAAGCGCCAGAGATAGTGGCGGCCCTGTTCGTCCTTGGTCGGCGCGCCGATGCGCCAGACATGGGTCGAGCGCGGTTCGAGGCCGTAGATCGCCCGCTCGATCAGTCCGCCCTTGCCGGCGGCATCCCAGCCGTCGAAACCCATGATCGCCCGGCCGCCGGTGCGCAGATGGTGGACCTGGAGGTCGAGCAGGCGGTTCTGCAGCTTCTTGAGCTGGCGTTCGTAGTCGTCGTCGTCCTTCGGACGATCGAGCATGTCGATCTTATCCAGCGCAGGCCACTTGCCCATCGGTTCCTCCTGCATGGATGGTGACAGCCCTGTTTCCGAGAGGCAACGTCGCGG
>Ga0105240_10006081_pt1 | contig 17817 bp, 20 predicted proteins | sample KBSC54metaG_FD_80426 | JGI IMG/M metagenome (GOLD analysis project Ga0105240, IMG submission 80426) | Corn rhizosphere microbial communities from Kellogg Biological Station, Michigan, USA - KBS C5-4 metaG | ecosystem: Host-associated > Plants > Roots > Rhizosphere > Soil | place: Michigan, USA...
GAATCCCTCCCTCTCCGCCAGATGTCTTAATTCCCGTACCCATAGACGTTTACCTCACGTTTCGCCTTTGACCAGCTACATCAAACGCTGTCTCTGCGCACCCGAGAGGTGCATATCGGGTACATATTCGAGAGAGCGCTCAAACCGCTGCATTGCGGCCGAGATTTCAGAGTCTGCGGTCTTGATGTAGCAGGCTTGCGTAACTGCCACATTGGCATGTCGTAAGATCCGCTGAATCGTCTTGTCGGCGATGCTGAGCTGGTGAAGGTTTGTGGCTATCCTGCTACAGAAACGGAACCTCCTTCTGACACACGAAGGGATAGATGACATCTTCGCGAGACGAAATCGTGAAGATGAGAAGGAAGCGAGGGAGCGTGCGAAGCATTTCAAGGATGTGGGATGCAGGGATATAACCCTAGAGGAGTAGTCTCTGGTGGTCATTCATGCCGACTCCTTTCGCAACCGCTCTACCTCAGCTTGTTCCTCTGCATTCAACCCTCGCATGGCTCCGCCCTCGACAACAACAACATAGTCACCGAGAACCGCAGCACGAGCGGCTTCTGCAAGGGTTGGGAATGTGAACCTGAACTGCGTAGGGAAAGAGTCAGCGATTGCCACAGCGAATTCGACAGTCATGTTCCCTCCGTAGCGGCTACTTCTCCGCGATAATCAGCTGTGCATTTTGAATATTGGGACGACACTCAGCGCAGAAGGCACGCAATTCGCCCTCGATGTGAGACAGGTAATACTCAAGGTTGGGTGTTTCACGTTTGTCCGCAAGATGTTTGCAAGCCCATACGGCATTTTTAAAAAAGTGCCTGTGCTCTGGTCTTAGCCGATAACCCGCTGTCCCAGACGTGGGTGGGCCGTGCTTGAGTATCGCAGCGGCTAATTTTGGATCAGCTTTGTCTGCCATGTCCGAATGTTCCTCCCAAATCTTACATTTTAAACAAAAGCGCCGGAGCCGAAGCCCCGACGCCATCCGTGAGACAACCTCGTTAACGCGCCGCTTTCGCCGCCTCGCTGCCCTGCTGCTTCAGCAACGTCCGTGCCATCTGGACTCGCCGACGAGAATTGCAGTGTGTGTGATTAGGCTTCACAAATTCTGTCGTTGCTCTGGAATATAATTTGGGCGTCAAAAGGAGTTCACGATGCGGGAGGATGGCAGATACAAAGCGCTGGAGGAGATGGTGAACTGCCGGAAGGAACCTGAGTCTCTTCTCCAAAGTGATAATCCCGATGTGGACAAGAAAAGTGTTCAGAAACAACTCAAGACTGCTACAGAGATCGAACAGAACCTGCGGAGATCGCTCATCCAAGTAGTCAGGAGGAAACCATGATCTCTCAAAAGAGTGAAATTGGTGTCGTCATCGCTGACGATCACCCGATTGTGCGAGACGGGCTGCGACGATTACTGCAAGAGGAACACATGAAAGTCGTAGGTGAAGCGGCGAACGGTGATGAGGCACTCAGCCTCGTACGGAAGCACAAGCCCGATATTCTGCTACTCGACCTTTCTATGCCCACGTACTCCGGCATGGATGCGCTGCGCGACATCAGCAAGAACGGCAATCCGGTTCGGGTCATCCTTGTAACTGCTCATCGAGAAGAAAGAGATCGTAGAGGCACTGCAACTGGGTGCCCGTGGTCTGGTGCTCAAGGATACAGCCAGTCAGCTGATCATGAAAGCGATCGACACTGTTCTGAATGGTGAGTTCTGGGTAGGGCGCGAAAGAGTGTTGAACATGATCCAGTACCTGAAGGCTCTGGTAGAGTCGGAGGGGAAGCAGAAAAAAGCATACGGTCTGACCCATCGAGAGCTTCAGATCGTGTCTGCCGTCGTAGCGGCGATGTCCAATAAGCAGATCGGAAAACACTTCAATCTGGCCGAGGACACCGTGAAACACCACCTTCAAAGCATCTTCAACAAGCTCGGGGTAAACACCCGGCTGGAACTGGCACTGTTTGCAGTCAACCACTCTCTACCCCTAGAAGACATTTTCTAGAACTTCAAAAATATGAAGGATCTGACTACGCGAGTTCCGATCCCAGCTAAGTACCAGTGGTGGCGGTTGTGGCCAGTCGTCGTCTTTGTTGCCATATGCGTCGTGAAACGATTCTCGCCGTTAGTGATGTTCGGGAGCGGATTGCTATGTGGAGTGTGTGTTATGACCACCGTTTGGAGGTACGACCGTGAGCGCTACACTTTCAGTCTACGGCTTGCCCAGGCACAAAAGTCTGCACTAATCGCCTATGTGATGAAAAAGATGAAAGAGGAATGAACCAAAGGAGGGCGGAATGAATCAGAAAGCCGCGGAAATCGCTTGGGAAATAGCGATGGAACACAACCGGGTCTTTCAGGCTTTAACCTCGGTTGTCTCACCCACAGATGATGACGACTATACTGCCGCGAAACAACGCGCCTTTCGGATCATATACAGGATCGTCACCCGCGTGATAGACACCCCCACTACCGACTACGCAAAAGAGTTTTTGTCCAGAACGTTAGATAAAGGCACTCCAGACGAGTGGCGACCAGTGCCCCTGATGCATTTGTCCGATCTGAACAAAGCGAATGCCCACATAGCTAAGCTGCAAATAAGGGTCAAAGTACTAGAGGAAGCGCAGCGTGAAGAACAACCCGGTTCCAGGCGTGAACAGGGGAGCGCTGCTACCGCCGTGAGAGCAGAGGATGTCTTGGCAAAAGCACGCAGCATGCAGGTCAATCCTCCCAATCTGAACGAGGCGTGTGCCGAAATCGCCATCCTGCAAAGCAGGCTACGGCTTTTAGAGAAAACCTTACAGCAGGCTTGTATCGAACTACCCTAGGAGAGATCTGTGTCGAATAGATATATCGGCCTCGCCAAAGAAGAATTGCTGAAGGGGCTTAGAGAAGCAGAACGAGCAGTCCAAACATTCAAAGAACACATAGCGGCAATAGAAGCAGTTGAGAGGCGCTCCGTCGGCAATCTGGAGCACCTACCCCCAATCCGTGAGAATGAGTTCAAGGGAAATCGCGCCGTTAAAGCGCTGGACTCCTACTTACGCGGGAGAAGGGGATTCAGGATACCCTTATCGCGTGTGGTGGCGGATCTAGTCGAGGGCGCAGCAGATCCAGGCGCACCGCGAGGCAATAAGAAAGACCCGGCTGAACTGATAGACCATACGCTGAAGCTTTCTCTAGGGAACCTTCCCCGCCTTTTAGACTACGAACCCAAAATGCATTACAAGACTACTAGAGGCAGAGATCGTACAAAAGTTAGGCCGGATACGCCGAGCGAGGACATCCTCGTCTGGCTTGCGGATACGGCGGACGAACCAAAACGACGGCAGAGACCTAAGAAGTAGTGAACAAAGTGAACAAAGGGGGACACATGAATAGATCAGTTCACGACCTCAAAATCTTCGAAAAAATTCCTATTTATTTTGGCCTCTAGGATTTTTAGAGCGACTTTCTCGAACCTCCCCGACCGGAAGTTGGTTTCCGTGCCCCGACCCCTTAAAAAACCTCTAGAACAGTCTGTTCACGTTTCGGCCACGTTCATGCGAGTGAACGATCCCCTAGCCTGACCACTTTGTAACATAGAGTACGCTGTTCGGAACTCTGACTAAAAGCAACTGATCAGTTGGACAACCCAGCGGATGGAGATGAAGCAGGAATCGCGGTCAACCGACCAAAAAGCCCAAACTTGAACAGTGGCTCTGCCGCGGCGAGTCTGGACGAACAATTCGGGTAAGCTGCTGGTGAGCGAGAAATCGCAACATTACGGCGATTCGCTCTTCTCCTTTCTTCCGCATACTATGCAGTCCCGCCGACCTACATCCCGTCGACAACAATCCCCGCCGATTCACAATGCCGCCAGTCTCAGAGAGGAGTCTCAGGAAGGAGCAGAGAAGAGTTCTCTCAATCTCAGAGCCTTATACCCTGTCGTGGAAGCGTTGTCACGGGTGGTGACGACTTTGTGCGAGGCTCGACGACGGTGTGACGCTAGGGACCATAGGGATACGCAAGGGTATAGATGCATGTGTGATGTGTGAAGAGGAGTGTCGTACACGAATGTTCTTGGTGTGACTAGCACGTCGTAGTCGTAACAGGGCGGAACAAACGCGGAACAACAAAGTACGACGGTGTACAACGCAGTACGACGTGGCCTGTCGCACTGTCTTGCAACGAAAAGCACATTTCCACAGTTGTACCCGGAACACTTCAAGCCTCTACCGGAACGTACACTGGTACGAATCCATATTTCCGCAGTTCGTCAGTTAGCGTGCTCGATTCTCGTCAGTTGCCGTAGCGAGGTCCAGTTGCTGATTCAGCACATACCAGTCCACGTACGACACACGCCCCAGCGTGCCGTTCTCGTCAGCTGTCTTCCATGTCTCCTCTGTCTGTCTGGCGCGAGTTGCCAATTCCAGGTGCCGGGGATTCAGGCAGCGCCGATTGTCGCACGCGTGGTGAATCTCCATTTGTTCGGGAATGTTTTTCTTGTAGAAGAAGACGAACACGAAACGGTCAGCTAGAACGTAGGTTTGCTGCCCCTCCTGACTGACGAACATTTTCGGATAGCCATCTTTGGTGACTGCGCCCGTCCAGAGCATGCAGCTGGTGACAGCGTCCTTTGGGGCGATCTTCTCCCGCAACCTTCGCAGACGAGCATGACTGATGATCTTGTTCACGTCCTCCTGAGTCTGAATCTTCACTGCTTCGTTGTCTCCTCTTTTCAAAACTGCACGTACGTGCCGTTACGACTGCCTTATACTGCCTTCCAGGGTATTGCGTGCCGTCCGTTGCTCTCTATGTTGTTGAATTTACGATTGGTCTGGGATTCAAATCCTATCGCCCCGACCATTAAGTCACTGAGCATTCGAGAATTACGCTTTCTTCAATGTGCAGAAATGTCCAATCGCGTGTTGCACCTTCATGTCTACTCCGACTGCCGAAGCATGCATGAGTCGGTATGGCGGAACGTGTGCCAGCCAATTTCAGTGCCGATCTGTGCCCCCGCTGTCTGACGACTAGCAGACACCCAATCGCTATCCTCCCCAAACTGCGATTTTCGTTGCCAATCGAACAGGACCTCGGCTAGCTCTGGATCCAAGGGCAGTTCAGACTCCCTGTACTTCGTTTTGACGTCCCCGACGACGCCGTCGACAACCGCCCTGCGTATATTAAAGAGTCATTTACCGAAATGGACGTCTTCCCATTTGAGCGCGCATAGTTCGATGCACCTCAACCCCGGGCCGAGGGCGCTGTTCTTCAACAACATATCTGTTTTCAACATATCGAAACGTCGACCCCCAGTCGCTGGCGCCATTTCCCGGGAGGTTTAAGGTCGTACCCTATTCATCCTTCCCCGCACCCACATTGCAAAACTCAGAAAAACGATTTTCTTCTTGACAAGCGATAGTGATTCGGTGCGTAATCTCCGGCGGTAGTAGAAAGATATTAATCCCAAACATCTAGACGGACTGGGAGGGGACCGGGGCGTTCCCTTCCTGCACCGCAATCTCAAACTGTCACTCACAACCTAATTAGCGAATGGAGCTAAGTTTATGTTGAAAACGTTGAAATCAGCGACGGGTGTGGCTTGTCTCGTCACGTTGCTCGTGGGCGTGAACCTGTGGGGGCAGGGCATTTTCGGGACCTTGACGGGAGTCGTCACAGATCCCTCACAGTCAGTCGTGCCGGGCGCAAAAATCACCTTGACCGATACGGCTTCGGGCTCCACGCGCGATACGGTGACCAACGCCGAGGGATACTACAGCTTCGCATCTGTGCCCGTCGGCACCTACTCGTTGTCCGTCGCAGCTGCCAATTTTGAGAGTTACAAAGCCCAGGACGTTCGCCTGGGTGGTGGCGAACGACGCAACGTCAACGTAACACTGAAGGTCGGAAGCACCTCCGAGACAGTGGAAGTCAACGCGGAAATGAGCTCGATTGCCACCTTGGACTCCGGCGAGAAGTCGTTTGCGCTAACGACAAAAGAGCTAGAGAACTTTGCCCAGGTGGGCAGCAACGCCGCCGAGTACATCAAGATTGTGCCTGGGTTTGGCATCACCAACGGAACCCAGAACAAATCCAACTACAACGGTCAGACCATCGGCATCAACGCCAATGGCGACTCCGGCAGCCAGAGCCCGCTCAACGCTGCCTATTCCTATAACGGGCTGCCGGTCAACGTTCTCGACATCACGGCAGACGGCGCGCACGTCTCTGACCCGGGCTGCAACTGTGACACTCCCGTAAATCCGAATTCGGAATTCCTGCAAGAGTTCAAGGTCCTGACCTCGAACTTCTCCGCCGAGAACCAAAAAGGCCCCATCCTGATAACCTCGGTGTCTAAGGCAGGCGGCCAGACGTTCCATGGCAGCGCGTTCTTCTCGGCTCGGAACCATGTCCTGAACGCCAACGATTGGCTCAACAATCACACCCAGACGCAGCAGCCAGCCAACTCCTATTACTACCCAGGTGCGACGTTCGGCGGACCCGTCATCATTCCAGGCACCAACTTCAACAAGAGCCGCCAGAAGTTATTCTTTTGGACTGGTTTCGAATACTTCCGCCAGACTCTGGATACCGGTCTGCTGCGCGCAACTGTGCCGACAACTCGAGAATTAGCTGGAGACTTCTCGCCGGCCGCGGTCAACGAAGAGGGCTTACCAGTCACTGCTTCGGGCAATCCACCCTATCAGCTTACAAATGCCGCCTTTGTTGCCTTCGGGAACTCAACAACGATCCCTGCCTGTACGGGAACTCCGAACGGCGCATGTATCGATCCCAACATGCTCGCTTTGGCGAAACTGTATCCCGCACCTAACAGGACCCCGGACGCCAGCAACCAATACAACTACGTCCAATCTCAGATTTTCGCCCAGAACAACCGCCAATGGGCTGTTCGCGGAGACTGGAATGTAAGCGCAAGCACCAAGGTATTTATCCGCTACAACTACCAGCGCGAAATTCAGCAATTCCCGGTTGGACTCTGGTGGAGAAACGGTGACCAGGTTCCTTATCCTTCACCTATTCAGGGTAGAAATAAGTCGGACTCGTGGACGGGAACCGTGACCCACGTGTTCAGTCCGACGATGACTAACGAGACGATCGTCACTTACTCTTTCATCGGCTTCCCCAACGTATTCGCCAACCCCTCCAGGGTCGATCGCACCAAGGTGGGCTACGGTTACGCAGGGTTATTCAACAATGGCGTGAAACAGATTCCATCCTTTGGCCAGTTCGGACCGAGCGAGGCCGCTCTGGTCTTCAATCCTGGTGGCTTCGAGGCTGGAGGCAATTCGCAAGGGTTGTACGCGAATAAATACATGCCCAATGTGAGCGATACGCTCGCAAAGGTCTACCGCAACCACACCCTGAAATTTGGCTTCTTCTGGGAGTGGATTCGCAACGCCCAGCCGGCTAACAACAACACCAACGGTCAAATGCTTGTATCTCACGACCAGAGCGTTAATCCGTTTACCTGGGGAAACGAGTACGCTGACTTGCTCACCGGCAACCTGAGCAACTATGTCGAAACGAACTTCAACCGGATCAATGACATCAACTATTCAACCTATGAATTTTTCGGGCAGGATTCCTGGAAGGCCACGAGGAAATTAACCATCGACTTTGGCGTGCGCTTTACGCATTTCACTCCATGGATCGATGGCAAGAATTTCGGCTACTCCATCTTCGATCCTTCCCAGTACCAGCCTGGCTGCGCGGATGCGCCGACCTTCTGCGGATTCTTGTGGCACTCGAAAAATTCGTCTGTTCCGCTGGGAGGCTTCCCCACCCGCAAACTGTTCTATCAGCCACGCCTCGGTGCTGCCTATGACCTGTTCGGAACCGGCAAGACTATAGTGCGGGGCGGTTGGGGACGCTTCTACTATCATTCCGGGCAGTTTACCAACGGTCTGGATGCTTCCGCGGGAGTGGCAACCGCCAATATTGGCCCAAACACTTGGGTTGGCGGACCGGGCTGCCCCACTTCCGGGCCTTTGCTTGCTGCGAACCTCTCGTGCCTGAACGTTGCTGCTACACCGGCAGCGCCATCGGCGGTCGATTCCAGGGATGACAAGCAGCCTTACACCGATAGTTGGAGCGTTACCGTTGCGCAAAGGACACCTTGGCAAGGTCTCCTTGAGGTCGCTTATGTAGGCAATCGCAGCCGAGACCTGCCAAGCAGCGGCGGATTCGGCAGCAATCTCAACCTCGTCCCCGTCGGAGCGATGTTGAGCGCACCCAATCCTGCCAAGGCTGATCCCAAGTTCTACCGGCCATTGAACGATCCGAACACCGGTCAAGGTTACGGCGACCTGAACCAGGCGACCAATAACCTTTACGCGGACTACAAGGCGATGCAGGTCACTTGGGGCCGGCACTTGGGCCGCTACACCATTCAGGCAAACTACACCCTTCAAAAGGCTATGGGCATCCTCAGCGCGAATGCTAATGGCCAGCCCAACGGGTCCGCCAGTATCAATCCCTTTAACTTGCAGAGCAACTATGGTGTGCAGCCCACCGATCGCAGGCACTTGTTCAACATTGCCTATTCGATAGACATCGGCAACCCGCTGCATGCCCATGGTTTCCTCGCGGGCGTTACCAGCGGGTGGCAGATCTCGGGTATTACGCAGGTCCAAAGTGGCGCCAACATCACCTATAGCGGCGGCTACAACGCCAGTACGAACTACAACATGCAGTTGAACAGTGGGATCATTCCGAACTCGGTCAGCGCGCAGAACCCGGATGGTGTCGCGATAAGCAACCAGTCCATCCTGGGAACGAACGCTGTGCAACTCAATCCCATCGTAACTTGCAATCCCACATCCAATTTGGGAGCGCATCAGTTCGTGAACGGGAATTGTTTTGCCGCTCCAACTGCCGTAGGCCAGAACGGCCCGACGCTGCTGCCGGTGGCATACGGGCCCGCGTACTTTAACTCCGACCTGGCTCTGTTCAAGAATTTCAGAATGTCGGAATCCAAGAATCTGCAATTCCGCATTCAGAGCTACAACTTCCTGAACCATCCGTTGTGGTCATTCCCCAACAACAACAACCTGACACTCCAGTTCAAGCAGGATGCTGCGGGCAACTTTACGCAGACCAACGCGAACTTCGGCAGAACCACCGAAAAGCAAGGCGCTCGTGTGGTTGAGTTTGTCGTCAGGTTCATCTTCTAGAACGAGAATCTGCTTTGAACTTGAATGGGATGGCTCCGGCCATCCCATTCTTTTTCCTGTAAACTTGTGAACACGGCCCCAGCTGTATGCATAGATTCTCTCTCCTACTGCTGCTGATATTCGGCACGCTCGTTCGCGCACAAACTCCTCAGCCTTCCGCGCAGCAACTCGTCCAGGATGCAATGCAGAAGCAGCAGGCCGGCGATCTCGAGGGAGCCGTGAAAGAATATCGTCAGTTCCTGAAGACCCATCCTGAGGCCACGCCCATCCATTCCAACCTGGGGGCAGCCTTGGCTGGGCTGGGACGCTACGAGGAGGCGGTGCCGGAATACAAAGCTGCGCTCAAGCAGTCGCCCAGCTTTACGCAGGCCCGTCTGAATCTGGCGATTGCCTTTTACAAGATGGGACGCATCAGCGACGCAGCCACCCAACTCGTGCGAGTACACGCCGAAGATCCCGCGAATCACCAGGCCGTGCTGCTGTTAGGCGACTGCTACCTGCGCATGGGCCAAAACAAAGACGTCATTCATTCATTGCAGCCCGAGCAGAAGAAGTCTCCCGACGATCTCGCAATTGCTTACATGCTCGGAACCGCGCTCTTGCGAGACAAGCAACGCGATGAAGGAGCGGCGGTGATCGACCGCATCCTGCGCAACGGTGACTCGGCAGAATCGCATCTCCTCCTGGGCATGACCAAGTTCGAGGCCATGGAGTACCCCGCTGCCATTGCCGATCTCACCAAAGCCGCCGAGATCGATCCGAATCTGCCGGACGTGTATTCGTATCTGGGGCAGGCGCAAATGGCCAGCGGCGACATGAAGGCGGCGCGCGATGCATTCGAGAAGGAACTCTCCGTAAATCCCAACGATTTTGAGTCCAACGTTCGCCTCGCCGTCCTCTTGAAGCAGGATGGCAATTATGAACGCGCACACCAGCTGCTCGATCGCGCCTTACTGGTTCGTCCCAAGGATCCGGGCGCGCTATATCAGGTCGGAGCAACGTACCTTGCGGCGGGAGACCTGAATCCAGCCCTTCGCTCGTTGGAGGCCTTAGTCAAGCAGTATCCGGAATTCCTGGAGCCGCATGTCTCTCTGGCGCAGGTCTACTATCGGCTGCGGCGAAAAGAAGAAGGGGACCGCGAACGCGAGATCGTGCAAAAGCTCAAGGCCGAGCAGGACGCACAACAGTCGAAAGCCAAAGGTGACGCCCAGACAAGACCTTGACCATTGTCATCCTGAGCGCAGTCGAGGGACCTTGCGTTCGCCTCTCGGAGCCGCCCTACTGCGTAGGCTCATCGATTTTTAGTAACTGATCGGCAGCGATGTCCTTCAAGACCTGGCGAATTCCGCTGGGCCAACGAATTTCGAGGGACGCGACTTTGGACTCCTGCCCCAGCCCGAAGTGAACCCGTTTGTCGCTCGAAGACATGAAACCCACGCTAACCGAGACATGGTTATAGAGCACGCGGCCCGAGGCCGTGGTCAGCTTGACTTTCGCTCCAATTGCATCCCGGGCGCTCTTATGCCCGATCAGGTTGAGCATGAGCCAGTGATTGCCGCTATCGGCCGTATTCATCAGAATTCGCGGCGGGGCATTGAGAGACGTAACCACTATGTCGAGAGCCCCGTCATTATTGAGGTCTCCAAATGCCGAGCCTCGTTGATAACCTTTACGCAAGAAATCGGAGCCCATCTCGGGCGACACGTCAATAAAAGTCTTTCCGTCGATATTCTCGAACATGGTGTCGTGCTCAGGCGATGATTCGTTCACTTGATCAACGTCGCCATTAGCCGAGTAGATGTCCTTCCAGCCATCGTTGTTGTAATCGATAAATCCGTTACTCCATCCCGAATGAGGCACGCTCATCGATTGAATCTTCGACGAGTAGGCGTAGCTGAATAGATCACCATTGTTCTTGAGCAGCTGCCAGACTTGTTGGCGAAGATTGTTGTAGAAGATATCCACTCTGCCATCGTTGTCGAAGTCCTTCGCGTCCGAGCCCATCGACGATCCGGTGCGGGCATTCTCGTCGTAGCCTACCCCCAGTTCGAGCCCTCGTTCCTCGAACTTTCCGTTTTTCATGTTGATAAACAGGGAATTCGGTTCGGTGTCGTTGGCGATGAATATATCGGGCCAGCCATCGTCGTTGAAATCCGCAATGGAAATTCCCATCCCTTTGCCCGGGGACTTCGACAATCCGGATTTTTCCGTCACGTCCTCGAACTTGCCGTTGCCCAGATTGTGATAAAGGCGGTGAGGAACGCTCTTGTACCGCCGCGGATCGCAATAATATTCCGTGCTTCCCATGGTGCAGCGCAGGTCCGTCTGCGGCGTCCAGTAGGTATAGTTCGAGACAATCAGGTCGAGCAGACCGTCGTTGTCATAATCGAACCAGGCAGCCGCAACGCTGAGCGTCTCAGCCGGCTTTGTGCCGATTCCGGAGACTCGAGTGACATCGGTAAAAGTTCCGTTGCCGTTGTTGTGATACAGCGTATTGCGGCCCGCGGCGCAGACGAACAGATCTTCGTAGCCATCGTTGTCGTAGTCGCCCACCGCAACGCCGAAGTTGAAACCCAGGAATTCACCCGCCAGGCCCGCTTTGGCGGTAACATCTTCAAAGGTCCCGTCGGCACGCTGCTTCAGCAGGCAGTTGTAGTACGAGGGAGCGCTCTTTTTCATTTCCGGCAACTGCGCGCCGTTGGTGAAGAAAATGTCCATCCTGCCATCGTTGTCGAAGTCGAAAATAGCTACTCCGCCACACATTGGCTGAGGAAAATACTTGTGCCCTCCCGGGCTGTTGTTGCTGACATAGGTAATCTTCGAACGCGGCGCTACGTCCACAAACCCAGGGCGCTTGCCCGTCGGGGCTGACCCGGAGGCCAACAAAAACAGGCAAGCGAGCGCCAGGCAAAGCCAGGAGGCGAGCCTTGGCCAGATGCTAGACTGACGGTTGGGCATGAGGTTCTATTCCCGCATTCTATCTGGAATCCTGCTCGGGACGGGCCTTCTCCTCGGCGCGTCAAGCAGCGGCCCAATAATGTTTGAAGAGATCGCTCATCGCTCTGGCCTGACTTTCTCGAGCGACAGCAGCCCCACCCCTAACAAAAATCAGCCCGAAACCATGGTAGCCGGCGTGGGCTTGCTGGACTATGACAACGACGGTTATTTGGACATCATGCTTGTAAACGGCGCCGCGATTCCGTCACTTCAAAAGGAATTACCGAAGTACTGGAATCGCTTATACCACAACAACCATGACGGGACATTTACGGATGTAACCGAAAAGGCAGGCGTCGCTGGCATTGGCTATGGGATGGGGGTGGCGGTCGGTGATTATGACAACGACGGCTGGCCCGACATCTACGTCGTAAATGTCGGGAAAAACCAGTTACTTCACAACAACGGCAACGGCACCTTTACTGACGTCACCGATAAAGCCAGTGTCGGCGGCGGTCTGCTAGACGGCAAAAAGATGTGGTCCGTCTCCGCCGCTTGGGTCGATTACAACAATGACGGCTTGCTCGACCTCTTCGTTTCCAACTATTGCAAGTGGGAAGTCAATAAAGACCCGTATTGCGGACCGACTCCCACCTTACGTGCCTATTGTCACCCGAATAACTACGCGAACCTCCCGAATACTTTGTACCGAAACAATGGCGACGGCACCTTCACCGATGTCTCCGCGGAAACTGGAATCGCCAAGTACCTCGGGAAGGGAATGGGAGTGGCCATCGCCGACTACGACCATGACGGATTCATCGATATTTTTGTGGCCAATGACAATCATCCCAACTTCCTCTTTCATAATCTCGGCGGCAAGCGATTCGAAGAAGTTGCGCTCGAAGCCGGTGTGGCCTATGCGCAGAGCGGCAGCGCGCTTTCCGGCATGGGAGTAGATTTCAAAGACGTCGATAACGACGGACGCCCTGACCTCTGGCACACTGCGGTCGAGAACGAATCATTTCCGTTATTTCATAACTCCGGTGGGGGGCAATTCGTCGAGCAAACCCTGCCCGCACAATTGGCAGTGACTCGCACCATGTCGGGATGGGGAAATGGCATTGTCGACCTCGACAATGACGGATGGAAGGATCTGTTCGTTGCGCGTAGCAACGTTCTCGATAACATCGCTCAATTTTCCAACCGCAAGTACGAAGAACCCAACTCAGTTCTGCGCAATCTGGGAAATGGCAAGTTCCAGGATGTCAGCAGCCAGGCGGGTCCCGACTTCCAGGTCGCTGCGGCGCATCGTGGAGTGGCGTTTGGCGACATCGACAATGATGGACGAATCGATGCCATAGTCACCGTCCTGAACGGACCATTGCTGTATTTCCAAAATATTTCGAAAAACAGCAATCACTGGATCACCCTCACTCTTGTTGGGAAAAAGAGCAATCGCATGGGTCTTGGTGCGCAAGTACGCATCACCGGAGAGGACGGCAAGTTTCAATATAACGAGGCGACGACTGCGGTCGGATACGCTTCTTCAAGCGACCATCGTGTGCACTTCGGCCTCAGTGGCTCACGAGTGATCCGCGAAATCGAGGTCACATGGCCCAGTCGCACACGACAGGTATTGCGCGACGTACCCGCCGATCAGATTCTCAAAATTGAGGAAAAAGTCCAGTGAGCGTTGCGCAAGAGGAGAACGGTTTGAAGAACCTGCTAGTATCCGGCTTCGACCCCTGAGTTTTCCACCTACCCGTGCTTGACGAGTGCTGTTCTTCGCGTATACTTTCGCTATACGCTTAAGGTGCCGCAATTGAGTTCGAAAAAGAAAGCATGGGAACAGCCAGTGGTCTTTCGTCCTTCCGAGGAAGACAGAAGGATGCTTGAATGGCTTTCGAAGCACTTGTACTTGAAGCCTTCACAAGTGCTGAGGCAGGGACTGAAAAAGCTGCACGACGCGGAGAAAGCAACCGACAAAGAACGGAAGTAAGGCAATGTAAGCGCGCCGTACCGGTGTTCGAAGCACCGACACGGCGCTAACCACAGTCGCCTAACAAGGAGGCAACAATGGCTAGACAGCAACGTAGCACCATCTCCATTCAAGAATCCACCCACCCAATCACTCGAGTCGCGCTTTATGCTCGCGTCTGCACGCTGAACAACCAAGATCCAGAAATGCAGCTCTCGGAATTGCGAGAATATGCAGCGCACCGCGGCTGGCAGATTGTCGAGGAATTCACAGACCAGGGCGTTTCCGGCTGCAAGGAGTCCAGGCCGGCACTCAATCGACTCATGGCGGATGCTTGTCGTCGAAGGTTCGACGCTATCCTGGTCTGGAAGATCGACCGGTTCGGAAGGTCCTTGAAGCATCTGGTTAACGCGCTGGCGGAACTCGCAGCGCTCGGAGTGGCGTTTATCAGCTTGCGTGACAACCTAGACTTGAGCACCCCTTCCGGCCGGTTGATGTTTCAAATCATCGGGGCAATGGCCGAGTTCGAACGGGCGTTGATCCAGGAGCGGGTTCGTGCCGGTTTGCGGAATGCACGAAGCAAAGGGAAGAAACTCGGCAGACCGCGCGTGACGGTGGACGCCTCCAAAATCGCCTCCCTACGCGCACAAGGGCGTTCCTGGGGGGAGATCGTAGAAGAGATGGGGATCGGAAAGGGGACTGCTCAGCGGGCGCTAGCGGGCTTGCCCAAAAAAGGAGGAGCAGCTTTATAGGGCCATTGGGTGGTGGGGGAGGACTCAAGGGTCTCTTCGGAGTCATCGTTACCCTATCCGATCTGCCATAATCTCCAAATGTGCGGACGTTATCGACTCTCGCGGCGGAAGCAGATCATCGCGGAGCATTTCGACGCTCCCGATTGGCAGGACGACTGGTCACCGCGCTACAACATTGCTCCGACCCAGCCAGTCCCGGTGATCCGCCAACATCCGAAGGAACCGATTCGCCAAATCACGCTTATGAAGTGGGGTTTAATTGCTCATGGGTCGAAATCAGCGTCCGATGCGGCACGCACGATCAATGCACGTTCAGAGACAGCCGCAACAAAACCTGCGTTCCGTGATCCGCTGAAATTCCGAAGGTGTTTGATTCCCGCCGATGGCTTTTACGAATGGAAGAGAACAGGAAAAGCCAAGCAGCCGTACTGCTTTGAAGTGACCGAAGGCGAGTTGTTCGCGTTCGCTGGTCTGTGGGACGGATGGAAGAACGCGGAGGGGCAATGGATCAAGACTTGCTCCATTCTGACCACTGTGCCGAATGCGCTCACGGCGACTGTCCACGACCGAATGCCTGTGATCCTCGACCGCGAGAGCTATGATTTGTGGCTCGACCCTGGCATGCAGAACGTTGCGGCGATTTCCGAACTGCTGAAACCTTATGATGCCAAGTCCATGCGGTGTTATCCGGTCAGCAGTCGAGTCAACCACGTGGCGAACGATGATAGGGAATGCTCCCAACCTGCGGATGCTACTGAGGATCAGAATCGTTTCTTCTCGTAGCGTAGTGAGGCATTCTCGCAATATGACTTTATCGAGCTTGTTCAACGGCAGGAAGATACTTGCACCGGAAGTGCCGAAAGTGCTCTTTCATCCGACGCGCATCAGCAGGAATGGCTTTTCGACGGTTTCAACTGGGTGAAAAATGACACGCGAAGAGTTCGTTAATGTTGCTCAGGAAACCTTGGACTCCCTCCCGGAAGAATTTCGTAGCCGTATCCAGAATGTTGCCATTCTGGTTGAGGATTATCCGCCGAAGCAGTCACGATCACAGCCGGGTCAGCGAAGGCAATTGCTACTAGGCATCTTTCACGGAGTGCCCGCGACGAAGAGGAGTGTTTTCAACCTCACCACAGGACCAGATCACATCGTGCTTTATCAGAAGAACATTGAGTCGGTCTGCCAAAGCGAGGCCGAAGTGCGTCATCAAATTCGGCAGACTCTCATACACGAACTGGGGCACTATTTTGGGATGACCGAGGAGCAACTGAAGGATGTGTAGTGGCAACAGCCCGCTCACGCCCCCGATTCGTCCGCTGCCAGTCGATTCGCCAACGGACCGATCTCTCTTTCAACGACAACGGCCACATGTCGAACCAACGAAGCTGACTCGCTGCGCCATAGCTCATTCAGTGACCTGCATCACGGGCAGGCTTGTGACACTGAACGTGACTCTATATTCCTGCCAGCCTACTGCACCGTGATTGTCACTGCTGTTGAGTGCGTAATCGAACCAGAGGTAGCATTCACTGTGACCGTGTATTGACCCGGAGGCGACTGCCGGTAAGCCGGAGTTGAGGAGTTGCCTCCGCCGCAGGCGGTCCACAACCCTATGAGGAGTAGAGGAAGGAAGAGAGTTCCAAGAATAATGTTCTTTCTTTTCGATCGCACGTAAGCCCAGTTCCCATGACTGCCAGACCGCAGATGGGTAACCACACCATGTACGCTGGCGATAAGCCATGTCGAAAGGTCGGACGAACGAGAGACGCTGTAGGCCCGGTAGTTGCCACCGACAATTGCGAAGTTGCGGTGCCGCTCGCGGTCGGCATAACGGAGCTTGGATTGAGAACGCACGTTGGCGCGAGAGCGGGTATGGGTGAAACAGAGCAACTCAGTGAGACCGGGCCGTCAAACCCATACATCCCGGTCGCCGTAAGCGTGAAGACAGCAGAACTCCCAGCCTTTATCGCCGCGCTCCCAGGCGTAGCACTCACTGCAAAATCTCTCACTACTTGGGTCAAAACCGCCGAAGTAGCGGGGTTGAAATTAACGTCTCCACGATATTCAGCCGTGATGTCGTTCGTTCCCGCGATGAGATTGTCAATCGAAATTGTCGCTACTCCGTTCTCGTTCAAATTCTGGCTGCCCAGAGTTTCCGTCCCGTCCACGAACGTTATTGTCCCTGTGGGTGTGCCGCTAACGGCGGCATTAAGGCTGGCCTGAATTGTGGCTGTCAAGTTAACCGCCTGCCCAAATGTCGAGGGGTTAGCCGAGGACCGCAATTCTGCCTTGGTGCCTCGGATGTTCAGGAGGATGGTTGCGCTGTTAAATGGAGTCAAAACAGCCAGATCCAATGCGCCATCCATGTTGAAGTCCGCTGGTGTCGCCGCATCCAGCACCTGACCGCTCGCATAGTTCATGCTCGCTTGGAAGGTGCCGTCGGCGTTGCCCATCAGCACGCTGACCGTCCTATCGGATTGGTATACGTTGACGAGTGCCAGGTCCGGTTTGCCGTCCGCGTTGAAGTCCCCTACTGCCACTGATCCTGGATGATTGCCGGTTGGATAGTCCACGTGTGCATGGAACGTGCCGTCACCACTGCCCAGCAGCACGCTTACTGAATTGCCGGAGGTATTGGCAACCGCCAAGTCCAGCTTGCCGTCGCCATTGAAGTCCCCCACCGCCAACGACGATGGAGAATGGCCCGTTGGATAATCCACGTGCGGTTGAAACGTGCCGTTCCCGTCGCCCAGCAGCACGCTCATCGTATCGTCTTCATAGTTCGCCACCGCCAAGTCTAGCTTGCCGTCGTGATTGAAGTCTCCAACGATCAGAGACGGACCGTTTCCCGTCGCATAGTCCACGTGCATCTGAAAACTACCGTCCCCGTTTCCCAGCAGCAGGCTGACTGAATTGACCTCGCTATTGGCCATGACCAAGTCCGGCTTGCCGTCGCCATTGAAGTCC
>Ga0105240_10006082_pt1 | contig 17813 bp, 15 predicted proteins | sample KBSC54metaG_FD_80426 | JGI IMG/M metagenome (GOLD analysis project Ga0105240, IMG submission 80426) | Corn rhizosphere microbial communities from Kellogg Biological Station, Michigan, USA - KBS C5-4 metaG | ecosystem: Host-associated > Plants > Roots > Rhizosphere > Soil | place: Michigan, USA...
GATATCTTCTCCGTCGGGCTCGGCGTGCTTATCGTCGCCCTCGGCAGCCGCTACGGCGCCGGCTGGCGCACCCATGTGCAGCGGATCATCATCGGCCTCTCCACCGCGTCGCTCGCGCAGATGGCCGCCCAGGGTATCTGGCAGACTATCGCCCGCCACACCACCCCGCACTCCCAGGCTGAGTACGAGCACGTCATCGGCATTCAGGAAAGACTCCTGAACACCAGCAGCGCAGTCTACGTTCTCGTCGTCATCTGGTGGATCGTCTGCCTCTGGCCCGACGAACCCGGCGCCGTCGCGGATCGCGCCACAGCCGAAATCGCCGCCTCGTCATCCGCATCCGAAGTAGGAGAGGCGTAGCTCACCAGTAGAACCAAACCCAGCCTGGCGAATACGGACCTGTGCCGCGTTCACCGCAGCTTTATCGCGATGAGCGGGAACAAAAACCTATCGTCCGCCCTCCGCATGCCCCCCCGCTGCCCCCTGCAGTGCGAAATCGATGAACCCGCGCTGCGGATCGGTGCTCACCAGCTTCACCGTAACTCGGTCCCCTACGTCCAGCTTGCTCGATCCCGGCTTTCCGCCATTCACCAGCATCCCTTCAACATGAGGTTCCAGCGCTCGCACAAACGTCCCGTACTGGTTCACGCCCGTCACGATCGCCTGGAAAGTCTGACCAATCCTCGGATGCAGCACCACCGCCGCAATCCGCTTCTGCATCACGCGCTCCACCTTGCGCGCTGCGTCCTCCATCAACGTACAGCGCTGTGCTATCGCGTTCAAATCGCCTTCTGAATAAGGCTGCTGGGCCTTAGCCAGATACGCCTTCATCAGTCTCTGCGTCACGATGTCCGGAAACCGCCGGTTCGGCGCCGTCGAATGCGTGTAGTCCTGCACCGCCAGCCCGAAATGCCCCGGCGACTCCTCATGCGGCTTTACCAGCACATACTCACCCGGCCCCATCAGCTTCACCACCGCCAGCGACAAATCCGGAAAGTGATCCGGATCCTTCTGCTTCTGTGCCAGCAGAAAATCATTCAGCGCCTTCGAGTCCGGCTCCTCCGGCAGCTTCGTTCCCAGCCCATTCGCGAGCTCCACAATGCGATCCCACCGCTTCGGCGTCCGCACGATACGCCGGATCGACGCCACTGCGCCATCTTCAAACGTCCGCGCAATCACCCCGTTCGCCGCCACCATGAACTCCTCGATCAGCGAAGTGGCCCGGTTCTTCTCGAGCTTCGTGATATCAACGACCTCATCCTTCACCACCACCGGATGCGTCTCAATCGTCTCCAGATCCAGCGCTCCGTGTTGGAACCGGCTCCCCAGCATGCTCTGCGCCGCCTTGTCTTGCAATCTCAACTGCGCAGCCAGATCCGCATTCGCTGCCACCTTCTCCGGCGTAGGCCCGTTCCCCTCCAGCCACGCTCCCACGCTCGGATATGCGAGTTGCGCCTGGTTGCGAACCAGCGCCCGATACGCCTTCCCATTAGACACCGCCCCCGACGCATCCACCACGTACTCGATCACCAGCGCAACCCGGTCCTCATTCTCATTCAGCGAGGTGATGCCCTCCGATAACTCCGGGGGCAGCATCGGAAACACCTTCACGCCCGTATACACCGACGTCGTCTCCGACTGTGCGCGCTTATCCAGCAAGCTTCCGTGCGGCACACGCACATCCACATCCGCAACGCCAATGAGCACTCGGATACGCCCATCGGCCAGCTGCTCAGCCCACTCAATCTGATCAAGATCTTTCGAAGTGTCATTGTCGATCGAAGACCACAGCAGTTGCCGCATATCCTGCACGTCCTTCGCTGCCGGCAACGCCCCCTGAGCCTCGATCTTCGCCAGTTCCGTATCCGTACCCGGAGGGAAATCCGGCTGGAACCCGTGCTCGATCATGTCGGCGTGTGCTGCCGCAATCAGATTGAAATTCAGATTCTTCGTGGAATGCATTCGACCGGAGCCTCCTGACGCGAAAAGCCAGCCTACCACGCTAGCTCGCGAATCCCGCAAAAACACCAAGGGGCGGCAACCGGCCGCCCCTCCCCCAACGGTGCACAACGCCTATTTCAGTGCTGTTTGAATGCCAAGGTCTTCCAGCACCTTAGGCTTCGCTTCATCCACCGCCAGCAGGTTATGGCATACCGCGCAATCCTGCGTCAGCGTTTTCCCATTCTGCGCAACGTGGTCGCCATCATGGCAGCGGAAGCATCCCGGGTAGTTCATGTGTCCGATATGGTTCGGATGCGTTCCCCACGTCACCTTCATATCCGGGAATACATTCGACGTGAAGACCCGCACCAGCCCTGCACCCGCGGCTTTCACTATGTCAGGATGTTGCGCCAACACCTCCGGATGCTCGTTGCGGTAGAACTGCGTCAATCCCTCGGATATCTTCTGCCGCGCCTCATCCTCGGTTTTATAGTCCGCCTTCAGCAACGCCAGACCTTGTTTGTGGACCCACGGCAACTCCGGACTGATCGCACCTTCCGCCATCGCCCGATTCAGCGCATCTTCCGCGGTCTGCATTGTGTGCGCTGCCCGGTTGTGACAATCGATACAATCCATCACGCGCCGCTCGCCCTGCGGTGCAACACCTTTCAGGCTCGATGTCGCGAATGCCGTCTTCGAGCCGTCCGCATACGTCCGCTCAGCCCACGGAATCGTCGTACGCGTCGGATCCGTAGCAATGTACTCGATGTGTCCCAGATGCACACCGTGAATGCCAGTCAGATGGGACAGCGAATCGATCCCACCCAGGTGCAGCAGCACCACGCTTTGCGTCTCCGTGTTCTTCTCATCGTCTGCGAATGTCGACTTAACCAGCAGCTTCTCGCCAACGAACTTCGCCGGCGTGTGGCAACCCTCGCAGATTTCGCGCGCTGGCCGCAAATTCATTACAGGCGACGGAATCGGCTTCGGATACCGATTGAACGAAACTTCGATAAGCTGCTTCGTACCGTTCACCTTCGCCTTGAAATATGACTCCGCTCCCGATCCGATATGGCAGGCGACGCAATCCACATGCGAGTGCGCCGACACCTTATACGCCGAATACTCCGGATGCATCACGTGGCACGATGACCCGCAGAACTGCGGCGAATCCATGTAAGCCGCGCCCCGGTAGCTCGCCATCGACACCACCAGCAGGTTGACGATAGTGGCAACCAGCACGATATCCAATCCATGCCGAAACATCCGATCGTTAAGGTCGATCTTGGGAAATTCCGCCGGGATCTCCCCCGCTTCTTGCAGCTTCCGGCGCCGAAGAAAGACTCCGACGGGTATCAGCAGCAATCCGAGAATGAACACTGCGGGAAGAATCAGAAAGAAAATGATCCCGAGATAGGGATTGTCATTTGGCCGGCCAAACAGCTCCACCAGCCAGTAACCGATCATGGTTACACCGGCAGCGCTCGTGATCGCACCGCCCGCCAGGCTGATTGGATTGTTGCCGAAGAACAGTGCCGGCCGCACCCAGTTCTCACGGAATCGTTGCGTCATTGTCTTCCTCCCAGACAAAAAGAACCCGCTTCATCCACCCGGCACGTGTCCGGACAACCATTCCAACAGCCAGGCATGAAGCGGGTCTGTGTTCGACTACTTCAATGTGCGGAAATATGTGACTGCGTCCTTGATCTGTTCATCGCTCAGCTTGCCGGCAAACGCCTTCATCTTGCCTTTGCCATTCTTCACAGATTCAATCTGGTCTTTTTCGCTGGTCTTGTACTCGGCCGCGGGCTTCACGCCCATCATCTTGGCGATACCCGCACTCGGTGTCCCGGTGCTCCCGTGACAGCTCTGGCAGTTTGCCTTGTAGATCGCTTCACCTGATTCCGCGAAGCCCATGGAACCGGCCAGACATACCGTCGCAGCCAGCACCGCCATCGATCGCATCGTCTTCGTCATTGCAAGACTCCTTCAAAAATGCATTATGGCCAGATGGTTGGGGGCCACGCCCAATCACTTACTTGAAAACTGGTTGAAACCTTACCTCTTCAGACACGGAAATCGATCAGAAGTAGCTTTGTGACAACTCGCCGTTTCCCGTCTGACTAGAGCCGGCGCATTCTCCTGATGCGAAAATGCGCCGGGCCCGTTCTTCACTTGCTGCAACTTGCTTCTACCGCTAAACACTGCTCTATTTCGTAAATTAGCCTTCTACTGCTGCGCTGGCCTACTTCACGAAAGTCCTGAAGTATCCCACCACATCCTTGATTTGCGCGTCGGTCAGCTTGCCCTGATACGGCTGCATCTTGCCCATGCCGTTCTTGACCGCTTCGATCATCTGCGCTTCGCTCATCTTCTTCACGTCGGGATCGGTTGCCGGCTTCACCTTCATCGACTTGCCTGCACCCGAATCCGCCATGCCCTTCTCGCCATGACACATCTGGCACTTCGCTTTATACAGCGCCTCGCTCGAAGACTGCGCGAAGCCCACGGAGCCTGCCAGCACCACTGCCACCAACGCCGCTCCTACGTTACGAACCATGTTACTCATCTCTTGCTCTCCCAGAGTTCTCCCCGCGTACGGGGGAAGGTCGCTGCGAGGGGACGTTGTTTCTGTTCTTGAACCGTGCTCTGTCCCAATGCTGCACGGCTATCGTTCACTGCAATCGAGTGAACCGGCGATGCTCTGCGATGTCCGGCCCACTCGAGTTACTCAGAATGCATACTTCACACCCAGAGTCACAACATCACCATGGAAGTTCCGGGCAGCCGGCCCAGGCCCGCCTGCCTCTTGATACCCATGATGAACCCAGTTACCGTGCCACGCCCACTGTGGCGCGATGTTCACAACCAGATCGCTGAATGGCGAGATAACTTTCGAGTTCAGCGCCCCCGGAACCATCAGTGGATTGAGAAATTCCGCGCTGCCGCCATTGTTCGTCACCCTCGCACCGCCATTGAAGCGGAAGTACTTAGATGGCGAGTATGTAAACGCGCCCGAAAAGAACGTTGCTGGAGCGTTGTACAACCCGTTCCCAAGATAAAGCTGGGTTGCCGCTGTCTGCGTCGGTAACGTTCCACCCGGATTGTCTGCAGTCTTCAGGCACGTTCCCGTAGATCCCTGAGCACCCGCGGGAAGCGGATAGGTTGCCGTTGGCGCAAACGCGTAGCAGAGGTCCGTCTCCGAGAACACGTCATCATGCGAGTAGTTGAAGTCGAAGCTCACCTGCTCGTTCGCAATCACCTGTGTCGCCAGGCTGAAGTTGCGGTTGTGCTCCTTGTGATTGATTAGCGGATCGTCGTTCTTTCCCTCAAAGTCATTCGCCGTCACCGCAAAGTTCACCCACTTCACCGGAGTAGCCACAGCCCGTGCCCGCACGTGATAAACCTTGTTCGGCGCTGCCCGCGTGTAGGTGTTAGTCGGCGTCTCCGAGTTCGCCGACTTCCAGCTCAGCGTGTCCAAATTCACGTTCATCCGGAACACACGAGATGGTGTGATCGCCGCACCAGCAACCAGTCCATTCTGGTGCCACGTAAAGTTCTCGTCGGTATCTGAGATGTGCCGGTTATCAAAACGCCATCCGCCGGAAATCCTGATCTCCGGTGAGATCGTGAACACACCCAGCACGGTATTGCGTTCAATCTTTTGGTTGACGGTGTCTCCGCCCGGCGTCGTCGTGGTCACCGGAGTGAATGCGCTCAAGGGCGTGTTCACGCTAAGGTTCGCCGGATGATCAGTTGCGGATCCCCAGAGTGTTGTCACCAGGATGTCGTTCCCCACCGTGCGGAAATAACGATAGTCGAAGGAATCCGAAACCGAGAACCACTTCGTCAACTCCGCGTCGAACCCGAAGTCCCCGTTTATACTGTTCCGCTTATTGTGGGCCAGACGGCCATCTGCGTACCCGCCCGTATCGATCTCTTGCCGGTTGAAAGTGCGTGCCAGCAATCCATTGAAGATCTCGCCAAAGTGATTCACATTCGACACGCCGCCGCTGTACGCAACGCGGCCCGTGAACGCAACCTTATCCCAGTAGTGCGAAGTGAACCGCAATTGCTCAGTCGGGAAAACAGTCCGCGTCGGCGCACCCTGGCTTTGCACCAGCGTCTGGCTGCAGAACGGGTTGGCAATCCCGTTCACAACCTCGGCGGTCTTTGCAGCGCCCGATCCGCACGTTGCAGTCGCCAGCGTGTTCACTCCCAGCGTAGTAGGTGTCCCGTTCGCCAGCGTGAATGGAGTTGGCGCCAGCACATAGGATGAGTCTCCTTTATAAAGCGCGAAGATCTCGTCGTAGCTCAACGTCGTCCGCTTCGCCAGCTTGTAGTCCACACCGCCGGTGTAGGTGTCCAAACCGTTGCGGAACCACTGCAGCACCACCACGTCCCCGCCGCCATGTACCGTCGAGTAGGTCGGCCCTTCATGAGTGTTGTGGTTGTACCCGACCCGGAAGCTCACCCGTGACAATGGAAGGAGCGTGAACAGCGCGTCTGTATTCCTCCGCACCGTATTGAAGACATGCAGCGAACTCGGCTCCGCAATCAGCGCGGGCGTTGCCGGCGTCGAGGTCGAAAGCAGTGAATTATCCAGCAGGTTGTAGTCAAAATAGTTCCGGTCGCGCCTGAAGTTTCCTGCGAAGTCGTACCACCGCCCCTTGGAAACATTCAGAAACGACACGTCATTCGGCTCGCCGCCATATCCAAAACTCGCCGTCGACAACCTGTCGAAGAACGGCGTCTTCCGGGTATCGATACTGCGCAACTCCAGTGATTGATTCAGCACGCGCATTCCCGTACCTTCATTCACCATCGTCGCCCACATCGCGCTGCTGCCGTCTTTCTGCGTTATCACTCCGCCCAGCTCAACACTGGAGTGCATGGTGTAGTTGCCGGCCATCTTCTCTTTTACTTCGGGTGCCGGCTTCTTCTCTGCCGCTGGCTTGGCGCTCTCTTGCTGAACCGCTTGGGACTGCTGCGCCCCACCAGTCAGTGCTCCGCCAAGCATCAGGATTGCCGCTGCGGTCAGGGCGCTCAACCGGAAGAACACGCTTCCGGCCGACGACCCAACCAGACTGTTCGCTTTTTCAATCTGTCTTGTCATCGCTTGCCCCTTACTCCGTCGAGTTGAAGAAGATCGGACTGGTGTTCGATCCGTGAATGCTCGCATGACAGGTCGTGCAAGCCTGATACTGCGTCGCCTGGTTATGGGCGGGGCCTGCAGGAAGTCCGGCAGTCGTAAAGTTCGGCGATGGCGAGTGGCACTGCAAGCAAAGCGTGTTCACGCTCGCGCGATTAATCAATCGCGGATTCGGGCCTCCGTGCGGGAAGTGGCAGGCCGTGCACCCTTCCGTCTTCACCACAAAGTGCTCGTATGTAAATGGCCCTGCCGTCTCGCTGTGGCATTTCGTGCAGACCGCATCCATCTGCGCCGAAGCTCTCAGGTTCTTGCGATTAAACGTGCCGTGCGCGTCGTGGCAGTCTGTGCACTTCATCAAGCCCTCTTCCACCTTGTGGTGGAACGGCATGTTGAACTGCGACTTCGTATCGGAATGGCACTGGAAGCATAGCTTCGGCTGCTCAACCTTCAGCAGCTTCTCTGGTGTCGCGCTGTGATGAACGCTGTGGCAGCTGATGCAGCTCACGTTGTTCTCGCCATGCGCCGTGCGTTCGAAGTTCGCATGCTGTCCCTGGTGGCAGCTCAAACACCGCGCATCGATCTCTTTCGCCGATGCCTTGGCGGGATTGAAGATCTTCGCGACATCGCCGCCGCCATCTACGTGCGCTTTGCCCGCTCCGTGGCATCCCTCGCAGGTCACGCCGGTCTTGCCGTGCATCTCCGCAAGCTTCGTATGCGGATTCGAGGCGAATCCCTTTGCCGCCTCTTCATGGCAGGTCGCGCAGGTCTCCTGCCCAACGAAATCTCCGGGAGCCGCAGCCTGGTTCTTCGCCGCCTGCGTGGATCCCTTCCCAGTTGCCGCACTCGCACCTCGCGAGTACATCAGCACCGGAAGGAGCAGCATAAGGAGAAGTAAACTCAGCCTCATCCCCCAACGTGCCTGCCGTTGCTTCCCTTCAAATAGCCGTTCTCTGTGCATCAAGGTCACCCTTGGTGAGCTCCCGGCCACCTCGCTACCAGCTCGGTTAATCTTTCGACTTGAAGCGTTCCCTCGCGAGAACCTTGCTGAGTCGAACTATTTCCTTGCTCGTACTCGGCTGCGCCTGTGTGGAGCATCACCTTATGGGCGAATCGTAACCCGCTGAGAACTTACCTTACGGTGACATCCGTCACATCCGGATTTCGGATTTCCCAAAGTGAAATCGTGCTGCAAGCCTCAGCTCAGCTGACTCGCCTGGGCTTAGTCCACCGAAGATCCGTGTGACTGTATTCATCTATCTGTCAAACACATACAACTCGCTAAACCGGGCCGAAAGGAACCGCTCAGGCCCTTCTCGATGCGGCGCCTTTCGCACATGCTCCTTCCGGGCGCCCACAACAGCCTATGCCACTCATCACAAGCGGAAGCCTCAGATAATTTCCGCCCGCGCCCAGAAAAAGCCTCCAAGTTTTCTCCAAAGGAATGCTCCCAACTCCTGATACCCGAATGACTTCACGCCGCACCGCGAGCGTGAGCCCCATCACATCCACGAAACAGTAGGACCGGCACACTGTATGCAAGGCACGAATATGGCGGACTTGGGTATTACCACAGCCTCACCTCGGCGGCAGAAGACCATTGGTCGTCAGTCTCCGATCGGCTGTGCAGCATGCTCCAATCGCCGGCCCGGATGGTTCTGCTCCCTCGGTAGCGCAGTCCTCGCCGACCTCGAACTCGTCACCAGCACCATCAGCCTGCCCCCGCAGGCCGCCCTCTTCAGCCAGGGCGAAGACGCCCGCTGCCTGTACTTGATCTGCGGCGGATATCTCAAGCTCACCGCCGGCCGCGCTCAAGATCGCCAGATGATCGTTCGCGTTGCCGGTCCCGGTTCTGTCCTCGGACTCTACGCAGCCCTCTCACACGGCGTCTATGAAGTCTCGGCAGAGTCCTTGACCTCAGCCCAGCTCCGCCCCGTTGAACGCGAGCGGTTCCTTACCTTCCTCCGCAATCATCGCGAAGCCCAGATGCGCGCAGTTCAATGCCTCTGCCAGGAATACCGCTTCGCCCTTCAGGACGCATGCCGCATCGCCCTTGCTGAAACAGTCGCAGGCCGCCTCGGCCGACTCCTTCTCGAACTCGCCCACCAGATCGGCGAACACGTCAACGGCGGCTATCGCTTCCCGCTGCTCCTCACACACGAAGAGATGGCCTCTATGGCGTGCACCACCCGCGAAACCGTAACCCGCACGCTCGGCCAGTTCCGCAAAGACGGCTCCATCACCATCGAAGACTCCGTCATCACCCTCCACCAACCCGACAGACTCCAAAACCTGATCTAAACAACGGCACACACCACTCGGCCCCCCAATCTCTACACCTTCATTTCGGCTTGCAGCTCCTCATCTCTCCAATCACGGCTCCCCTCTGTTCTCCTTCCCTGCCTCCGCTATACTGCTCCCCATGCAATCAGATCCGCTTGCAGAATGGCGTCGCCTGTCCGCGCTCTACGGTGAAATGGGCGACATCGAAATCGAAGAACTCGGCTGCCAGATCAGCGACCTCACTCCAACAGCTCAGGACGTCCTCCGCGATGAATTGAAAAAACGCGGGATTGCACCTGAACCGAATACTCAGCGTCTCAGCACCAGACAGCAACCAGGCAGCGCGGAGATTCATTGGCAGCAAGAGAAGAACGCAGACGCAGATCGAGATTACGATCAGTCCGGAGAAGAACAAACGGTCGACTATACGTGGAAAGTCGGACTATGCCGCTGTGAGTCGCTCGAAGAAGCCGGAGCCCGGTCTGAGATGTTGCGTCGCGCTGGTATCGACTCCTGGATTCAGCGCCCCGAATCCCGGTTTGTTGTCCCCTGGCTTGAACTGGGTGTCGGCGATATCCAGATCAATGTCGGTGCAGATCAACTCGACCAGGCCCGCGCCATCCTCGACCAACCGATCCCGCAGGAGGTCATCGACCAGTTGAAAGAAGAAGCGGCTGCGCCCGAATACGAACTCCCCACTTGCCCCGAATGTGGCGCGCTCGACCCCGTCCTCGAATCTGTCGAGCCCTCCAACAACTGGCTCTGCGAATCATGCGATCACACCTGGTCTGACCCAGTTCCCCAAAATTAGCCACAGAAAGGGACCGGCACAGAGCACCGAGCTTTCAGTTCCCCTTTGCTCCCTCAGTCTTCTTCACTGCCGTCCACATTCCGTCCGCACGCCCTTCCACGCGAACCCGCCCCTTCGCGCCATCTCCGTCGAACCAGCCGTCCATGAACGCCATCGTCGGCCCCGGCGCGCCATCGTTCATTCCCTGCGGCCACTCAAACGGGAACGACAACTCCACATAGCCATTCCGCCACGTCCCCGTCACTGGCACCGTCTTCCCCGGCTCGCTCTCCATCGTCCCGCTCAATTTCGCACCATCACGCGTCAGTTTCAACAAGCCGTCAAACCCAATCGCATCCGTTCCCACCTTCACATTCCACAACCCGCTCGCGTCCGATCCGTTCTTGATTGGAGCCGCCGACGCTGGCGTGATCTGCAAGTTCGAGAAGTACGATTCCTCGAGTGGGTAGACCCACAGCCCAACAGCTCCGCGAAGATTCCCTCCCTTCAGCCCATCCACAACCAGACTCGGCTTCGTCGACCCATTCAGATACAGCCGAGCCACGCGGCCCGCCACCGCGATCTTCAGGTGAGTCCACCTGTCCGGCTCAATCTCCGCGTAGCTCTCGTAGACAAACGGCCACTCCCGCCGCAGCTTGTACCACCCGTAACCGGGCTCGGCCGAATACTGCACTGCGTGATTTCGCATCGACTGGTTTTCAGCCAGCGCATTCTTCGGTCTTAGATAGAACAGCTCGTACTCCGAACCATCCGGCTTCGCCCTGAACATCAGCCCCGTGAACCCCGGCATCCTCACGCCGGGCGGCGTCAGCACCTTCACCGCTAGATCCACCTCGATCGTTCCATCTTGAAAATCAACGCCCGGCAGCAACGCGAACCCCGCACTGTCCTTGTTCGACAGCGTCGTCACTAGCACCGCTTTACGCCCCTGGTAGCTCGCTGCCTCGAACTTTACGTTATGCGCTTCCATTCCCGACGCATCCGTGAGGGAGAGGCTCTGCACTTGCTGACCTGAAACCGCCGCGCTGCCCACCATCATGGCGACGAGCGACCAAAGCTCCCAGCGCCTCATCCTCGATCCTCCTTGCACTCGTATTCCGTACAGCCCCATCGAGCGCCTCGAGACTCCCATAGTCAACTTCATTTCGATAGTGAATTGTCGTGAGTACGCCATCTCGGGTGACGACTCCGCCATCCCTGGCGGGGTGTGCCGTGGACCCAGGCCTAAGGCCTTTCAGAAACGGAAAGAGCCGCCCGGCAACAGGGCAGCTCCTTCCTCAGGGAGAATAGTTCCAACGGAGGCAAAACCATCAGAACTTTCTGGCTGCATAGTAGGGTCGGGGAAACCGAGTGTCAAGAATAAATCCGGCACAGAATAAGGCCTTAACAGTCAATAACATACAAACCGCACCACACGTGAAGCACTCGCGGTATGTTCGCTAGGTCTTCGCCTAAATTTCTGCCGAAAATGCCGTGTTTCGTCGGTGTTTTCTAGGGTTTAGCTCTACTTTTCCACAAGAGAAACAGGCCATTTACCCATCAGATGCACACCCAGCTACTTCCTGCTCAGGGTCTCAGTCTTCAAGATGGAGGCTGATGAACTCCGCCTCATACACCGATGACGCCGGTCTGCCTCTCGCTACTCGATAAAGCGCCCGGCCACCCCCCAGGAACAATCCCAGCAGAACCGCCGCCGAGCATCCGACGATCACCAGCGACGCCACCCCCATCAGGAAGCGGCTCGTCTTCGACACCTCCGACTCGTGCGGCTGAGGTATCGACGTCAAATCCGCCGAGTAGTGCACCTGCGCGATCAGCTTATGGCTTTCATCGGGTATGGCATCCCCGCTCACCAGCGCCACGATCGGCCCGCTCCGCCTAACCTCGAGCGAAGCTTGGTCGGAATCCTGCAGAGCCTTCGTAAAAACCGGCTGAGCCCCGCTTCCCGACTTGATGTAATCCCGGATCCGTTTCTCCTGCGCCTCCGCGATCTGCGGAGTCGGATAGTCAATCAGGGTCAGCACCGCCGGCCCAGATGAAAGCGAATAGTTCGCCGTCACCGCCTCCGCGTCCTTGTCGAAGCCCACCAACTCCGCCGGCAATACTCCGCCCGCGCCTGCATACCCCACCGGCCCCTGCGCAAAGTGCATCGTCTGCCGATCCATTGCACTCTGAGGCAGCGCTCCAATGATCGGCGGATTCAGCGCTCGATTCCCCTGAGGCATCGGCAGATTTTTCGCCAACTCTCTCATCTCCCCGGCCGACATCGGCCCCACATGCGAGAACGTCGCATCGACAACCGTATTGCCCTTCCAGAACAGAACGTGATTCTTGTCCGAAGCCCCGCCCGTCCCTATCTCGACCTTAGGCCAGCCGTTCTGCCGGTAGAACGAATACGCACCGTACGCTCCGCTCACATCGTGAAAGCTGAACGCCTTCACCTTCAGCGACTCATCACCACGCTTGTAGTTCGCCGCCATACCGCCTGTGCAGCCATACTCCTTCAGCGGCGCCACATTCGCGCTATCCAATTCGGCGCAATCCCCAGCAGTCTTGGGCTTTTCCGCCGTCACCCATCCTGAAAAGTCGTCCGGAAGCAACGGCCCCTGCACCTTTGGCGCCGGACTGGCGGGCGCAGTCTTCTCCGCAGTCGAAGGCTTACCTGCCAGAGTGGGAGACCCGGTCGTCACCATGATCGGCGCGGACTTCTTCTCGGGCGCTTGTTGCGCCTCAACGCGCGCCGCGCCCAGCAAAGCCATCCCGCACACAGCAAGACCCATCCACCGCATTCCGTACACTCCAAGTCTCAGGCTACCAGCTTCCCTATTCAGAGCCCGCCGGCAGACATCCTCTTGCCCGTCTCGGGTCCATTCTCATCTTTGACACCACGAGCCTCGGAAATGTTCGCTAGGCTGCGTAGCGCTGCCACTCCTCGCCCTCCGCAAGCCGCTTGATCAACGCAAACCTCTCCCGCATCAGCATGCGGATGTGCGGCAACACCAACGCGCGGCCGACCATCAACCCTGCCGCTCCCCACCTCATCGAGAACCGTACCTCATCCTGCAGCAGAACCTTCCCATCGCCCTGCCTGCTGAGTCGATGATCGTGTTCGAAGGCAGCAAACCTCCCCGCAATCATGCGGTCCCGGAAGAACCGCGGAGGATCGTAGGCCTCGATTGAGCTCTCGTGCGTATGCGGCAGTCCCCATTTCCATCCGCGCCAGCATACTGTATCTCCGTCGACCACGGCGCCTTCTGTCCGCCCGCTCACCGGCCGCATCGCCAATGTCATCTCCACCACCGCCAGATTCGTTGAGAGCGCGAAGCACCGCTCAATCGGAGCCGCCACCACCGTTTCATCACGGAGAACAAAGAGGTGCGCGTTGGCTGCCATGCCTCATTAGACTCGACAAATGCCCGCGGGCAGTGAGCCTGCGGCCCCCCCAGTTTCACCATACGAATTGCGGAGCACGATTATCAAGATAGCTCGAACAGTACCTGCTCCCGGCCTTGAATTCTTCCCGTCCTCGGCCCAGCATCTCTCGCCAGACGCAGCGCATCGAACCTCACCAACACGGAGGAAACCTGAGCATGTCTCGTCTACCTATTTACCTCTTCGGAGTCTCTGCGTTTCTTACCGCGTGGGTCCTTTATCGCGGTCAGCGAACCCGGCCCATCCCGGTATTGAAAGCTGCAGAGATGCTTCAGGAGGCCTGGGCCGATAACCACACACGTACCTGATCCCTGACCTGACTTCCCCCACCCACAGAGTTGGACTGTTCCGGCGGGTTTGCTGACCGCCTCAAGACGTGCGATCGGGACATGCCTGATCCAACGTCAACGCGGCGATCTCAATCTGCCGGGGCGCCCGGTACCCCAGTCTGTAGCAGTGCTGGAATCAACTGCTCTCCGAGTTTCTGATACCTGCTCCCGTAAAAAACGAGAGCATACTCGCGAATCCCGGTGCTTACCGGACCTCCAATGCTGATCCCAATCACCAGCGCGAACCCAAGGGCGATCGCTCCAATGAATACCTCCAGCATCGCTCCGATCGCAACTCCTGCTCCCGCGGCATGAGCAAACCCTGAGTGAATGGCGTACTCTGCTCCGGCGACACAGCCTACCAGCACCAGTCCCGGAACCAGCAGCACCACTACGATCCCAATGAAGGCGATAATCGGTAGCACGATGCGCAGGATCCCATACGCGAAGAACGCGCCCTTCTCTGCCAGCACTCGTTCCCACAACGCCGACCATGCCTGTCCCGCTGTTGCATCTTCCAGCGCGTAGTGCGGCAGCATTCCGTCGCGCAGGATGATGTCGAGTGCGATCCCCGAAACCACAATCAGCATGAAAATGGGAATCAGCGGCAGCGCCAGTGACAGAATCAGCGATATATCCGGCCCGCTGCCCTCCTGTATCTGCCGGAACAGGCGCACGAACCCGGGAATGAATGGCGACACCATCAACCCTGCCATCAGGACGAAGCAAACCCCTACCCCCACATTCATCCGGAAGAAGCGGTTTGCCTGTGGCCGGTAAAGATTCCATCCCGGCTTGATCAACCTTGTCTTGGTCACCAGGCAATGGAAGTACGCAAAACGCAAGCGTGTCATCACGTAGAAGATCAGCAGAACCACAACAAGCATCAGCAGCGACATCGCCACGATCGCCGCGATGATCACCGGCGAGAACTGCATTCCTATCGAACCGATCCCACCAGTGCCTGAAGGATGGCCCTTATTTGCATTCGACTGCAGGTTCGTCCCCAGCCCCTCTGTGATCGCCGCAACCAGGCAGAGCTTCAGAAACGTAGGCCACCGAAACGGCGGCGCAAACAGAAACTCGCGCGTACGGTTAATGGCAGGAGAGATCGCTTCTGCAGCAGAGAGAGCACGCATACAAACCCTTTCCGGGGAAACGCCCGATCACCACAAAGATACGTAAAGCTGCCTGGTCCGGTTCCCCCCAGCCAATTGCCTAGAACCTGAACACAACGCCATCCACTGGGATATCGATCTCGCCAAGCATCGAGTTTGCCGTAATCTCCTGCGCAAACCCCTTTGGTTTTCGGACGAAAACATACCCGCTCACCTGCGATCCCGCCTTCACAGTCACATGCTTCAGAAAGACAGGCGGATGAGCCGGATCCAGTTGCGGCCGCTGCGGACCGCTCGCTCCGCCATTTCGCATTCCCATGTTTCGTGCCTCGGCTTCCGCCTTGCTGGTTTGGTTCGTCTCGCCCGGGCCGCCGATCGACATCGCCTCGGGGTGCGTCATCGGCGGAGCCGCGCCGCTGCTGTCTCCGTTCGAGCCGCCGAATCCTCCCGGCCCCCCGGCGCCTCCGCCACTCGCGGCCCCCGGCGGACCCATTCCCTGCGACCGCATGCTCGCCAGCGTCTCCAGATCATGCTTCTTGTCGAACCACGAGAATCGCGTGTGCGCCGGATCCGAGAACAGGGCGTAGATCTCCTTAGGATTCACCTCAGCGCTTCCGTCGCCCTTCTGCGCAACCATGACGAAAAGCGAATATTCACCATTCACCCAGTTGTCCGGCAGCGAGACCGCGACTGTTGTCCCGTTGTAGGTACTCGACAGCAATGGCTTCCCATTCGCCGCAAGCACCCGGCAATGCTCTGTATCTGCGCGGTTGAACGTAACCACCGTAAGAGAGGTTTGAGCGCCCGCAAACAGCGGCACAACCAGCAACATTCCCATCAACTTCATGGCTCACCCCGACCAAGAAGAATAACGCCGTTGTCGCGAAAATAGACTCGCTCCGCTGCCGATCAGGAATGCTGTGCCCCGTTCATCGCAGCTTTTTGCGATGAGCGGGATTCTAACCACCAGACATCGAACTCCCCCAGCGCCCTGTCACACACCATCCGGTGCCGCTCCTTCTTATCCCGCACCTTCCGTCGAACCTCTTCGTCGAGCGGCACCAGCAGATCGAAAGTGATATTCGCCGGCTGGAAATGCTTCGCCTCCGCATGAGTGATGTAATGAACCAGCGAGCCCAACCCCGTTCCCCGGGGCACCGGCGCAGGCTCTCGCCCGCTCGCTAATGCCGCCGCATACATCCCCGCGAGCATCCCAGTCGCAATCGACTCTGTATATCCCTCAACGCCCGAGATCTGCCCCGCAAACAGAATGCGCGGCTCGCTCTTCAATCGCAGCAACTCATCCAGCAGAACCGGCGCACAGATATACGTGTTGCGATGTATCTGCCCGTAACGCAGAAACTTCGCGTTCTCCAGCCCGGGAATCAACCGCAGCACCCGCGCCTGCTCGCCAAACTTCAAATGATTCTGAAATCCAACAAGGTTGTAGCTGTCCGCTCGCACATTCTCTTTGCGCAGTTGCACCACAGCCCACGGCTCCCGCCCTGTTCGCGGATCGCGCAGCCCTCGAGGCTTCATCGGACCGTACCGCAGCGTGTCCCTTCCGCGCCGACCCAACTCCTCGATAGGCAAACAGCTCTCAAAGTAATTGCAGTTCTCCCACGCCTTAATCTCAGCCGGCTCCGCTGCAATGAGCGCATCGTAGAAGCGGTCGTACTCCTCGCGCGTCAGGGGGCAGTTGATGTAATCCGCTGTGCCCTTGTCATAGCGTGCTGCAAAATACACGCGCTCCATATCAATTGACTCCGCATCCACAATCGGCGAAATCGAATCGTAAAACGACAAGTGCTGCGACCCCGTGATCCGCCGGATATCCTCGCTCAGTGCGTCCGAGGTCAACGGTCCCGTCGCCACAACCGTGACTGCATATTCATCCCTAGAGAGATCCGTCACCTCTTCGCGAATCACTCGTATCCGCGGTTCGTTCGCAATCTCCTCCGCAATCCGCCGCGAAAACTCCACACGGTCCACCGCCAGTGCATGTCCCGCCGGCACCGCCGTCTCGTCCGCAATCCGCAGCAGCGCAGAACCCGCGCGCCGCATCTCCTGCTTCAGCAACCAAGGAGCCGTATTCGGCGATTCGCTCTTCAATGAGTTCGAACAGACCAACTCTCCGAACTCAATCGTCTGGTGCGCCGGCGTCAGCCGCAGCCGTCCATCGACCATCGCGCGCATCTCGTAGAGATCCACTTGGCACCCCAGCCGTGCGGCCGTCAACGCCGCCTCCGGCCCGGCCAGTCCTCCCCCAATCACCCGGATCGTCACTTAGCCAGCTCCGATTTCACTTCAGAATCACCCGGGCTGTGCCCCGTCCATTCCGCGGCTTTTTGCGGAATGGGTGAGATCTCACCACTCTCCGCCAGCTTCCTCAAAGCCTCCGCACTCATCCGAACATTCCGCCAAGTATCCAGAAACTCCGCCCCCATCGCGGCATAGAATTCGATTGCCGGCGTATTCCAGTCCAGAACCTCCCACCCCAGCCGCGGGCAATCCTTCTCGACCGCAACTCCCGCCACCCGCTGCAGCAGCGCCTTCCCGATCCCCAGTCCCCGGAACTTCGGCAACACGAACAGGTCCTCCAGGTACACGCCCGGCCTCCCCATCCACGTCGAGTAGCTGTAGAAACACAGCGCGAATCCCGCGGGCTCTCCGTCCTGCTCGGCAATGAGGCACCAGTAGTACGGATTGGGTCCAAACCCATCTCGCAGCAGGTCCGCCTCGGTCGCAAC
>Ga0105240_10006084_pt1 | contig 17811 bp, 14 predicted proteins | sample KBSC54metaG_FD_80426 | JGI IMG/M metagenome (GOLD analysis project Ga0105240, IMG submission 80426) | Corn rhizosphere microbial communities from Kellogg Biological Station, Michigan, USA - KBS C5-4 metaG | ecosystem: Host-associated > Plants > Roots > Rhizosphere > Soil | place: Michigan, USA...
ACTTCTTTTGTATGGTTTCTATCATCTGACGGCCGGACTGATCGTCATCCAGTACGGTGTCGAGTTGGGCCTCGATGGTATGATACGATGCCCAGGGCGTATCTTTCTTTATCACGGCAGAGTCCTGGCCCCATGCCACGGATGACAGGAATAAAAAGAGAGGGAGTAATAATTTTCTCATCGGCGGGTGATATACCCAAATATACGTCAAACGGCCAAGCTTGCAACAGACGCCTGCTCCCGCAGAATATTCCGGATCAGCGTCAGGGGTATGCTCAGCCGCGCAGGATCATTCCTCAACGCATCGTTAAAGGTCAGTATCGCTCGTTGTAAAAGATAATTCTGCCACATCATCCCAAGGTCCTTCGGGTCCGCAGGCAGCAAACGTGAATCTTTCACCGTAGTCAGGTATGCACGTACAAGTATTCCGCTGATATAATGTGCCCAAAGACCTGCAAAAGGCTGTAAGCTGATCCTCTCGGCCTCCTGCAGTTGCGGATCGTGCCTGAATCCTTCAAATGCCACACAGTGAAGGGATAATACCATCGTGGCCAGGTCCACAAGAGGACTGCGCTTCAGCCGCCGCTCGCTATAGCTGAGCGTGGGATCGCCGCTGTAGTCGCTGATGGCCAGGTCCTTCCCCGTCAGCAATACCTGCCCCAGATGGAAATTGCCATGGATACGTATCTTCAGCGCGTCCAGCTTCTGGGCATAGATCCGTTTGAAGATGGCCACCAGCTTCGGCCGGTAGGCCGTGATCCTTTCCGGATTGGATTGGAGGTCCGCCGGCAGCCGGCTCTTGTTGCGGGAGAGATTCTGGTACGTCTCCCTTACCAGGGATTGCAGCGTGGAAAAGAGCGAACGTTGATAATGCAGCGTAAATGGTTCCGGCCGGTAGTCCTTCTCGTCGACGCCCGATGCGAGAGCAAGATGCAGCTCACCGGTGCGTATGCCTATCAAACGCGCCATCTCTGAAGCATGTCCTCCCAGCAATCCCTGCAATTCCTCCGGCAACTGCTCAAAGCTCACAGGATCCATCAACGTTCCCATCCGCTGCTCCCACAACGCCACATCCCTTCCTCCCACCAGCAGCCGCTCAATATAATTGTGGATACGCTCCTGGAAATAATTGTACCCATCACCGTGATTTTCTATCAAATCCTGCATCATCCCCAGCAGGATGGGCCCTCTTTTGCCCCTCCATTCAATGTCCCCTACAAAGGCGGGGATATATTCAAACTTCACCGCCGTCAGATACTTCGTCGTCTCCAGATCGGGATTGATCACCACATCCACCTTACGATACATCTTCAGATAGAAACTGCCATTATAGGTGATGGAAGTATTGTACAGATCAGAACCATGTATCCGGGGAAGGATCTCCCCTTTGTCCTGCACATGCTTTTTAAGATGGCCATTCCCGCCAAACTCGATACGCTGCCCCGGCATTGAGATATGCTTATGGCTATACATCCGTTGATACATATCCATCTGCCATTCCGGTACAAAAAAAGCATCCACCAACGCCCCTTCTCTTTCTTCCGAACGGACTTTCGCGACAAGAGCCTCCGGAAAAGAAGCTGTCAGCTTCGCCGCCCGCTCATCATCCACCAGCAGCAGGGGCAGCTGGTAGGTTCCGGTAGTACCATTCTGCTCGGCTATCTCCAATAAAAGCCAGAATACAGAATGACCATCCAAAGGCGTCTTCATAAAATCCACAATGGCAGCCTGGAACAAATTCCGGTCCTTGCCCGTAAACCAACGGACCTTTTGTAAATAGCGGGGCAATATGCTATTCTCCAATTGCCGCCGTGCATTCCCTTCCATCAATCCCTCCCATTGCCTCATCAGCAGCAACGGCAGCGGACTGTTCTCATCCATGTCCGGATGAGCCTTTTCCAGTATGAACCATTGAAAAGCATACGGCGCCAGCGTAAAGAAATACAGCCCGTCCTCTTTGATCACCGGCCAGCGATTCTTGCTGAAAACATCTACGGGTACATATCCCTTATAGCCGGTGAGGTCCACTTCAGCGGCCTGGGAGTATTTGGAAAGATTCACCACCACCAGTAACGTTTCTTCTTCATACGTACGGACAAAAGCCAGCACCTTTGGATTCTCTACATTCAGGAACTTCAACGCCCCCCGGCCAAAGGTCTTGAACTTTTTTCGCACGCCGATGATACGCTTCATATACCAGTACAGCGAGGAAGTGTTGCTCCGCTGCGTCTCTACATTCACCGACTCATAATGATATTCAGGGTCCAGTATCAGGGGGAGATACAGCTTTTGCGGATTGGCCACGGAAAAACCCGCATTCCGGTCGGGCGACCATTGCATAGGCGTTCGTACACCATCCCTGTCACCTAAATAGAAGTTATCACCCATCCCGATCTCATCCCCGTAGTATATGACCGGGGTTCCGGGCAGCGAAAAAAGCAGGGAGTTCAACAGCTCTATCTTGCTCCGGCTATTGTCCAGCAATGGCGCCAGCCGGTGGCGTATCCCCAGATTGATCTTTGCCTTGGGGTCCCTAGCATAAACCTTATACATATAATCCCGCTCTTCATCCGTCACCATCTCCAGCGTCAGCTCATCGTGATTGCGGAGGAAAATGGCCCATTGACAGGTGGCGGGTATATCGGGTGTCTGATCGAAAATATCCGTAATAGGATACCTGTCCTCCATTTGCAATGCCATGAACATACGGGGCATCACAGGGAAATGATAGTTCATATGACATTCATCTCCCTCTCCAAAATACGAGGCGGAATCTTCAGGCCACATATTCGCTTCGGCCAAAAATACGGTACCGGGGTATCGCTCGTCCACATATTTCCGCAGCCGCTTTAAAAAGGTATGCGTCTCGGGAAGGTTCTCCCCATTGGTCCCGTCCCGCTCGTACAGATAAGGCACGGCATCCAGCCTGAACCCATCCACCCCCATCTTACACCAGTAGTCGATGATCTTTTCCACCTCCCCCTGTACCTGGGGATTGTCGAAGTTCAGATCAGGCTGGTGATGAAAGAACCGGTGCCAATAGTACTGCTCCGCCACAGGGTCCCAGGTCCAGTTGGAAGCCTCGAAATCCTGAAAGATGATCCGCACGTCCTTATATTGATCGGGATTGTCTGTCCAGACATAAAAATTCCGCTCCTTCGAGCCCTTGGGCGCCCTGCGCGCCCGCTGAAACCATACATGCTGGTCGGAAGTATGATTGATCACCAGCTCCGTGATCACTTTCAAATTCCGTCGATGCGCTTCTTTGAGAAGATGGCGAAATTTTCCTACATCGCCATAGGCAGGATTTATGCTGTAATAATCTGCAATATCATACCCATCGTCCTTCAATGGAGAGGGATAAAAGGGCAATAACCAGATGGCTGTGACCCCAAGGTCCTGCAGATAGTCCAATTTCTGCAACAGTCCCTGAAAGTCCCCGATGCCATCTCCATCCCCGTCACAAAAAGCCTTGATATGCAACTCGTAGATAATGGCGTCCTTATACCAGTGCAGGTCGTCGTCCAATGTAGTCTTCGTGGCCATAGACAACAGAACATTCAAATAGCATGCCTCACAAATGGCTGGGATTTTTCTCTACACTCTCTTCAGCCCCAGTCCGGGTCTATCTGCTATGGACATGATCCCATCCCTCAAAAGGAACCCGCCCTCCACCACGTCCCTCGCCAGATCTAAACTCCCGTCCAGGTCGATGAACTTCGTATGAGGAAAGGAGAATGCCGTATGCAGTGCGGCAGTGATGCTGATGATGCTCTCGTCATTACACCCCCACATCAGGTCGATGGAATGTCTGGCAGCAGTACCCGCTATCTTCTGTGCCTGGCTGATACCCCCGCATTTCATAAGCTTAATATTGAAGAAGCCACAGGCGGCAGGCGGCGCCGCCAGCTGCAATGCATTTTCCGGTGTGACACACGACTCATCGGCCGCTACCATTTTTTTGATCTCCGTAGGCAGCTTCCGCATCTCACTCTCCTGCCCCACCTTCAAAGGCTGCTCGATCAGTCCTATATTCAGCCCCTCAGTCTGCGACGTAAATCTCGCCAATTGTCCGGCATCATATCCCTGGTTGGCATCGATGATGATCCCAATGCTGTAACCAAACACCTCCCGCAATCGCACCAGCCTTTCCAGGTCCTCCTCGAGTGAGATGCCCAGCTTGACCTTCAATATCCTGAATCCACATCCGATATATTCACGCCCCTCCTCCACGGTCTCCGTCACGCCTTTTATACCAATGGTGATCGATGTAGGCATAGATGCTATCTTTTGTCCCAGCAGACGCACTAATGGGACGCCCTGGACCTGTGCAAAAAGATCATGGAGCGCGATCTCCAACCCCGTACGCGCGGTAGGACTGCTGCGAAAGGTCTGCTGCACGATAGCACACAACGCCTGTATATCATCCAGCTCCTTCCCTACCAGTGCGGAAAGATTCTCCTCGTTGAGAAGGGCCAGGGCATCTTCCAAATGCTCGCCCACCACCTGGTAGCTGGGGTTGAATGACCCATACCCACGCAGGCCATTGTCCGCTACGATCTCGATAATACCATTCTCCACGACATCCACCGTCTTGAAGGCAATCGTATAAGGCCTGGTCAGCAGCAGGTTCTCTTTACTGACATGGATGCTTTGTATCTTCATTTGTTGGTAATATATGCGTTTACAATATCCGACAACCCGTCCATGCCATCTTCCAATGGAAGTATTACAGGCAGGCCGGTGTCCTGAGCGATCTTCTCCTGGAAGATCCTCGCCTCACTTACGCTCAGCCTGGAAGTATTCAACGTTATAGCCAGCACACGGCTGCCATACAGCCTGATCAGCTCCAGTTCCCGCGCAAGAGATATCTTTATCCCCGTATGCTCCTGGCCCTTGTAGAACTCCCGGGCAGGCGAATGCTGCAGGATCACTCCCTTACACTGTGCGGACAATAGGAACTCTGAGCCACAGGGTCCGCTCGGATTGCACAACGCAGACTGTCCCTCGACAAAAATGACATCGGGACTGGTTTCACGCCAACAGGTGACGACGGCATTTTCCAGTTCCCCCGAAATAAAGTCGTTATAGGTAGAGTCCAGGACAAACCCGTATTTATGCCCCTGCAGCCAGCCGGTCTGCCCCGTAAATACCATTTCGGACTTCACTCCCTTACGCTGCATAGTCTCCGTGATCATCACAGCCGTCGTCCGCTTACCCAATGCACAGTCGGTGCCCATGACGGCAATGACAGGCGCAGTCACCTGCATGATCTCCCCCGACCAGAATTTCAGCTGATCCTTTGGTCTCGGCTTGCGGCTATCCAGTAACGTTACACTATTCTGCTCCGCCAGCTCTCGTACATCGGGCATATCCGATAAAAAATCATGCGCCCCCGATACAATGGAAATACCCGCTGTAATGGCTTCCTTTATCTGCGCCACTACCGGCTCCGGCAACCTGCCACCGGCAAAGGCAACCCCTACGATGGCATATTTCGCACGCCTCTCCGACTGTGCGGTAAAGTCCCCGATGGTGGCATAGACGGGAATATCCCGTTGAACTTTATCTAACAGATAGCCCGCATCCTGGCCCGTCGAAACGCTGTCTATTACACCAATGATGGTGTATCGTGAGGTCGACCTTATCAACCCATGCGCCGTCTTCGCATTGGCGCCCGTAAGGACGCCGGCCGTGAGTATGATTGCATTATCTTTCATAATGAAATTTTACCCGCCCATTAATCGGGTCAGGCAAAAGTACATGTGAATATTGATAATAATAAAAAAGCAATATTTTTATTGATTATTGAAAAAGGATAACTACCTTCAACCGTCAACCTCCACACTATTATGGATTTTTTCAAACACATCGATCTCGACACGCTCCCCAAGAAAAAGTATCGCGTGATCAAATACATTCTGGATCACCCGGATGAGGTCATATCCTTAAATACCGCCGACCTGGCCACAAAACTGAAAGTCGACCCGGTGACCATCATAAAGGCTTGTCAAAGCATCGGTCTTGCCGGCTTTCACGACCTGAAAAAAAGGTTAAAGGAGACGGTCCGCAACCAGGAAAAGAAAAGCTCCTTCACACAGGTCCTTAGCGAGTTCGAAGTGAGCACCAACACCGACGAAGCTATCCGCAACGCGCTTTCCAGGGACCTCGAGATGCTCACCGGCACCATCGAAAAAATTTCATTCGAAAAGATCACACAGACCTGCCAGGCCATCATAGCATCAAAACAAACCTATATCATCGGGCTGGGATACATCGGCGCCATCGCCGTCTATCTTCAAAGCATCCTCCGCAGCCATCTCCCGCAGATCCACGCCGTTACGGAATACAACGGCATGCTCTTCGACTATATGGGACATTTCGGGAAAGGCGATGTTGTCCTCGCCGTCGGCTTCGACCAGTGCCAGAACCAAACTATTAAAGCCCTGAAAAAAGCAAAAGACAAAGGAGTAACGACCATCGCGCTCACGGACAGCGAATACTCACCTTTGTGCGCCTACAGCAAATACAACCTGTTCGTACACCCCGCTCCTCATTATTTCCTCAGCCCCCTCATCGGGGCCTTCAGCGTCTGCAACGCGCTCAAACATTGTATCGTCGAGATGACGAAACCTACGTCCACCCGCCAGTCCAGGGCCTACCAGAAGCTGGTGGAGGAAGAGAATGTCTATTATAACTAAATTTATCACATGACATCGAAACTAATTACTTCTTTCATTTTACTGACCTTTTTTAGAGGTCAGGCCCAAACTATATCGTCCGCCATTCCTGCAATCGACAGTATATACAAAACCTACGCCGCCGCCCATCACATACCCGGCCTGGTATACGGCATCGTAGCTGATGGCAGACTGATACATACCGGCGCCTTCGGCTATGCCAACATCGCCCAAAAGATCCCCGCCACGGCGCAGAGCGTATACCGCATCGCCTCCATGACAAAAAGCTTTACAGCCATGGCCATCCTCTCGCTGCGCGACGCCGGGAAACTGGACCTGGACGATGCCGTATCAAAATACATCCCCGAGATGGCGCAGATACATCCACTGACGGACGACAGCCCCCCTATTACGATCCGCCAGCTGCTAAGTCATTCGGCAGGTTTCCCCGAGGACAACCCCTGGGGCGACAGACAGCTGCAACGCACGGATCAGGAGCTCATCGACTTTATAAAAAAGGGCGTCTCCCTGTCGAATACTCCCGGACTGGCTTACGAGTACAGCAACCTGGGCTTTGCCCTCTTAGGACACATCGTTTCAAAAGTATCCGGGGAACCCTTTGAAAAATATATCACCCGCACCATCCTCCAACCGCTGGGCATGAACCAGACTTATTGGGAATACACAGATGTGACGCCAAAGGAGCTGACCCATGGCTATCGCTGGCTTAACAATGACTGGAAAGAAGAAGAGATGCTGCACAGCGGCGCCTACGGCGCCATGGGTGGTATGCTGACCTCCATAGAAGATTTCAGCCGCTATATGCTCTTCCACCTCGCTGCCTGGCCACCCAGGAATGGAGAAGACAATGGCCCTATTCGTCGTAGCTCCGTCAGAGAAATGCAATTGCCGGGAAAGTTCAGCGGTTTCAACACGCAGGCGCGTAACAGCTCCGGCATACTTTGTCCCCGTATATCTGCTTATAATTTCGGCCTCGGCTGGAACAAGGACTGCACGGGCAAGGAATGGATCGGTCACAGCGGCGGTCTTCCGGGCTTTGGCAGCAACTGGGCTATCATCCCGGATTATGACATCGGCATCGTCAGCTTTTGCAATGCCACCTACGAAGGCACCAGCGCCCTCAATTACCGTATACTCGATACGCTGATCAACCTTGCAGGATTAAAACCACGACAGCTCCCTGCATCGGACATACTGAAAAAAAGACAACAACAGCTGATGGCCTTGCTACCCGACTGGAAGGACGCACCCGCTACCGGTATTTTCAGCATCAACTTCTTTGACGACTACCTCATCGACTCCCTGAGAAAAGAGGCCCGCGAGCTATTCGCCGCCGCCGGCAGGATCATACACGTGGAAGAGATCAAACCCGACAACCAGCTCCGGGGAACCTTCCGCATCATCGGAGAGAAAAAGGACATCGAAGTGCGATTTACGCTGTCGCCGGAAAATCCCGCGCTGATCCAGGCTTACTCCATCCGGCTGGCCACAGACAAATTGGCCCGGGACAAAGCGCCTGCCCAAAACAAATACGGCCTCAAACCCGCCACCCTGGCGGACTATCACAAACAGGTCGCCTCCGACCCTAACCAGCAGATCGTCCCCCTCGACAAATTCATCCCCGGCATCCGGCTGGACATCCGCTACGCCACTTCCAACAACATCATGCACCGGCCTGTCTATAATACAGCAGCCGCCTTCCTGCGCCTGCCCGCCGCCAAAGCTCTGAAAGATATCCAGCAACAGCTAAAACCCATGGGCTATGGCCTGAAAATATACGATGGCTACAGACCCTACCGCGTCACGGTGGATTTCTACGAAGCCTACCATGATTCCAACTTCGTAGCCTCTCCCTACACGGGCTCCAGACACAACAGGGGATGCGCGGTCGATCTGACACTCATCGACCTGCGGACAGGCAGGGAACTGGAAATGCCCACTGCCTACGACGCCTTTACAAAAGAAGCTTCCGCTACCTGGCCCGATGTCACCGAACAGGCACGGAAGAACAGAAAATTATTACAGGATGTGCTATTACAGCATGGCTTCGTCATCTATCCCAGCGAATGGTGGCATTTCGACTTCGCCGGATGGAAGGCCTATCCGGTGATGGATATTCCCTTTGAGGAGCTCCGCTAACGGCAGTCGGTCAAGGGCTGGTCCGCCAGGCCGGAGAGGTCGGGAGGGTCGGGTCAGGTCCGGGAGGCCGAGGCAAAGGAATGTATAATATCGATGAGAGTTGGAGCTTCGATATTTTTATAAAGCCACCCCACTACATTGTTTTTTTGCACGACCCAGGCGGGAGGCTCTTTCTGATCCAGCGTAAGGACCATCACTTTGATCTGAGGGTAATTCGTCCGTAAATACTCCATTGTTTCGTAGCCATTCATGAAAGGCATTTGCAGGTCCAGCAGGATCAATTCCGGCAAGTGCTGCTCACCGGACGATAATATATTTATCAGTTCTTTACCGTTGCCCGCCTGCAGACTAACAGTGCATTGAGGTATATGTTGCCTGATGATCTCCACCAGTATTTTCCTAAACCACGGATGGTCGTCCACAACAGCGATGCGAATTTTTTCTCCCATAGGAATGGATATATCAGAGGTATATAAAAGCCTTAAATTCCTAATCAAAGCCTTAACCAGACAGCAATCCCCGGCGCCAGCCGGGGATGCACTAATCAAATACCATAACCATTAAACCTTATCCTATTAGAGCCTAAAATTAGACCTGCCTGATTGCATATGACCCGACATATGTCGAAGTTTTGAGAAAAGCCCCATTTTTTTAATTTGCCGCAGTCATCCGACAGGGAAACCTGGACTGACAAGCCGCCTAAACCTCATTTGAAGTGCGGGAATTGGTCTTCGCCGAAAAAATAGCCCAATTCCCGCATGTCTCGCTAATGTCTGTCCTTCGGACGAACCGCCTCCGGCAGTTCCCGTGCGGTCATAAATGACTCAACCGGATACTTTTTGCGTAGGTCCCGTTTTAATACTACTTTAGATTTAAATGACGCCCGATTATCCTCATAAGGTCGTTACCGAATCCGTCAGAAAAGCTACTCACGAAATTGCCGGGTCATTTTTCAGTATTTCAAGCGCAGCGGCGATGTTAAAAATGTCGCTGGACAAGGAGGAGGATATCGCTGTCATTGCCGAACATCTGGTCGAGGCCTGCCAGGATTTCAAATACCGGCTGGGCAATCTTGTGGAATACACGAAATGCCAGGCAGGACTGTTGGACACCCGGCTGGATATAGTGCGATTCAAGCCCTTTATATCGAGAGTGGTCACGGAATGCCTCTCCTTCGCAGAAGAATATAATGTCGGGATCGATATCCGGTGGGCCGATGAAGTCCCGGAAACGATCCTGTTGGATGAATTCCGGCTGGCCATTGTTATCAATAACCTATTAAAGTCCGCCATTACATCGACACCCGCCGGAGGCCAGATACTGCTGACCATCGGGTCGGATACCAGGGAAAATATTACGCTTTTTTTGAGCAATGCGGAAAAAGCATCCAATGCTATCACGCCGGAGAATTGGTACACTCCGGAGCGGCCCACCGGAGAGCCCTCCGGCAAAACACATGATCTGGACCAAACCGTGACCCAATACCTGGTTGAACAGATCTTTGGCGGAAAACTGGCCCTCAAAACAAGGCAGGTCTTTGGTCCGATCGCGGAAGTATCCCTGCCAACTAATTTGCACCTCCTGAACGACCATTGAAGAATAGTCATTACCATTAACCCTGACGTTATCTATGAAACGAATTGGACTCTTTCGGATAGGGACAGCCGGTGTTTCGGACCAGGCGGCTAAAAATCGGATCATCCTCGTGAACACGCTTTGCGTGGTGACGGGGTTTTCTATTATCGGCGTCGGCGCAACGATATGCGCCTGTTTCAACTGGCGGCCATTGCTCGTCATACCCTTTGTCCTGGAATTTATCATCAACGCCAGCGTCCTCCTTTTCAATCAGCGGCGTAAACATACGACCGCCGCCATCATCCTCTATTTCCTGCAGTCGGTAATGATCATTTACCTGAGCGCGGTCCTGGGTAAGCTGCTCAGACTCGACATCGTCATCGTACTGCTCTTTGCCATCACCTTTTTATTGTTCAAAACTAAAAAACTGCGTACGCTCGGCATTGCCGCGGCCCTCCTCGACCTGGTCATCATTGAGATCCTATATTACCGGAACCCGTTTCAGCTCCCGATAAACCTCCCCTACAATACGGTTTATATCATCCAGATGTCCGTCATTGTTATCATGACACTGATAACGATCCTCATAAGCGCTCCTTATGTAAAAAGCAACGATACGAATGAGGAATTAAAACGGGCCAACCACCTGATAAAGATCTTTGTGGCGCAGATCACACATGAGCTGCGGACCCCATTGGACAATATCCATCACGTAACACAGCTTTTGCGGGGGGAGGTGCGGCGGGACGCCAGCCTCAACAAGATCCGGCCGCTGGCAGACATCGGCTGGACCGTAAGCTCCAACGCAAGGAATATTGTAAACAATGTCTTACAGCTGGCCGAGATCGAGGCCGGAAAATCCATCACCATCGTCAACGAAGCATTCAAGGTCCGCCCTTTCTTTGAAAAGATCATGGAAGTGTTTTTGATCATGGCCAAAAGGGAAGAAATGAAGATACATCTGGAGATAAACGATAATATGCCGGAAGTGATCTTCGGCGACCCGCTCGCCATCACGCAGATCGTGACAAATTTGCTTTCCAATGCGATAAAATACGGTGAGCGGCGGACGACGATCAAAATGGCCATCGGCAATAGCACACCCCACTGGCAGATCAGGGTAACGAACTATGGGGCGGGGCTGCCCGCAGACAGAGCGGATTCCGTATTCGATCCCTTTGTGACAAATAGCAGAGGGCATATCCAGGGCTCGGGACTTGGCCTATATATCGTCCGGTCAAAAGTAGAGGCCATGGGCGGGACAGTACGTTACGAAACGGAAGAGGCTTCCCTGACAACATTCGCAGTGACCCTGCCCCTCAGAGAAGGCAAGCTGAGAGACCTGCCTGACCCGGCTGGTACGGACCCCGAGATCGGCGATCTGCAAAAGGTCTATGTAATGGCCGCAGAAGACGATAAGCTTACAGCATATCTGCTCTCACGATCGCTGAAAGAAATGGGCTGTTCCTATACCATGACAAGAAATGGCCAGGAACTGATAGAGACCGCACAAAAAAAATGCCCGGACGAGTGTCCGGACATTATCATCCTGGATTGCCATATGCCCATTATGGATGGCGTGGAGACCATACGGCGGCTAAAACAAATTCCTGAACTGATGCACATACCGATCATCATTACCACGGGTGATCTCTACTCGGACACGGTGGACCGGATGCTGGCCGCAGGCGCCAATTCCTTCCTCAAAAAGCCTATCGATCATCAGGCGTTGAGAAAGACCATTCTTCTCTACCTCCAACGACTACCCCAAAACTAGCATCTGACGCCTTCCCCTGCTTCGCCACGGTCCTCCGGGGACCTTCGGCTCCTAAGAAGCTTCTTCCGCGGCCGCCTTCGAAAGCGCGGTCTCCAGCCAGATGGTGCTCGGCCGCTTATAGCGTTTGGTGCCGAATTGCCATAACCAGCTGGCTTTTGTGAACGACATAAGATCGTCCAGATGCCGGATAAGCTTCTCTTTTTCGGTGGATAAGGACGGCGGATAATGATCGATCTCCGCTCTAAGCTCCTGCATGAGCGTCTGCTGTTCAAAAATAATGCTCCGTACGATCTCAGCCGCCACTTCAATAGCCCGTTCCAACGGCCACTGGGGATGGTTCAGCAGAATGACCATGATCAGGTTCGAATCACACTGGTTGTCGATCACCTCCTGCTCGAAAGAGAACAGGTCGTTGGCCAGGGCCGGAAAGGCTGCCGTGGTCCAATGTAAACGCTCCATCTTCTGAAGAAGGTTCGTCCGTGTGAGGAAACGCCAGTCCACGTAGTTGTCCGTGCAATACTCCACCCACAGGATGAGGTGATGAACAGCGGCATAATGACAGCGCACATCCATGTATTCATGTACGCCGGGAATATATCCCAGCGCGCGCGCATTGCGGTCTCGATGAGTGATTGACAGATGATAGCAGAACAGCTTCAGCCAGCGACTGAACCATTCCTCCGGGCTCTGCTCTTTGAACGCCTCGAGTATACGGGTATTCGCGATTTCCAGGGGATGGGCATCCGGCTCCAGCTCCAGGTCCTCCGTAACAAGGGACATATTATCGATCAATCTCATGGCGGCCTGCTGATCCCCGGCCGGCAAATTGGGGAATACATCCCGTCCCATGACATCGTTCAGATAAAAACCGATACTGAGGGAATTGGTCATCAACAGCAGCCGGTCGTACAAGGCGCCGGGGAACAGATACCCGGCACAATTGGCAAATGGCCTGACGGGATCGAGCCACCGGTGATACTCATCGATAAAGGCGTTGGCATCGTTCTTGAGATCCGCCAGTCGCGGATGCGGGGCAAAACCCCGGGAAAAACCGTCCAGCCGGACGCTGGGAGAAGACAAAAGGCGGGTAATGGACAGGGGTGGCATTTCCAGGAGTCGGTCATAGTCATGTTTGATCCTGTGGGTAATGGAGTCGCTGACATCTAGGATGTTAGGTACTTGCTTCATAATACAAGGTTTTAGTTATTAAATGGAAATACGTAGACATATTATTCAACGCATGCTGAGTGTATAGAAGTTAATCCATAGGCTATCCTCTAGGGTATTTTTTAGGTATGCCTAAGAGTTTGGAAGTAGTACACTGCACTATAATTGCAGGGGATGGCAATAGGCAGGGGAATAACTGACGCGCGTTTAGGCTGGTGATGTCAATCCTTCTGTGTACCTTTAAACCATTGGCAGGTAAGCCAGTAGCGCGTTAACAGTTTAACCTTATTTTATAATAACCATTTTTCCTTATGCCTCCCAAAATATTGCTGGCGGATGACCATAGCATGATCCGAAAGGGAATTAAAATCCTATGTGAACATAATCTGGGCTATAAGGGGGTGGAGGAAGTGACGAATTGCAACCAGCTGATGCGGTCCCTGGCCAAAACAAAATTTACACATCTCATCCTGGATATCAACCTGTCAGACGGCAATTCCCTGGAGATATTACCCAATATCCGAAGCTTATACCCCGAACTGAAGATCATCGTCCTTTCCATGCAGCCCGCCGAGATCTATACCCGCGCCATGCGACGGATGGGTATTTCGCAATACATCGCCAAATCAGCCCCGGAGGAAGAAACGATCCTGCAGTTACGGCAATTCCTGAGCGACGATCATTCTGCCCGCACAAAAAGGGATGCAGGCCTGACGAACCCATTCGAAGGCTTTACCACCCGGGAACTACAGGTGCTGCACTATCTGCTGAAGGGAATGGGAAGCGTCGCAATAGGCAAAGCGCTCAATATCAAATGGAATACCGTGTCCACGGTGAAGAAGAGCATTTATTCGAAGACCAATACGGAGAATATCCTGCAGCTAAAGGATCTGGCCGGCCTGTTTGGCGTCAGCTAACGGAGAAGGATCGCTCCCCGCCGGACCACCTCGTCGCCTGCCCGTCCTGGCGGCCTGTCTAAAAAACAGGAAAATTCCCCTTTATTGAGACGAAAAACTCAAGCAAATTTGTTCTCAATAAACCTAAAACCAAAATTTATGAGTGAATCAATGCAATTTATTACAGGTACCACCCTCGACGCGCTGAAGAAGAGGCTAACAGGTGTTGTACAGCCGGCCGATTACGGTCTACCGGCGGACGTGGTGTTCAAAGGGTTCGTTTTATGTCCCTCTTTCGATGTTGCCTCTCTCCATCCTGTCGTGTACCTTAACCCGGTGTTTAGCGCGGCGACCCCGGGAGCTAAAGATATCATCGTGCAGACCGACGATTTTAAAACCTGCCCATATCCTCCAGGTTATCCCGCCGGTCAGCCCCCAACTCCAAATTTCGCAAAATAATGATGTGGATTGAAAGAGGTATTGTTTAAACTGGACCTTATTGCACCGGTCATCGGATTGCTCGCTGCCATTTTCTATTTTGTCATCAGAAAGAACCCCTATTCCCCCTCTGATCGCATCGTAGTCCTGTTCCTTTCGACAGAGCTGATATTGAACACCCTGGCAGCGAGCTTCCAACAATATGAGAAGAGCAACCTGTGGATATACCACCTGAACTGTGTAGTAGTCCACATCCTGTTCTCCTGGTATTTCTTAAAACTGCTGTTACGGCAGCGGATAGTCGCCGTTGGGTTTATCGTGTTTAGCCTGTCGGTGATCATCCTGGAGCTAAAGATCCAGACGTTTGACAGCTTTCCAAGCTATATTTATTCCATATCCTCCTTTATTGTTGCGCTCTATGCACTCTGTTTCCTCAATCAGATCATCGATACCCTTCCCGCATACCATATCCTGTCCGTAAAGGAATTTTGGGTCATCGCGGGCGTCCTTACCTATTTCGGCAGCTCTTTCTTTATTTTTATCAGTTACAGTTATTTGTCGTTTGTATCTCCCAAAAAGGTATTTGTACTTTGGCAGTTTCACAATATATTTTTATTTTTTGGGTGTATTGTCTTTATAAAAGCATTTAATTGTACGAAATGGATACTGAAATAGTACTGGTGATCGGCGCATCGGTATTTACCTTCTTCCTATTGATGTTCTTATTCAATTTCGTACTGAAATACCAGCGAAAGAACCTGGCTCATATGCGTGAACGGGAGCTCATGCAATCCAATTTTGACCAGATCCTTTTGCAATCGCAGCTGGAGATACAGGAGCAGACCTTGCAGCACATTGGCAGAGAGCTCCATGACAACATCGGACAAATGGCCAGTCTTATAAAGATCAATCTTAATACGATATTGATGAACGATCCGGATAAGGCCAGCCGGAAAATAGAAGAGACCAAGCTGCTGACGATGCAGATGATCGCCGATGTCAAATCACTGAGTATCAAATTGAACAGCGAACGGATCACCCGAATAGGTCTATCCAGCGCCCTGGAATACGAGACGGAACGGATCAACAAAACAGAAGAGTTCAACGCAACATACAGTTTGGAAGGCCATCTTCCGGACATCGATGCCAACAGGACCATCATCCTGTACCGGATAGTGCAGGAAGCTTTGAACAATATCATAAAGCACAGCGCAGCAAAAAACGTCGCCGTCCGGCTACAGACTGACGAAAATTTGGTTACATTAGCCATATCGGACGACGGCAAAGGCTTCAACGTAGAAGACACGCTGAAAAACAGCAACGGAGCAGGCCTGCACAATCTTAAAAAGAGGGCCTCCCTCATTCGATCGATCCTGACCATAGAAAGCAAACAAGGCAACGGCACCCTGATAAAAATTGTAATGCCCATTGCATATGAACCAACCTCTTCCCATTAAACTGGCCCTGGTCGATGACCATATCCTCTTTAGAAAAGGACTTAGAAGCCTTATCGAATCCATCGGGGATGACTATTCGATCCTGTTCGAGGCGGACAGCGGAAATGACCTCCAGCAAAAGCTCCGCACACAGGACGCGCCCGACATGATACTTCTTGATATTCAAATGCCTGGTATGGACGGCATAGAAACGGTAGCATGGCTGGGTCAGCATTTTCCGGGGATCAGGATATTGGTCGTAAGCATGATCCACCAGGAAGAGACGATTGTAAAAATGCTTCGTTTGGGTGTAAAAGGATATGTGTGCAAGGACGTCGAACCCAATGTGCTGGCAGAGGCCTTACGCTCCATTTTCAATAAAGGATACTATTATACGGACTTCGTCTCCGGCAAGCTCATACATTCCCTGCAACAGGATATCGCTGCCAGGCGGGATGTCTCCAGCCGTATCAATCAAAGAGAAAAAGAATTCCTGCAACTGGCCTGCAGCGAGATGACCTACAATGAAATTGCCGCCACCATGTATCTGAGCCCGAAAACCATCGATGGCTATCGTACTTCACTATTCGAAAAACTCAATTGCAAAACCCGGGTCGGCCTTGCACTATTTGCGGTCAGGAACGGCCTCGTCAATTTTTCCTAAATAAATATGACTACACGTAAAGAGATCGGAAGCTTACTTCCGAATGAATTGCTCGCGCTCCGAAGCGCCCTGCTGAAATACCAGACAAGGTCGGGCGCCGGCGGATATGTTGACCTGGCAGGATTCCATGGCATCCCAAGAGGACTCTGCCAACACGACAACCCCTTGTTCCTCCCATGGCATAGGATCTATATCTCAACATTCGAAAAAGCCCTGCAGGCCATCGACAGCACCGTCTCCCTGCCATACTGGGACTGGACTTCCGCTGAGAGCCTCCAGCATGGGATGCCTCCTGCCTACACCGACGCAACATTCGTGGATACAGATGGACAGACAAAACGCAATCCATTGTTGAGCGGGCCCCGCGAAGATGGGGCAACACTAACTGTCAGGCATACGAACAAGACAACAGACCTGGTAATATCTGCCGCCGGAAGTGTACCGCTCGCTCAAAAGCAACCGAATTTCCAAAGCTTCTCGCCTGTCATAGCAGGGCCGCATATTAGCATTCATGCCTATGTCGGCGGCGACGGCGGGGGAGACATGTATTCATTTGCCAGATCCGCCTTCGACCCGATGTTCTGGTCTCATCACGCAATGGTCGACTTTCAGTGGGCTCAATGGCAAATAAATCATCCGGGCGCTCCCGTTGGCTCACCTACGACTGCTTTCCCCGAGTTCAACAACATCCGTGTAATGGATGTGCTGGATACCACTAACGCCTTGCTGAACTACACCTATGCGGGATTGTCTAAAGACATCGGCAATATACGGCTCACTCCAAGAAAAGTGCTGCGAGTAAACGATATCCTGATGGGCGAAGGATCCTTCACAGTGGACGTACTCCTCAGCTGGAAAGGGATGGACAAACCTGTGCATGCGGGGACATTCGGTATCGTGGGCATGGGCATGAAAATGGATCACGGTCACAGCCATTCCCCGATGGGCCATAAACCCATATTATACCAACAGAATATAGATGTAACAGATGTGCTCGATAAAAATTCACCCCCGACAA
>Ga0105240_10006089_pt1 | contig 17805 bp, 15 predicted proteins | sample KBSC54metaG_FD_80426 | JGI IMG/M metagenome (GOLD analysis project Ga0105240, IMG submission 80426) | Corn rhizosphere microbial communities from Kellogg Biological Station, Michigan, USA - KBS C5-4 metaG | ecosystem: Host-associated > Plants > Roots > Rhizosphere > Soil | place: Michigan, USA...
GCCTTCGCCAGCAGGTGGCGCACGACCAAGTGTTGAGCGGAACATCGGTCGCGATCAACACGGTCCGAGCGACTCTGAAGCGCGTCGCCCCGACTGGAAGCCGTGTGCTGATTACAGGCCCGGCAGGTGTGGGGAAGGAGGTCGCCGCGCGCACGATCCACCAATGGAGCACACGCTCAGACGGTCCTTTCGTCGTCGTTTCGGCGGCGATGATGACTCCGGAGCGAGTTGAGGAAGAGCTGTTTGGGGTTGAGGAGAATGACGTCAGCCGCCCCGGATTTCTGGAGCAGGCGCATGGCGGGACTCTGTTCCTCGACGAAATCGCCGACATGCCTCTGACCACGCAGGGAAAGATCCTGCGCGTCCTGACCGACCAGAGCTATCATCGGGTTGGCGGCCAACGGCCGATCAAGGTCGACGTTCGCGTGCTGTCAGCAACCTCGCGCGATCTTCAGCAGGAGATTGCTCAGGGACGCTTCCGTGAAGATCTCTTCTATCGCCTTAACGTCGTTCCAGTTCGCCTGCCGCCGCTAAACGAACGGCGTGAGGATATTCCAGAACTCGCGAACCAGTTTCTTGCGCGTTACGCCGCGGAGCGGCGAATTCCGGTGCCGACGTTCAGCGACGACGCTGTCGCGGCGCTGCAGGCGCATGAGTGGCCGGGCAACGTTCGGCAGCTGCGCAATATCATCGAGCGGACCATCATCCTCGCGCCGTGCGAGCGGGTCGAGCGGATTGAGGTGGACATGTTGCCCGCGGAAGTGCTGGAGACTCGCGGCTCATCCGACCTTTCGAGCCAGGCGATCACCATCATGGGAAGCCCGCTACGCGAAGCTCGCGAGTCGTTCGAACGCGAGTATCTGAAAGTGCAGATTCGACGTTTTTCCGGCAACATCTCGCGGACGGCCTCGTTCATCGGAATGGAGCGGTCTGCGCTTCACCGAAAGCTCAAGGCTCTGGGAATCGGTGAGAAACACGAAGAGGAATAGGCGCCAGCAACCATGCCCGAGAAGTCGTTCAGTCTGCAGGATCTGTTCCTGAATAGCGCGCGACGGTCCAAGGCGCCCTCGACGATCTTCCTGCTCAAGGGCGTGAAGCTGCAGGGCGTGATCACGTGGTTCGACGCCTTTTCGTTGCTTCTTCGCCGCGATGGTGTGTCGCAGCTGGTCTACAAGCATTCGATTTCAACGATCATGCCTTCAACTCCACTCGATCTCGGTTTGTCCGGGATCTCTGAAAACGCAGCAGGTAGAGGAGGACTCCAGGACCAGTTCCTTTCCGCGGCCACCCGGGAACGGGAGCCGATGACGGTCTTCCTTGTGAACGGCGTGATGCTGCAGGGCGAGGTCTCCGCACACGATCAGTTCTCGCTGCTTCTCCAAAGAGGACAGCAGATCCAGCTCGTCTACAAACACGCGATTTCCACGCTGCAGCCGGAAAAGCCGCTCCCGCTCGGGCCGAATGAGGGAGACGCGTAATTGCTGACGATTTCCGATGCACCGGGCGCTCATGATGTTGCACGCGGCGAAAAGGCGGTTGTTGTTGGAGTTGAATTCCAAGGGAGGGGGAACAGCCGCTCGACCGAGGCGAAGCTGGACGAGGCGGTCGGGCTGGCGCGAGCGATCGGAGTGGATGTCGTCGCGGCACGCACATTCCGGCTGAAAACGCCGCGACCTTCGACTCTGCTCGGTAAGGGACAAACGGAAGAAATTGCCCAAATCGCGAAGGGCAATGAGGCCGGGCTGCTGATCGTCGACGCTGCGCTGACTCCGGTACAGCAGAAATCGCTCGAGGAAGAAGCCGGCGCCAAGGTCATCGATCGCACTAGCTTGATCCTGGAAATTTTCGGCGAACGGGCTGCGACAGCCGAAGGGCGTTTGCAGGTGGAACTCGCGCATCTCGATTATCAGGCGGGACGGCTGGTCCGGAGCTGGACCCACCTCGAACGGCAGCGCGGCGGTTTCGGCTTTCTCGGCGGCCCCGGCGAAACGCAGATTGAGGCCGACCGCCGGCTAATCCGGGACAGGATGGCGCGGATCCGTCGCGAGCTGGAACAGGTGAAACGTACGCGATCGCTGCATCGCGACCGGCGCCAGCGCGCGCCCTGGCCGGTAATCGCGCTGGTCGGCTATACGAACGCGGGAAAGTCGACGCTTTTCAACCGCATGACGGGCGAGGGGGTGCTCGCCGAGAACATGCTCTTCGCAACACTCGATCCGACAATGCGTGACGTCAAACTGCCGGGATTCGACAAGGCGATCCTGTCGGATACGGTCGGCTTTGTATCCGATCTTCCGACTCAATTGGTCGCCGCTTTTCGAGCAACGCTGGAGGAAGTCTCCTCGGCCGACATTCTCGTCCATGTCCGCGATATGGCGCATCCCGACCGGGATGCGCAGAAGGAAGATGTGGAGTCGGTGCTTGCACAGCTCGGAGCAGGACCGGACGACGAGGGCGCTCCGCCGCTAATTGAAGCTTGGAACAAGGTGGACCTGCTGTCGGAGGGAGAGCGGGATACGCTAATCGCTGAAGCTAGTCGTCGCGAAGACGTAGTTCCGCTGTCGGCGCTCACGGGCTGGAATGTCGATCGACTGCGCGACCTCGTTGCCGATAAGCTCCGCAGCGGCGCGCAACTACACCGCGTCCAAGTCCCCGCAAGGGACGGCAGCAGGATCGCTTGGCTCCACGCACGCGGGGATGTCATACGGCAGCGGACGGATGCTGACGAAGTGCATATCGAGGTCCGGCTCTCGCCGGAGAACTGGGCGAGATTCCAGGCGCTTCAATCCGCCTGAGACAGCTTTGCATCTCTCCAGAGAGCCTCTTTTTCTTCGAGGCTCATCGCCTCGAAACCAGGGGCCTTTTCAATCGAGCGGAAGCGTTTCTCGAATTTTCGATTAGCTTTGCGAAGCGCCTCTTCCGGATCGATATTAAGATGACGTGCGAGGTTCACGACAGTGAACAAAAGATCGCCCAGTTCGTCTTCCTGCCGCTCCCGGTCAGTCTCGCGGTCCAGCTCTGATAATTCCTCGTCGATTTTTGCGCGCGGGCCGGAGGGATCCTGCCAGTCGAAACCGGTGCGCGCCGCCCGGCGCTGCAATTTAGCTGCGCGGTCGAGCGCCGGCAGTGCGCTGGCCACTCCAGCAAGCGCACTTTCGTCTGGATTAGATTTTCGCTCGGCAGCCTTGATTGCGTCCCAGCCAGGAGTTTCGGCGGAATCGTCAAAGATGTGAGGGTGGCGGCGTTCCAGCTTATCGCAAATGCGAGCGATGACGTCGTCGAGCGTGAACAGTCCGAGTTCTTCGGCCATCTGCGAATGAAAGACCACCTGGAGCTGGAGATCGCCGAGTTCATCGGCGAGTTCGGCCATGTCACCACGCTCGATGGCGTCAGCGACCTCATAGGCTTCCTCGATTGTGTAGGGCGCAATTGTCGCGAAATTCTGTTGCAGATCCCACGAGCAGCCGCGCTCCGGATCCCGGAGACGACGCATGATCGCGACTAGACGCTCCAGATTCATCGTGAGCAGCTCGAGAGGGGAGCCGCGAAGCTAACTGCCTGCCTGTTTCGGTAAGTCTGATAATATATATTATGTAAAATGCACATAGAGTCAGGAAACCATCACCAGCCACCGCCCTTCGACGCCCCAGCTTTGGAGCGTCGACAGGAAATTCATCCCGAGCACGTTCAAATCGTCGCCATTGTTCGTGACGTGGACCGGAAAATTGCGGCGAACCATTGGCCCGACCTCGAAATCGCCAACTCGTCCAACCGCAACTCGAACGAACCCGTTGCCAGTCTTCACGATCTGGTGCGGTGCGCCCTCGACGTCGATATGCGCCTTCGTGGCGATCGCCTGGTCGATCGTGGTCATCGTGGCGCCGCTATCGACGAGGAATCTCACCTTCACCCCATTTACCTCAGCGGGAATCCAGAAATGCCCATCGATGGCCATTGGAACCCGCAGTTCCTTGCCTTCGTGAACCGGTGCTCCTGTCGCTTCGGCCCGAACCCGCTGCCAAACGTAATCGAAATTGTCACGGAACGTGAACAGCACGAAACCAGCCGCGAATATCGCGATCCAGGCGAGTGCGTAGGTCAACATCTTCGCCAGCGGCTCACGCCGGCTGATCAGCGCTGCGAACACGAGCATCGCCGCCATCAGCAGGTACACACTGCCAAGCATGACGTTGTTGCCCATCACAGCTCGATCTCCAGTCCGTCGTGCGCGGGCGCAGCCCAGTCGGGAAGCTCGGCCACCAACGTGCGGTAGTCCATGCTGTTATTCATGTGAGTCAGGTACAGCTGCGCGACTCTTAGCTCACGCGCCCACGCGAGGACCCCGTCCAGATGGGCATGGGTCGGGTGCGGCTGCCGCTGCAGGCAATCGCAGATCAGCACATCGGCGCTTTGATACAGCTCAGCCATCGCATCGGACATTTCATTGAAATCTATTGCATAAACCAGAGATCGTTCACCGTCATCGATGCGCAAACCCAGCGACGTGATTTTGCCGTGCGGCTGATCGACGAAGCGGATTTGTGCGTTACCGAACGTCAATTGCGCATCGAGGGGCGCCGGTTCCACGAGGGGCGCATAGAAAGTGGCGCCGGAGAAGGCATAGCCAAAACGCTCCTTTAGCCCCGCGATGACATCGGTTCGGGCGTGGAGCGGGATCGGCCGACCGAGCCGCTGCGCGAGAGGGCGCAGCTCATCGAGGCCATGACAATGGTCCGCGTGATCATGGGTGACGATCAGACGGTCAATATCGCCAATCTCCGCGACAAGAAGCTGCTCCCGGAGATCAGGTCCGCAATCGACCAGCACCCGCTCGTCGGCGCTTTCGATGAGAATTGAAGATCGGAGACGGCGGTTTCTCGGCTCAGCCGGGTCACATTCGCCCCAATCAGGCCCGATCCGGGGAACGCCGAACGAAGTTCCGCACCCCAGAACGCGGATTTTCAAGCAGCCGCCCCTGGGGCCGCCTTGTTGAAAAGCCTGAAGAAATTTGCCGTGGTGGCTTCGGCGAGCGTCTCCGGATCCTCCTCCCGGAGCTGCGCAACGAAGGCGGCGGTGTCGGCGACGAATGCTGGTTCGCACGTCTGGCCTCGGTGCGGAACAGGTGCAAGGAAAGGCGAGTCTGTCTCCACCAGCAGCCGGTCGAGCGGGATGCTCTTCGCGGTTTCCTGGAGCTCGCGTGCATTCTTAAAGGTGACGATCCCCGACATCGAGATGAAAAAGCCGATGTCGAGTGCCTTCTTCGCCAGTTCGGCCGTGCCGGTGAAGCAATGGAGAACGCCGGTGGCGCCGCCAGCCCTCGCTGCGCTGTTGAGCAGTTCAGCGGTGTCCGCCTCAGCTTCGCGGGTGTGAACCACCAATGGCAGTCCGCTGTCGCGAGCGGCATCGATATGTGCTTGAAATCGTTCTCTTTGGGCCGAACGGTCCGACTTGTCGTAATAATAATCGAGGCCGCACTCCCCAATGCCGATCACTTTCCGGTGCTGTGCGGCTGCGACGAGCGCCCGCGCGCCCAAATCCGGATGCGAGTCCGCTTCGTGCGGATGGACCCCGATCGTAGCCCACACGTCGGCGTTGCGCTCGGCTGTGCTTATAATGTGATCCCATTCACACTGCCGTGTGGAGATATTGAGGAAACCGCCGACGCCCCGGGCGCGAGCGTTGGCCAGCACCTCGTCCTGGCGCTCGACCAATCCTTCGTAATTGAGGTGGCAATGGCTATCGATCAGGGTCACTTCACCCCCTCCTCTTCCGGGAGTTCGAGGCGCGGGAACAGCGGTTGTGGCGCCGCCAACCGGAAGCCGCTCTCGGCCAGCGGCGAATACCAGTGGCCTTGAATTGCCTCGAAGGTCCGCAATTGGGGATCGACACCCATAGAATCCAGCAGCTTGTCAGCGCTCGCCGGTATTACCGGGCGAATAGCGACGGCCAAAATAGCAATGCAGATATAGAGCGTAGCCAGCACGGTCTGCATGCGCTCGGGGTCGGTCTTTTTAAGCGCCCAGGGTGCCTGCTCATCAATATAGGCATTGCAAGCGAAGACCGCGTGGATCCACAGCTCGCACGCCTTGGAGAGCGCCAGGTCGGCATAAGCATTCGGGATCGCCTTTTCCGCGGGCCCGCAGACAAGGTCGAATAGGTTATTGTCGGCATCGGTATGGCCGTGAATCCGCGGGAGATCGCCGTCGCAATTGCGGACGATCTGGGTCAGCACCCGCTGGGCGAGATTGCCGAAGCTGTTGGCGAGCTCGGAATTCACGCGGTTGACGATCGCTTCGGGCGAATAGCTTCCGTCCTGGCCGAAGGTGACTTCGCGCATGAGAAAGTAACGCAGCTGATCGACGCCGAAGTGGTCAGCGAGGGTGAAAGGATCCACGACGTTGCCGATGCTCTTGGACATTTTCTCGCCGCGGCTGAGCAGGAATCCGTGCCCGAACACCTGTCGCGGCAGATCAATTCCGGCCGACATCAGGAATGCCGGCCAGTAGACGGCATGGAAGCGGACGACATCCTTGCCGATCAGGTGGACGTCGGCGGGCCAGTAGCGCCGCCACAACTCGGTATCATCGGGATAGCCAAGGCCAGTGATATAATTGGTGAGTGCGTCGAGCCAGACATACATCACATGGCCTTCGCTTCCGGGCACCTTCACGCCCCAATCGAAGCTGGTGCGCGAGATCGAGAGGTCTGAAAGGCCACCTTCGACGAAGCGGACGATTTCGTTCCGGCGGGTTTCGGGGCGGATGAAGTCCGGGTTTGCCACATAATGATCGAGCAATTTTTGCTGGTAGGCGGAGAGCTTGAAGAACCAGCTTTCTTCGACCGTCCATTCAACCGGCGTGCCCTGTGGGGAAAGCTTCTCCTCCCCTTCCCCGGTGATCAACTCGCTTTCATCGTAGTAAGCTTCGTCGCGAACCGAATACCAGCCCTCGTAGCGGCCGAGATAGAGATCCCCATTCTCCGCCATCCGAGTCCAGATTGCTTGGCTCGCGCGATGGTGCGCCTCTTCGGATGTGCGGATGAACCGGTCATAAGAGACTTCAAGTTTATCGCACATCTGAATGAAAAGAGCTGACATTCTGTCCGCTAGCGCTTTCGGATCGATGCCCTCCGAGCGTGCGACCTGCGCCATCTTCAGACCATGCTCGTCCGTCCCGGTCTGGAAGCGAACGTCCCGGCCCTGCGCGCGCTGGAAACGAGCGATGACGTCGGCGGCAATCGCCTCATAGGCGTGGCCGATGTGGGGCGGCCCGTTAGGATAGCTGATTGCGGTCGTGATATAGAAAGGCTCGGCCATGCGGCTCGCCTAGCCGCACCGGGCTAGAGCATCAAGAAACAGGCTCGGAAGCAACCGACGCGAGAATTCCGCCGATCTGGAAGACGGTCGCTGCGGGATCGAGCGACAGTCTTGGCGCAACGGCTGTGAGCTCACGCACCTTTTCATAAGCCTTAAGCGCCCGCTGCCTCTGCGGCTCGGACAGATCCCGTGCTTCGCGAGCGACGAGCGACGGGACCAACTCCAGAAACGCCCCATAGCGATCTGCAGCCCCCTTTCGAGCGAGTTGGCTGGCAAGTTCGGACCGCTTCGAATTGTGAGGATCTCCCTCGCGCAGGATCTGAAGCGCATTTTCCTCGAGGGACGCCAGTTCGAGTTCGGCAAAGGCAAGTGCCCGCCCAATCGAACCATCGCTGAGCGCGACCAACTTCTCCCGTTCCTTGCCGGGAATGTCCGGAAGCACCTGCTCCAGAACTGACGTCATGGCGGCATCATCAAGTGTTTGGAAATCCAGCCTTCGGCAGCGTGAGCGGATGGTCGGCAGCAAGCGACCTGGTGCGTGGCTGACAAGGAAGAAGATCGTGTTGGGGGGCGGTTCTTCCAGCATCTTGAGCAGCGCGTTGGCCCCTTCCCGCTCCAGGTCGTCGACCGAATCGATCACGACCGTCCGCCAAGGCGAAAGCGCTGCCGTTAATCCCATGAATTCGCCGAGCTCGCGGATCTGCTTCACGCTGATGTTGCGTGCGATCCCCTCCCCCTTTTCCTTCGGAAGTCGCTGGAGCCACCGCATGTCGGGATGACTTCCGGCTTCGATCAGCTTCGCAATGCGATTATCTTCGGGAGTGTCCAACCTTTGAGCATCGAAGGGTGGACCCGCGGCTTCGGCAAGCAGCCGTGTTGCCGCTGTTCGAGCGAAATGTGCCTTCCCTACGCCTCGGGGGCCGGCGAGCAGCCACGCATGGTGCAGCGTTCGCGAATCCCAAGCGCGCCGAAACTGTTCGATTACCCTCTCGTGGCCGGCAATCACGGTAGCAAATCCTGGATAGCGTCAAGCAGGCGCTCCGTCACCTCCGCCTGGCTCCCTGATGCGTCGATCAACCTCACCCGTTCCGGCTCTTCGGCTGCAATGAGCCTGAAGGCGAGGTCGACCTTGTGATGGAAATCGTCGGACCTGCCGCCGATCCGATCACTCTCACCGCCGTCCCGGGCTCTCGCGCGCTGCTGCCCGTCGTCCAAAGTCAGGATCAGCGTGCGGTCCGGCAGAAAGCCCCGGCAGGCGAAATCATGGAGTTCACGGACCCGTTCGATGCCGAGTCCGCCGGCGCCACTCTGATAGGCGAGGGACGAATCGACGAAACGATCGCTGAGGACCCACTGACCTCGTTCCAGCGCAGGCTTGATCGTCTTCTCGATATGGTCGGCTCTCGCGGCGGCAAACAGCAGCGCCTCCGCTTCAAGCGGCCAATCCTGCTCTTCGAGCACTAGTCTGCGAATGGCCTCGGCGCCCGCGCTTCCACCGGGCTCCCGCGTTTCAGCCACTTCCAGTCCGCGGAACCGTAGCTCAGCCGAAAGTGCGCGAAGCTGGGTCGACTTTCCAACCCCTTCCCCGCCTTCCAGGCTGATGAATTTCCCCCGTGTCACAACGGCTTAGAGGAGGTTTTTCAGGCCTGTCCACGCTCGGGTGAAGAAGCCAGCCTTGCCGACATCCTCCCCCGCCACAAGCGGCACTGTCTGGGGCTGGGTATCGCCCGTCAGCACAACAAGATCAGCGACATGCTGTCCTTTTGCGATCGGGGCGGCGATCGGCCCGTTATAGTGGACTTTCGCCTGGAATTTGCCGCCAAGAAGTCCGGCCGGAATAGTAACGGCGAGGTCCCTCGGGGCAACCAGTGGGACGGTGCTGCTCGAACCCATTTGCACGTTCGCGTCCGCGACCTTTTGTCCGGCCTTAAACAAAGGCTTGTCCTGCCACGCACCAAATCCCCACTGCATCAGCTTGGTCGATTCCTGAACCCGCTGATCCCAGCTGCTCATCTTCGCGAGCACCTCGATCAGGCGGTGCCCGTTCTGCTCGGCTGATCCGACGAAGCCATAGCCCGCCTCGTCCGTATGGCCGGTCTTGAGGCCATCCGCCCCCGGCACATGGCCGAGGATCGGATTGCGATTCTCCTGCGTGATCGCGGCACCCTGCATCGTCTTGCCCCAGCTGAAATTCGGCTGGCTGTAGAATTGCTTGTAGAGCTTTGGATGCTGGGTGATCGTCGCCAGCGCCAGTTTGGCGAGGTCTCGGGCCGTCACATGGGTGACGTCATTGTCCGGCCAGCCGTTCGGAGTTCCAAAATAGCTGCCGGTCAGGCCGAGCTTGTGAGCGAGCTCATTCTCTTGCTGCACATAGGTCTGCACGTTGCCGCCCACGCATTCTGCAAGCACGATCGCGGCGTCGTTGCCGGACAAGGTGATGATCCCGTGTAGCAGGTTTTCCACGCTGACCTGTTCGTTCGGGGAAAGGAACATCGTCGAGCCCGCTGCCGGCCCGTGCCATTGCTGCCAGGTTGCAGGGTTCACCGTGCACATGTGATTGAGCTGGAGTTGCCCGCTGTCGATCAGCTGAAAGGCGAGCTCGGTCTCCATCATCTTGGCAAGCGACGCGGGTGGGAAGGCAACGTCGGCGTTCTTCGAATAGAGCACGGCGCCCGAATTCACGTCGACAAGATAGGCGATCGGCGCCGGAGTATCGAATTGCGGAGCAGCGGCAGCAGCCGGAAGGGCCAGCATCGCGGCGGCGGAGAATAGAAAGACAGCGCGCTTCATCGGGTCCGTAGAATCCTTGGCTGGAGATGACTCGGCCTGTCTACCCTCCCCGTCTTCGCGGCGCGAGGGGGTTTGAGCCTACCGCCGCGCAATTGCGTCAGCGAGCAGCGCGACCGATAGAGCGTAGAAGTTCGAACAATTGTAATCGAGGATCGTTCGATAGTTGGTAGTGAGCAGGTAGGCGGTGGCATCGGGGCCGTCTGGCTCAAGCAAGGTCGCCATTTCGGTGTCGGGCAAGGTTCGGCCGAGCGGCTGCACACCCAACGCGCGCCATTCCGCCATCGTCAACCAGCGGCTGTGGCGAGCGTATACACGCTGGCATCGCGGCGGCACGAACTTGCTCCGGATCGCGGCCCGATTGAGGGTGGAGGGCACGCGAACCGGGATTCCCCAGGTCACGTTCGGCTTCCACCCGGCATCGCGCAGGTAATTGGCAATCGAGGCCAGCCCGTCGGCCTGGCTCCTCCACAAGTCGGCAAAGCCATCGCCGTCGCCGTCGGCGCGAAGGCGAATGGCGATCGAGGGCATGAATTGCGGGTAGCCGGTGGCTCCGGCCCAGCTGCCCTTCAGCACCCAGCGCGGAATTCCGAGATCGATGAGCTTCAGCGCATCGACGAACTCGGTTTCAAAGAATTGGCGGCGCCGGCCCTCGTAGGCAAGGCTAGCAAGCGACTCGAGCAGATCGAAGTTGCCGGTGATCGCGCCGTAGTTCGTCTCCTGCCCGTAGATCGCGACGAGGATCGCCGGATCGACTCCATAGCGATACTGGATCCAGCGAAGCTGCGGCCAGAGCTGGGAATAGCGTGATTGCCCGCGAGCGATCAGCGATGGCGTCACATGTTGCTCGCGGTACGGCCAGAACGGAGAGATTGCGCCCGGGTTGCTGACGATCGGCTGGGCCTGGTCCAGGGAGATGACGCGACTATTGAGCTCCAGGCCCGCCACGTTTGCGTCGATGGTGGACTGGCGAACTCCCGCGGCGCGGGCGAGCGCGGCAAGCCGGATTTTGTACTGATCGAACGGGCTGGAAGCCTGTGCGACCGGCGCAGCGGGTGCCGCATATACTGCCGCTGGGGTCGCAACTGGTTGCGCCTGTGCGACCTGAATCTTAGCGGATGAGCCCGGATTGCGATCGACATGCGCGCTGACGCCGCCGACGGCGAGCGATACCATGCTCGCAACAGTCCAGCCGATCGTCCAACGCAACGCCACTCTCCGTGCCCCCATCATGCTTCAAAGCCTAAAGCGGGCGGGCGTTCCTCGCCAACCACTTTACCGCACCGCTTGCACGTCCTGCCCTGAGCGGCGATAGGCGCTATACGCCGGAGAGGTGGCCGAGTGGTTTAAGGCAGCGGTCTTGAAAACCGCCGTGGGTTTACGCTCACCGTGGGTTCGAATCCCACCCTCTCCGCCAAATCATTGGAGTAACGCAACTCCATAGCCCGGCAGATCGACCGCGCCGGAGTAGTGCTTGCCGGTGAGCACGTCAGTTCGGGAACCGGTGAATGGCACGCTGACCGGAGAATCCTTCGTATTCACGTACATCGTTCGCCCTTCGACGGTGCGCGCAACCACGCCGTCCGGAGTCTCTGGGCCTCTTTCAATCCCAAGCTTGGCGTAGAGCGACCGGATCAGCGGTCCGATCAGCGCCGATTGAGGCGCGGTCGCGAGGTAGATCGCATAACCTTTGCCATAGTGGTTGACGGTGATCGCGGGGCTCCTGCGAGGCGTGTTCTCGAATTGCGCCAGCGTCTTGGCGGTGCTCGGCTCCAGCACTTCATAATAGCTGTCGGTTCCGGTCAGCTTCTTGCCCTCAAAGGACACCTTGAGCGGCTGGTCTGACCGATAGAATTCATTGGTTCTGAGGCCGAACACATCCGTCAACTCGCCCGGCAGCGGGGTCTCGAACCACTTGCCTGTCGAATCCACCTTGTCCGAATAGCCGGTCATTATGACCGTGCCGCCGTCAGCGACATAATTACGCACGGCGCTGATCGTCGCCTCGTCCATGAGGTACGCGCTCGGAAGGATGACGAGCTTGTACTTGCCGATCGGATCGTGGCCGATGTCGATCACCGCCGTGTCGATATTGTCCCTGAACAGGGGCTCGAACGCTTCGTTCGCCTGCGTCCCGTAATTGCCGGTGAAGTATTGCTTCAACGTATTCGGCCCGGGCGGCGGGTTGGTGATCCAGTTTGTCTGATAAGAGAAATTGATTGCCACCCTCGGCTGGCCGGAGCGCGGGAAGCCCATCGACTGGAGCTTCCTGAATTCGCTCGCGATCTTCGCGAACTCGCCGACCTTCCATGAGGGCCGGCTGTCATGGTCCAGGAGCCCAAAGAGCGACTGCTCCTCGCCGCCAATGTGCGAATTGAAGGTCCACGCGAGGAACGTCTGCGTGTAATTGAGCAGCCCGAAATAGGCCCACATTCGCGACCGACCCGGAGTCCCGTAGTAACCACCGCCGCCGGCCGTGAACTCGTTGAACCAGAGGGGCGTCTGGTGCCCCGCCCTGTTTTCCATCGCGTAGAAACCCGCGCCCAACGGATCGCCGGGATAGAAGCCAAGTGCGCCGTAGGTCGAATATTTCTCCCACGAGCGAAGGTAATCGAAGCCTTTGCTCCCGGCATCGGGCCACAAGTTCGACACCGCCGGTAGGTTCGGCGCATATTGCCGGCGGACGCTATCGAGGTCTGTCAGGTCCTGGATCGTCATGTCCGACCAGAAACGGTGCAGGTCGAGATTGCGTTCGTTGGGTCCGGGGCCGCTGCCGTAGGGCAGGTAGACCTGCTCCCAATTATTGATCCGGCGCGACCAGCGCTGCGTCGCCCAGGCCTTGTTGAGAGCTGCGATCGATCCGTATCTCTGCTTCAGCCAGTCGATGAAGCGCGCTCGGTCGCCTTCCGAATAGGACATCGGTGAGCTTCCGACCTCATTGTCATAACCGACGGCAACAACGGCGGGATTATGCGCGTACCGCTTCAGCATCTCTACGGCGAGTTGGTGAACCAGGCGGCGGTAATCGGGATCGCTGATATCGTCCTGATAGCGCGTCGCGGGATGCAGCCGCACGCCATCCTGTGTGATGATGTCCGCGCCCGGATAATGCTGATGCAGCCACATCGGCGCAGGGAGGCCGGGAATGTCGAGGATCACCTTGATCCCCGCCGCATGCATTTGCGCGAGGACATTATCGAACCAATCGAAGATGAAATGCCCTTCTTCGGGCTCAAAGGAATCCCACGACAGATCGCCCATGCGGACCATATTGAAGCCCGCGTTCTTCATGATGGCGATGTCTTGCTTGATCTGCTCGGGCGAACGATCGATCGGTTGATAGCAGGTGCCGACGAACAGCTGCCCATTGCCCGGCAAATTAGAATGGACTGCGGCGGTCTGCGCCGCAGCAGGCGCACTCAGCACCATCGTCGTTGCCGCCATTAATGCAGTGCGGATGTGCTTCCCCACCCCAATTCCCCTTTCAAAGTAGTTGGCGCTCCCAATCTCCCAGAATGTGAGCAGGATGATAGCAGTTTCGGTCTGCTCTCAACGGTTATGTTGCGGACCGGCGCTTCGGACACTTCAACGGGACATTACGCCAATTTGTTACGTGAGATTCCTCAGCTGAGTTCCTGCCATGATGAAACGGTGAAGAGGCGGAAGCTTACGCTACTTCGTCCCAGCCTCCGCATAAGGTCCGATCACCGCGCCGACGAAGCCTCCGGCCGCTGCAGTCGTCAGCGGAGAAGCGTCGGCATTGCGCAGCACCGGCCGGTAGCTCTTCCCATCGAAGCTGTACGAGAAGCCTGACTTCGCCTTGTCGACGTTCATTCGTAGGTAAATCGGTTGTCCGGCGCGAAGCTGCACCGGCGTCTCAACGAGCACCTTGCCGTGCGCTGGATCCTTCGCCCCGTCCCTCTCGCGGACGCGAAGCACCGTCTTTCTGGCGCCGTTCAGCCCCAGCCCGAACGCGTAATAATATTCGTCGTTCTGCACCGCCATCAGCCCGGCTTCGTCACCGGCTGCATGCGGCTGGAATCGCATCGGCGTTGTGATCGACGCGGTCATATGCGCCAGCCGGCGGCCGACGAAGCTCGGCTGGACCTTATCGCCCATATGTTCGCTTCGCGGCGTGATCGTCAGCTCGCCGCCACGCACTGTCCACCATTTCATGTGCGGAGTCCGGGCGAACAGCCATTGCGGTCCAAGCTTCGATCCCGTGAAGGCCTCGCGCACCGCATAATTGCCGTTGAGGAACTTCCCGGGCGGCACGACGCGCGGCAGGTTCGGTCCTTTGATGATGTAGGGAACGGCCTCGCTCTTCTCCGTCACCACCGGCCAGCCGTCGCGCCATTTGACCGGCAGCATGAACGTCTCGCGGCCGGTCGCGAAGCGGCCCGGGTCCTGCGGCGGCGTTGTCAGGTCATAGGGCCGCGTGCCGAGGAAGACCGCCCACCATTTGCCCTGGCTGTCCTGCAGCAGGTCGGCGTGGCCGGTGGAAGTCACAGGGTTGGGACGATTGTCCGGCAGCCCGAACTGGGTCAGCACCGGGTTGTTCGGATCGGCCGCATACGGCCCGAACGGCTTGCTCGACTTGTAGGCGAGTTCGCCATGATAATAGCCGGTCCCGCCGCCGGCCGCCCAGAGCATGTACTGGTCCTTGATCTTATAGAGATGCGGACCCTCGATATATTCGGTGTGCCACGGCTCCTTCACGCCGCCATCGACCAGCATGACGTCGTCGGACCGTTTGGCGAAGGTGACTGGATCCACCTCCATTAGCCAGATCGCGGTGTGCGCGTCATAGCGCTTGTGGGGCGGATTGCCCTGATGAACGATATAGACCTTGCCGTCGTCGTCCCAGAACAGCGAGGGGTCGATCCCTTCGATGTGCGGCAACCAGATGGGCTTGGACCAGGGGCCCGCCGGGTTCTTCGCCGTCACAATGAAATTCCCGCCGCACCCGACGCAGGTGTTGATCACGTAGAAAGTGCCGTTGTGGTAGGAAATCTGCGGCGCATAGACGCCGTTGTTGCCTAGCGCATCGCCGTCGAATGGCATCATGTCCGGACGGTCGATCACGTTGCCGATCTGCTTCCAGTTCACCAAGTCACGGCTGTGGAAGATCGGGATTCCGGGATAGAAAGCGAAGGTCGAATTGATCAGATAGTAATCGTTGCCGACGCGGACAGCGCTTGGGTCGGGGTAAAATCCCGTGAGCACCGGGTTGCGATATTCTCCCTTGCGCAGCGGCTGATCGAAAACCGAGTCATGCCCGTTGTACTCGAGCCACGCGAAATGGGCTTTGCCATCATCGGTGGTGGGCGCGGCAGCGCCTCCGGACGGAGCCCAGAACTGGGTGAGAAGGGCAGCTCCGATCAGCCTGAGAACGAATTTCGTATTCACTATGTTACCCGCCCCGCTGGAGTGTCGAAATCAGCTGTTTGACCCGAGAGCTAATCTGAAAACTCAGACAATTGAAGCGAATTTAGTGGCTCGGCGGCTTCAGTGCGCCCGCTGAAGGACACCTTCACCTCTTCAGAGGAACCGCGGGAGTTCGTCGCGGGTAAGGTAACGCTTCGAGGCATAGTAGCTCGCGAGCAGGTCCTGCGGGTTCTGATCCGCACCCTCAATCCACCGCGTGTGCCAGGTCATGAACCACAGCCAGTCCGCATTCGGGCCGAGCGTGGCGGGATCAGGGATGGGACCGTTTTCGTGAAGGCAGATCGGCACAGTGTCGCCGACGATCGCCTTCACCTGACCAAACATTCCCGCGAGCGGCCCGTGATCGTCGACATAGAGGTCGGCGCCGACGATATCGACCAGGTTGCGTCCCGGGTAGTAAGCGGGATCGATATTCTGTCCCGCCCAGCCCAACACCCATATCAGGTTGTTTAGCCGAAAACGGCGGGTGAACTGATCGTGCATGAGCGACCAGAGCGCTTTGAAAGCCTCTGGACCGTGCTTGCCCCACCAGAACCAGTCGCCGCTGAATTCATGGAAGGGCCGCCACAGCACCGGCACGCGTGAGTCTCGCAATCGCGCAAGCTGTTCGCCCACCTCCGCCATCTGCGCCATCATAAGCGCGTTCTGCCGAGTCCCTGGTTGGAGCGCGGCCGTCACGTCGAAATCCTTCTTGCTGTTGTCGTAGCCCGTGCCGATGTCGGGCACGCCCCAGTGCCAGCAGAGCGCGACGATGCCGCCGGCACGGCTCCAGGCCACGGCGCGGTCACAGACCTCGTCCCATTCTTCTGGAATGATGTAGTCGAGGCCAAGGATTGCCGGGAGCCGCCCTGTGACCCGTTGGATATAATCGAGTTCGTCCCTTTTTCCCGCGGGGCTCTCCTGCTGCCCCGTCAGCGTGTAGCGGCCGTAAATCGACCACAGGAAGCGATAGAGCCGCCGAGCTTCATGGGAGCTGGCGGGGTTACTAAGGCGCCTCACGGGCATTGCTGCCGCGGTGACAGGCAACAGACCGACCGCAGCCGCGCCTGCAAGTGCCTCACGTCGAGTTAAGTGCGTTGGGCGATTGATCATTTGCGCCAATGATATTCGCGGGATTGCAATCTACGCAATGGCTTAAGCTGGGCCCGCACCGGGAGTAGTTGGCGGAGATCGAGTGCTCGCTCGCATCTCTTCGTCCGCCGTCTGTCGCATTGTCGATGCTTCAGACCCGTTCGCGAAACCGTTCGTCGGCTGGTCGAAACACGCTCGCAGTTCCGCTCGATGCAGTGTCTTAGGTCCCTAAAACAGGGGACGATCGATGCGAGTGGCGATTCTGCTCACCTCAGCGGCAATAGCGGCAGTCGCGGCACCAAAATGCCTCGATGCAAAATCCTCCAGCGATGCAGCTGCGGCAGGTTCGGCGCGAACAACCGTCTACACCGCCCAATTTTTCGCCCAATACGCGCCGCGGACCGCCTATGACATCGTCCAGCGGGTACCCGGCTTCACCCTCGATCTTGGCGCCACCCAGACCAATCAGGGAGCGGTGGACGTCCGTGGCTTCGCCGGAACTGCCGGTAACGTGGTGATCAACGGAGCGCGACCGAGCACCAAGGCGGAAACATTGGATGTGACGCTTGCGCGAATCCCGGCGCAGCAGGTCGTCCGGGTCGAAGTCGGTCCGGGCGACCTCTATGGTTCGGACTATGCGGGGAAGAGCCAGGTGCTCAACATTGTCCTTTCCCAACAATCCGGGGCTGACGGCAATCTCACCACGGCGGCGAAGCGGTGGTTCACCGGTTATGTGAACACCGATATCCAAGGATCGACCGAGATCCGGCGCGGCGCGTCGACAATCAATCTTTCCGGTGGAACCGGCCGCAACCGGCAGCTGGAGGAAGGCACGGACCGACTGACCGACCCGGCCACGGGTGCGCTTGTGCAGTTCCGGCGCAAGCATAACAGCTACTTCAACAAAGATCCGTTCCTGGCGGCGAGTTGGGCTCTGGAGCGCAGTGCGGATAACGCGATCAGGGCAAATGTGCGGTGGCAGCCGAGCAGCTTCGATCTCTTCCAGAGCAATCGCGTGACGACGGCGGGAGAGGCTCCGCACGACGACAATCTCATTCAGACCTATCGCGATCCGGTGCTTGAGCTCGGCGGAGATGTGACCCGTCCGCTAGCCGGCGGCGCAATCAAGTTTGTGGCGTTGGAAACCCGCCGCAAGCGCCACGACGTCGACCAATATATCCAGC
>Ga0105240_10006090_pt1 | contig 17798 bp, 17 predicted proteins | sample KBSC54metaG_FD_80426 | JGI IMG/M metagenome (GOLD analysis project Ga0105240, IMG submission 80426) | Corn rhizosphere microbial communities from Kellogg Biological Station, Michigan, USA - KBS C5-4 metaG | ecosystem: Host-associated > Plants > Roots > Rhizosphere > Soil | place: Michigan, USA...
GAACGACCAGACGGTGCATCCGGATCTGCAGCGTTTTCTGTCGAAACGTATAAACGCGACCACGATCGAGGCCGACAGCAGCCACGTCACCATGCTCTCCCAGCCTGAAGTTGTTATCGAGGTTATTCGCAAGGCCTCTGCCGCGGTCCAGAAGAATCTGTCGATCAAGTGACATTTCGTCTGAGGGGATGCCGTTGGCAAAAACGGCGTCCCCGTCCCGTCTGCATGACGGTGTGCGACGGGCGCTTCTGGTCCTCGCGCCGAGCGCGCTATCGGTCAGCGAACTTCCAGCAGTCGCAACTGTAGCCCGCGAAACGACCTGAACCCGCACCTTTCCATTGTCCAAAGAGATTCGCGCCATCACCCTTCAGGACTTGATGGGAGCGGTCAAGTGCCGCACCCGTCACGCCGAACGACGGAGCAGGAGTCCGAAGTTGGAACTCCAACAGCGAGTCAGGGCCTGAATGCGCTCATGCGACGCAAGTTGCGCTCTTTGGATCCTTCGTGCGCGCGAGCATGTCCAGGGCGACATCGAGGATCATGTCCTCCTGCCCACCCACCATCTTGCGTCGTCCCAACTCCACCAGTATTGAGCGTGTATCGAGACCGTGCTCGGTCGCGATCCTTTCCGCATGGCGCAAAAAGCTGGAATAGACGCCCGCGTAACCCAGGGTCAGCGTCTCGCGATCGACGCGCACCGGCCTGTCCTGCAGAGGCCGCACCAACTCTTCCGCCGCGTCCATCAGCCCGAACAAGTCGGTCCCGTGGTTCCAGCCGCTGGTCGGTCCAGTCCATCATGGGGGCGACGGAGATGCGGCGGTCTAAGTGTTTCATTTTTATAGTATAAGTGATAGCAACGGGAACGCCTCTCGACAATTAGCCGCCTGCCCGCTATCAAATAGCCGGCCGCCTATCTACAATTAGCCGCCCTTTCATTTACATCTAGCCGGCCCGTTTCGGGGGAGTATTGGTGTACCCGCGCTTTATCGAACATCGCTTACGAGAGGCCATGGCGGATACCCGCGTGGTCATGATTTCCGGGCCTCGCCAGTCGGGTAAGACAACTTTAGCGGAGAAGCTCGCCTCGGACGGCATGCCTTTTCTGACCCTCGACGATCAGACAACTCTCGAAACCGCACGTGCGGACCCGGTCGGTTTCATTCGGGGATTGGATAAAGCGGTGATCGACGAAATACAGCGTGCACCGGAGCTCCTGCTGGCCATCAAGCGCAGCGTGGACACAGATAAGCGCCCGGGCCGATTTCTGCTGACCGGCTCCGCCAATCTCATGACGTTACCGAACATTGCCGACTCGTTGGCAGGACGTATGGAGATTGCGGAGCTGCTGCCGCTGGCCCAGTGCGAGTTGCATGAAAAGCGCCCCGAATTTCTCGAACGCGTTTTACAAGGAAAGCCACCCGCCATCGGCACACCGATAGTTGGTGCCGAACTCGTTCAGCGCGTGTTATCCGGAGGCTATCCCGAGGCATTGCAGCGCGCCTCATGGCCAAGGCGGCAAAAATGGCTCCTCGACTATATCAAGGCCGTTATCGAACGAGACGTGCGTGACATCGCCCAGATTGAACACAGCAGACAATTGCCGCGACTGCTTCGCGTCCTGGCGCAGCAGACGAGCAAACTCGTCAACCACTCAAAGATCGGCTCGCCACTGGGAATCGGTCATGTGACGATTCAGAAGTATATCGGTATTCTCGAGCAGCTCTTCCTGGTGAAAACGCTGCAGCCCTGGTACACCAACGAGCTGAAGCGACTCGTCAAGACCCCCAAGCTCCATTTTCTTGATTCAGGACTTCTGGCAGCTCTGCGAAATACCTCCCCTGCCCGGCTGGCCGGCGATCGTATGCCGTTTGGAGCGATACTCGAAACTTTCATAGTGGCTGAGCTTCTGAAGCTGGCCAGTTGGCACGACGAGCGCATCGAGTTCTTCCACTTCCGCGATCGCGATGACTACGAAGTCGATATCGTCATCGAGGATCCACGCGCCCATGTGGTTGGAATCGAAGTGAAAGCCGCGGCGACAGTCACAGCGGCGGACTTCTCCGGATTGCGCAAGCTCGCGGAAGCCTGCGGGAAGCGATTCATTTCAGGTCTGGTTTTATACGACAGCGACACAACGGTGCCTTTCGGCGAAAAGCTGTTTGCGTTACCTATCTCTGCGCTCTGGAAGTGAAGACGATCGAGGCGGAGACAGGAGCGCAGGCGCCGGCAACGCCTGCGCTCGTTACTTTATCGAGAGCTCTCAGCCGGCGCGGCACTCGAAACTTTGTGCTTGGTTGATAACAACGGTAGAAGTCGCGATGACACTGCACAGTGGTGTGATCATGCCTCCGCTCACGCGATGCTCATGATCACGACTTCGAACACGCGGGGAAGTCAGCCGAACAGGCCATAGGACCGTACCCCTGTTCGAGAACAGGCCGATTGCCTTGATCACGCGTCAATACATGGGGCGCGGGTTAGTGGCATCCGCGGGGACGGCCTGCATCGTGTCCCAATGCTCGGCGATCTTGCCTCCAGCGACGCGGAAGATGTCAACGATGACCATCTCCGGGGACTGCTCCGTCTTCGGTTGTACGGTTTGCAGGAACACCAGGTCTGCATCGGCCGCGACGCGGAGGAACCGGACGCGGGTCTTCGGCCAGTTCTCAATACCGAGCTTCTTGACATAGGCCTTCACGCTCTCGCGGCCATCGGTCATGTACGGGTTGTGCTGGATGTAGTCCTGCGCCCAATACTTGTCGATGACCGACAGATCGTGGTCGCCGAACAGTCCCTGGTAGGCGGCCAACACCAACTGCTTGTTCTTTTCCGCTTGAGTGGCGCGACCGCTGGTGGCGGCGCCGGCGGGCACCGACGTCAAGGCAAGGCCAGTCGCGAGCGCGGCCGCGACGATCTGGAGGGCCTTCATCTTGCTTCTCCTGACTCAGGCCGAGGTCGATCGGATCAGCGGCAAGATTAATCACGACTTCGTTTTCTTCAAGGATGACGGCGAGCCCATCCTGTCTCTGAAATATCCCTACATGCGCTGGCGCCATGTCATGGAGAAACTGGGCCTGCGCTATCGCGACCCGTACACCGCTCGGCATTCGTGCGTGAGCTGGCATCTCATGATCGGCAAGAATCTCCTGTGGTGCTCACGGCAGCACGGCCACAGTGTGCAGGTCATGCTGAGTAACTACGGGACGTGGATCGAGAATGCGACCGAAGCGGATATCGAGGAAATCAGGCGGTCCATGGTGGCGGCGCCGGCGGGAGCGACGGTGATGGCCACCCCTCATGTCCCCTCGGCGACCCCAGGGTCCCCTGGATTTGCCAGTAGTTTGCCAGTAGAAGAGGGGTGGGGACGGCTGAGCTGGAGAAAGATCAAGTATTTCAACAGCTTAACTGGCGGAGCGGACGGGACTCGAACCCGCGACCCCCGGCGTGACAGGCCGGTATTCTAACCAGCTGAACTACCGCTCCGAATTGAGGGACCGTTTCGAGGAAGGGAGGCCGTTGAAGGACCTCAGCCGCCGGCGGTAAATGTCACGTCCGCCAAGCCCACCCCTCGAAAAGGGGCGCGAATCGTAACTGATTGACGGAGAAGGTCACAAGAGATTTGTGCGGGAAAGTGCCTTTTGGCTCTTCCGGGCAGGGACATCAAGCACTTGCGAGCACAAATAGGTGCCTTCTTGAACGGCGCGGGGCCATCGCCATCATCCCGCATATGAGTACACGCATCCTCGAACACATTATTGAATCCGTCCCCGCGTCCGATGGCGCCGGGGTGAAGCTACGCCGAAGCCTGGGAGGACCACGTGGTCTGCGCGTCGACCCCTTTCTGATGCTGGACGAGTTCTCGTCGGAGAACCCGGGCGACTACATCGCCGGGTTTCCCTCGCACCCGCATCGAGGCTTCGAGACGGTCACTTACCTGCTCGATGGGCACATGTTGCACGAGGATCACCTCGGGAACCGGGGAGACCTAAAGACGGGCGGGGTGCAGTGGATGACGGCCGGTCGGGGCATCATTCATTCCGAAATGCCGCAGCAAGAGGACGGCCGGATGCGGGGCTTTCAGCTCTGGATCAACCTGCCGGGGCGCGAAAAAATGAAGCCGGCGGGGTATCGGGATCTGCAGGCGAGCGAGATTCCGGTGGTGAATCTACCCGGCGGCGGTACGGCGAAAGTCATCGCCGGGAAGGTGGAGATCGACGGAGTGGCAACCGTGGGCCCGATCCAGGGCGTGACCACCGACCCCACTTATATAGACGTCACGCTGCCGGCGGGCGGCCATTTCGAGCAGGCGGTCGACGCCCACCACAACGCGTTTCTGTACCCGTACGAAGGCCACATCGAAGTAGGCCCGAAGAACGGCAGCGCGCGCGCACTCAGTACGCACAGTGCCGGTGTTCTAACTTCGGGTGACCGCATCGAGGTCACGGCGGGGCCGGAAGGCGCACGATTCCTCGTGCTCGCGGGGCGGCCGCTGAAAGAGCCGGTCGTGCAGTACGGGCCGTTCGTGATGAACACGCGCCAGGAAATCGAGCAGGCGGTGCGCGATTACCAGAGTGGCGCCCTGACCCGGACCTGACGCGTCGTCGCGCGGGGCTGATGCGCCCCGCGCCGTGTGAGGTGCACCCTAGGCCTGACCATCCAACGCGGCTGCGCGGGGTTGGGCCTAGCCTGTGGCGCCTCAATCAAACTTGGCACCAAAGCGCCCGCGTGCCGCGCGCCCCTCGGCGCCTCAATCCAACGCCGCCACGCCAGGCACCTGCCGCGTGCGCCGCGCTAACTCGAACCTAGCGCCGCGACCCAATGCGGCGCAGGCCGCACGCCAGCCATCCGTGCCGCGCCCTACCCCCTCCTCCTCTCACTATCCATATGCGCAATCTGCGCAGCCGGATACCGACCAGCCCTGTGCCGGATCGCGCAAAGCACCCAACTTAACACTCAGTAACAACTCGTCACGATTGTAGCCGGCGAGCGCTTCGCGAATCAACAGCTCGTTGTGACCCATGCCGTAGAAATCGCCGGTATCCAGCAGCGTCATGCCGGCATCGAGCGCTGCATGCACTGTAGCAATGCTTTCCGCACGGATGGAGTGTCTCGATCGGGCGTCACGATGGAGCAACACGTCGCGCCGTCGTAGAGTGGTCCCTATTAAAGTCATCCGGCCGAATTGCGCTGCATCCGCACACGCAACACTATGAAATTCTTTGCTATGAAATCCTTTGTCAGCGTCTACGTCGGTGGTCAACGCCACGCCTCGTCGCGCGCTAGTCTCTACATGACGGAGCCCGAAAACGACCGGGCCACCGCAAAGATTGGTAACAATTTACTCACTTTGACCAAGGAATTGCAGTCATGAAGTTGAACCGGAATGTCGGATTGTTGGTTGCGGCGCTGGCCAGCATCGGCGGTGTTGCGGGCGTCGCGTACGCGCAGTCGACCACGTCCTCCTCCACCACGACGACCACTACCGCGCCAGCGACCCAAGGGAAGTGGCACCATCATCAGGGTGGTTTACTGCTCGGGATGACCCTGCGTGCGACCCGGCAGTTGAACCTGACCGCCGATCAGCAGGCGAGCATCAAGACGATTCTGAGCACCGCGCGTGCCCAGGCGAAGGCTGCCCGCGCTGCCGGCCCGGCTATCGATATGGCCGTGCTGGGGAACCCGGGCGACCCGAATTACGCCACGGCGCTCCAGAGCGCCAAGATGGCGGCGTCCAACCGGATCCAGACCGAGAGCGAAATCCAAAGCCAGATCTACAATGTGCTGACTGCGGAGCAGAAGACACAGCTCCCGACGGTGCTGGCGTCCATGAAGGAACGGGCCGCCCAACGTCGCGCCGCTTGGGAAGAAAAGCATGATTCCACCTCGACTGGCTAAGTAAAATTGCGCAGTCGATTCGAGTCCGTAACCCGGGGCCCGGCGTATAACCGGGCCCTCGTTTTTCAAGGAATCACTATGAAATATACGAGTCGCGCCAGAAGGGTTCTGGGAACGGCGCTGGGCGCCGCACTCCTGGCCGGAATGGCCCTACCCGCTTTCGCGGGACTCGGCGGAGATGCCTCAACGGTCACCGCGGATGTGGTGAAAATGAAGGGTCAGGCACGCTCCGCGCCAGGGAACGGCTACACGGTGAGCCAGATCACCCTGCCCTCAGGAACCCTCGTCAATGAATACATCTCGGCCGAAGGCAAGGTCTTCGCCGTGACCTGGAAAGGGGCCTCCGTTCCCGACCTGTCCCAGACCCTCGGCTCGTATTTCGAGGAATACAAGGCGGCGGCCTCCGTGGCTCCGCACGCCAGCCATCACCACCTGACAGTGCGACAGCCTGATCTCGTCGTCGTGACGGGCGGCCACATGCGCGCCTGGAACGGCAAGGCTTACGTTCCCAGCCTGCTGCCGCCGAACTTCTCGCTGGACGAGATCAAGCAATGAGGGACCCCGTGCGTAAAGTCATTCTGTTCGCGCTCAGCCAGCTCCTGTTCCTCGCGGCCTGCGGCGGAGGAGGCGCCAACCTCACCTCGGGTGGCAGCGGCACCGGCACGGGTACTGGAACCAGCACCGGTCCCGGTGCGGGTCAGACCATCGCCGCCGCCAACGGCACGAATGCCATCACCATGACGGTCGACAGCGGTCCCAACGGCGGCCAGGTAAACATCCCGTACGTGAGTGTCACCATCTGCGCCCCCGGCAGCACCAGCAATTGCCAGACCATCGATCGCATGGAGGTCGATACCGGCTCGTACGGCGTGCGAGTCATCTCCTCGGTGTTGAGTTCAACCCTGTTGGCCGCGCTCACGCAGGAAACCGTTACCGGCGGCAACCTGGTCGAATGTACGATGTTTGGTGACGGCTATAGCTGGGGCTCCATGCACCTGGCGGACGTCACGATGGGCACCGAGAAGGCTGCAAGCCAGTCGATCCAGGTGATCGGCGACTCGAACTATCCCACTATTCCCACGACCTGCAGTAACACGGGCACACAGGAGGACACCGTAGCAACTTTCGGCGCGAACGGTATCATCGGCGTCGGACCGTTTGTGACGGACTGCGGTGACTGCACGGCCAGCACTGAATCCGCGTTTTATTGGGCCTGCCCCAACGGCGGTGGTACTTGCAGCCAGACGTTGGTCACCTTGGCCCAGGAAGCCTCGAATCCTGTCGCGGCCTTCACCACGGATAACACTGGCGTCATTCTCGAGCTTCCGACCGTACCCGACGGGGGTGCCGTAAAGGTCAGCGGTGTTCTGGTGTTCGGCGTCGGCACTGCGAGTAACAATGGGTTGGGTAGTGCCACCGTACTCACCGCGGACAACGAAGGCTTTATCAACACCATCTACAAAGGCGTAACCTACACGCAGGCCTTCATCGACAGCGGCTCGAATTTTAATTTTTTCAATGACAGCACGATCGGGACGCAAGGCACTGCACCCAACCAGGTCTACACCCCGGGCTCGCAATTGACCCTGTCGGCCATCGAGCAAGGATTGAACAACGCCGAGGCGACCGTGAGCTTCAAGGTCGGCAACGCTGAGACACTGTTCAGCAACAACCCGTCCTACAGCGCATTCGATAACATCGCCGCGCCGATTTCGCAATCGCAGGGCTTCGACTTCGGGATGCCCTTCTTCTACGGACGGAATGTATTCACCGTCATTGAAGGCAAGGGAACCTCGGGCGGCATAGGCCCGTTCTTCGCCTTCTGAATCGGCGACGCAGGGCCAAGACGCGGCGGCGGAAAACCAACTCCGCCGCCGCGCACCCTGACCCCACCCGCGCGGCGACCGCAAAAACTCCTAGAAAACCACTCGCTCGCGAAAGCGCCGCTGGTACTCTTTCGCCTCGATCTCGCGCCCATGCCGGCGATGAAAGCCCATGACTGCCGCGCAGGCGGACTGCCCTAACTTCCGATCGATGCGGGCCGCGGCGGACAGTTGCGAGATCCCGTGAGGATCATCCCGGGCCAGAAGAATCTGCCCGCGCCGCCAGAGCGCGCCCACGTGGCGCGGATTGCGCTCCAGAAGCTGCACATACAACCCCATGGCCGCGTCACTCGATTTGAATTCCTCGGTGAACCGCGCGCGATCCCAGTGCTCCTGCTCCGTGAGCAGCTCCGCTTCCGCCTTGCGCTCGAGTGTCGCCAGGCGGGCGCGAGCTTCGTTGGCATACTGATGACGCTTGTTCCACCACTGTTTGACACTGTTGCGCCAAACTCCATCCAACTCCTGCCGCAGGCCGTCCACGGCCGTGCCCAGCAACACCTCGGCTGCCGTGAGTTGGATCGCTCCAGGAACGTACGGCTCGACGGCAATCGCCTCGAGGCGATCGGACAAACACGGGTGGGTATCGCTGTAACCCGTCTTCTGCGCCAGCGCCTTGGCGAGCAAACGATCCGGCGAGACCGCCGCCCCCTGTTGGATGAGCGCGGGTCCCAGCATTGAAAACGGAGAGAAGTTCGGCGCCGGCTCCTCATCCGCGCGTTTGAAAATGGAGGGCCAGAAGGTCTCGCTCAAAAACTCGCCGTGCGTATTCACTCGCAAGAGCGCCGCAGCCGTCGCCTCGCGCCCGACGGCCGCAACCGACACCTGGTCGGCTTCATACTCGTGCTGCCGGGCCTGGACGAATGAGTAGGCACTGAACAGGGGGGCATACCAGTTGAAGAACCATGTAAAGAGCGCCGCACCCCAATGTCGCTGCGATTGCAGGGCGCCGAGCAAACGCGCCCAACCCGTACGCAAACGGTAAATCCAGGCGCCGAAATGCCCATGCGCGCCGGACAGATGGCCGAACTCGTGAGCCACGACCGCCTTGAATTCTTCGGGCGCGAGCGACTGCATGAGCGCCAGGCCGAGCATCAGGTAATTGCGCGCGCCGCCGAAGATTGCAAAACGGGGATGCTGGAGGATGGCCGCATTGAAATCGCTGGTCAGCAGTATCCGATCGACACGCGGCGCACTCGCCCGCGTGCGCAGGTCTTCAATCAGCGCGAACAACTCAGGGCAGTGCGCCGGAGTCAAAGGCCGGCCATGAGGGGGATCGAGACGCACCCACATGGCGCGCACCACGACGTAGATGAGGAACAGGAGCACGCAACCGGACGGCAACAGGGCGTGATTGAGGGTGATGCCGCCCCATAGCAGCAGGCCGGCACCGCCCACGAGCAGGATCAAAGTCCCCAGAATGTAGCCATATCCGAGGAATGCGAGCGCGCCGAGCTTTCTACGATAGCCGGTCGGGTTCGTCGCCGCTTCCTGCTCAAGACGCCGAACGAGCGACTCGAAGTAATCCTGAGTCATGCGTTCTAAGATCCGTCGGTCCCCGGGGATACTTTCCGATTATAGGGGCGACGCTGCACGAGATCGTCGGACGAAAATCCCAAAAGTGAGACGGCGTTCTCGTGTGGCGGAGATTCAGCCCGTCCGTCGGAAAAAGCGGGCCCGGTACTGCGCCGGAGCCGCGCCCACCTGCGCACGAAAATGGTGACGCAGGGACTCGGCGCTCCCCATTCCGACCCGTTCGGCGATCTGCTGGGCCGGCATTCGGCTGCTTTCCAGCAGCTCCTTGGCGCGCTCGATTCTCTCCCGCACGATCCAGGCGTACGGGGACAGACCCGTGCTGGCTTTGAACTCTCGCTGCAAGGTCCGCGGGCTCATGGATGCCCGGGCTGCGAGAGACTCGATGGTGTGCTCGGTGGCGAGGTGGCCACGGATCCAGTCCAATAGATGGGCCAAACGTCCGCGCTCATCCGCGGAGACCGGGCGCGGAACGAACTGCGCCTGCCCTCCCTCGCGATGAGGTGGAATCACCAGGCGCTGTGCCACCTGGTTAGCGACCTTCGGCCCAAAATCCTGACGCACCAGGTGCACCAGCATGTCCAAACCCGCGGCCGAGCCCGCCGAAGTCAGTATCTGACCTTCGTCGACATACAACGCATTCGGCTCGACCACAATGTCGGGATAGCGGGTCGCAAGCAGGTCAGCATATTTCCAATGCGTGGTAGCACGCTTACCCTGCATCACGCCCGCGGCGGCCAATACAAAGACACCCGAACAGATGGAGCAAAGCCGTGCTCCGCGAGCATACGCAGCGCGCAGCTTTCGCAACAACGCCGGTGGCGGCGCCTCGTTCGGGTCGCGCCAACCGGGAATGACAATGGTATCGGCACGATCCAACAGCCGGAGCGGATGCGGCACCTGAACCGCGATCCCGCCCATTGCACGGATCTTGCCACGCTCGGCGGCGCAGACCGCAAAGTCATACCACCGAACATCGAGCTCCGGTCGAGGCAGCCCAAAGAGCTCCACCGTGCAACCGAATTCGAAGGTGCACAGGCGATCGTAGGCGAGAGCCACGACGAGGTGAGGCAGCGACATGGCGTAATCTTAACGCACTATGGCATTCGTGCCACTGGGAAACCGGGCCCCGGCTGAGGCAGCATGTCCGTACATCGAATGCACCACAGGAGCCTTCCCATGCCGAGCGCCGTCACCGAGGTCAAACCCGCCGCCAGCGAGCTGGCGCTGAGTCATTTCTCGGCCGCACTGACTTTCGAGACCGACTGTTGGGACGTTCACGATGCCCTGGCGAATGCACCGGACTTCGTGCTCATCGACGTGCGCAGCCCCGAGCTCTACGCGCGAGGACATGTTCCTGGCGCAATCAACATCCCGCATCGGAAGCTGATCGAGTCCCGGCTGGCCGAATATCCTGCGCAGACCGTCTTCGTCGTCTATTGCGCGGGACCTCATTGCAACGGCGGCCACCGAGGCGCCATCCGGTTAGCCAGACTGGGCCGGCCGGTGAAGCTCATGATCGGCGGCATCACGGGCTGGCTCGACGAAGGTTTCGCGCTGGCGGAAAGCTGACATCGCCACCACCCGGTCGGGTAGAATGCGACTCTCCTGCATCGAACCCAAGCCGCCATGGATATGCGCACCCGGAAACTCGAGAACGTCGCGAAAGTGTTGGCCTCACTGTTGGTCTCGGCCATGGCGGCACAGGCTCACGCCGCTACCCCCTGCTCACAGTGCGCCGAATGGAATCTTTCGCAAAAGCCGTTCCGGGTCTATGGAAACACCTACTATGTCGGCGTCCACGGGCTGAGCTCGATCCTCGTCACATCACCCCAGGGCCACGTGCTCATTGACGGTGACCTGGAGGAATCGGAGCCGAAAATCGCGGCCAACATCCAGGCGCTGGGTTTTCGGATAAAAGACGTGAAGCTCATTCTCAACTCGCACGTCCACTACGATCACGCCGGTGGAATAGCCGGGTTGCAGAAGCTGAGCGGAGCGCAGGTGACCGCGAGCCCCTTCACCGCGCACGCGCTGCGGACGGGAAAGTCCGGACCGGACGACCCGCAGTACGAGATTCAGCGGCCCATCAAGCCGGTCGCCAAAGTCAGGGTCATCAAGGACGGCGAGACGCTGCACGTCGGACCGCTCGCCCTGACAGCCCACTTCACTCCGGGTCACACCCCCGGAGGCACGAGTTGGACCTGGCAGTCATGTGACCAGGACCACTGCCTGAATATGGCCTACGTGGACAGCCTGACCGCCGTGTCCGCCCCGAGCTTCCATTTCTCGAGCAACACGACTTATCCGACGGTCCGCGCGGACTTCGAGAAAAGCTTCGCGACCGTGGCGGCCCTGCCCTGCGATATTCTGTTGACGCCCCATCCCGGCGTTTCAGATGTGTTTGGAAGGTTGGACAAACGCGACCAGGGGGATGCCAACGCCTTCGTCGATCCGGGCATGTGTAAACAGCTTGCGCAAAGCTCCAAGGTGGACTTTGACAAGCGGCTGGCCGAGGAGACGGCGGGAAAGACTTCGGGAGCCAAGGCGGGGCACTGAGCCGGCGGACAGCCACTGCCGCCCCTACAATACCGGCGCTGCCTGGCGGATCAACAGCACCGCCAGGGTCAACATGGTCAGCCCCACGACGGTATCCAAAACCTGCCACGCGCGCGGACGAGCGAAAATCGGTGCCAGCAGCCGTGCCCCATATCCGAGCGTGGTAAACCACACTCCGCTCGCACAAGCCGCGCCACCCACGAACCACACTCTCATGTCCGGTGGCTGACGTGTGCCGATGGAGCCCACGAGCAGCACGGTATCCAGGTACACGTGTGGGTTGAGCAAGGTAAACCCCGCCGCCTGGGCAAGGGCATTGCCCAACGACAGAGGCTCCGTACCCTCCGCGGCTCGTAAAGACTGCGGCAGGGATGCGCGTCGTAAGGCACGGATGCCATACCAGACCAGGAAGCCCGATCCCGCGGCGGTCAGCAATGCGACCAGCACAGGGGCATTCCCCAGCACACTGGCGAGCCCGGCCACGCCGGCGCCCATCAGAATGAAATCGGACAAAGCACAGAATGCGACGATCGGGGCCACGTGCTCCTTCCTGATCCCCTGACGCAATACAAAAGCGTTTTGCGCCCCGATGGCGACGATCAGGGTGGCCGAGAGTACAAAGCCGGTAGTGAATGCTGAGCTGAGCATAGGCTGCCAGTGTGCTGGCATTCACCGGATGACTCCATTTAAACTTTCTTCGGTTAGTTAAGCCTGGCTAAATCACATGCTGGACTATGCATCGCTGGCAGCCGTCGCCGCTGTGATCCGAGAGGGCAGCTTCGAGCGCGCGGCACGCGTATTGAACGTCACCACTTCGGCGGTCTCGCAGCGCGTGAAGCAGCTCGAGGAGCGCCTGGGAAGCGTGCTCATCGTGCGGGGACAGCCTTGCACTGCCACCGACAAGGGAAGATTGTTGTGCAGACATGTCGACCAGGTCGGGTTGCTGGAACAGGAGCTGCGAGCGACGTTACCGAAGCTCGGACCGACGGGGATACAGGAGGACCGCGTAACCCTACGCATCGCGGTAAACGCCGATAGCCTCGGCACATGGTTCATGGACGCCCTCAAAACATTTGTTGCCGGGGACAATGCGCTCGTCGACATTGCTCTGGATCATGAAGACCATACGGTTGAATGGCTCCGCTCCGGCGAGGTGTTGGCCGCTGTAACAGCCCACTCGCAGCCCGTCCAGGGCTTCAACAGTGTGCCGCTGGGAGGACTCCATTACCTGGCCGTCGCGGCGCCGGGGTATGTCAGACGTTACTTTCCCGAAGGCGTCGGCGCCGCAGCGCTTGCCGAAGCGCCCAGCCTGAAATTCAATCAGAAGGATCGGTTTCAGGAGCAATGGATGCGGAAAGTATTTCGCCGCGAGATTGAAAGCCCGGCGCACTGGTTTCCCGCTACCCAGGCCTTCCTGGATGCTGCCCTCGCGGGCATCGGGTGGGGAATGAATCCCGCGCGGTTGGCACAGGAGCATCTGAAATCGGGAGCACTGGTGGAGCTCGTGCCGGGCCGGGGGATCACCATACCGCTGTATTGGCAGCACACGCGGCTGCAAGTACCGATGTTGGGTAGGTTGACGCAGGCGGTGGTGGAGACAGCGAGGAGGATGTTGCGTTAGTGGGACGCTGATCCGGGCTCGTGGCATCATAGCGGCCTGCGCCACTCACGATCTACAACCATGCGAGCCCTACAGAAAACCGCCGCCACCGTGTTACTGGCCTCACTGGCCGCCGCCCTGTACGGAATCTGGGCGACCTGGCAACCGCCACCGCCGGAGCTGGGTCGACAGGAGCCGACAGCCCTCGAGGCCACCGGTGTTGACGAGTCGATCGCCGTGGATGAGCGGACTCTGCGGCGGGCGCAAAGGCTCAGTGCGCTGGCCACGGCGCCCGAGGAGTTGCAGCACGCGCAGGCCGCCACCCAGTTGGCGGACCACGAGCTGGATGTGGCCTTCGCCGCCGCCCTGCGCCAGATCGAAGCGCATCCGCCGGTCCTGAGCCCGGAGGCGCAAAAGATCGCCGAGCGTCTGCAGTCCTCGCAGAAGCAGATGGAGGCCGACCAGGCCCAGGTCGACCAACTGACCAGATCTCTCGCCCAGGCCGCGGATGCCCAGAAGAGTGGCTTGCAGGACCGCCTCGACCTGGTGCAATCCCAGTTGGAGCTGGACAAGGACGAGGTGGCCGCCGCCAACCAGGATCTCCTGCAGGCCGGGGGCAATGTGCACCAACGCATCCAGAAGATGATGCAGGAGCACACGAGCGCCGCCAGCAACAGGCCAACGGCCGCCGCCCCCGCAACCGACCCGTTGTCGCGTCTGCACGGATTGGTTGAAAAGATCCGGCAGTGGATGGCACTGCGGAAAAAGCAGCGTTACCTGCAATTCGCCGGCTCCCAGGCGACGCTCACTGCCGGGCAACTCACGCAGGAGCGGGCGAAACTGGCAGCCCAACTCCAGGCGAGCAAGGGCAGCGCCCATACTCCGGCCGCGCCTCGAGCAGCCCCCAACACCACCCCTGACTCCTCAACCTCCCTGCTGACCACCACCCGCCAGTTGGCCGCCGACCAGAAACTCCTGAACTCGCTGGACGAGCGCATTTCCGACCGCCACCAGCTCGCGGAGGTCTACCGCAAGTGGGATGAAGTGGTCGCCACCCAGGCCACCACCGTCCTGCACGCCGGTCTCCTCAACATCACCACGGTGATCGTCATCCTGTTGTTGCTGGTGTTTGTTGATCAATGGCTGGAGCAACTGCTCGGGCGCCTGAAGCTCGATCGTCGCCAGGTCGAGACCCTGCGCACTGTGGCGCGGGTGGGCCTGCAGATTTTCGGGATCCTGGCCATTCTGCTCATGCTGGTCGGCATGCCGACCCAACTGGGCACCATGTTGGGCATTGTCGGTGCCGGACTCACGGTGGCCTTGAAGGACTTCATTGTGGCCTTCATCGGCTGGCTGGTGCTCATGGGCAAGAACGGCATGCGGCTGGGAGATTGGGTCGAGATCAATCGTGTGAGCGGCGAGGTCATCGAGCTCGGCATGTTCCACACGGTGTTGCTGGAGACCGGCAACTGGACGGATGCGGGGCACCCGACCGGTCGCCGCGTGACGTTCACCAACAGCTTTGCCATCAGCGGGCACTACTTCAATTTCTCGACGTCCGGACAATGGCTCTGGGACGAGGTGCTGGTATTGGTGCCCTATGAGCGCGATCCGAACCCGATCGCCGACACCCTCTACAAAGACGTCGTGAGCGCGACCACCGAAAGCTCCCAGCAGGCCGAACAGGAATGGAAGCTCAACGCCCCCTCACGCCGAGGAGTGCCGATCACCGCGACGCCGGGATTGAGTATTCGCCCGGCCGTCGGCGGTGTCGAAGTTGCAATACGCTATGTCACTCGGGCCAGCGAGCGGTTCAACGTCCGTGCCCGGTTGTATAAGTCGGCTGTCGAAATTCTCGGACAAGGCGCGATTTCCCATGCCTAGAGCAAACATCAACCGGCGCCAGTTCCTGGCCGCCGCGGCGACATTGGGCGCAACACCCCTGTGGGCCAGGCCCCAGGGAACGAGCTCCCGAGTCACCTCGAACGAGCGTCGCGACCTGTTTCCCGAAGGGGTGGCCTCCGGGGATCCTCAACCCGACAGCGTCATACTCTGGACGCGTCGTCCCTTCGAGGCAGATACCACCTCGAGCCGCCTGCTGATCGAGCTCTCCGATGACGACTCCTTCAAACACGTGCTCGCTTCCGCGACCGCCCCTGTCTCGGCCGCATCTGACTGGACTTGCCGCGCGTTGGTGGGGAATCTGAAACCCGCATCGGTCTACTGGTACCGCTTCACGGACGAGCTGGGCATGACCAGCCGTGTGGGCCGGACCCTCACGGCACCCGCGCAGAACGATCCGCGCCCGGTGAAATTCGCCTTCATCAGTTGTCAGAACGCGAACTTCGGCTCACAACACGCCTACCGCCGCATGATCTTCGAGGATGAGCGCGCGCCGGAATCAGAGCGGTTGGGATTCGTGTTGCACCTGGGTGACTTCATTTACGAGATCGTCTGGTATCCGCAGGATCGTCCCCAGGGGATGTATGACCGGAAAATCCACGACATCGTCCACTACCCGCACGGTGAGAAGATCCAGGACTTCCACATCCCGACCACGCTCGAGGATTACCGGGCCATCTATCGCGCCTACCTGCATGATCCCGACCTGCAGGACGCGCGCGCCCGCTGGCCCTTTGTTCCCATGTGGGATAACCACGAGTTTTCCTGGTCAGGCTGGCAGTCGCTACAGGTCTTCGACGGCACCACGCGGCCGGCGCAGACCCGCAAAGTCGCGGCCATGCAGGCATTCTTCGAATACCAACCCGCGCGCCTGCGCAAATCCAGTGGTCCCGGCCTGGAGCGGTTTGATCCGCCTCACGTGGTGAATGCGCCCATTGCGCAATTTGACTCCCACGGCCTCGGCCAGGAGCCCAACAACCTCGCAGCCCTCGCGAGTCTGACCGGCTACCGTGCCCTGCGCTGGGGTCGTCACGTCGAGCTGATGATTACCGACCAGCGCAGCTATCGCTCGGAGGAGCCGACCGGCCGCCCCGAGGCGCAGGAGTTCGTCAGCAAGGACTTTCCCGAGCTCATTCCCCAGGAGGTGTTGGAAATCCTGGATGCGGGGCGTTTGTATAACGGGATGAAGCCGCCCGATACCATCCGCTACGGCAATCGGGACATTGCCAACTTCCGCAAGCAGGAGCCGCCGCAGACCATTCTCGGCGCCGAACAGAAGGCCTGGTTCCTGAATCGCCTGAAAACCTCCACGGCCACGTGGAAGGTGTGGGGCAACACGACAGGGACCCTGGACTTCCGGGTGGACCCGCAGCGCCTCCCGCCGGGCCTGACCCAACCCTGGCCCGGTGCCGGCTACGCGGGATTCGGCGGAGGCGATCACAGCACCGCGTACGTCGAGCGAGCGGAAATTTATCAGTTCGTGCGCGGCGAGGGCATTACAGGGTTCGCCACAGTGGCGGGCGACCGGCACAGCTTCTGGGCGGGTCTTGCCGCGGAGACGCTGCCTCCCAAGGCATTCGACCCCATCGGCATTGCCTACGTCGTGGGCTCGATCTCGGCCCCCGGGCTGGTCGAAGCCCTGGAGTACAAACTGCCGAAGGATCACCCCTTGCGCCAGCTCTTCCTGGCCCAACGGCCCGGAAAGGCCAAGCCGGAACCGGCAATCAACATGCTACTCCGACATGGAGTGCGATCCTGCCTGGACTACCAGTTGACGGGCGATATAGAGCGGGCACGCAGCCTGTCGAACCCCGAGCTCGCGCCTCACCTGGCGTTCCTGGACATGGGTGGACACGGGTATGCCACCGTGCGCGCCTCCGCCGACACCTGGGAGTGCGAGTTTGTGTGTCTTCCCCGGCCCATCGAGCGTGTGGCACGCCGTGACGGCGGCCCCCTCCTCTATCGGGTCGTTCATCGCACGCCGCTGTGGAAGAAAGGGGAACGCCCACAACTGGAGCAAAGTGTTGTAGAAGGGAATCCAGCGTTGTCACTTTAAAGGCCGCCGTGAACAAGAATTTGACGATCGCAGCCGTTCTGGGACTGGCATGGGCGAGCGCGGCAGCGTGGGCTGATTCCCTCGAGCAAAAGGCCGACCCCGCCATCACCGCCGCGGTCAAAACCATCGAGCCGGCGGCCATCCAGGCTGACATCGAGAAGCTGGTCAGCTTCGGGACACGCTCGACGCTTTCGGCGCAAGATCCCGATTCCATCGCGGCGGGACACGGCATCGGTGCCGCCCACGAGTGGTTGAAGTCACAATTCGAGGCGTACTCGAAGGACTGTGGCGGTTGCCTCGAGGTGAAAACAGATGACTTCGTGCAGGAAGCCGGCGGTCGCGTCCCACAGCCGACGCCACTGACGAATGTCTA
>Ga0105240_10006091_pt1 | contig 17798 bp, 13 predicted proteins | sample KBSC54metaG_FD_80426 | JGI IMG/M metagenome (GOLD analysis project Ga0105240, IMG submission 80426) | Corn rhizosphere microbial communities from Kellogg Biological Station, Michigan, USA - KBS C5-4 metaG | ecosystem: Host-associated > Plants > Roots > Rhizosphere > Soil | place: Michigan, USA...
CCGCCGCATCGTCGAGGAGTACCTGGCCGAGACGGCCCCCACCCACCGCCCCCAGCACCTCCTCACCGCCGCCCGCTGACCATCACATCCGGAAATGTATTGATAGGGCGGACCCCCCGTATAGACTAGCGCGACGCTCGCTGGGACCCCCGGCGAGCGGCCCGGTCGTACATGTTGTTCTATCAATGGCTCACGACCATCGCGTCGGATCGCGGAAGCGAGAAGGCGCTGGTCTATCGGGACACCTACCTGTCTTGGCGCGGCCTGTTGCACAGGGTCGATCGGCGCGCGCAAGAGCTGACGGCCATGGGCATCGGCCCCGGCGCGTGGGTGGGCGTGATGCTGGGCAACGTGCCCGACTTCGTGATCCTGTGCCTGGCGCTGGCGAAGATCGACGCGGTGGTGGTGCCTCTCGACCCCACCACCGGCAGTCGCGAGCTGGAGATGATCCTGGAGGCGGCTCCCCTGCGTGGCCTCATCACGCGGCCGCGCGGCAGTGAGACCACCAACCCCAGCGGCATCACCGGCCAGAGCGGCGTCTACGCGCTGGGCTCGGGCCCCATCGCCGCCACCAAGTTCGCCCCGGAGAGCCGCCGCCGCCTGCAGGGCACGCTGCTGAACTGCAATCTCTACAAGCGCGCCCCCCTGCCCGCGTTCCGCGAGGCCGGCGCGCTGTCGGTGCACTTCACCGCCACCGTGGGCGGCGATCCGCACGGCATCGTGCGCACCAGCGACAACTTCGCCGCCCTGGCGCAGAGCCTGGGCAAGACGCTGCGGCTGGGGCCGACGGATCGGCTGCTGTGCGCGGTGCCGCTTCACCACAGCTACGGCTTCGACTTCGGCCTGATCCCCAGCATGGCGTTCGGCGCGACGCTGTACCTCGAGGACGAGGTGTCGGCGCGCCGGATCTCGAAGCTGCTGCGCGACCACTCGGTGGATCTGTTCCCCGCCACCCCGGCCCTGTACGGCGCGCTGGCGCGCGTGCCGACGCTGAAGCCGCTGAAGCTGGCCAACGCCCGCTACCTCAGCTCGGAGTCGCCGCTGCCCGCGGCCATCGCCGAGGCCTTTCACGATCGGCTCGGGGTGCGGCCGCTCTCCCTCTATCACTCGACGCAGGCAGGCCCCGTGGCCATCGACGTCACCGGCAAGGACCCCGAGTCGGTCGGCCGCGCGTTCGACGGGGTCGAGGTTCGGGTCACGCCGTCGAACCCCACGAAATCCACCGCGGGCACCGCGGGCCCGCTGTGGGTCAGGTCGCGCGCCCTGTCCAACCTATCGGTGCCGAAGATGCGCCTGCCGTCGCGCGGGGACGATGTCCCCGTGGGTGGCATCGACGCCGAAGGCTGGTTCCGCACGGGCGATCTCGGTCAGCTGGATCGCTTCGGCCGGATCAGGATCACGGGGCGCGAGGACGATCTGGTGAAGGTCGACGGCAAACGGCTCGCGCTGAGCGAGGTGGAGGGCTGCCTGGAGAGCTTCCCCCGCGTGAAGGCCGCCAAGGCCCGCATCGTGACCGACGACCAGGGAGGCCCGATGGTCGTGGCCCAGGTGGTCCGCGCCGGCACCTGCAAGGCCGAGGAGCTGATCGACCACTGCGCCCGCAACCTGGCCCCCTTCAAGGTCCCCAGGCAGATCGAGTTCTGCGAGAACGTCTGAGGCCGTAGCCCTCACGGCCCAGGCGGCGAAACCGGCGCCAATCGCGTCGGGGGCGGGCGAGCTTCGCTCGACCGACCCCATCGCGGGAGGTGCGGAACCCTCCCTCAATAGACGCGGAACTGACCGCCGAGGAGGAGCAGGCCGACCATCTGCATCGTGCCCGTGAAGTAGCGCGCGTTTCCGGTCGGGACGTCCATGTCCCAGACCGCCTGGATGAAGTCGCTGCGCTTGCCAATCGTGGCGATCAGCCCGGTGATGCCGTTCGCCGCGATCAGGGCGGGGTCGCGGGCCGAATCGACGGTCGCGCCGCTCAGCGTGAACTCGCGGCCGTACAGGTTGATGTCCGCCCCGATGAAGAAGCCCAGCAGCAGGTCGGCCTCCGCCACGTCCCAGGACCGATCCGACGGCGCCGTGACCGATGAGGCGGTGGTCGCCGGGCCCGCGTCCGCGTTCCCGGACTCGCCGACGGCCCATACGTCGTCGACGACGAAGTTGACCAGGCTGCGGTAGGCCTCGCTGGAGAACGTGTCCGCGTCGGCGCGTGGCGAGCCGTCGAAATGGCTGCCCGAAGGGACGAGCCCGGTGTACTGATTGGTCACCCGGGCCCAGTATTCGCGGCCGGCCACCGCGGCCCGATTCCAGAACGGATCGCCCGTCGCCTGGGCCCACAGGTCGTAGTAGCCCGGCATCTCGATGGAGGGCCCCGTCAGGTTGGCGTCGGCGGTATCGGGCTGGGCGAACACCAGCGCGGTGACGGGATCGAAGACGTCCGTCACGCCGCCGACGATGCCCCCGTTCTGGTCGACCTTGTGCCGCATGACCGTCAGCAGCTCGCTGGCCGCGGACGCGTAGTCGACGGCGGCAGGCGTCCCCGCGTCCGCCGCCGCCAGCATCACGCCGGCGTCCGCGGTCGGACCGCCCCATAGATCGTTGGCCAGCAACAGCGCCATCAGCATCTGCTGGTGCCCGAACGGGTCGAAGCAGGTCACCCCGGGGTTCACCGACGTGGCGCAGGAAGACAGGAAGTAGCCCTGGTCCGGACCGCTTTGCACCTGCAGGGACGCCTTCGCGTAGTTCCACAGGCGATCGAACTCGTCCTGCTTGCCCAGCTCGACGGCGATCAGCATACCCAGGCCCATTCCGTCGGTGCGGATGTCGCCGTGCAGGATGTCCTTGATGTACGCCTGGTCCTGGCCGGACACCGGGAAGTAGATGGCCTGGGTGGAGGGATCGCCGTGAAACAGCTGGTTGAACGCGCTGGCGATCTTGTCGGCGATCTGCGTGTTGGTCTTTCCCAGCACGTCGCGGAAGGCGTTCGGGTACGTCGCCGGGCCCGCCATCTTGCGCAGGTGAACGCCCGCGGGATCGTCGTCGTACCCCAGCGAATCGACGGTGGAGTGACAGCCGGCGAGCGCGACGGCGAGGCAGGCGGCCGCCAGCGCGCGCCCCCCACGGCCCTGGTCCATCGCCCGGCCGCGCCGGGAGGCTGTTGCTACGGGTCGCCGCACGGCCTGGCTCCGCGACGATCAGTCGCCCGCGCTGCCGCGGGTCACCGTGTAGCTGCGGGCCCGCGCCGCCAGCACGCTGCCCGGATGGTGGCGCAGGAAAGCCTCGGCGCGCCGCCGGGCGGCCTGGGACTGGCCGCTCTTTGCCAGCGCGTCGATGCGCAGCAGCTCGGCCTCGAGCTGCAGGCGGCCCTGCGGACAGGTCTTGCCGTAGCCGTCGAGCAACAGCAGCGCGCCCTGGGCATCGCCCCGCGCCATCGCCGATCGCGCGGCGTCCAGCGCGGCCAGCTCTTGAGACAGGCTGACGGGTTCGGCCGCCCGGGCCGCCGGACGCGCCGGCCCCTCGGCCTTCGCGGCCACCGGCGCTGCGACGCCGGCGGCCGCCGGCACCTCGACGGTCGGCCCCACCGGCACCGTCAGGCCGGGCGGCGTGGACCGCGCGGCGAGCGCCGCGACCTGCGCCGGTTCCTTCTGGCCGTGGTGATACGCGCGATAGGCGATCGGCGCCAGCGACACCGCTCCCACCGCCGAGACGGCCACCAGCAGCTTCGCGCCCGTCAGCTTCGCGAAGGACGACGAGGCCGCGGCGCTGCCCCCTGTCGCCACGACCGCCGTCGAGCTGGCGATGCCCAGCGCGGCCAGCGTCTTCGCCCGCGTCTCGCGCCCGCTGCGATACGAGCGCCCCGCGTGAAGCAGCGCCTTCTCCACGGCGCTCTCGCTGTCGTCCAGCAACCGCGGCGGCTCGCTCATTGGTCGCGCTCCGCCTTCGACAGACCTTCGATCATCCCCACGCGCGCCCGGAACTCGACGCGCGCCCTGCGCAACCGTGACGCCACCGTCCCCGACGGGATCCCCAGCGCCTCCGCTATTTCGGACATATTCATTTCCTCGAACTCGTAAAGGACGAAGACAGTGCGCAGATCGCTGCCCATCTGGTCCAAGATTCGATCCAGTAAGTGCCGGACGCGTTTTTGATCAGTCAACTGCTCTGGCGTGGCGCGCGCGTCGAAGGTCTCGGGGGCATTCTCCGACGCCACCTCGCGCCGGCGCGCGATGGTGCGGCGGGCGTGGGCGGCGACGTTCAAGGCCGTCTGCAACAGGAAGCTCTTTTCCGCGCCGGCGCGAACGTCGTCCAGCCGCCGGGCCGCGATGATGAACGTCCGCTGGACCTCGTCATCGATGTCGGCCTGGGGCGTACCGGCGTTCCGCAGCACGCGGGCCACGAAATCGATGTACCCGTCCACCAATCCGCGCAGCCGGCCATCGCGGGCCGCGTTGCGCGCGGACCGCGGGTCCCCCTCGGCTAGCGTATCGGTCGGCTCGTCCACGGCGTCCCGGCCGGCCTCGTCCGGCTGCTGGGAAGCGGAGCTATCGACGAGGAAGAGACGCGGCATGGCCAGGCCCTGAAGGATTCCCGGGCAAACGCCCGGTGATCACGGCGCCGGAATCATAGCCCATGGGCGACCGTCAGCCCGAAGATCAGCGCCACGCTAGGCGACGTCCCGACCGTCTGCTCCGGCGTGGTCGTCACGAACCGGCGCTTCACCAGCGGCACGCTGGCCGACGCGTCGAGTTGCAGCACGAACCCGGCGCCTACCGGCGCGCGCGCCCGCAGCAGCGCCCCGGCGCTCCACCAGCTTCGGGTGACCGAGCGGCTGACCGTCACCGCCGCGTCGGAGGCCAGCAGCCAGCCCCCCACCCCGGTCGCGCAGACCTCGACGGAGACGGCGCTGCCCCGCCGGCCCCAGCCAGGACAGGCGGTCACGGTGGCGGCGACCAGCCGAAACAGGGCATCACCGGGTTTTCCGCCCAGATCGCCAACCAGATCGTTGCGCAGATACAGGAATCCCAGCGCCGCCGAAGGAGCGAGACGGTCCTGGCCGGGCGATTCCACGCGCAGGTGGGCCGTTCCCCCGAGACTCAGACGCGGGGCCACCACCTCTCCCGCCGCCGGGCCCAGGCCCACGGCCAGCCACGCGGCGGGCGATCGGCCGGGAGCGCTGGCGCCGGAACCGGCCGCGGCGGCGGACGTCAGAGACGCAGGCGGTGCGGCGGCGGCCGGCGAAGGAGTTGCCGGAGCGGCGGCCGCATTGGGCGGGACAGCGGGTGGTGCCGCGGTGGGCGCGGCCGCGCCGGAAGGAGGCGGCGGCGGGGCCGGGCTGGCCGGGACGGGCAACGGCGGGCTCGACACCGGCCCGGCGGCACCCTGCCCTCCCGGTGGTGCCGGGCCGAGGGGGCGCGCCGGCGCCCCCGACGGTGCCGGGGCGGCGGGGCGCGCCGAGACGCTGAGCGCCAGCGCCGCCGTCAACGACAGCGCTTCGGCCACCTCGTCACACGTCGCGCCGTCCACCTTGCGCAGATCGCCGCGCCCGTCGTCGGTGGCCAGGCGCAGCTCGCCGTGGACCTTCGTCCCCAGCCGGGCCAGCTTGACCTCCAGCCGCGTCCCCTCCTCGCCCGGCTCCGCGCGGCGAACGCGCTCGGCGCGCGACGCGACGGCCTGGAAGAAGCTCTCGGCATCGGAGCAGCCCGCCGGGGCGTCCCACACCACGCGAACGGGCGCTCCACCGGGAGCCGCGGCGCGAACGGCGGCCAGGAGGATCACGGTCGAGATTCCGGCGATTGAAATCACGCGCGCGGGTCTCCGATGAACCTGGGTGCGTTTGCGACGGGCGCCTTGGCTACCGCCGCGGCGTCACTGTAGAAGCGCGTGCAACTGGGCGTGGATCAGCACGGGCTCTCCCTGCTTGGGCGTGACCTCGGTGAAGTAGGAGTAGTAGTCGGGGTGGCGAACCTCGACGCGATGAAACCCGGCGCGCAGGAAGGTCCCGTCCTTCGCCAGGACGCCGGCGCTGCCCACCAGGTGGTCGTCGACCCAGATGGTGGCGTCAGGGACGTTCACCTCGACGTGAAACGGCACCGCGTCCTTGGGCGCGCCCAGCGTCGCGCAGCCCGACAACGAGGCGACGGCGAGCAGCGCCGACGCCGACACCAACCTGAGCACCAGCAGGATCCGCTTCATGGGGTGGGGGCCTTCGTGGGTGGGGGAGCGGGCGCGATGCCGGCGGCAGGCAAGGAAGCCGGCGCGGGCGCCGGAGGCGCGACGGGCGCGGCCACCTCGCGCGTGCGTGCGACCATGCGGATCAGCTCACCCGACACCTCGACGCCCGAGATGACGACCGGCCCCGTGCCCTCCCGGCCAATCGCCGCGGCCAGCGCGGGCGCCGTGAGGCGCGAGCGGATCGCCAGCTCGGCGCGGCCCGGCAAGACCCGGCGCAGATCGACGGCCGACACGCTGCCGCTGCCCCGCAGCTGCTTCAGCAGCGCCAGCACGGCGCCCGGTTCGACCACGTCGACGTCGGCGACGACCGTGCGCAGGTCCGAAGGCGAGCGCCCCGTGCCGGTCTGAGGAATGACGTGGCGCACGGCCACGCCGGCGGCCCGGCCCAGGCAGTCCTTGCGGGCCTCCTCCTCGTGCTCGGCGAAGCTGCGCTCGGTGCGGGTATCCTCGGCCAGCGCGGCGGCGGTGCCGGCGGCGGCCAGGCGAACGGCGACCGCGCAGGACACCGCCTCGAGCCCCACGCCCCGCACCTGGCCCTCGCGGCTGACGGTGGCGTTCGCGAAGATGATCGCGCCCAGCCCCGCGTGCGCGGCGAACTCGCCGGCCGCGCCGGTCGACAGCGCCTCGCGCGACCGCTCCACGCGCGTCCCGCCCGCGGAAAGCGCGCGATAGACCGCGTCCGCGGCCTCGGGTGGGCCGTTCGCGACCAGCAGATACGACGGCGCGCCGGTGGCGAGCGGCGCGCCGGCCGCGGGCGCCTTCTCGAAGGCCCGGCCCAGCGCCGCCTCGTCGACCTCCGCCTCGATCTTCACGCCGTAGCGCCCCTGCCCCACCTCGCCGTCCTCCCGCGTGCGGTAGCGCTGGACGAACGTGCGGGCCCGCGCCAGCACCTGCACGACCAGCTTCGGATCGCGGGCTCTGGCGTCCGGCGCGACCACTCCCAGCGCATCGGCGACCGCTTGCTTCATCGCCTCGCCCAGCGCGCGCTCGCGGGCGCTGGCCAGATTGCCGCCCACGATCGGCACCTCGCCGGCACCCGCGTGCGTGCCGGGTGGAAGCGACGGCGCGGGCGCGCCCGCGGCGGGAGCCGCAGGCGCCGTGCCCGGCGCGGGGGCAGCGACGGGCGCCTGTCCCGCGGGTGATTGGGCGTGCGTCCGCCCGGATGCGAGCAGCAAGGCGACGCAAGCGATGCCGAGCGGCGGACCCAGGCGCCGGGCGCGGCGGTGAGGGCGGGCGCCGGCGCGCCTCGGCTGCGACGGCGTCGCCAAAACGATGGCGCGCGTGAGGGGCCGCCTGGCGGCGCGTCTGGCGGGGGACCGGTCAGTCATCGCTGGATCTTCTGAACGTAGATCACCGCGCGCCGGTGAGCGAGCTCTGCCGGATCGAGCTTGGCGTCGCCGACCAGCCGGCCCTTCTTGTCGGCGCGCACCGTGAGCGGCCGAACGTCGGCGGCCAGGTCCCCCGCCGGGGCGTAGCTGACCGGCCCCAGCGCGACCTCCGCTTCGCCGATCAACAGCCGGGGCTCGGCCGCCAGGCTCCCCTCGCCCAGCCGCAACGCGAGCGGCGGGTTCTCGGCAGCGGTTCCAGTGGCGGCCGGCGTGGCGCCTGGCTCGTCCCAGTCGCCGAAGCCGACCACCAGCTCGAGCGTGACGCCGCCGTTCGACTGGTAGTCGACGTGCTGCGTGCGCGCGCGCTCGACGGCGCGCGCGATCCCCGCCTCGTCCAGCTTTCGCCCCCCGCCCAGCGGCAGGTTTCGCAGCGTCTCGACCAGGTGATTCCGCCCTTCGCTGCGCGCCCGCCGCTCCGCGCCCGCGCGCGCGACGTCGGCCGAGGGCATGCGCCAATCGGCGGCCGCCACCCCGCGCGCCGTGACCGTGCCGTGCCGCCAGTCGACGACGACGCCGTGCGACTCCTGGACCAGCGGGTCGGCCCACGCGGGCGCTGCCGCCAGCACGAGCACGGCCCCCGCCAGCAACGACAGCCGGCGGGCAGACTGCGCGGCGCGCGCGGGGAAGCCGGAGCCGCCCACGACGCCTACTCCCACTCGATGGTGGCCGGGGGCTTCGACGAGATGTCGTAGACGACGCGGTTGATGCCGCGCACCTCGTTCACGATGCGCGACGAGATGGTCGCCAGCAGCTCGTACGGCAGCTGCACCCAGTCGGCGGTCATGCCGTCGCGCGAGTGCACCGCCCGCAGCGCCAGGCAGTTCGCGTACGTCCGCTCGTCGCCCATGACGCCCACGCTGCGCACCGGCAGCAGCACGCCGAAGGACTGCCAGATCGATTCGTACAGGCCCGCCGCCCGGATCTCCTGCTCGATGATGCTGTCGGCGGCGCGCAGCACGTCGCAGCGCTCGCGCGTCACGTCGCCCAGGATGCGCACGGCCAGGCCGGGGCCGGGGAACGGCTGTCGCCACAGCACGTGGTGGGGCAACCCCAGCTCGGCGCCCAGCAGGCGCACCTCGTCCTTGAACAGGTCGCGCAGCGGCTCGACCAGACCCAGGCGCATGCGTTCGGGCAGGCCGCCCACGTTGTGGTGCGACTTGATCGTCGCCGAGGGACCCTTCAGCGACACCGACTCGATGACGTCGGGGTACAGCGTCCCTTGCACCAGGAAGTCCGCGCCGCCGATCCGCTTGGCCTCGTCGTCGAACACGGCGATGAACTCGCGGCCGATGATCTTGCGCTTCTGCTCGGGGTCGGTGACACCGGCCAGCGCGCCCAGGAAGCGCTCGGTCGCGTCGACGACGCGCAGGTCGGCGTGGAAGGCGTCCCGAAACAAGGACTCGACCTGGGCGGCCTCGCCCGACCGCTGCAACCCCGTATCGACGAAGATGCAGGTCAGCCGGTCGCCCAGCGCCCGCAGCACCAGCGCCGCCGCCACTGACGAGTCGACGCCGCCCGACAACCCGCACACGGCGCGCTTGGTAGGCCCGACCTTCTCCGCGACCGCCGCCACCGCCTCGTCGACGAAGCCGGCCATGGTCCAGCTCGGCTCGCACCGGCAGATGCGGAACAGGAAGTTGGCCAGCATCTCCCCGCCGCGCGGGGTGTGGACCACCTCGGGGTGGAACTGCACGCCCCAGAAGCGGCGGTCCGGGGCCGCCACCGCGGCCGCCGGGCAGTTGGCGCTCTCGGCGATCACCGAGAAGCCCGCCGGCAGCGCCTCGACGCGATCGCCGTGGCTCATCCACACCGGCACGTCCTCGCCGGCGTTGAACCCGTGGAACAGCTCGCCCGGCTGGGTGATGCGCAGGTTGGCGCGGCCGTACTCCTTGTGCTCGGCCGCCACCACCTTGCCCCCCAGCAGCAGCGAGGTCAGCTGCACGCCGTAGCAGATGCCCAGGATGGGGATGCCCAGCTCGTACAGGGCGGGGTCGACGCGCGGCGCCCCCTCGGCGTAGGCCGAGGCCGGGCCGCCCGACAGGATGATGCCCTTCGGCGCCAGCTCGCGGATGCGCGCCACCGGCACGTTGAAGGGGTGGATCTCGGAGTAGACCTTCTGCTCACGCACCCGGCGGGCGATGAGCTGCGTGTACTGCCCGCCGAAGTCGAGGATGACGATCGCGTCGCGTTTCAAGGCTCACTGCTCACGGTAGTTCGGGGCTTCCTTGGTGATGATGACGTCATGAACGTGCGACTCGCGCAGGCCCATCGGCGTGGCGCGCACGAAGCGGGCCTTGGTCCGCAGCTCGTCGATGGTGTGGCAGCCGCAATAGCCCATGCCGGCCTTCACGCCGCCGATCAGCTGGTACAGCGACTGGGAGAGGCTGCCCCGGTACGGCACGCGGCCCTCGATCCCCTCGGGCACCAGCTTCGCGTCGGTGGTGACGTCGGACTGGAAGTAGCGGTCGCGGCTGCCGGCGCGCATGGCGCCGATCGACCCCATGCCCCGGTAGACCTTGTAGCTGCGGCCCTGGTACAGGATGACCTCGCCCGGCGCCTCGTCCGTGCCGGCGAACAGGCTGCCGATCATCACGCAGTGGGCGCCGGCGGCCAGCGCCTTCGCCACGTCGCCCGAGTACTTGATGCCGCCGTCGGCGATCACCGTGGTGCCCATCCGGTCCAGCGCCTTGGCGCAGTCGCTGATGGCGGTGACCTGGGGGACGCCCACGCCCGCCACGACGCGGGTGGTGCAGATCGAACCGGGCCCGATGCCCACCTTGATGGCGTCTGCGCCCGCCTTCGCCAGCGCCAGCGCCGCCTCGGCGGTGGCCACGTTGCCGGCGATGATCTGCGCCTTGGGGAAGGTCTTGCGGATGTCGGCCACCGCGTCGAGGACCCCGCGCGAGTGCCCGTGGGCGGTGTCGACCACGATCACGTCGCAGCCGATGGCCAGCAGCGACCCCACCCGCTCGGCCCGATCGGGGCCGATGCCCACCGCGGCCCCGCAGCGCAGCCGACCGAAGTCGTCCTTGGCCGCGAAGGGGTGCTGCTGGGCCTTCTGGATGTCCTTGATGGTGATCAGGCCCTGCAGCCGGCCGGCGTTGTCGACGACCAGCAGCTTCTCGATCCGGTTCTTGTGCAGCAGCTCCTTCGAGTCCTCCAGGCTGGTGCCCTCGGGGACCGTGATGAGCTTGCGCGTCATCATGGTGCTGACCGCCTGCTCCAGGTTGCGCTCGAAGCGGACGTCGCGGTTCGTGATGATACCCACGGCCCGGCCGTCGGCCGCCACCACGGGAAGACCCGAGATGTCGTGCCGTTTCATCAGCTCGAGCGCCTGCGCCAGCTTCTGGTCGGGGCCGATGGTGACCGGGTTCAGGACGACCCCGGTCTCGGCCTTCTTGACCTTCTGAACCTCCAGCGCCTGCTCGGCGATGGTCAGGTTCTTGTGGACGATGCCGATACCACCCTCGCGCGCCATGCAGATGGCGGTGGCCGACTCGGTGACCGTGTCCATCGCCGAGGAGATGATCGGGATGGCCAGGCGGATGCTGGGCGTCAGCTGGGTGCGGACGTCCGTATCCTTGGGAACGACGTCACTTTCCGCGGGAACCAGCAGGACGTCATCGAAAGTCAATGCCTCGCGAAGAGGCCCATCGGGCAGCATCTCGGGAGATTAGCGGGACGCGCTGGTCCCTTCAAGGGGTGTAACCCGGGGTGGATTCCGTCATCACAGGTGACGGTGCCCGCGGCCCGGGCGTCGCGGGTCACTGCGGTTTCGGCAGCTCGGCGACCGACGGTGAATCAGGGGTACTGGGGGGGTCGACAAGGCCAAATCGACGCGCCAAGCTAAAAGTTTGACGGGCAGCGTCCCCCGCTTTCCCGAACTGTCAGGCCCAGACGTCACGTTCCAGTCAGAGTCCAAAGGAGCGCCCCTAATGCCCCCACACCTGCAGCTCTCGCGCGCGGCGAAGATTCTCAGTCGCCGCATGTTCCTGAAAGGGATGGCGATGGGAATGACCGTGCCGGCCGCCATGCGGCTGTCGCGCATGGCCCACGCCGCGACCGGCGCGGCCCCCAAGCGGATGTTCGTCTTCTACACGCCCCACGGCACGGCGCCCGAGCACTACGCGCCGAAGGTGATGGGCAGCGACCTGACGAACTTCGCGCTGGATCAGACCAACGTCAGCATCCTGGGCCCGCTGCAGCCGTACAAGAGCTACGTCAACGTCTACCAGGGCTTCCAGTACGTCGGCGACGGCAACACACACGACGGCATCGTGAACTGCCTGTCGGGCTACACCGGCGCCGACACGACCACCTCGCGCACCACGATGGATCAGGTGATCGGCAAGGCGCTGGGGATCAAGCCGCTGATCCTCGGTGCCTGCTCGCACATGCCGTCCGGGATGGACCACAACGGCATGCTGTTCTGGAACGGCACGCCCATCGACCCGCAGAAGAGCCCGGTCGCCGCCTACGACAGCCTGTTCGGCGGCGCCAGCACCGGCAGCACGAGCACGGGCACGGTCAGCGCGGACGTGCAGCTGCGCCAGGATCTGCTGGCGTTCACCGCCAGCGAGATCCAGACGCTGCAGGGCACGTTGAAGAACCTGACCAACGAGCAGAACAAGCTGCAGGTGCACCTGCAGTCGATTCAGTCGCTGCAGTCCGACTCGACGGGCGGCGGCGGCGGCGGGATGTCCAGCTGCTCCACCAAGCCGACGCTGCCCACCGTCGAGATGGTGCGCAAGGCCAGCGCGGGCAACGTCGTGGAACCGGGCGGCGGCAACGACTACTTCTACCAGGCCTCGAACTGCCCGCGGCTCTTGCAGCCGCAGCTCGAGCGGGTCGCCCAGGCGCTGATCTGCAACGCCGAGCCGATCAGCGGGCTGATGCCGATGTACGCGACCTGTGACTTCGACTTCGGCTTCGCGAACGTCCCCGGCTCGCACCACAGCACGCTGTCGCACACCACGCCCCAGGCGGCGAATGGCGCGCAGTACAACTCGCCGATCAGCGTCGACAACCTGAACCCGTCGACGCGCATGGCGTTCGCGAAGGCGCAGCTGTGGTTCACGACGCAGCTGACGAACTACGTGGTCAAGGTGCTGGCCACCACGGACGATCCGGCGGCGCCCGGCACCAAGGTGCTGGACAACACCGTGATCTTCTGGATGAGCGAGATCGGCGACGGCGCGGACCACAACCGCATCAGCGAGGTGCTGTATCCGCAGACGCCGGACAGCCTGCCCCTGGTGACGATCGGCAAGGCCGGCGGCGCCCTGAAGAGCGGCCAGGTCGTGCAGTTCCCGCTGGTGACCGACAAGAACAGCACCACGGTGGTCAACCGGCCGGCGACGGACCTGTTCCTGACGATCGCGCAGGCGATGGGAGCGAAGAACGCCACCTTCCCCGGTACTTCGGGCGTCATCTCGGGGGTGCTGTCATGAGGCGGCTGGCGCTGGGATTGACGGGGCTGCTGGCGGCCGGCGCGATCGCGGGCTGCTCGGCCAGCGACGCCGGCCCGGGAAGCGGCTCGGGCGGCTCGGGCGGCAGGACCTCCGGCAGCGGGGGCAGCAACCCGGGCAGCGGCGGCAGGTCGTCCGGCTCGGGCGGCAACTCCGGCTCGGGCTCGGGCGGTAACGGCTCGGGTTCGGGCGGGGACAGCGGCGGCACCGGCTCGGGGGGCAGCGCCACCATCGCGCTGGCCTGCAACAGCGCCGCCATGGGCAGCCCGTCCTTGCGCCTGCTGACGCGCAACGAGCTGCAGAACTCGCTGAGCGACGTCTTCCCCGAGGTCAAGTCACAGTGGAGCGCCTCGCTGCCGTCGAACACCATCTCGGCGGAGGGCTTCGATAACGACCAGTCGGCGACGGTAGGTGCCCAGCTGGCCAGCTCGGTCCTCGATACGGCCACGTCGGTCGCCACCGCGGTGACGGGCAGCGTGCTGTCGTCGCTGTTGCCCTGCTCCAGCAGCTCGGCCGATCATGCCTGCGCCGAGACGTTCCTGAACAAGTACGGCCAGAAGCTGTTCCGCCGCCCCGTCAGCTCGTCGGAGCATGACAAGTACCTGGCCTTCTTCGACGCGTCGAAGACGAAGTCCGACTTCAAGACGGCCCTGAAGTACATGCTGATCGCCATGATCCAGTCGCCGAACACGCTGTACCGCAGCGAGATCGGCACCGACATGGGGAACGGAACCCGCAAGCTGAACGCCTACGAGCAGATCACCGAGCTGGCGTACAACTACACCGGCACGACGCCCACCGATCAGATGCTGCAGATGGCCTCGTCGGGGAACCTGGGCGATCTGACCTCGATGGCGAAGAGCCTGCTGGCCACCGACCAAGGAAAGGCGGTGCTGCAGCACTTCTTCGAGCAGTACTTCGACTACGCGAACGTGACGTCGATGAGCAAGCCGAACATCGACTCCACCAGCCCCAAGTTCAGCGACGTCAGCGACGACATGCTGAACGAGACGCGGGCCTTCATCGACAACATCGTCTTCCAGAAGAACGGCGGTCTGAAGGAGCTGCTGACCTCGAACACCACCAATCCGTCGAAGGCGCTGGCGTCGTACTACTCGACGGGCAACGGGTATTCGGGGAGCTTCCCCATGCCGTCGAGCGACTACGCGTCGGTGACCCGGCCGTCGGGGCTGGGGGTGGGCATCATGGCGCAGGGAGCCTTCCTCGCCTCCCACGCGGCGCCCACGAACGATTCGCCGACCAAGCGGGGCCTGATCCCGTACCGGAAGCTGTACTGCAAGCAGATCTCGCCCCCGGCCAACGTTCCCTCCCTGGACACCACGGCGCCCGTGACGGCCACGCACACCACGCGCGATCGTTACGAGATGGCGCACGAGCTGACCCAGGGCGCGAACGGCGCCTGCGCGGGGTGCCACAAGCTGTTCGATCCGATCGGGTTCGGCTTCGAGCACTTCGACGAGGGCGGACGCTACCGGACGAAGGAAGGGACCTACGACGTGAACTCGGCGGCCACGGCCGTCGCCGCGGACGGCTCGCAGATCATGTTCACCGACGAGGAATCGCTGATGTCGGACCTGGTCGCCCAGCCCGTCATCCACGAGTGCATGGCCGCTTACCTGGCCACGTTCTCGTACGGCACCAACGACGCCTGTCTGGGCTCGGATCCGGTGCCGGACCTGCAGTCCGGCAAGATTGGCATCGTCGACGCGTTTGCCCGCCTGGCAGCCGAGCCGCACTTCACGCAGAGAAACGCCTCGCAGTAGTCAGGGCGAGGTGTACCCGGCGCCTCGCCGGCCCGCGCTGGCGAGCGCGGTGGTCTGCGCGACACGTCCCCCGCGTGACCGGCGGGTGCGGCAGTCAGGCCGAGGTTTCTCCGCGTCCGCAGCCAGTACCGGCGAGGGCGGTGGTCAGGGCCGAGGCGTCGCCGCGCCTCGCCGGCGAGCGCGGTGACGGCGGCCCGCTGATCGCTACGGGCCGCAGGCGGCGGTGGTCAGGGCGCTCACGCAGGTCATGACGGGGCCGCTGGCGCCCGCCATGTTGTAGCACTGGGTCAGGCAGTTGTTGGTGCACGGCCACTGCGGCTCGATGCAGTCGATGACCGCCTCACACTGGGTCGCCAGCGACTTGCCGTTGTCATTGCAGGCGCTGCAAGCAGGCGCGGTGCCCGCGGAGTAGCCGTTCGACTGGATGTCACTGATGCAATTGCCCGACATGCCGACCCCGGTCCGTCCGCCGGCGCCGGAACGACCGCCGCGTCCCCCGGCGCCGCCCGTGCCGGCGCGGCCGCCCGTCGCGCGTCCACCGGCGCCGCCGCTCGCCGCTCGACCGCCGGCCGCGCCGCTGCCGCTGCGCCCGGCCAGGCCGGAGGCGCCACCGGAGCCGGTCGCGGCACGGCCACCGAGTCCTCCGCTGCCCACCGTCACCCGTCCGCCGTTCCCCGTCGAGAGACCTCCGCTGCCTGTGCTCCCGCCGGAGGCCGGTACGATCGTGCCCCCGATCCCGCGTCCGCCCGTGCCGCTGGCGTCGCGGCCGCCGGTTCCGCCCGAACCCGTGGATGTCCGGCCGCCGGTTGCGCTCGCGCCGCCGCTGCCCGGGTTCTCACCGCCCGTGTCGGGCGACGTGGCCGCGTCGTCGTCGAGGTGGAATGGCTCGGGTGATTGGCACCCGTGCACCAGCAACGCGACCGCCACGGTGGCCAGACCAACGAACGACAGCTGACCGCGCCACGACTTCATGAGGGGCGCAGGATATCACGCCGGCGCCGTCAAGCCGCCACGGCGTCCACCTCCGAAACCTTTGCGGGCAGGATGACCATCGTCGCACCGCGCCAATACAGCCGCCGCTGGATCGCCGTGGCGCTCTCGTTGTGAAGGAAGCGCTGGAACCAGCGCTCGCGCGCGAAGATCACCTTTCCGCCGAAGAACGTCGACTGCGGGAACTCGCGCATCAGCTGCGCGCACAGCTTCTCGGCCTCGGCGACCGCCTCGGTGCCGATCGAGAATCGGTACGTCGAGGGGATCTCCAGGCTGGTGGCCAGCGAGCCGTACTTCGCCAGCATCGCCTCGGTCTCCGCCTCCAGCTCCTGCACGCAGTCGGCGCCCTTGAAGCCCCCCGAGTCGATCACGCCCACCGACACGAACACCAGGTTCTTGAAGTGGTTGGGAAAGGCGCGGAACACGTTGAGGACGGTGTGGATGCCCACGCCGCCGTAGCTGGGCACCAGCACCACCGCCGTCGGGGCGTTGGGGTTGGTGATGGGCAGCGGCGCGCGCGTGCCCGCGTCCAGGTCGCGCACGCCGCGGTACAGGTGCGCCAGCCGCAGGCGCACGAAGCGGTAGTGACGCTGGATGAGGAAGCACAGCCCCACGACGGCGCCGGTGACCAGCAGGGTCAACCAGCCGCCCTCCCGGAACTTCTCCAGCACCGTGATGACCAGGATCGTCGCGCACAGCAGGAAGCCCACCACGAACAGCGTCAGCTTCGAGGCCCAGCCCGCCGTCTCGCGCCGCTGCTGGAACGTCATGCGCGCCATGCCGAACATCGACAGCGAGAACGTCAGGAAGACGTTGATGCTGTACATGACGACCAGCTTGCCCACGTCACCGCCCGTGTACAGCAGCGCGCCCAGCGACGACACGCCCATCAGCACGATGCCGTTGCCCGCGGTCAGGCGCTCGGACAGCGCCGCGAACCGGCGCGGCATCCAGCTGTCGACCGCCATGTTGGCCAGCACCCGCGGCCCATCGAGGAAGCCGGCCTGCGCCGCCACCACCAGCAGGATCCCCTCGGAGAACAGGGTGACGATGGCCAGCAGCCGCCCCAGCGGCAGCCGCGCCGTCATCTTCTCGACCAGCACCGCGTTCATCGTCTTTCCCGGCACCGGGTCGACGTGCCACAGCAGGTAGCAGACCAGCAGGCCCGTGGCGGTGAAGGCCAGCGACACGGCCATGTACATCATCGTGCGGCGGGCGGTCCTCACGCGCGGCTCGCGCATGATGGGCAGCCCGTTCGAGACGGCCTCGATGCCCGTGTACGTGCCGCCGCCCAGCGAGTACGCGTGGACGAACAGCAGCAGCATGCCGCCCATGCCCAGGGTGTGCAGGCCGCCCTGAAAGCCGGTGGCCACTTCGCGCGCCGCGCCGGGGATCTCGGGGGCGCGGGCGGCCAGACCGCCCACGATCACCAGCGCGTGGGTGATGACGAACGTCAGGAAGATGGGCGCCAGCGCGATCGCGGACTCGCGCACGCCGCGCAGGTTCAACGTGGTGAGCGACAGGATGAAAAACAGCTCGACGCCCAGCTTGGCCCCCGCCCACTGGAGGGGCAGGAAGCTGAAGATGACGTCGCCGGCCGCCGCCACCGACACGGTGATGGTCAAGACGTAGTCCACCAGCAACGCGCAGCCCGAGACCACGCCCGCCGGCCGGCCCAGCCCGTTCACCACGTACGGGTAGAACGCGCCGGCGCCGGTGATGTACCGGCTCATCGCGGCGTACCCGACGGCGAACAGCGCGAGCACCGGAGCCAGCAGCACGAAGGACAGCGGCACACCGACGACACCGGTCACCGCGTAGGTCGCGGTGACGCCGCCGGCGATCGCGTACAGCGGGCCGGACGCGGCGACGACGAAGAAGAGAATTTGCGCGACACCGAGACGAGGTCGGGCAAGGCCGCGTTCACGCAGCGGCGTACGAGTGGCCAC
>Ga0105240_10006094_pt1 | contig 17792 bp, 14 predicted proteins | sample KBSC54metaG_FD_80426 | JGI IMG/M metagenome (GOLD analysis project Ga0105240, IMG submission 80426) | Corn rhizosphere microbial communities from Kellogg Biological Station, Michigan, USA - KBS C5-4 metaG | ecosystem: Host-associated > Plants > Roots > Rhizosphere > Soil | place: Michigan, USA...
AGAGCAGCCAGCACCACGAGCGTCAACGCCGTCGTCGCGGTCGCGAGCGCGAGATGGCCCGCGCCCGCCGCCATACCGATCGCCGCGTTCACCCAGATGGTCGCGGCGGTCGTCATTCCGTGGACGTTGGTTCCACTGCGCAGGATTGCCCCGCCGCCCAGAAATCCGATCCCCGTCACTATCTGAGCCGCGATGCGGTCCGGCGTGCCTCCGGCGTAGCGATCCGCAATTTCGATCGACACTACCGTGAACAGCGCGGCGCCCAACGCGATCAGCATGTTGGTCCGTAACCCGGCCGGTTTTTGCCGAAGCTCACGTTCGACGCCAATTGCCGCGCCGAGCCCAGCCGCCAGCGCCAGCCGGAGTATCAAGTCGGTTGGTGGCATGTCACTTGCGGATGGAATCGGGGGACACCGTTGAGCGGGCGCGCGCCCGCGAGGAGATCACGATGCTGTGGACGCTAATCGTGTTGCTGGTCATCTTCTGGATACTGGGGCTCGCGTTCAAGGTTGCCGCCGGCGCCATCCACATTCTGCTCGTCGTTGCGGTCGTGCTCTTCATCGTTCAGCTCGTGAGCGGACGGCGAACGTCGGTCTAGCAGATTCAAGGATCTAAGAATCTCAGGATCTTCGGATGTGAGGATGTTAGGATCTTAGCCCAGCAGATCCTTAGATCCTTACATTCTTAGATCCTTAGATCAGTTGAAGCTTCAGGACCTCGCGGAGCGCCTCGGCTGCCGGCTCGAAGGGGACGGCAGCATCGAAATCAACAGGGTCGCCGGTATCGAACAGGCCGGGAGCGGCGACCTGACGTTCGTCGCGAACCCGAAGTATCTGGGGCTCGCGGAAACCACTCAGGCATCAGCGGTTATCCTCGCGCCGGACGATATCGTCCCTCGCGCCTCCTTCGCGATCCTTCGCGCCGACAATCCGTACTATGCTTTCGCGCAAGCTCTTCGTCTCTTCGTCACGCCGTCGTCTCCTCCAAAGGGCATCGACCGGCTCAGCGCTATAGCGCCGACAGCCACGATCGGGCCCGATGCGTCGATCGGCCCGTTCGTCGTAATCGGCGACGGTGCGACGATCGGCGCGAGGGCAGTCGTTTATCCCCACGCGGTGATCGGCGCCGGCGCCACCATCGGCGACGACTGCGTTCTCCACGCCCGCGTTTCGATCCGGGAGCGCGTGCAGCTGGGAAACCGTGTGGTTGTGCTGGACGGCGCCGTTATCGGGAGCGACGGCTTCGGTTTCGCGCGCGATTCTCGGGGCGAACATCTCAAGATCCCGCAGGGCGCCGATGTCGTGATCGAGGACGACGTGGAGATCGGCGCGAACTCCACGGTCGATCGGCCGGCCGTCGGCGAAACGCGGATTCGCAAAGGGACGAAAATCGACAACCTCGTCCACATCGCGCACGGCGTGCAGATCGGCGAGCGCGTGCTGCTCGCCGCGCAGGTCGGCATCGCCGGCAGCACGGTGGTCGAGGACGATGTGATGATGGGCGGCCAGGTGGGGGTGACCGGCCACGTGCACATCGGCAAAGGCGCAATGTTTTCCGCGAAAACCGGTGTGACCGGGAACGTCGATGCCGGCGTGCTGATGTCTGGGTATCCCGCGCTGCTGAACATCGAGTGGCGGAAAAGCCAGGTTCTCGTCCGTCACTTACCGAAGCTCAAGAAGCGCGTTGCTGAACTCGAGCAGCGCATTGCTGAACTCGAGGAGAAGCTCGCCGAATGCCGTACACGACTCGACGTCTGATTTTTCGCGCGGCTCTCGCCGCGCTGTTGCTCGCCGCCTTTGCTCCACACGCTCACGCTCAAACGACTCCGGCCATTGCGCCGGCGCCGGCCACGCCCGATTTCATGTCGCGATACGACTTTCACCTATCGGCGGCCGCCGTCTCAATCAACGATCCGCGGTTTTCGTGGGAGACGCATTTCGGCGGAGACCTCGACGTCGCCGATTACATCGTGGGCCGAACGTCGGTCCTCGTCGATTACGAGGCGGTGCTCGGCGACGAATTCCGGCTGTTCGATCCCAACCAGGGGAACTACACGCTCGAAGCGTCCTCGTCCGCGCGCGTTGGCGAGACCGAGGTCGCCGCTGTCTTCCATCATGTGTCCCGGCATCTGAGCGATCGACCCAAGCGATTCGCGGTCGCGTGGAACATTCTTGGCCTGCGCGTGCTGCGCCGCGTGACGGTCGCCGGGGTCACGATCGACGGTGTCGCGACGGCCGGCAAAGTCGTCCAGAACTCGTTCGTCGACTACACGTGGACCGGCGATCTCGATCTGATGATCAGGCGCCCTCTGAATCCGAGGTTCGGGGTGTTCGCCCACGGCTTCGGAAACGCGTTCCTCGTGGACGAAACCATCGCCCATCGCGACCGTCAGCTCGGTGGCACTGTCGAAGTCGGTCTCCGCATCAACGGCCGCGCGGGAGCCGTTGAGCTTTTTGCAGGGGCTGAAACGCGAGTCGATGCCGATCCAATCGACCGAATAGCTCGACGGTGGGCGCTGGCCGGGTTCCGGCTGCTCAGCAAATAGCCGTCTGAACTAAGAGATAATCGGAGCCGATGTCCCACAGGATCGTTCGCGTGTTGACGGGGTTGGCGCTTGCCGCGGCCCTCCTGTTGACGAGAGACACCACGACGTCCGCAGCCTCGCGTCCCCCGAAGCTGCAGTATCAGTTGTCGACGCTGGCGAACGGGCTGACCGTGGTGCTCTCGGAGGATCACTCGACGCCGATCGTCAATCTGCAGGTCTGGTATCACGTCGGCTCGAAGAACGAGAAACCCGGCCGCACCGGCTTCGCGCATCTCTTCGAGCACATGATGTTCAAGGGATCGAAGAACGTCGAGCCCGAGGCGCACACCTCATATATCTCTTCCATCGGCGGCCAGAGCAACGCGTACACCGACGATGACGAAACCGTGTTCTGGGAGACGGTGCCGTCGCAGTACCTGCCGCTCGCGCTGTGGCTCGAGGCCGACCGGATGGCGTCGCTGCGGATCGACAAGGACACCTTCGTCACCGAGCGGGAAGTCGTGAAGGAAGAGCGGCGCATGCGGATCGACAACCAGCCGTTCGGCCGGTTGAACGAGATCATTTACGACCAGGCCTTCACCACGCATCCTTACAAGCACCCCACCATCGGCAGCATGAAGGATCTGGACGCGGCGTCGATCGAGGACGTCCGCGATTTCTTCCACACGTTCTACGTGCCGTCGAATGCGACGCTCACGCTCGTCGGCGATTTCGATTCGGCGCAGGCGTTGCAGCTCGTCGGCCAATATCTCGGCCGCGTGCCGAAGTCGGATCGCCCGGTGCCGCGCGACATTCCGAAGGAGCCGCCGCAGACAAAAGAAAAGCGCGTGACGCTGCAGGAGGCATGGCCGCTCCCCGCGGTGGTCGTCGCGCATCACATTACGTTCGACGGCAACCCGGACTCGTATCCGCTTCACATCGCGGCGAAAGTGCTGTCGGATGGCCAGAGCTCGCGCATCTACAAGAAGCTCGTGTACGACAAGCAGATGGCCGTCGCCGCGTTCGGCCAGGCGAATCTCATCGAAGATCCGAACCTGTTCTACGTCGTCGGCATCGTGCAGCCGGGCCACACGACGGATGAAGTCGCGAACGCCCTCATCGCGGAGCTCGATCGCCTGAAGGCCGAGCCGATCACCGAGCACGAGCTCCAGCGGACGAAGAATCAGTTCGCCCGCGATTACATCCTCGGGCGTGAACGGGATCAAGACAAGGCGCTGCAGCTCGCGCACGCCGTCGTGATTCACCACGACATCAAGACCGCCGACGGCGAATTCGATATTTTCCAGAACGTCACCGCCGACGATGTGCAGCGCGTTGCGAAGACCTACTTCACGCCGGAGAATCGGCTCGTCCTGACCATCGTGCCCGGGAAGGCGGGGCAGGATGAGCACGCGCAGGCCGGACACGTGGCTGGGCGATGAAGCGGCTGATTCTCGCCTTCGCGCTCTGCTTCGTCGCGCTGCCGGCGGCCGCCCAGACGAGCGCCGGCTGGCCGCTGATGGATCCGCCGCGTCCGCTGCCGGCCCACGATGTCAAATTCCCGCCCTATGATCTGCAGCGGCTGCCGAATGGTCTGCAGGTCGTCGCCGTTCTGCATCACGAGCAGCCGGCTGTGAGCATGCGCCTGCTCGTGCGGGCCGGCTCGGCGTCGGATCCGAAAGACAAGCTGGGGCTCGCGAAAATCGCCGCCGATCTCCTCGATCAGGGCACCACGACGAAGTCCGCCGAGGAGATGAACGACGCGATCGACTTCATCGGCGGCGCCATGGGTGCGGCCGCCTCGCCCGACCTCAGCCAGATGAGCATCGTCGTCATGAAGGACAGCTTCGAAACGGGCATGCGCATGCTGTCCGACATGGCGCGCAATCCAGCATTTTCGCCGACCGAGATCGATCGTCAGAAACAGCAGGCGCTGTCGGGCCTGCAGGTCAGCCTGCAGGATCCCGAGTACATCGCGAACGCGGTGTTCGATCGAATGGTCTACGGCTTTCATCCTTACGGGTTGCCGCAGAGCGGGACGCCCGACACGCTGGCCGCCATCACCCACGGCGATCTGGCCGCGTTTCACCAGCAGTACTTCGTCCCGAACAACGCGATCCTCGCCATCGTCGGCGACGTCACGGCCGAGGAGGCATTCTCGACGGCGAAGAAGGTGTTCGGCGACTGGGCGCCGCGCGACATCGTGCCACCGAAATTTGCGCCTCCGCCCGAGCCGACGCGCCGCGTGATTGTCGTCAACAAGCCCGACGCGGTTCAGACCGAAGTGCGCGTGGGTCATCTGGGGATTCCCCGGAAGCACGCCGACTACATGGCGGTGAACCTCGCAATTCGGATCCTCGGCGGCGAGGGGAGCAACAGGCTGCACCAGGTGCTCCGGACCGAACGCGGCCTCACCTACGGCGCGCAGGCGGAATTCGACACGCTCGAGGAGTCCGGCGACTTCGAAGCTGAGACGAACACGCGGTCCGAAGCGACCGGCGAAGTGCTGCGCCTGATCATCGACGAGTTCTGGCGGCTGCAGCGCGAGCGCGTCAGCGAGCGCGAGCTGACGGAAGCGAAGAATTATCTGACCGGCGGCTTTCCGCTCACGATCGAAACTCCAGACGCGATCGCGCGGCAGGTCCTGAACGCGCTGTTCTACGGGCTGCCGATCGAGGAGCTGCAGACGATCCGCGAACAGGTGAATGCGGTCACCGTCGACGACATTCAGAGGGTCGCGCGGACGTATCTCAAACCCGATCGGCTGTCGATCGTGCTCGTCGGCAATGCCGCCGCGTTCGGTTCACAGCTGAAAGGCATCGGTTTTCCGAACGTCGAAACGATCGACCTCGACAACCTCGACCTGACCGCGGCGAATTTTCAGCGGCCCAAGCGCGCGAATGGAGAAGCCGCACGGGGAGCAACAGCCAAACCGATCCTGCAGACCGTGAGTTTCCAACAGCGGCCGCCGATCGCCGCCGAGCCCGGTCCCGAGGCGCAGGCGTTGCTCGACAAGGTGATCGCCGCGAAGGGAGGGCTTGCGACGCTGCGCGGGTTGAAGACGATCACCGCTGTCACCGCGGAGACGGTGCAGGCGCCCACCGGGCCGCTCGAAGCGCAAACGACGACCTTCCTCCAATACCCGGACCACGTCCGCATCGAGCGGAAGCTCCCCGAAGGCGTCGGCGTCCAGGTGTTCGACGGTGAGCATGGCTGGATCAAAGATCCGCGTGGAACGCACGCGGTCAGCGATCTGGCAATCCGGCAGATGCAGACAACGCTGGAGCGCGATACGGTTGCCGCGCTGCTGGCCGCGCACGATGGCCGCTTGCGCGTGCGGCTGCTTCCGGACGTGAAGGACGAGAGCGGCACGCTTCGTCACGCGCTGGAACTCTCGTCGAACACCGTCGAGCCGTTCGTGCTTTACATCGACCCGGCCACGAATCTGATCGACAAGGAAGCTTACGTGTCCGGTGAACCGGGGCAGCCGCTGGTCGAGGAGATCTACTCCGACTACCGGCCGGTCGACGGCGTGCAGATCGCGTTTTCGGGTTCCATGCGCCGCGCGGGCCGGCGCCTCCTGACGCGCCGCGTCATGAAGTTCACCATCAACACACTGCTCGATCCCTCGCTGTTCAAACGCCCCGGCTCTTGAGCCTCCGCATCCTGTTGTCGTGCGGCGAGCCCTCCGGTGACTTGTATGCCGGTGCGCTCACGCGCGAACTTCGTGCGCTTGCCCCCGGGCTGGAGATTTCCGGCCTCGGCGGCCCGCAGTTCGCAGCCGCCGGGGGAACCCTCGTCGAAGACTATCGCGGGCTCGCGGTCACCGGACTGACCGAGGCGATCGCAAAGCTGCCCCGATCGCGCGCCGCCATCGCGCGGCTCGTTCAGCGCGCGCGCGCCGACCGCGTCGATGCGCTCGTGCTCATCGATTTTCCCGACTTCAATTTTCAGCTGGCGAGGCGCGTCAAGCCGCTCGGCATCCCGATCGTGTACTACATCAGCCCGCAGATATGGGCGTGGCGGGCCGGCAGATTGAAGACGATGCGCGGGATCGCCGATCGCGTGCTCGTGATTTTCCCGTTCGAGGAGCAGATTTATCGAGACGGCGGCGTGCCGGTCGAATTCGTCGGCCATCCTCTGATCGATCTCGCGACGGCGTCCGCTCCGCGATCCGTGTTTCTCCCGAGGATCGGGCGCGACCCCGAGGCGCCGACGATCGCGATTCTGCCGGGGAGCCGAGCGAACGAGGTCGGCCACACGCTCCCGGACCTCGCGGCGGCCGCAAACATCATCCGCGCGAGGATTCCCGCCGCGCAGTTCGTCGTCGCGCGCGCGCCGGGCCTCGACGACCGGCTCTTCGACGTGATGCAACGCAAGTCGGTCGCGAAGGTGTCGATTGTCGAAGGCGACACGGATGCCGTTCTCGCGTCCGCTGACGTCGCGCTCACCGCGTCCGGCACGGCGACGGTCCAGACCGCGCTGCACGATGTGCCGATGGTGATTGTCTATCGGCTGTCCGCGCTCACCTTCCGGATCGTCCGGCGCCTCGTGAAGGTCGATGCGATCGGCATGGTGAACCTGATCGCGGGCGAGAAGATCGTTCCGGAACTGATTCAGGATCAGTTCACGCCGGAGGCAGTGGCGGCGGAAGCGCTCTCGATGCTCACGGATCCTCGCCGCGCGGCGGCGATCCGGCAGGGGTTGGCGCGGGTGCGGGAACGGCTCGGAGGATCCGGTGCAAGCCGGCGGGCAGCCGAGGCGATCGTGCACGTTGCCGCGGCTCGACAAGCCACATCAGCGTGAGCGCGACAGTAGAACGCGAACAGTACACACATTCTTCGGGGAGAAGGTGAGAGATGCGCACATTCGTCGCTGTCATCGCCGCCGTTCTTGTGTCCGGGGCTGCCGCTCGCGCCACCGTGCTCGTCGCCTCCGATGTCGCGTCGCTTGCCCGCGACGCGCGGACGATCGCGCGCGGCCGCGTGGTGTCGATACAGGCGCGGCCAACTGACGATCGCCGCGGGATCGAAACGATCGTGACGCTCGATGTCGAGACCTATCTGAAAGGCGCGCTCGGCTCGACAGTGCAGTTTCGCGTGCCCGGCGGGGAATTCGGACGCTACCGCAGCGTGTTCGTCGGCGCGCCTCAATTCGCGGTCGACGAGCGCGTCATCGTGTTTCTCGGCGCGCACGGTCCGGCCGTGCCGCACATCCTCGGCCTCAGCGAAGGGGTGTACCGGCTGGCGTGGTCGAGCGCAGCGAATTCGTGGGTCGTGGCTTCGCCCGTCGCATTGCCAGTGGCAACGGTGACACCGATCGTGCGCGGCGACCCGGCCAGCCGGCCGATGACGCTCGGCGATTTCGAGCGCCGCATTCGCGAGTTCGCGGCAGGTGCGAAATGAGTGGGTCGACGTGTCGAAGCCTCAAGCGCCTCGCGATCTGCGTCGGTGTCGCGGTCATGATGCTCGCGCAGCCGACCTTCGCCTACCTGAAATTCGGTGTGCAGGTGGGCACGCAAACGGTCATCGTCAAGTGGGCCCAGATGCCGGTTCGCTATTTCATCTCGGACGGCACCGTTCCGGGCGTAGGCGTCAGCGATCTGCAGGCGGCGGTCGCGCGCGCGTTCGCTACGTGGCAGGCGGTGCCCACCGCCTCGATCTCATACCAGTTCGCCGGCACGACGACGGCGCGTCCGCTGGACGATGATGGGCAGTCGACGATCGGATTTCGTTCGAGACCCGACCTCGAGCGCGTACTGGCGTCGACGCATTTCCTGCTCGACTCGTCGACGGGCGCCATCGTCGAAGCCGACATCTTCATCAATTCGACGTTCCAATGGTCGGTCGCCGCAAACGGCGAGGCCAACAAATTCGATCTCGAGTCTGTCGCGCTGCACGAGATCGGCCATCTGAGCGGGCTCGGCCACTCCGCCCTCGGCGAGACCGTGCTCAGACCCGACGGCGGCCGCACCGTGACGGCCTCCGACGCGATCATGTTTCCGATCGCGCTCGCGGCCGGGAGCGTCGCGGCGCGCACGCTCAGAGCCGACGACATCGCCGGCATCTCCGACGTCTATCCGGATGGCGGCTTCACGGCGCAGACCGGCAGCATCTCCGGACGCGTGACGAAGAACGGCGCCGGCCTCTTCGGCGCGCATGTCGTCGCGTTCAACCTGGCGACCGGAGCGCTCGTCGCGGCCTTCTCGCTGACCAATCAGGGGGAGTTCTCGATCGGCGGCCTCACGCCCGGGCCGCACGTCATCCGCGTCGAACCGCTCGATGATGCCGACATCAATGGATTCTTCGACGCGACCACGCCGGTCGATCTCGATTTCCGCGTCCGTTTCTACGATCGGCTCGTCGTCGCGCCGCGCGGCCACGACAGCGGAATGATCGAGGTCAAGGTTGCGTCGAAATAACCTGGCAAAACGCATCGCCGTCGTCGTGCTCGCGTTTTGTGCGGCGCTCGCGCCAGCCCGCCGCGCCTGGGCGCAGCCGCGACCGGCTCCCGATCCGGCTCCCGGCTTCGAGATCAGCGGCGGCATCGAATGGATGGGCGGCGCTTCGTTCGGCACGGTGAACGCGAACGAAGTGGTCGCCTCGGGCGGCGCCTTCCCGCTGTTCAAGGTGACCAACGAGCTCGGCGGCACGCTCGGCGTGAACGCCAGGATCGGAAAGCGAGTGTGGCGGACGTTCGAGCTCGAAGGGTCCGGCTCGTACAGCAGGCCCGAACTCCGCAGCACGACGACGGGCGATGTGGAGAGCGCGCCGGATCTGACGGCGACCGATCGGCTGCGGCAAATCACGGTCGAAGGCGCCGTCCTCTTTACGACGCCGCGGTGGCGGATTGGCCGCGCGGCGCCGTTCCTGTCGGCAGGCGGCGGCTACCTGCGCCAGCTCCACGAAGGGGACACCTTCGCGCAAGACGGGCGGATCTACGCCGTCGGCGGCGGCGCCCGGCTGCCGTTCCTCTCGCGCACTCGCCGCCCGCGCTCGCTCGGCCTCCGCGTCGACGCGCGAGCGGTCGTTCGCACGCGAGGCGCCGCACCAGACGGCGCCTCGCATCTATCGCCCGCGGTCAGCCTGTCGGGCTACGTGGGGTTCTAACCCTCGCTGTTGCGCAGATGAACCGCTAAAACTCGATCCGTGCGCCGATTTGCACCGTGCGCGGCTGCAGCGCGGACAGGATCTTGTTGAAGCTCGGGCCGTTGATCAACGCGAAGTTCGCGACGGCATTCGAGTTCAGCACGTTGAACAGGTCGAACATCACCATGAACTTCCGTTCGCCGAAGCGCCACGACTTGTCCGCGCGAAGGCCCACGAGCGGCACCGTGTCGGAGCGGTTATTGGAGATGTCTTCCATCAGGAACGTCTGCGTGCCGGCGTTTGGCAGCGCGACCGAGATCAGCCGCGCCCACGGCCAGCCGCTCTGCACCTGCACGTTGGCGCCGAGGCCGATCGCGTACGGGAATTGATAGCGGCCGGAGAGGTGGGCCTGCCACGTGGAGCTCACCTGTCGGTTCGAGACGGTCGGATAGACGTTCTGGAAATAGCCGATGCCGAGCGGATCCGTGCCGAACGCGCTCGAGCTCGCGCTGTTCTGGCGCAGCTCGTCGCGCCGCAGGTAGTCGAAGCTGCTGTCGAGGAACAACCCGGCCGAGAAGCGCTTGTTGAACGCGAGCTCGAACGTGTCGTAGTTGTACGAACCGCCGCCAACCGAGTCGGGAATGTTCGTGAACTGATTGCGCACGACGCCTCGCAGCGACGCCGGGATGTCGAACACGTTGAACACCTGCGTTCCCTGAATCCCGCCGTCGATGCTGCGAAGCGTGACCGGCACGGCGACCGGAACGGTGAACTGCCCGTCGCGGGCGATGTTGAAGTTGGCGTAGATGTCGCGGACCATCTTCCGCACATACGCCACGCGGGCCGACGACTCGCCCCAGAACTGGCGCTGATACGAGAGATCGAACTCATCGGTGTGCGGCACTTTCAGGTTGGGATCGAGCGTCGTGGTCGTACCGCCCGTAGAGGCGACGAGCGCGCCGAGTTCCTGCGGGCCGTCGTACAGATTGTTCCCGTTCAAATCGTTGAACCGGTAGGTCCTCGATGCCGCACCTCCCGGATTCAGGTTCGCGAAGTCCGCGGCGAGATTGTTGTAATACCGGCCGTAAAACGCCTTGACCGCTGATTTGGTATCGCCGTTCGGATCGAAGCTGACGCCAACACGCGGTGAGATGGTGTTGCGGACGAGCAGCGTCGCGCCGGGAATCGATCCCGCCGGAAACACGTTCGACAACGTCGGCGCGAGCGTCGAGTCCTTGTAGTACGGCCGCTGCCGGTCGTATCGCACGCCGACCGTGAGCGACAGCCGAGTCGTGGCCGACCATCGATCCTGCAGGAACAGCGCCTCGCGGCGATTGCGGTTGTCGGCGCCGGTCCAGGCAGTGCCAAGCGTCGCCGGATCGCCGAAGTTGAACAGCTGCACCTGGTCCGGCTTGCCGCTCAGATCCTGGTAATACACGTCGCCCGATTCCCCCGTGTTCTCCGTCAGCTGGGCATCGTCGAGCCATTCGCCGCCGAACTTGAGATCGTGGCTGCCGAGACCTGTGGGCAGGAAATATGTGACCGTGGCGAAGAGCTGCGGCTTGTTGCGTTCGATGACGAACGGGCCGTTCGCGCCGGCAGCGCCGAACCCCGCGCCGGTCTGGATGCCGGTCGTCGTGTCGATCCGCGGCGGGTTCGTGTGGAAGTCCACGAGCGGACCCTCGGGAAAGTGATAGCCGAAATCGCCGACGTTCACTTCCGAGAACAGCCGGTTGCTCCAGACGCGCTGCCACTTGCCGTTGTACATGTGTGTCGAGCTCGCTTGCGTCACCGCTGATTCCGGGCTCGTGAGCGCGGAGAGATTCCGGTTCGGCGTCTGCAGACGTCCGAGCTGGTAGTAGCCGATGATCGTGTCCTTCTGGCTCGCCTTGTACGTTTCCTTCGTCGTGTAGTTGTTGTAGTAGCCCTGGTAGGTCGCTCGCGCGTGCGGGACGCCGGTGATGTCCTCGTCGATCGTGAAGTGATTGTAGGCGCCGAAGAACCACAGCTTGTCCTGAATGATCGGTCCGCCGAGATCGGGATGCGCTTCCCAGAACTTGTTGTTCGGCACGCCGGTGAATCCGCGCGCCGTCGCCGACGCGTCGATATTGTTGGCGATGAGCGAAATCGGCTCGTACGAGATCGTGCCGAGACCGTGGAACTGGTTGCCGCCGCTCTTGATCGACGAAATCACAGCGGCGCCAGGCGTATTCATCGTGACGTCCTGCCCGGCGGCGCTGACCGCGATTTCGTTCTGCGCGTAGTAGTCCTGATAGAAGCCGGCGCCGCCCGACCCTTCCGTCGTGTCCACGCCTTCCGTGACGACGCGGGCCTGGCCGCGCACGCCGAAGGCCTCGTAGCCCGTCTGCTCGCTCTTGTGGCTGCCGCCGACATCGAATCCCTGCATACGCACGCCGGGCGCGCGGGCGAGCGCACTCCACAGGTCGGTCGCCGTCGGCACGCCGATCAACTTCGCCGTGTTCAGCGTGGATCCCACGCTGGTCGTCTGCACGTCGACGACGGGCGATTCCGCCATCACCGTGACGCTTTCCTGCAGCGACTGAACCTGCAGCTGCGCGTCGACCGTGAGCGTCTGGCCGAGCGAGAGCACGATGTTCGCGCGTTTGTACGTCTGAAACCCGCTCAGCTCGAAGGTCAGCGTGTAGACGCCTTCTGGAACAGACGCGAAGCGGTAGTGGCCGTTCGGTTCGCTGACCGCGGTCTGCGTGCCGATGAGCGCGGGCGACGTCGCGGTGACGGTGACGCCAGGCAGCACCGCGCCTTGCGCGTCGGTAACGATGCCGCCGAGGCTGGTGGCTTGGACTTGCGCGAACGCGGGCGTGGCGAAAATGAGGCTGATGAGAAAAATGAGTGTGGATTTCATGCGTCCTCCCGGGACGTGCGGTTTATACGTGTGCGATTCGCGCGTGTCAAGCAGTGCCGGGCGTCGATTCTTGCGGTCAGCCGATCGATCCGGTAGCATCGCGCGTCATGAATCGCTACGTGATCGCTGTCATCCTCGCATGCGCCGGCGCGACGCTCGCCTTCGCGCAGAATCGCCCGTCGAGCACGGGCTCGTCGAACCGGTTCGAGATTATCGAGGCGACGATTCCGCAGATGCGAACCGCGATGGAACAGCATCGGCTGACATCACATGAGCTGGTGGAAATGTACCTGGCGCGGCTCGGGATGTACCAGCAGAAGCTGCATGCCGCGGTGTACGTGAACGCCAATGCGCTGAAGGAAGCGGACGAGCGGGATCAGGAGCGTGCACAAGGGCGCATTCGCGGTCCGCTGCACGGCATTCCGATCGCGCTGAAGGACAACATCCATACGACGCACCTTCCGACTTCCGGCGGAGCGCTCGCCTTCGACGGCTTCGTGCCGCCGTACGAAGCGACGCTCACGAAGAATCTCAGGGACGCCGGCGCGATCATCATCGCGAAGGCGGGACTGTCCGAACTGGCGAACTTCGTCGCAGGCAATCCGACGCCGATGCCGGGCGACTACAACGCAGTCGGCGGGCAGGGATTCAACCCCTACGATCCACGGCGCGATCCGAGACCGGCGACCGCCGACGGCCGACCGGCGCTGAACACCGGCGGCTCGAGCTCGGGCATCGGCACATCGGCCAACCTGTGGGCCGCCAATGTCGGCACAGAGACGTCAGGGTCGATCCTCGGCCCGTCGAATCAAACGATGCTCGCGGCGGTGAAGCCGACCGTCGGCCGCGTGAGCCGATGGGGTGTGATTCCGATTACGGCCGATCAGGATACCGCGGGGCCGATGACGCGGACGGTGACTGATGCGGCGATTCTCCTCGGCGCCATGGAAGGCGCCGCGCCGGACCCGAACGATCCGGCCACCTCGCGGTGCTCGCCGCCTTCTGGCCGCGACTACACGCAGTTCCTCAAGGCGGACGCGCTCAAAGGCGCCCGCATCGGGATCCCGCGGGCCTTCTATTTCGACAAGGTCACGCCGCCCGGCGCCACCGAGCCGCGCGGCGGCTTGAACGACGCGCAAGCGAAGGCCATGGCCGACGCCATTGCCGTGCTCAAGCAGCAGGGCGCTGTCGTCGTCGATCCCGCAGACATTCCCAGCGTCGTCGACAAAGACCCCGCGAAAAACATCGTTGGTTGGAATTTCTGCGCGGGCTTGAACGAGGCCAAAGGCAAGGACTCGAATTGCACGATCGTCGTGAAGTACGGGATGAAACGGGACTTCAACAAATGGCTCGCGACGCTCGGTCCGTCGGCGCCCGTGAAGACCCTGACCGAACTGCGCGAATGGAACATCACGCATGAGAAGGAAGGGGCGATCAAGTACGGCCAGGCGCGGCTCGATATCTCAGATGAGATGGATGTGGACGCCGATCGGGCGCGCTACGAATCCGATCACGCTAAGGACCTCGCGCTGAGCGCCACGAACGGGATCGATGCTGTGATGAAGGCCCAACGCCTGGATGCGGTGTTGTTTCCGGGCGCCAGCGGCTCCGGCATTGCGGCACGACCGGGTTACCCCACCGTGATCGTGCCGTTTGCCTTCGTGCCGAACGATCCGAAGCCGCCGTTTCCGGCGGGCTTCGACGCGAAGCCAGAGCCGTACGGCGTGAGCTTCACGGGGATGGCGTGCAGCGAGCCGCGCCTGCTCGCGCTGGCTTACGCCTTCGAGCAGGCGACGAAGCGGCGCGTTTCACCGCCCGGCGCGCCTTAGATATCGGTCCTCAGCGTCGAATCGCCCGTCGGCATCACCGGGTCGACATCGGCGTCGTCCCGTCGCGCGTCGGTGTCCGCACCTTCATTGACGACGTGCGATTGCCGTCCGTGAGCAACGGAGTCCCGAGACTCGCCGCGCGGCGGCACGTTTTCCTGCCGCTCTTTCTCTTCTTCGAGCGGCCGATTGCTGATGCCGGCACCCTCGTCCGTGTTCTCGCGTGAGCCTTCCGCTTTCTCTTTGTTCGCCGCCTGATTCGGCGTATTCGGGTCGTTCTGCTGTGGCATAAGAGGCCGCCTCCGCTGTGATACCGTCGCAAGGCTCATGCCCTCCGCGGCGATCGAATTTGTCGACGTAACGTTCTCCCGCCCCGGCCTTCGCGTGCTCGACCATTTCAATCTGCTGGTCGAGCCTGGCAATGTGCTGGCGCTCGTCGGGCGCAGCGGCGCAGGCAAGTCGACGCTGCTGAAGCTCGTCAACAGGCTCCTGGTTCCCGACGCCGGAACGGTGCGAGTCGATGGGCGCGATACCCGTGAATGGGATCCGATTGTGCTGCGTCGCCGGATCGGCTACGTCCTTCAGGACGTCGGGTTGTTTCCGCACATGGACGTGGCGGCGAACGTCATGATCGTGCCGCGCCTCGCCGGCTGGGACAGCGAGAGAGCCCGAGGCCGCGCCGGGGAGCTGCTCGATCTCGTCGGTCTGCGCGCTGGCGAGTTTGCGGCGCGCTGGCCCGACGAGCTGTCCGGCGGTCAGCGACAGCGCGTCGGCGTGGCGCGCGCTCTCGCGGTCGATCCGCCGATCCTGCTGATGGACGAACCGTTCGGCGCGCTCGATCCGGTGACGCGCGTCGAGCTCCACGCCGAGTTCCGCCGCATTCAGGACCGATTACGGAAGACCGTGATCATCGTCACGCACGACATGGGCGAGGCGTTCGCGCTTGGAGACCTCGTCGGCGTGCTCGACGAAGGACGTCTGATCGCATGCGATCGGCCTGAAGTGCTGGTGCAATCAAAGGATCCGCGCGTGAAGCGTCTGCTGGATTCGGTGACGACCCTGACCCGAGCGCGAGGTTCGACGACCCGAGCGCGAGAGTCTACGCTCGAGCGGGAGGTCTGAGAGCGCAGTTGGGGGGTGGGGCCCAACTGCGCGGAGTAATTAATGTCCCGTGTCTTTCATTTCTGGCTCTCGCATCGCGCAGAGACGACTGCGCTGCTCGGGCAGCACGTCCTGCTCGTGGCGATCTCCACGCTGGCGGCAGTAGTCGTCGGAGTCCCGCTGGGCATCTTTGCCGCACGGCGTCCGCGGCTCGCGTCTCCGATCGTCGGCGTTGCCAACATCGTGCAGACGATCCCGAGCCTCGCGATGTTCGGATTCCTGCTGCCCGTCCCGTTGATCGGCGGTGTCGGTGCGCGGGCCGCGATCGTCGTGCTGATTCTCTACGGCCTCCTGCCGATCGTGCGGACGACGATCGCGGGCCTGAACGGGATCGACGCGTCGGTGCGCGAGGCCGGCCTCGCGATGGGCATGACGCCGCGTGAGCTCCTCACGCTCGTGGAACTGCCGCTCGCGCTGCCGTCGATTGTCGCGGGTGTCCGGGTGGCCGCGGTCGTCGGCGTCGGCGCCGCGACCATTGCCGCGGCAATCGGCGCGGGCGGCCTCGGCGAATACATCTATCGCGGGCTGTCGATGGTCGATACCACGGTGATTCTCGCCGGCGCGATCCCCGCCGCGCTGCTGGCCCTGGCCGTCGATGGGCTGCTGCTCGTTGCCGAGCGTCAACTCACGACGAGGCGCCGGAGGTCCGGGCGCGCCGTCGCCGTCGTAGGAGCAGTCGTCGCGATCGTCGCGCTCATATCGAGCGCAGCGCTCGCTCGCCGCGCGAGCGATGCGATCGTCGTCGGCTCGAAGAACTTCACCGAGCAGCTGGTGCTCGGCGAGCTCGTGGCGCAGGCGATCGAGCGCGACACCGGCTTGCCGGTCGACCGCCGGCTCAACCTCGGCGGCACGCTGATCTGCGATCGCGCGCTTCTCACGGGCGACGTGGACGTGTACGTCGAGTACACGGGCACGGCGCTCACAGCCGTTTTTCATCAGCCGGTCGCGCGCGACGCGTCGACGGTGTTTGCCTCGGTGCGCGACGACTACGCCCGAACCGGCCGGACGCTGCTGCCGCCGCTCGGATTCAACAACACGTTCGCGATCCTCGTGCGCGCCGACGACGCGAGGAGCCTGGGACTGAAAACGATCGCCGACCTCGCTCCCGTAGCGGCGCAGTGGAGAGCTGGATTCGGTTACGAATTCCTCGAGCGGCCGGATGGGTTTCCGGGTTTGGCGGCCACGTACGGCCTGCGATTTTCAGGTCCGCCCCGCGTGATGGATCTGACGCTCACGTATCGGGCGCTGGCAGCGGGGCAGGTAGATGTGATTGCCGGCGACGCCACCGCCGGGTTGATCAAAGGCCTCAACCTGGTGCAGCTCGAGGACAATCGTCATTACTTCCCGCCGTACGACGCCGCGCCGGTCGCGCGGGCGGCGACGCTTCTACGCCATCCTGAGGTTCGATCGGCGCTGGAGAAGCTGGGCGGCCGCGTTTCCGCTGCGGACATGCGCGCGATGAACTATGCCGCTGACGTCGAGCACAAAGACATCCGGCAGATCGTCGGCGACTTTCTTTCGCGCTGAGGTGCGCCGGCGCATGACGCAGCGTCTTTGCGTCATGCCGTTTTGGCGAGCGGAAAAACAGGCGCGCTCACCACGGCTTCTTCCATCACTTCCCCATGCTGGCTGATGTCGAGGCCGATCTCCTCCTGCTCTTCGGAGACGCGCAGCGGGATGATCAAATCAGTGACCTTGAACAGCGCCCACGATCCGGAAAACGCGAACGCCGTGACGAAGAGCAGCGCGCCGCAGTGGATGAGGAACGTGTACGCGTGGCCTGACATGAGGCCGACATCTTTCGCAAATACCCCCGTCAGCAGCATGCCGACCATCCCGCCGACGCCGTGGCATGGGAAGACGTCGAGCGTATCGTCGAGCGCGGACGCCTGATTCTTCCAGCGGACGACGAGATTGGAGACGACGCTGGCGCATGTGCCGATGAAGATGCTCTGGCCGATGCCGACGTAGCCCGCTGCCGGCGTAATCGCGACCAGGCCGACCACCGCGCCGACGCATGCGCCGAGCGCCGACGGCTTGTGGCCGCGCATGCCGTCGAAAAAAATCCACGCGAGCGCGGCGGCGGCCGACGCCGTGTTCGTCGTCGCAAACGCCATCGCGGCCTGGCCGGATGCGGCGAGCGCGGAGCCCGCGTTGAACCCGAACCAGCCGAACCACAGCATGCCGGTGTCGAGAATCACGAACGGAATGTTCGCTGGCGTGTGCGCCTCGCCGGCCTGGTGCGTCTTCCGCCGCCCCAGCGTCATCGCGCCGGCGAGCGCGGCGAAGCCGGCCGACATGTGCACCAC
>Ga0105240_10006097_pt1 | contig 17789 bp, 17 predicted proteins | sample KBSC54metaG_FD_80426 | JGI IMG/M metagenome (GOLD analysis project Ga0105240, IMG submission 80426) | Corn rhizosphere microbial communities from Kellogg Biological Station, Michigan, USA - KBS C5-4 metaG | ecosystem: Host-associated > Plants > Roots > Rhizosphere > Soil | place: Michigan, USA...
ACGCCACACGCTCGACGCCGGCGTCGGCCACATTCCCGAAGACCGCCACCGGCGCGGGCTCGTCCTCCCGTTCTCGCTGACCGAGAACCTCGCGCTGCACGCCTACCGGCACGAGCCGAACTCGCGCCGCGGCTTCCTCAACCTGCGGCGCATGGGCGCACGCGCCCGAAAGCTCCTGAAGGAGTTCGACGTGCGCGGCGGTACGCCGTCGACACCGGCCTTCGCGCTCTCGGGCGGCAATCAGCAGAAGGTTGTGCTGGCCCGCGAGATCGACGGCGACCCGAAGGTGCTGATCGCCGCGCAGCCGACGCGTGGGCTCGACGTCGGCGCGATCGAGTTCGTGCACCGTCGCCTCGTCGAGCAGCGCGACGCCGGCCGTGCGGTCTTCCTCGTCTCGCTCGAGCTGGAAGAGATCCTCTCGCTCTCCGACCGGATCCTCGTGATCTACGAGGGCCGGATCGTCGGCGAGTTCCCGCCGAGCGCGACCGAGGAAGAGCTGGGCCTGGCGATGACCGGCGGCGGGCGCGGGGAGGAGGCGGCGTAATGACGGATGAGTTGCTCGCGGAAGAGTTCGAAGAGCAGCCGCCGGCCGAGACGCCGCAGCCCTCGCAGAACTTCCCGTCGAAGTTCAACGGCCTGAAGGGCGCGATCGGCCCGCTGATCACCACCGTGATCGCGTTCTTGATGGGCGGCCTGGTCGTGCTGTTCACCGGCAAGAACCCGATCAAGGTCTACGAGGCGATCTTCAAGGGAACCGGGCTGAACTGGTTCTTCCATGTGGGCAACCACTCGGCGCGCATCCCGTTCTCGACGGCGCACATGTGGTTCCCGTTCGACACGGCGTCGGTGGCGGCTCAAAACCTGCAGCAGACCCTGCTCCTGACGACGCCGATCATCCTGACCGGCCTCGCGGTGGCGTTCGCGTTCCGCTGCGGCATGTTCAACATCGGCGGGCAGGGCCAGTACTTCGCGGGCACGATCTTCGCCGTCTGGATCGGCTCCTCGTTCGGCGGCATGAATCCGCTCGTCCACGTCCTCTTCTGCCTGATCGCCGGCACGATCGCCGGCGCGGTGTACGCAGGGATCGCGGGGATCCTGAAGGCGACGGTGGGCGCCCATGAGGTGATCTCGACGATCATGCTCAACTGGATCGCGATCTGGGTGGGCGAGTACCTGTTCGGCCAGCAGGGGCCGCTCCAGAACTCGACCCAGGCGTCGATCCCGATCTCGAACGACATCGTCGAAGGTGCGAAGCTGCCGGTCTTCTGGGGCCTGAAGCTGTTGCAGGGGCTGTCGATCGGCATCTTCGTCGCCCTGGCGATGCTGATCGTCTACTGGATCATCGTGAACCGCACGACCCTTGGCTTCGAGGTGCGGGCGGTCGGCTTCAACCCCGAGGCGGCGCGTTACGGCGGGATGTCCGTGGCGCGCAACTACTTCCTCGCCATGGCCATCTCGGGCGCCTTCGCCGGGCTCGCCGGCGCGATCGACATCACCGGCTGGGAGTACCGGATCGGCCAGAACGACATCGCGGTGAACCAGATCGGCTTCATCGGGTTAGCCGCGGCCCTGCTGGGCCGAAACACCGCCATCGGGGTCGGCTTCGCCTCGCTGCTCTTCGGGGCGTTGATCAACGGCACGTCGGGGCGGCAGCTCGACCCCTCGATCTTCCGGCCCGACCTGGCGGGCAACCTGACGACGATCATCCAGGGGCTGGTGATCCTCTTCGTCGGGCTCAACCTGACGGGCGTGGTCGCGTGGGTGCGCAAGCGGAGGCGCGCATGACGGCCGTTGCGGCGCGGATCGGGAAGATCAGCTGGACCCACCCGCGGACGATCGGCGTCTACGGGATCGTGCTCGGCGCTCTGGCCTTCTGGCTGGCGCTGCCGCCGCTCGCAGCACGCACCGCGGCGCTTCCCGTCGTGGTCGGGATCCTCGCGATCGCCGCAGGGATCTGGTCGTGGTCGCGTGACGAGCACCGGGTGGGCGGCGGCGCGATCGCCGCGGGGCTGCTCGGAATCGTCTTCGGCCTGCTCGCGACCCGCTCGTCTTCGGCCCACCTCGACCAGGTGGTCGTCTGGAGCGCGCTCGGGGCGGCAACGCTCCGCTATGCGACGCCGCTGACGTTCGCGGCGATCGGCGGCCTGTTCTGCGAGCGGAGCGGCGTCATCAACATCGCGCTCGAAGGGATGCTGCTCTCGGGTGCCTTCTTCGGCATCTGGGGGGCGATCTGGGCGCACTCCTGGGCAGGCAACGCCGCCTGGGTCGTGGGCATCGCGGCAGCGGCGCTGTCGGGGATGGTCTTCGCCGCGATCCACGCCGTCTGGGCGATCCATCTGAAGGTCGACCAGATCATCTCGGGCATGGCGATCAACTTCCTCGCGCTCGGGATCACCGGCTACATCTTCATCGACAAGTACGGGGACTCCGGCACCCCGGGGAACGTCGGCGACTTCGGCATCCCCGACATCCACATCCACTTCATCCAGAGCTGGTACTTCATCGGGTCGATCCTCGGGTCGCTGAACCTGATGATCTGGCTGTCGTTCCTGCTCCTGCTCGGAACGTGGCTCTTCGTCTTCCGGACGCCCTACGGTCTGCGCCTGAGGGCGGTCGGCGAGCATCCGCGGGCCGCCGACACGGTCGGCATCTCGGTCTACAAGACGCGCTACATCGCAGTCATCTCGTCGGGTGCGATCGCGGCGATGGGCGGTGCGTACCTGTCGATCGGCTTCGTCCACTCGTTCAACGAGGGGATGACCAACGGCACCGGGTACATCGGGCTCGCCGCGCTCGTCTTCGGGAAGTGGCGCCCGTTCCCGACCTGGGGCGCTGCCCTGCTCTTCGGCTTCTCGAGTGCGATCGCCGACCGGCTGCCGGACGCCTATGGCAACCAGTGGGGGACGCTCTTCCAGGCGCTGCCCTACGCCTTGACGGTGATCGCGGTGGCCGGGGTCGTCGGCCGCTCGATCGGGCCGGCGGCCTCGGGAAGGCCGTATGGCAAGCAGTAGCGGCGCGATCCGCACCGCGGGGCTGTTCGGGCTGCTCGCGGTGGCGGCGATCCCGGCCGGCGTGGCCGCTGCACAGTGGCGTGCCGACGTCGGCCTTCTGCAGGGGCTGTACGTCGGTGTGGGGGCGGCACTCGTGCTGGCCTGCGTGGCGCTGATCGCCTCGAGGCGCGCTCGGCTGGCCCGATCGCGCAGCGTCGCCCCGGCGGCCCGCGGAATCCGCCCGGCTCGGATTCTCGCCTGGGCGGGCCTGTACGCCGGCGTCACCGGCGGAATCGCGCTGATCGTCTACAGCGTGCTTCGCTGGGCGCAATAGCGGGCCACGAAGAAATCCGGTAGCGGCGCCCGGGTGGCCCCGCTACCCTTCCGCGGGCCGTGTTCGAGATCGGCAACAGCCTTCGTGAGGCCCGCATGCGCCGTGGTGTCGACCTGGCGCAGGCCGAGCTTGCGACCAAGATTCGCGGGAAGTACCTGCGTGCGTTGGAGGACGAGCAGTTCGCGCTGCTGCCCGCCGAGACGTACGTCAAGGGCTTCCTGCGCACCTATGCCGAGTACCTCGGGCTCGACGGGCAGCTCTACGTGGACGAGTTCAACTCCCGCTTCGTCACCGGCGAGGAGCACGAGCCGCGCATTCGCCGGTCGGCGTCGCGGCCACAACGCCGGAACCGGCATGTCGAGACGAGCGTGGTGGTGATCGCCCTCGCTGCGATCGCCGTGCTCACTGTCGTCGTCATCTCGGCCTGGAAGTCGGGCTCGTCCAACTCCCCGACGCACGGCGCCACGCCGAAAACGCACGTCACCGCGCCGAAGGTGACTCCGCCGCTTCTCAGCCTGAAGGCGCTCAGGGGGGCAACCCACGTGATCGCGCACCGCGGCTCGGCGACGGGCAAGGTTGCCTATGACGGCACGATTCAGCCGAGCGACGGCGCCGTCGCGATCCGCGGCACGCGGCTGTGGGTCTCGATCGACACGCCCGAGAACCTCCGGATCGAGGTCCGCGGCAAGCAGGTGCACGTGCCGGGGCCGAAGCCGCAGGTCATCGTCGTCACGGCCACCGGTTGGCACCCGGCCACCTGAGCCTCAGATCGATGATCGTCGCGTCGGGCTCCGAGCTCGTGCGTGGCGATCGGAACGACCGGAACGGCCCGTATCTCGCCTCGTCGCTCCAGCGGCTCGGGATCGACCCCGTGCGGATCACCGTCGTCGGCGACGAGCGGGCGGAGCTCGAGGCTGCGCTTCGCGAGGGGCTCGCAGCCGATCTGCTCTGCGTCTCGGGCGGTCTCGGGCCGACTCATGACGACCGGACGGTCGAGCTGCTCGCGCACGCGGCAGGGGTGCCGCTGGTTGTCGACGAACAGCTCCGCGCGGCGATTGAGGAGCTCTCGCGCCGGCTGGCTGCCCGCCTGAAACGGCCGTACACGGACTTCTCGGAGGGAGTGACCAAGCAGGCGACCCTGCCGGAAGGTGCCCTGTGGGTCGGGCTCGTCGGCACGGCGCCGGCCGTGGTGCTCGAGACGGGCTCGTGTGTCGCGGTCGCGTTGCCGGGGCCGCCGCGCGAGCTGCAGCAGCTCTGGCCGCGCGTCCTCGAGACACCGCCGCTCCGCCGGCTCCTCGGGCGGGCCCATCCCGCCGAGCGCCGGGTGCTGCGCCTCTACGGCGTCTCCGAGTCGGCGGTCGCCCGGTCGCTGGCGGCAGCGGGCGGCGACGGCGATGGGGTGGAGGTGACGATCTGCGCGCGCGACTTCGAGCTCCACGTCGATCTGATCGTGCAGCCGGGGGCAGAGGAGCGGGCCGGCGAGCTCGAGTCGCTGCTGGCGCGGGATGCCGGACGCCATCTTTTCTCGCGCGAGGAGACAGGCACGGCTGCGTTGGTGCTCGAGCGGCTACGGGCCAGAAGGTTGACGCTGGCCACCGCCGAGTCGTGCACCGGCGGTCTGGTTGCAGCGCGGTTGACCGACGTGCCGGGTTCGAGCGACGTCTTTCTCGGTTCGGTCGTGGCGTACTCCGACGCCGTCAAGGCCTTGCAGCTCGGGGTGCCGCAGGCGGTGCTCGACGCGCATGGAGCGGTCTCTGCCGAGACCGCCGAGGCGATGGCGCGCGGCGTGCGCGAGCGGCTGGGCGCGGATATCGGCGTCGCGGTCACCGGCGTCGCGGGCCCCGGCGGCGGGACGGCCGAGAAGCCGGTGGGGCTCGTCTTCCTGCACGCGTCGGGGCCGATGGGGGAGCGCACGCTCCGGCTCGACTTCCCGAGCGACCGGGAGACGATCCGGGCGCGCTCGGCGGTCGCCGCGCTGCACCTCGTGCGGCAACTTGTCGCACAATCGTGACGAACGCCGAGCGGCCCGCCCGCTAACGTCTCTGGGTCGGGTGAGGCGACCATGCCGTCCGACGCATCTGCCAGTCTTGTCCGACGCGTCCCGAGCAGGGCCGCGGTTGATGGTCTCGAAATACGAACAGACGTTCTGGGAGGTCGGTAGACGGATGGATCGCGAACAAGCACTCGACACGGTGTTGGGGCAGATCGAGCGCCAGTTCGGCAAGGGCGCCGTCATGAAGATGAACGACCAGGCCCAGGTCGCCATCGGCGCCGTCTCGACAGGGTCGCTCTCGCTCGATGTGGCGCTCGGCGTCGGCGGCCTGCCGCGCGGACGCGTGATCGAGGTCTTCGGGCCGGAGTCCTCCGGGAAGACGACGCTCGTCTACCACGTGATCGCCGAGGCCCAGCGTCGCGGCGGCATCTGCGCGTTCATCGACGCAGAGCATGCGATGGACCCGGCGTACGCCAAGCGGATCGGCGTCGACATGGACGCGCTGCTCGTCTCGCAGCCCGACACCGGCGAGCAGGCGCTCGAGATCTGCGAGCTGCTCGTCCGCTCCGGCGCGCTCGCGGTCGTCGCGATCGACTCGGTCGCCGCGCTGACGCCGAAGGCCGAGATCGAGGGCGAGATGGGCGACTCGCACGTCGGCTTGCAGGCCCGCCTGATGAGCCAGGCGCTGCGCAAGCTGAACGGCACGCTCCACCAGACCGACACGATCTGCTTCTTCACCAACCAGCTGCGGGAGAAGATCGGCGTCATGTTCGGGAACCCGGAGACGACCTCGGGCGGACGCGCGCTGCGCTTCTACGCATCGGTGCGGCTCGACATCCGCCGCATCGAGACGCTCAAGGACGGGGTCGAGGCCTACGGCAACCGTGTCCGCGTCAAGGTCGTGAAGAACAAGGTCGCGCCACCGTTCAAGCAGGCCGAGTTCGACATCATCTACGGCGACGGCATCTCCTGGGAGGGCACGGTGCTCGAGACCGGCCTCGACCGGAAGGTCGTCACCAAGTCGGGCTCGTACTTCTCGTTCGGTGACGAACGGCTCGGCCAGGGCCGCCAGAACGCGACCGCGTTCCTCAAGGAGCATCCCGATGTCGTCCAGTCGATCCTGCACGCGATCCAGGCCCAGGCGCCGGAAGGAGCAGTCATCTCGGCCCGCCTGTTGCCGCAGGAGGTCGACCCGGCGGGGCTCGCCATCGTTCCCGTCCCAGACGAGGAAGAGGCCGCAGCCACGGCGTAGCCTCGAGGAACGTCGTTGCCTTCCACTCCTGACCCGATCGAGTTCGCGGTGCGCGCCCTGCGCCACCGCGAGCGGTCGCGGCAGGAGATCGACGACCGTCTGGCCAAGGCAGGGGTTGGCGAGGATGCGCGGGCCGAGGCGCTCGAGACGCTCGAGCGGGTCGGCTATGTCGACGATGCACGGTTCGCTCTGGCGCGGGCGGAAGCACTCGCCGGCCGCGGCTTCGGAGACGACGCGATCCGCGCCGACCTCGAGCGGCACGGGCTCGCGGCCGACGAGGTCGCGGCGGCGCTGGTGGGGCTGGCGCCGGAGCCCGCTCGGGCGGCCGCGCTGGTCGAGCGGCTCGGTCGGACTCCTGCCGTCGCAGGCCGCCTCGCGCGCAAGGGATTCTCCGAGGAATCCCTGGAAACAGCGCTCGGAGGCGAGTTTGCCGGGTACGGCCCGTGAAGGAGTAGAGTGGATTTCGTCCACCCAAAACGTGTCTGCGTTCCACCCATTCTCGATCGAACCTGATGCTCTCTGACGAAATCCGTGCTTGTTGAACCCGCATCCTGAGATCACGACCAATTCACCTCGAGCCGGCCGGCCCAGACGGGCCGGAAGACCGGCCGGCAGCTGAGAGCACGACTCGCCAGAAGCGTGCCGGCGCGCCGCGAGCGTGCCGGTGAAGGACGATCACGAATGAGCGCCGCGTAGGCCACCGCGTTCGTAGGGGGCATGCATGCTCGTCGTCTCAGTCCTGATCGCGCTCATAGCCGGCAGCGGCGTGACGTTGCTTGCCCTCCGCCTCGTCGCCCGCTCGCGCCTCGATGCCGCGAGGCGCGAGGCCGAGACGATCAGGCGCGAATCGGCGATCGAGGCGCGCGAGCGGATGGTGCGCGTCCGGGACGAGGTCGAGTCCGAGCTGCGCGACCGCCGCAGTCAGCTCGGGAAGATCGAGGAACGGATCCATACGAAAGAGGACGACCTCGACCGGAAGCTCGACGAGGTGACGCGACGCGAGCAGGGAGTCGGCGACCGCGAGGTGCACCTGAAGGAGCTCCAGGAGGAGCTGAAGGAGCTACGGCACACGCAGCGCCAGGAGCTGCAGCGGATCGCCTCGTTGACTGTGGCCCAGGCGCGCGAGCGGGTCCTCGCCGAGTCGACGGAGGCGATCAGGCACGAGCTGGCCGGCCGGGTGCGCAGGCTCGAGGAGGAGGCACGAACCGAGTCGCGGCGGCGAGCGCGAAACCTGGTCGCGGATGCGCTGCAGCGCGTTGCGGCAAGCGCGACGGCCGAGACGACGGTGACGACCGTCGAGCTGCCGTCCGACGACCTGAAGGGCCGCATCATCGGGCGAGAAGGGCGCAACATCCGCGCGCTCGAGCACCTCACCGGTGTCGATTTCATCGTTGACGACACGCCGAACGCCGTCGTCCTCTCGTCGTTCGACGGCATCCGCCGGGAGGTGGCGAGGATGACGCTGCTGAAGTTGATCGCGGACGGACGGATCCATCCGACGCGCATCGAGGAGATGTACTACCGCTCGAAGGCCGAGCTCGACGAGCACGTCCGCCAGGCGGGCGAGCAGGCGGTCTTCGAGGCGAACTGCGGCGACGTGGGGGAGGAGCTCACGGGAATTCTCGGCCGGCTCCGCTACCGCACGAGCTACGGGCAGAACGTGCTCAAGCACACGCTCGAGGTCGTCCATCTGGCCGGGATCATGGCGGCCGAGCTCGACGCCTCGGTGAAGACAGCCAAGCGCGCGGCGCTCTTCCACGACCTCGGCAAGGCGGTGACGCACGAGATCGAGGGCTCGCACGCCCAGATCTCGACCCAGCTCGCGCGGCGTCACGGTGAGAGCCCGGCGGTCTGCCATGCGATCGAGGCGCACCACTACGAGGTCCAACCGCAGACGGTAGAGGCGGTGCTCCTGATCGCCGCCGACGCGATCTCGGCGGCACGGCCCGGAGCCCGCGGCGAGAATCTCGAGCACTACGTCAAACGGCTCCAGGCGCTCGAGGAGCTCGCCGGCAGCCATCCCGGCGTCGAGCGGGTCTACGCGCTCCAGGCCGGTCGGGAGATCCGCGTGATCGTCTCACCGGGCGAGATCGACGACGACTCCGCTGTCCTGCTCTCGCACGAGATCGCACGCGAGATCGAGGGCCGCCTCGAGTACCCGGGCCAGATCAAGGTGACAGTGATCCGCGAGAGCAGGGCCGTCGACGTCGCCGCCAACAAGGTCGACCAGCGCCGGACGATACGCCAGGTCGACGCCGCCTGAGGCTGCGCACCGGGTGCGGCGGTTCGGATGTTTATGCGGCGGTCGCGTCGAGCTCGACCTCGAGCAGCACGCCGGGCGGGATGAAGCCCGCCACGTAAAGCGTGGTGTTCGCGGGGTCGATTCCTGCAAATGCCTCTGCATGGGCGCGCACGGCCTCGCGCCAGTCGGACTCGGGCACGAGGTAGATGCGCGTCCGGAACACCGTGTCGGCCCGGCCTCCGAGCTGCTCAACGGCCGCGAGCGCTCGCTCGAAGCAGATCCGGGCCTGCCCGTAGGTGTCGCCCGGAGCGAGCGCAGAGCCGTCGGCAGCGGTCGCCGCCGTCCCGCTGACCGCGATCAGATCGCCGTCGCGTACCGCTCGGGCATAGGACGCGGTCTGCTCGAACGCGGTTCCGTCCCGGAAGTGGCGCCGCGTCAAATCGTCGGCGGCGTGTCGACGCAGATCAGCGAGAGCGACTGGGTGTCGCTGCCGTTCGAGAACAGGTGGGGGCGCTCGGCCGGGTAGTAGGCGCTGTCGCCTGCTTCGAGCAGGCGCGGCTCGGCGCCTTCGAGCTCGAGGCGCAGCTCGCCTTCCAGCACGTGTACCCATTCCTCGCCCTCGTGGCGGCCGAACTCCGCGAGCCGTGCGCCGGGCGCAAACTCCAACAGCATCGGCATCATCGTGCGCCGCTGCGTGTCGGCCGTGAGCAGGAAGACGTCGATTCCCTCACTCGGAGAGTGCACCAGCTTCCGCTCGCTGCTCGCGACCACCTCGGGATAGCCGCTTGCGGCCTTGCCCGGCAGGAGATCGGTGATCGAGATGCCGTAGAACTCGATCAGCCGAACGAGTCGCCCGATCGTGATGTCGTTGCGGTCGTTCTCGACCAGCGACAGGAACGAGGCGGAGATCCCGGCCGCGTCGGCCACCTCGGCCAGCGAGAGCCGTCGCGCCTCGCGGACGGCGCGAAGCGACGTTCCGAGCGTCCGTTGTCCGTGAGTTGTGTCGGGTGTGGTCGCCATCGATGTTCGTAGTCCGTACAGCTTCGACCGGTTGATCGCCGTCGAGCGTACCGCTTCGGCACGACGGTCTCTCCGGAGCGATCAGCGATTGAGGATACCGGCTAACGTTCAGTATAGTGGCTCTGGTCACTCGACGCGGGAGGCGGTGGGTATGGAGAAGCTCGTCGTTGTAGGGCTTGGAGATTCGATCACTGCCGGGAATCCTGGCTGGGATCCCGACCCGGTGCGCCGGCTCAGCGAGGGAGACGACCCGACGAGCCAGTACCTGTACTGGGCCGCACAGGCGGATTCGCGCCTCGAGGTCCGCAACCACGGGGTGGGCGGTGAGCGGACGGATGAGATCCTGGCGCGGTTCGATTCGGCCGTCCCCGGCGCTGACGTCCTGATCGTCCAGGGTGGCATCAACGACATCGTCCAGGGCGTCGCACCGGAGCTCGCGATCGAGCATCTGCGCACCATGGTTCACCGGGCCAAGGAGCGGGGCCTCGGCGTTCTCCTGCCCGATGTGCTGCCGTGGAACAAGGGCTGGCCCGAGGCGGAGCCGCGGATTCGCCGGTTGAACGATCTGATCCATGCCCTGGGTGCATCCGAGCACGTGAAGGTGCTGCCGTTCCACGACACACTCGAAGACCCCGACCGCCCGGGGCGGATGCGCGAGGAATGGACACCGGACGGAAACCATCCGTCGGTTGAGGGGCACCGGCGCCTCGGTGAGCAGGCGTTTTCGCTGCCTGACTCGTTGCCCGGGCGTGATGTGACTTGACAAGCCACCCCTTTTAGACATATTCAACAACATCCAGCATGTTGGACGCCGCCTCACGCACCCAAGCTCGACCGTCCGTCGACGTTGCCGTCGTCGGTGCCGGGATCACCGGGCTCTCGATCGCCTGGCACCTGGCGCACCTGGGGGTTCGCCGCGTGGCCGTCGTCGAGCGGTCGGGCGTGGGGGCAGGCGCCTCAGGCGTCCAGCCGGGGGGCGTGCGCCAGCAGTGGGGGACACGGGTCAACTGCGAGATGGCGATCGAGTCGCTCGCTTTCTACCGCGATGTCACCGAACGGCTGCAGGCGCGCGCTCGCCCCGTGCTGGAGCAGTGCGGCTACGCCTTCCTCGCCGAATCCGAGGAGTCGCTTGCCCGGCTGGCAGCCAACGTGCAACTGCAGAACGAGCTAGGCATCCCTTCGCGGATCGCCACGCCTGCTGAGGTGGAGGAGCTCGTGCCCGGGCTTGTCGGGGACTCGCTTGCCGGTGCCGCCTGGTGCGGTGAGGACGGCTACTTCGACCAGCCGCAAGGCGTCGTCGAGGCCTTTGCGGAGGCGGCGACGCGCAGCGGCGTAGAGCTGATGATCGGCACGGTCGAGTCGGTGAGCCAGGACGGCGAAGGCTGGTCGCTCCAGCTCGCCGACGGGACGGCGCTACGAGCCGGCCAGGTGGTCGTCGCCGCCGGCGCCGACAGCGTCTCGATCGTCCGGCCGCTCGGCCTCAGCCTTCCGATCGAGAAGCAGCGGCGCTACCTCTTTCTCAGCGACCCGATCCGCGAGCGGCTGGTCGAGCCGCTGGTGATCGCGTCCGAACGCCACTTCGCAGCGAAGCAGCTGGCGAACGGAAGGGTGCTCTCCAGCGACCTGGCTGCGGAAGGAGACGTCGAGTCGGGGCGGGCCGTCTGGCGACGCACCGTGCAGCAAGGCGTCGAGGCGATCCTGCCCGTGCTCCAGTTCGTCTCGTACCCGCTGCTCGTCGAGGGCGACTACGACGTGACACCCGACCATCAGCCGATCCTCGGTGCGGTCGACGGCCTCGAGGGGCTCTGGCTCGCGGCCGGATTCAGCGGGCACGGCTTCATGATGGCGCCCGCGATCGGCCGCCGGCTCGCGGCCGCGATCACCGGCGAGGAGCCGCGCCATCCCTCACTCGTCGAGCTCTCGCTGGCCCGCTTCGGCGACCAGACCGACCTGACCCGCGAACTCCAGATCGTTTAAGGCGTCAAAGCTCATAAGAGATGACTTGCAAACCATGAATCGCAACGAGAGGAGCATCATGAAGAGAGCCGTTCAGAGGTTGGGGGGAAAGCGCTCCCGCCTCACTGCCCTGGCGGTGGTCGTGGCCGCGCTCGCGGTTGCGGTCTCGGTCGGGACGTCGCGCGGCAATGCGGCGGTCGACCGGGCGAGTGCAGACTCGACGCTCGTTGTCGACACGTCGTTCGTCGTCAAGTCGGTCGACCCGCAGCGCGAGTTCGAGCCGACCTCCTCGATTGTCGACCACGCCGCCTACGACACGCTGCTCACGTTCAAGGGGGCCGGAACGACCCCGGTTCCGTCGCTGGCGACGTCATTCTCCGTCACCAACGGGGCGAAGCTCTTCAAGTTCCACCTGCGCAAGAACGTCGTCTTCTCGGACGGGACGCCGCTCACCTCCAAGGACGTCCTCTTTAGCTTCCGGAGGCTCCAGAACCTCAACTCGAGCGGCTCTTTCCTGCTCGCGAACGTGACGGTCTCGGCTCCGGACAAGTGGACCGTCGTGCTCAAGTCGTCGGTGCCGAACCCGGCCCTTACCCGAATCGTCGCCAATGCAGCACTCGGCGTCGTCAACTCGACGGTCGTGAAGGCCCACGGCGGAACCGATGCCAAGGGCGCCGACAAGAAGGACAAGGCCGAGCAGTTCCTCAACAACAACTCCCAGGGGTCGGGGCCGTACACGATCCAGTCGTTCAGCAACAACCAGCAGATCGTGCTGGTCGCGAACCCGCGCTACTGGGGTCACAAGCCGACCTTCCAGAAGGTCGTGATCCGGAACATGATCGCGCCGACCCAGCTGCTGAACGTGCAGCGCGGCGCGAACGAGATCGCACTTGACCTCTCCTCGACCCAGGCAAACTCGCTTCGCGGCAACAAGAACGTCAAGGTGCAGATCACGCCTTCGCCCAACCTGTTCAACATCGACGTGAACATGGACCCGAAGGTGTCGCCGGTGACGGCGAATCCGCACATCCGCAAGGCGATCCGGCTGGCCCTGGACTACAAGGCGTTCGCCAAGCTCGGCGGCCCGGGCTCGATCCAGTCCGCCGGCATGGTTCCGTCCGTCTTCCTCGGCGCGCTGCCGGCCCGGGAAGCGGTGAAGCGGAACGTCGCAGCTGCGAAGAAGGAGGTCGCGGCGTCGGGGATCTCGAACCCGACGATCACGCTCGCCTATCCGGCGGGCCTGACGATCAACGGGATCGACTTCGCCACGCTCGCCCAGAAGACGAAGGCCGACCTGGCCGCGGCGGGGATCACCGCGAACCTGAGCGGCACGCCGGTCAACACGTTCCTGACGGCGTACGCGGCCGGTAAGAACCAGATGTCGCAGTCGTACTGGGGGCCGGACTATCCGGACCCGAACGACTACCTGGTCTTCCTGCCCGGTGGCCACTCGGCCCTCCGCGTCAACTGGAAGCGGTCGATGGACCCGTCGCTCGCCGCGCTCGGCGACAAGGCGGCCCGGACGACCAACGACACGCAGCGGGCGGCGATCTTCCGCCAGATCCAGCGGCGGCTGAATACCGAAGGTCCGTTCTACCCGCTGTTCCAGCCCTCGCAGGCGATCGTCTCGAGCAAGAACCTGACGAACGCCACGTTGAACTTCACCTGGGTGCTTGACGTCAGCGCAGTCGGTACCCGCTAGTCCGATCCACCGGCGGGCGGGGCGGCGATTCATGCCGTCCCGCCCGCTGGTGAACTTCGTCGCGCGGCGCCTCGCGGCGCTCGTGCTGCTGTCGCTCGGGATCACGCTGATCGCGTTCCTGCTCACGCACCTCGTCCCCGGCGATCCGGTGCGTGCGAACCTCGGCCAGGCGGCGCAGTTCGACCCGAAGGCAATCGCCTCGTTCCGGGAGCACTACGGACTCGACAAGCCGCTCCCCGTCCAGTACGAGCGCTACCTCGTCCACCTCCTGCACGGCGACCTCGGCCAGTCGGAGCAGACGCACAACGCGGTCACACACGACCTGGGGCAGGCGATCCCTGCCACCGCCGAGCTCGCCGTCATCTCGATCGTGATCGCGCTCGTCGTCGGTGTGGGCTTCGGAGTCCTCTCCGCGATCCGGCGCAACCGCTTCACGGACCACCTGCTGCGGTTCGTCTCGCTGGGCGGCATCTCGGCGCCGACATTCTGGCTGGCGCTCCTCGCCCTCTACGCGTTCTTCTTCCGGCTGCCGTGGTTCCCGGGCGGTGGGCGCCTCGACCCAGAGTTCACGACCCCGCCGCACGAGACCGGCCTGTACACGGTCGACGCCGTGCTCAACGGCCAGTGGGCGACGGCCGCGAACGCGCTCCACCACCTGGTGCTCCCGGCGCTGGTGCTGGCGCTCGCCAACGTCGGCCTGCTCACCCGGTACACCCGCTCGGCGATCCTCGAGGTGATCGGCGAGGACTACGTGCAGGCGGCGCGTGCGAAAGGGATGCCCGAGCGGACGGTGGTGTGGCGGCACGCGCTCAGGGCGGCGATGCCGTCGCTGATCACCGTGATCGGGCTCGCCTTCGCGAATGTGATGACGGGCTCGGTGCTCGTCGAGAAGATCTTCGCCTGGCCGGGAATCGGTCAGTACGCGTACGAGAGCGCGATCAGCCTCGACCTGCCGGCGATCATGGGCGTCAGCCTCTTCGTCGCGCTCGTCTACATCACGATCAACTTCGTCGTCGACATCCTGTACGGCGTCATCGACCCGCGGATCCGCGTCACATGACCTCGACGCCTGCCCAGCTGCCCGTTCGCTACCGCTTCCGCGTCCGGCGGCGCCGCCCCGGTGCTGCGCGGCCGATCTGGCGCCAGCCGCTCGCGATCATCGGAATGCTGATCGCCGCGGTGTGGATCGTGGTCGCGATCTTTGCGCCGCTGATCGCACCGTCCGACCCACTGGCGCAGAACTTCCCGCCGTTCCTGCACCCGTCGGGGGCGCACCTTTTCGGCACCGACGAGCTCGGCCGCGACATCTTCAGCCGCGTGGTCTACGGGACACGGCTGACGCTGCCGCTCGCGCTCCTGCTCGTCAGCCTCTCGATGCTGATCGGCGGCCTGCTCGGAATGGTCGCGGGCTATTTCCGCTCGTGGGTCGACGGCACGGTGATGCGGCTGACCGACCTTGTCTTCGCGTTCCCGGCGATCATCCTGGCGATGGTCGTGACCGCGTCGCTCGGCCCGAGCATCCGCAACGCGGTGCTCGCCCTGGTCGTCGTCTCATGGCCGACCTACGCGCGTGTCGTGCGAGGCCTCGTCATGTCGACCGGCGACACGGAGTTCGTGCAGGCCAGCCGCCTGCTGGGGTCGTCGGCCCGCCAGGCGCTCTTCCGCGACGTGCTGCCGAACGTGATCGGACCGGTGATCGTGCTCGCGACGCTCGACCTGAGCAACGCCATCCTGCTGCTGTCGGGTCTCTCGTTCCTCGGGCTCGGTGCGCAGCCGCCGTCGCCCGAGTGGGGGGCGATGGTCGCGACCGGGACCGACTACTTCCAGAACTGGTGGATGAGCACGTTTCCGGGCCTCGCGATCTTCACCGCTGTGCTGGCGTTCAACTTCCTCGGCGACAGTCTCCGCGACATCTTCGATCCTCGTTCTGCAGCCGGCGGGCCGCGCGGCTGATGGCGGCGCTACTCACAGTCGAGAACCTGTCGGTCACTCTGCCGGGGCCTGAAGGGCCGCTGACGATCGTCGACGGCGTCACCTACTCGGTCGAACCGGGAACCGTCTTCGGTGTGGCGGGCGAGAGCGGGAGCGGCAAGACGATCTCGGCGCTCGCCCTGCTCGGCCTGCTGCCGTTGGGTGCCACCGTCGAGGGCAAGGCGCTGTACGACGGCCGGAACCTGCTCGCCCTGTCCAAACGGGAGCTTCGAGACGTACGCGGCCGTGAGATCGCGATGGTCTTCCAGGATCCCCTGACGGCGCTCCATCCGATGATGTCGATCGGACGCCAGCTGTCCGAGCACATGCGTCGCCATCTCGGGCTCTCGCGGCAGGCCGCCCGCCGCCGGGCCGGCGATCTCCTCGGCGACGTTCGCATCCCCGACCCGGCCGGCGCGCTCAACGCCTTCCCGCATCAGTTCTCGGGCGGGATGCGCCAGCGAATCGCGATCGCGATGGCGCTTGCCTGCGAGCCGAAGCTGCTGATCGCCGACGAGCCCACCACGGCGCTCGACGTGACGGTGCAGGCCGGAATCTTGCGCCTGCTCGACGACCTGCGCGAGCGGATGGGGCTCTCGGTGATCCTGATCACCCACGACCTCGGCGTGATGTCGTCGATCGCCAAGACGATCACGGTCTTCTATGCCGGACGGGTCGTCGAATACGGAGCGAGCAGCGGCGTGCTGCGCCGTCCACGCCATCCCTACACGCGGGCGCTGCTAGCAGCCCTCCCGCATCCCGAGACGACCGGCACGGCGCCGCTCGTCTCGATCCCCGGCTCGCCGCCCGCGGCCGGTCGCTTCCCGTCGGGGTGTTCGTTCCACCCGCGCTGCGCCTACGCGATCGAGTCCTGCACGACCGACGAGCCGCCGCTCGTTGAACGCGATGGCCGTCGCTTCGCCTGTCCGGTCGATCCGTTCAGGGATGCCGCGTGAGCGTGCTCGAGCTGAATGACGTCGAGGTTGTCTACGAGCGCCGTGGGCGGGAGCCGGTGCCCGCGGTTGCCGGTGCGACGCTCACGGTCGAACCCGGTCAGATCGTCGGGCTGGTGGGCGAGAGCGGCTGTGGTAAGTCGACGCTCGCACGTGCGGCAGTCGGCCTGATGCCCGCGAGGTCGGGAGCGATCGTCTTCGAAGGTCATCGGGTGACGCCGCTCAGCCGGCGTGCGCGCCCTCGCGAGCTGGTGCGGCTGCAGATGGTCTTCCAGAACCCGTTCTCGTCACTGAATCCACGCCGCACGATCGGCTCGCAGATCGCCGACGGGCTGGTCGCGGCGGGTGGAGGGCGCCGTGGGAACAGCGAACCGATCGCCGAGCTGCTCGAGCGCGTCGGCTTGCCTGAGACGGCGGCCGACCGGTATCCGCACCAGTTCAGCGGCGGCCAGCGCCAGCGGGTCGCGATCGCTCGCGCGCTCGCCGCCAACCCGTCGGTGATCGTGCTCGACGAGCCGCTGTCGTCGCTTGACGCCTCCGCACAGGCCCAGATCGCGAATCTGCTCACCGAGCTGGCGCGGACTCTCGACCTGGGACTGCTGTTGATCTCGCACGACCTGGCGATCGTGCGCCACACGGCCGACGCCGTCTCGGTCATGTACCTCGGCGAGATCGTCGAATCGGGGCCGACCTCAGACGTCTGGGAGACGCCGCTCCATCCGTACACCGAGGCCCTGATCGCCGCGGTCCCCCATGCCGACGGCGAGGGGACTCTGCCGCTGGCGCTACCGGGCGAGGTTCCGGATCCCGCCCAGCCGCCACCGGGCTGCCGGTTCCATCCGCGCTGCCCCTACAGCTTCGACCGGTGTGAGACCGAGCATCCGTCGCTTGTCGCGATCGCCGGCGAGCGCCGCGCGGCATGCTGGTTGCACGAGGCGGGGGGACCCGTCGTGACGCCGTCCGCTCAGGCTGCTGCGATCTAGTCGAGCAGGGCGTGAACCACCTCTGCTGACAGCGGTAAACGCGTCACCTGATCCTCGCCGGTGGCCGTTGCGTCGGCGACGGCGTTGGCCACAGCAGCAGGCGCTCCAGTCATACCGGCCTCGCCCGCGCCTTTGAGGCCGAGCCGGTTTCCCTGGGTTGGGTGCTCGATGATGATGACCTCCACCGCAGGCAGGTCTGCGGCCGTGGGAATGACGTAATCGACGAACGACGTCGCGAGAGGCTGACCCTGATCGTCGTAGGGCAGGTCTTCGTAGAGCGCTCCGGCGATCCCTTGCGCAGCCCCGCCTGCGAGTTGGCCACGAACGATTGCTGGATTCACGGCTCTGCCGACGTCGAAGGCGACCACATGCCGGAGCGGTGTCACCGCCCCG
>Ga0105240_10006099_pt1 | contig 17784 bp, 20 predicted proteins | sample KBSC54metaG_FD_80426 | JGI IMG/M metagenome (GOLD analysis project Ga0105240, IMG submission 80426) | Corn rhizosphere microbial communities from Kellogg Biological Station, Michigan, USA - KBS C5-4 metaG | ecosystem: Host-associated > Plants > Roots > Rhizosphere > Soil | place: Michigan, USA...
CCAACGGTCTTGACCCGATTTTTCGGACTGCTCAGGGTGACCGAGCAGGTGTCCGGCGGAGTCACGCAGAGGTCTCTTGGACAAGTAGAGGGTCGCGGAGCGCGTTCGCGGTTTCGACATACAGCATGACAGTCGGTGAAGTCGCCGATCGTTTTGCAAAGCTCTCCTCGGACAAGTAGAGGTTCGGATTTGTCGCGCCGACGGCAATTGGGAGAATTGCAATGCAGATTCGCACTCGTCCGCTTGAACCGCGTGACCTCGTCGAAGCCGACCGCATCATTCGGCTTGCCTTCGGCACTTTTTTCGGTCTGCCCGATCCGATGAAAATGTTCGGCGATAGCGATCTGGCGCACACGCGGTTTCGGGCTGCCCCTGATTCGGCTTTGGGGGCGGAAGCCGATGGCAAGCTGGTGGGCTCGAATTTTGTGACTAACTGGGGGAGCTTCGGATTTTTCGGACCGCTAACGGTAGAGCCGCGGCTATGGGATCAGGGCGTGGCGCAGCGCCTCCTTGAGCCCACCATGGAGCTTTTCGAGAAGTGGGGATGCCGCCATACTGGTCTGTTCACCTTCAGTCACAGTCCGAAACATATCGCGCTTTATCAAAAGTCCGACTTCTGGGCGCGGTTTCTCACGCCCATAATGTCGAAGCCGGTTGCACCCTCTATCGATCAACACGGCTACACCCGATTTTCTGAGCTGACAACGACTCAGAAGGAAGAAGCGCTGGCCGCCTGTCGTGAAACGACCGGGGCGATCTACGAGGGCCTCGACGTTTCGCGAGAGATTCGCGCGGTGGACTCTCAACGCCTTGGCGAGACGATTTTGTTGCTCGATGGCTCTAAAGTGTCCGCTTTCGGCGTCTGTCATGTCGGCGCGAAAACTGAGGCGAGAAACGGTTCCTGTTACGTCAAATTCGCCGCTGCGCGTCCCGGAGCGGCGGCGCAGAAGAACTTCGAGGGGCTGCTGAACTCATGCGAAACGTACGCCGCCAAGTCGAGCGCGAGGAGGCTGGAAGCCGGCGTCAACATGAGTCGCATTGAGGCCTACCGAATCATGGTCGGGCGTGGCTTCCGCACGGACCTGGTGGGCGTGGCGATGCAAAAGGCCAATGATTCCGGTTTCAACCGGCCGGGCGTCTTTTTATTAGACGATTGGCGATAAGAGTGGACACTCTGTGGTGCTTTTCTTCGACAAACTGACTGATTGGCCTCAAATTGAGCGATACGACAAGTCTGGAAGAAAAAATTTATCTTTTGAACGCTTATGTAGTGTCTAGTCATACGGCCGCCGAACCGCTTATACTGGAGTTCTCATCAGTGAAATCCTTCGCCCGGTGGAGACGGGAGATGAGGAGGGCACGGTCATGGCGGACCAAAAGGCACTTTACGAATCGATCAGCCGGCGCGGTGTAGAGAGCGCTCGTTCGGATTCGGCGCGGCGGCAGCGCGCGGTGATCTTCGCGCTGGTCGGGATCCTTCTCGCCGTAGCGGTGGCGACCCAGTTCATGACATCCGGCACCGCGCAACATCCGACGGCCGTCGATCATTCGAACGTCATCGAAGCGCATTGAGAGCGGCGGCCGCGCGTTCCATATCCTTCCTCGCGGCGCGCACGAATCGGCGCCGTCCGCGCGTGCGTCATCGTGCGTCGTTCAGATGTGCCGCGCCGCCGGCGACCATACGATCCTTCCGTCAGCGGGTCGCTTAGCGGTCCGGCGGCGGCGCGCTGACTCACACTGACATCATAACCGCAGACTGGAGTTCGACGAGCAGTTCCAATCCCTGGTTGCGGGCGTTGCTCATCAGCGGCGCGACCGGCTTCATTGCAAGCACACCTTCGGCGGATGGAATCACTATCGGCTAGAGCGAATACGAGTCGGCCTCGCGCACGGGTTCATCCGCATGGTGCCGAATTATGTGGGAGCAAATCCTTGACGCTTGCCGCACAAGTCCATTAGCGTCGGACGCAGAGGCATCCAGTAGAACTTGTGACGGGCAGTCGCAATCGCGGGGCGGAATCGAGTGGGCGCGATCCGCTACTGTGAAGGGCTGTTGCCGCCGGCGAATATTCTGGCGGGCGCAACTTGTCCGCAATTGGAAAACCTACCAACCGCCGATCGCGAAGCGATCGGACGCCCGCGATGGAGTATGCGATGTCCTACGATCTCTTAATCAAGAACGGCACGGTGGTGGACGGAACCGGAGCGGCGTCACGGCGGGCCGACGTCGCGATTGCGAATGGGCAGATCGCGGAAATCGGGAAGATCACCGAAGGCGCGAAGAAGACCATCGACGCGTCGGACCTGATTGTCGCGCCTGGTTTCGTCGATCCGCACACGCATTACGATGCGCAGATCTGCTGGGACCCGTACCTCACTTCGTCGTCGTGGCACGGCGTCACCACCGTGATGATGGGCAACTGCGGCGTTGGTATCGCGCCGTGCAAACCGGAGGTGCGCGAGATCGCGGCGTGGGACCTGGTCAACGTCGAGGCGATTCCGTTCGACGTGCTGAGCAAGGGTATCAAGTGGGAATGGGAAACCTTCCCCGAATATATGGACGCGGCGGCGAAGCGCGGCACCGGTATCAACCTGGGCTTCCTCGCTCCGCTCACGCCGTTTCGCCATTACGTGCTGGGCGAGGAATCGATGGAGCGGGCGGCCACCAAGGACGAAACCGCGAAGATCAAGGCCTTGATCAAAGAGGCGGTCGCGGCGGGTGCGTTCGGCTTTACGACTACCACGGCGCCGCAGCATATCGGCTACAAGGGACGGCCGCTGGCGTGCCGCAACGCGAGCCTCGATGAGTATCGCGCGTACGCCAATGCCTTGCGCGAGTTGGGCCGCGGTGCGATGGAAGTCGCGCTGACGCGGTCGGTCTCGGTGATGGGCGACGAGGAGTATCAGTTCCTCGATCTGCTGCTGACGGAGAGCGGGCGGCCGGTGACGTGGCTCGCGCTGCTCAATCGCGACGACCTGCCCGAGGCGTGTCAGGATACGCTGCGCCAGGCGGCGTCGCTGATTCGGCGCGGCGGGGTGCCGCAGGTGACGTGCCGCCCGTTGATCATTCAGATCGAACTGCGCAATCCGTTCATCTTCGCCAACCTGGCGAGCTGGAATCCGGTTTTCAATCAGCCCAAGGAAGCGCAGGCGAAGATTTATCGCGACACGAATTTCCGCAATGCGTTTCGCGAGGCGCTCAAGAAGCCGGACATCTTCAGCGGCAAGTGGGAGCGGCTCGAAGTCAAGGAAGTGTTCACGCCTTCGATGAAGCCGCTGGAGGGGCGCACGGTCGCCGAGATCGCGAAGGAACGCGGCAAGGACGGCGTCGATACGTTCCTGGACCTCGCGCTCGAAGACGACCTGCAAATCCAGTTTACGATGGCGCTGTTCAACGCCAACGAGGAGCGTATCCCTGAGTTGATCAGCGATCCGCGCACGATGGTGGGACTGTCGGACGGCGGTGCGCACGTCGATATGCTGTGCGACGCGGGCTACGCGACCTACATGCTCGGCACCTGGGTGCGCGAGCGCCAGGCGATGACGCTGGAGCACGCGGTCAAGCGGATCACCTCGGAGCCGGCGGACTACTTCGGTATCAAGGGCCGCGGGCGCCTGTCGCCGGGGCTTGCGGCCGACGTTGTAGTGTTCGACTACAATACGGTCGGGTCGTCGCGGCGCGGCGAGATGCGCAACGATCTGCCGGGCGGCGGACGCCGCCTTGTGATGCCCGCGCGCGGCGTCGAGTACACCGTCGTCAACGGCGAAGTGCTTTACGAACACGGCAAAGTGAGCGGCGGCAAGCCGGGACGCGTGCTGCGTTCGGGCGAGGTTTGAGCGGACGGCGTTAATTTCGAGGGGCAACGCGATGGCACAAAATTTTACGATTTGCGTGGGCACGGTCGGCGCCGGCGTCTGGTTCAGTCCCGATGGCGGCGACCATTGGCGGCGCAGCAAGATGGACCTGCCGTTTCATGCGGAGCCGGGCGAGGTCCAGATTCGATCGCTCAGCGTGTCGCCGCACAACCCGCATCATCTGCTGGCGGGGTCGGAGGCCGGGCTCTATCGCAGCGAGGACAACGGCGCGACGTGGAAGCTCGTCGAATCGCCGATGGACGGGATGCAGATCTGGTCCACCGCGTGGCATCCGAAGGATGCGCGGACAATCCTGGCGGGGACCAAACCGCCAGTGGTTTTCCGCTCGAAGGACAGCGGCGCGACCTGGGATAAGCTCTCGATTCCGATCGCCGAGAAGTGTCTGGCCGGCGCGCCGAAAGTGACCAACATCCTTTTCGACCCGCGCGACGCGCGCACGATTTATGCCGGCGTGGAAATCGACGGCGTCTTTCGCAGCACCGATGGCGGCGACACCTGGACCCATCTGCCGCCGCTCGGTCCCAAGGAACTCAACGGCGATATTCATGGGCTCGCGTTCAGCGCCGGCCCCGAGCCGAAGCTGCTCGCGACCACGCCCGACGGTATCTGGAGCAGCGTCGATGAGGGCAAGAGCTGGTCGCTGCATGGGTTCCCGCGCTTCAGCGAGCGCGACGCGATCTCGTACTGTCGCGGCGTCGCGCTCAAGCCCGACGATCCGGAGACGATGTTCGTCGGCAACGGCGATTTCATTCCGGGCAAGCGCGGGGCGATCCAGCGTACCACCGACGGCGGCCGCAGTTGGACTGCGGCGAAGCTGCCCGACGAGCCTAATTCGGTCATCTACTGGCTCGCGACCAACCCGGCAGATCCGAACGTGGTGGTCGCGAACAGCCTGCACGGCTACGTCTATGTCAGCGCGGACGCGGGAGAATCGTGGAGCAAGGTGCGGCGCGAGTTCGGCGAGATTCGCGCGCTGGCGTGGGTGCCGAACTAGGGAACCTCTGCACAAGGCTCATTCTGTCATTCTGAGCGCAGCGAAGAATCCCGGGATTCTTCACTTCGCGGACTGCGTTCAGAATGACGATCTAAGTTCTGCAGAGGTTCTCCAGGGGGAATGTCCGGGGAAGAGATTATAGAGGAACACGGAACCGTCGTTTTTCCGGACACTGAAACCTGACGAGGCTTCAGACTTCCCACTGGTCAGGGATGCGGACTTCGCTATCAATTCACGCTCGCGTTGCGGGCCTGTCTCACTGATGAGCGCTCCGCGCGCCCGGCAATCAAAAATTGGTGAGGCGCTGATTTCTTAAACCCTCTCCATGTTGTCCAGGGAGAGCGCAATCTCGCCGTGTGAGCGCGGCCGAGGGCGGGCTTCATCTTTCATCTATCTTCATACAGACGGCGGCGCGGAACCGTACCCTCGCGCCGCCACGTCGCGTAGGCTTGGCATCATGGACGAAACTGCCATAACGAATTACGTCAACCGGCTGTGGGACGAATCGATCGTTACGGAGCTGGCGGAATATATCCGGCTTCAGAACAAGTCGGTCGCCTTCGATCCCGAATGGGCGGCGCATGGCGAGATGGATCGCGTGGTCGCGCGCTTCGAGAAGTGGGCGCGCAGCCAGCCGATCAAGGGACTTGCGCTCGAAGTCCTGCGATTGCCTCAACGCACGCCGCTGATATTTATCGAGGTGCCCGGCGACGCGCGCGAAACGATTCTGCTGTACGGCCATCTGGATAAGCAGCCCGAGATGACGGGATGGCGCGAAGGGCTCGATCCATGGAAACCGGTGATCGAAGGCGATCGCCTGTACGGACGCGGCGCCGCCGACGACGGCTACGCGCTGTTCGCCTGTCTCGCGGCGCTCGGTGCGTTGCAGGCGCAGGGCGTGGCGCACGCGCGATGCGTGATTGTGATCGAGGCGTGCGAGGAGAGCGGCAGCTTCGACCTGCCGCACTATATCGAACATCTGGCGTCGCGGATCGGAACGCCGGGCCTGGTGATCGCGCTCGACTCGGGCTGTGCCAACTACGATCAGCTATGGTGCACGACGTCGCTGCGCGGGCTTGCGGGCGGCACGCTGAAGGTCGAGATTCTCGGCGAGGGCGTCCATTCGGGCGACGCCGGCGGTATTGTGCCGTCGACCTTTCGTATCGCGCGCCAACTGCTGAGCCGAATCGAAGAAGAGGACACCGGCCGCATCATACCGCTCGAATTCTATACGCATATTCCGGATCCGCGCCGGCGGCAGGCCGAGGCTGCGGCGGCGGCGATCGGCGACGTGATGTACAAGCGCTTTCCGTGGGTTGGGCCGTCGGCGCCGCTCGATAGCGATCTGACCGAGCTGGTGCTCAACCGCACCTGGCGTCCCGCGCTCGAAATCGTGGGTGCGGACGGACTGCCCGCGGCGGGCAACGCCGGCAACGTCCTGCGCCCGTTTACCGCGCTCAAGCTGTCGCTGCGCCTGCCGCCCGATTGCGAAGCGAAGGAGGCGAGCGCGAAGCTCAAGAACATCCTCGAAGCCGATCCTCCGCATGGCGCGCACGTCAGCTTCGAGCCGAACTGGGCGGCCAGCGGATGGGACGCACCGGAAATCGCTCCGTGGCTGGAACGGTCGCTCGAAGCGGCGTCGCGCAGCTACTTCGGCAGGCCCGCCGCATACATGGGCGAGGGCGGCACGATTCCGTTCATGGGGATGCTGGGCGAGCGGTTTCCGGAGGCGCAGTTTCTTATCACCGGGGTGCTCGGGCCACAATCAAACGCACACGGCCCCAATGAGTTCCTGCATATCCCGACGGCCAAGCGGCTGACCGCATGCGTGGCCCGGGTGATCGCCGACCAGTTGCTCGCGGCTGACAGGAAGGACTGAAGGGGAAGGGGAAGTTGTCGAGGAACTCGGAACTATGATTTTCACTGAAACCTCACAAGGTTTCAGACTTCCCTTTTAATCGGATGCGGGCTGCGCCCTCAGAAAACCTTATGATGGGGGACTTTGTCGGTGAAAGGCTAGTGCCAGAGGCGGTGGGCGAGGTCGCCGACGAGCAGGAGCTTTTTTTCCTGCATGCCGGCGTCGATCGGATTACCCTTGATGCCCGACGCGAAACCGCATTGCGTGGAAAGCCCCATCTGGTCGTGCGGGAAGAAGCGTGCGGCCTCGGCGATACGGGTGCGCAGTGCCTGTTCGGATTCGAGGCGATTCTTTTTGGTCGAGACCAGGCCGAGCACGACGAAGCTGTCGCGCGGGACATCGGCGAGCGGCTCGAAGCCGCCGGAGCGGCTGTCGTCGTATTCGAGCAGGAAGCTGGAATAGCGGCGCGCGCGGCTGAAGACTTCCTTGGAGATGGTTTCGTAGCCGCCGCGGCTCAGCCAGCGGCCGTCGTTGTTGCCGCGGCACAGGTGCAATCCGTAGCGGATGCCAGGGACCTCGGCGAGCGAGTTGAGCAGGTCCACGCCGTCGGTGAGGATACGGGCGGCCGAGATGCCGTTGGACTCGAAGACCGCGCTGCGCGCGTCGGGGTCAACCAGGATCGCGAGTTCCGGCGCGTCGATCTGCACGTACTCACATCCGAGCCGCACCAGTTCGCGGATCTCCTCGCGGATGACGTCGGCGCCGTCGGCAAAGAGGTCGAACGGGTCGCGATAAACGCCGCGCGATTCTTTCGGCGACCAGAACATCGAGAGCATCAAGGGGCTCGGCAGGGTGACCTTGAGCGGCGCCTTTGCGCGGGCGCGGGCGTAGCTGAATTCCTCGTTGACGAGGGAACGGCGGCGCCGCAGGCGGCCGGTGGCGGCGAGGCCGAGGGTCAGTTGCTCGACGTGGCCGTCGTCCTCATGCCACGGTTTGGTGAGGTCGTTGGTGCGGGTGAGACCCTCGGTAGCTTCGACCAGCGAGCCGAGGAAGCTCAGGCGGCGTTGCTCGCCGTCGTTGACGACGTCGAGGCCGCAGCGTTCCTGCAGTGCGATCGCGTCGGCGACGGCGTGGTCTTCGATTTTCTTGTAGCCGGCGGCCGAGACTTCGCCGCGGCGGAGGGCCTTGCGGGCGGCCACCAGCCAGGCAGGACGCAACAGGGATCCGATCGGTTCGGCGCGAAAGACGGGCGTTGCCATGACGTTTGCCTCCGCGGGCCACGCGGCCCTGCACCGATAATATCAAAAAGGATAAAAAAGGCGTTACCCGGTAGGCAACGCCTGATCATAGCGCGCACCGCGGTGCAGCCTAATGTTTCGGCTCGATTCGCTTGCCGTACGTAACTTCGCCCTTATCTACGCGCAGGCTGAAGCCGCAATCGGGATTGGTACAGGCCCACGCTTTAAAAATCACCGAAGCGCCCTCCTGCCCGTAATCAGAGAGAGGAATCAATGTGCCATCATTGCACTTTTGGCACTTCGGCAGCTCCATCACCACGCCTCCTTGGCTGTTCGGGAACCAGCCCCAAATGCAACCTATCTAACCATTTTTCCTAAATCAATGAGGTATCTTGCCGGCCGGCCGCCGTCCACTACCTGGAGTAGGGCGGGGCACAAACCGGCGATGCCCGCTCTGCGTTGGACGAACGGGGCTGACGCAAGCACAGCCATGCGGAGGTCGGCTCATTCGGTGTAATGCACCACTTCAAGCTTCAAGCCGTCGGGGTCGGTAAAGAAGACCGAGTAGTAGCCGGGGCGGTAGTCGTATTCGTGGGGCGCGTTGAGGATGCGGCCGCCATGCGAAGAAATGCCGGTGGCGAGTTCGTCGATTTGACGGCGGCTCTCGCCGCGAAAAGCGATCTCGCGCAGGCCCACGCGGCCCTTGTCGAACGTGTCGTTGCGATGGGGCGGGTCGGACGCGACCACCCACAGGCTTCCGCTGTCGCCATGATAACCGGTCATCGGCGAGGGCTGATCGAAGGTCAGGGAATGAGGGTAGCCGATCTTCGGCATCAGCCAGCCGTAAAAGCGCACCGCCTTTTCGTAGTCGTTGGCATTGATCATGAGATGGTCGATTCCACTGCGCATGCGGGCGTCCTCCACGTGATCCAAGCGGACTCCGGTTGCGAGCGCGATGCAAGCGGCGGGCGTTGCGAGTCGGTGTCGATGCGGCTTAGCGCGTTAGCTGGTGATACGCATGCGCTGCTCGGCGGCGGTCTTGCGTCCCAGATGGATCGCGACGGTGCCGAATCCGGTGAGCCGGTAGCTGGCCTCGGCGAAACCCGCGTCGCGCATCATGCGGGCGAGGGTGTCGGCGTCGGGATGGATGGTGAGCGACTGGAAGAGGTAGCGATAGGCGCCGAATTTACGACCGACGACGACGCCGAGCAGCGGGACGAAGGTCGCGATATAGAGGTCGAAGAAATGGCGCAGCGGACCGCGCGGGCGGGTGAGATCGAGGCAGACCAGGCGGCCACCAGGCTTCAGCACACGATAGAGTTCGGTGAAGGTCGCGGGGAGGTCGGCGACGTTGCGCAACATGAAGCCGTTGACGATACAGTCGAAGGTGGCATCGGCAAACGGCAAGGCCAAGGCGTCGCCGGTCGCGAAAACGATTCGCTTGGGGAAGTCGGCGGCTGCGGATTTTTTCACCGCCGCCGCGACCATCTCGTAGCAGAAATCGACGCCGACGACAGTCGCCGCGCCGGCCCGCTCCAATGCGAACGCAAGCTCGCCGGTGCCGGTCGCGATATCGAGTGCGGCGGCATCCTCCGGTTGCGCCATCGCGACCGTGATCCGGCGCCAGCGGCGATCGAGGCCGAGCGTCATCAAGGTGTTGACGAGGTCGTAGCGCGGCACGATGGTCGCGAACATATGGCGGATTCGCGCCGCCTTGCCGCGGTCGGAGGCACCATTCATCGGGTTATGGCGGTCGTGTTCATCGGTAATGATCGAGCGATTCTCTCATGGTATCGACGCTTGCGCATTATAGACGTGCGGAGCGCGGACGCGAAAAGCGGGGCGCTTCAGCGCGTGGGTGTCAACGCGACCTTCATGATGAAGGAGGCGCCGCCGACGCGATTGGTGATTTCGGCGACAACGGTGAAGCCGAGCCGCTCGTAGAGCGCTTTGGCGGGATTGTTCGCGCGCACGCTGAGCACGATCGCGTGATGGTTCGCGGCCGCGTCGGCGAGTAGTCGCGCGAGCATGAGGCCTCCCGCGCCGCGACCGAGGTGTGCGGGCGCCACCGCGATCGCGAGTTCGGGCGTCGCGGCCTCGACGAAGCGATAGAGCGGCCATGTCGATGGCATCCGGCGAATCCATGCGGCGCCGCATGGCGTGCCGGTCGCGGCGTCGAGGGCAATCACTCCGCAATCGTCGGGACGACCGAAGCCCTCGAGATACGGCGCGAGCGCCGCATTAGTGCGCGCGGATTCCGGTGGCTCACGACCCTCGTCCATGTGCGCAGCGTAGTAGAGCATCTCCCACAAGAATGGTTGATCGTCCGGAACGGCCGCGCGAATGATGTATTTCATCAATAGTTTAGCTTTGCTGTCGAAGCGCTTCAGCCGCGCTTACGCACGGCGGTCGCTGTCATTTCCGTTACGCAAATTTGAAACTGATGGCTGCCCATCGGGGAAGAACGGGCCATCGCATCTGAACGCTGAACAAAAAACTCGCATGGTGCGCGCGCGCATTGGTAAACTGTTTCGGGGACACGTTTCGCCCCGGTTAAAACGGCGCACGCAGTCGGCACGCATACAGGTCTCAATCGAAGGCTGGGCTTGCGGCCATGGGTTTTCATCTGAGTGCGCGGCGATACGCTAGAGCGGCTTTCCCCACGAGTCGAGGAAAGCGAGTTCCGCGACCGGGAGACGTGTAATCGGGCCGTGGCCGCGCAGGATCGGATAGCCGATCGGAATCGCGGCCGCCGTGCCCCAAGGGGAGGGAATCGCCAGGAGCGTAGCGACTTCAGGCTCGCATGCGCACAGTAGCGTCGTCAGCACACATCCAAGTCCCTCGGCCCGGCAGGCGAGCAGCAGATTCTCGACGGCGGTATATATCGATCCGCCGCCGACGACGGAGACGCGTGACAGGCTGGAATCCGTGATGGCCATCTCGGCCGGATTGAAGCAGAAGACTGCGATGACGGGGCTTTGGCCAAAATGAGCGCTGAGATAATCCCCCGCTCCAAGCATCCGCTCCGTGCGTTCGCGCACGGCGGGCTCGGCGCCAGCCAGGTTGGCACGATAGCGGGCGGCAAACTTCGTCCATTGTTCGGCGTAAAGCGTGCCGAGTCGTTCCTTGCTCGCGCGGTCCTTCACCACGATCACGCGCCACGGCTGCCGATTGCCGCCGGTGGGGGCCCAGGTAGCGGCTTCGAGGACGCGGTGCAGAACGTCATTGGGGATCGGATCGGGACGCAGCCTTCGTACTGCGCGCAGAGTTCGCATGGCTTCGTAAAGACCGATTTCAGGCATCTTGGCCTCCTTACAACCCGGTCATGTGACCTTCGGGGTCGTAAAAGAGCATTAGGCGAACTGGCGGCAAATTAGAAGAGTGAAAGCATAGACGACTAAAGGCAATCATAGCGGACTATTAGCTTGTAAAAACATCTGGTATTGAGTCTAATCATCAAAACTACTATGATTTAATGCGTTAATGCTGCATCTCTGGAGAGGCATCTGCGATGTTGATCCATTTTGATTCGAATAAAGTGACGGAGTGCGACAACTGCGGAACGCAGGGCACTGTCATGCACATGTCGGTTGTCCGCCTGGATCAGACGGTGAACCTGTGCATCGTATGCTTCGGCGCGTTGGCGCAGGCGTTCAGCCGGGCCTCCGAGAAGCTCCGGATACATCCCGCACAGTTGAAGCATGAGCGGGGTTTCTAACGGGCGGCGTTAACGGCGATGCTCGAAGTGATGCTAGAGTGGCGATAGTTTGAGTCGGGTGGAGAGTTAAGCGATGGCCTGCAAGCATCTAGCGGTGATTCCCAACTCGCTGCGCGGAATCAGCCCCAGCTTTTGGCCTGCCAGCGACGGTCAGATGCATTTTGAGGGGCTGTGCGATTACTGCAAGAAAGACGTCTGGCGCCACGCGCGGCCGGACGAGGATCCGCGATGGCGGCTGCAAACGGAAGAATGCTCCTGCCCTCCCGATAGTCGCCGCTAAACCAGTTGCGGAGGCCGGTTGACCTCCGCCGCGAGCCATTCGCGGCCCCAGAAGTAACCAGTCATAAGAGAATCCATCGGCACTGCGCGAGGGGTATGCTCGGCTGCCGCGTGGCAGCCGAGCAGTAGCTTATGGAGTTGTCATCGCGGTGCAGGTCGCGAACGCGGTCACATCAACTGGATGCACGCTGCTATTGATCACGGTGACGACCTCGCCGGTCGGCGCGCTGTTGGTCTGGTCCATGCCCGCCGGAAATGTCGGCGCGAGGCCCGTTATATAGACGCGCTGGGGGGTCTTCACGCCATTGATCGGCGTGTCAGTCATAAAACTCCCGCCGGTGGCGTAAAAATTCGGGGAACAGTCGGCCTCGACACTGATCGTCTTGTTGCGCTGAACGGTGCTGACATTGCTGACGATTTCATAGATTGGCACCAAATTAACCGTGGGGTCATTGTCAGGCACGTAGCAATAATGCCAGTTACCTTTGCCATCGTCGCAGCTGCGATCTTTACCATGACCATTGTTCGCGAAGGCGGGTGCAGCCGTGAGCATCAGGGCCAGGGCTGTAATTAGTATCGACGAGCGCATATTCGTTGCTCCTTACAGCGTCAATCAATCAATGACGCTATGTAACCATAAAGAGCTTATTATAGCTCATCATAAGATGTCAATAGCGATATATTATATAAATATATCTAAATAATTGATTAGATTACTGAATAATATTATTTAAGTAATTATAGCATAACGATGATGAACGATAGTCGAGCGCGAGCAGCGGGTGTTCGGCGTCCTTCAGCGGAAGGGCTTTCGCATCTCGGAGGCGATAGTTCAAGGTAATCAGGAAAGTGCCGGTGAGTTTCCGAGGTAGCGGGAGGTACGAGCCAGAAATACTTCTGCGTCATCTGGACGCGCGCACGCCGGGTTGCGTCGAACGTTAGAGACATCAACCGCGCGGACGCCGCATCGTGAAAGAGTGGCTCTTCCCGACAATAATTTGCGCGCGGCGGCTCCGTCGAAGACTTGTACTAACGCACCCGAGCGTAAGAGATGTTGTCGCCCGCGGTGCCCGAAATCGTCAGATAGCCATCGCCGGGCATGCACATGACGGGGTTCGGCGCGGTCGCGTCCGTGCACATGACGATGTTGTCACTACCGGTGAAGCACGCGGCGCTGACCGAAGTCTCTCTGGAGTTGAGCGTGGAATAGCCGGCGCAATTAGGACCGGAGGTCATCGTGAAGCCGCCCAGCGGTCCCCAGGAAGTCATCGTGGTCGGCGGGACCGGCGGCTGCGGCTGCACTTGAAGGCAGCCGGCCGTCGTCAGCGCGATTACAGCGAATAACCAGATCACCCTGCCCATCCACCCCTCCGTACTACGCATCTCGACACGAGCGACGGAGCGTCCAGCATGAACTCCGTCGCGGACTCATGACGCCGGCTTGTCCGACGACTCACTGCGTGACGGAGCCCTTCAGTTTGAGCGTCATTTTCGTGCCCTTCATGGTGCCATCGACAGTTCCCCATCCACTGGCCGCTGGGGTGGGCGCGGGAGAAGCCGCTATTCCGAATCCGCCCGAGACCGTCTGCGGGCTCGCACCGGTCACCTGGTTGCACAGCGTAACCAGCAAGTTGAGCGTCTCGGACCTTACGATCTTGTTCTTGCCCGTACCCTGGGTGGTCGTAAGGTCCGCTTCACCGAATGCGGGCTGGCAAGTCGAGCCGGAAATTGCGCTGGTGGCGCTGCCACTGTCCACGGTCAAGTTCACGACGCCGACGCCCTTGCCGGCCAGATCGCCGCTCACTTTGGCCGCACTGATCGTCAGGCATGAACAGTTCGACACGCTCGGGCAAATCGCCGAATAGCCAGTCAGCGAACATAGACCCGCGACTGGGCCGCTGACCGTGCCGGTGATGGTTCCGTTTCGAACTCTTGTCGAGATTGCGTCCGCTTGCTGGGCGCGCGCCCATGCTGCACCAACCGCAATGAGAACCGCCATTATTACAAGTGTTCGCTTATACATGCGCCATGTCTCCCCTTTAGGATTGGCCAATTTTACCTGATATTCAGCGGACAACAACGTGAGGTTAGCCTGTCTTTTGACGCGGCTATGGTGAATGCTGACGGTGCAGCGAGTTGGGATGCGTTTGCGTCTCGCAATTCAATCTGATCGCCGCTAGTAAGGAGGACCCGGTACCACCAGAGCTTGCTTGATCGCCGACCAATGGACCGGCGCGCCAATTTCGAGATCCTTGATGACCGCATCGACCTGCCGCTTGCGCTCGTCGAAGGTCACTGTATCCACCGGCGCAGCAGAACTGGACCAGGCCGCATCGTTGAGCATCTGTTGTTCGCGCTGTTCGTCTTGCTGCTTCGCCTGCTCCAAGTCCCGGATCAACTGTGCTCGCTCCTCGGGCGAAATGTGTTTGGGCGGGGCCCAAAGTGCGTCGTTGATCTCGCTTTGCGGAACCGCGAATCCATGACGGAGTTCCTTTGACGCGCGGTCCGCCTTGTTCATCTGGTTCAGGAAAGTTCCGTGCCTCATCGGCGAGACATCCGGATCGAGCGCGGCGTTCCAGTCAGCCTTTTTGGCGGACTCCAACTGCTGTATGAGTTGCGAGATCTGTTGCGACGAGAGCTTCGCGGTTGTCGAAGCATCTGAGGCAAGCGACGGCGCCGCGAAGAATAGTACTACAACGGAAATGAACACAGTCGTCATGAATAGCTGCTTGCTATTGTTGATCATCGTGGTCCTCGCGCCGAATAGATAGATTAATCGCGAATAAACGGTCGGTCGGAGCGCTGATTGTGATTCATTGTATATAGTCGTTTGCCTTATCGCGTAAGTGGTGTGGCGTGATACTTATCCCTCATGCGGGGTGATCATTACTACGGAAAATCCGGAACCCGCAATGCTTGTTGAATCTCTGACCAAGGAACCTCTTCGCCGCCTTCCAAAGCCTTCGCGATGATGTCCGCTTGGTCTCTGTGTTCCCGGTATGCATCCCACGCGAGCCAGTCGTTGCCCGGGTCATGGGTCTGCTCGCCCAGTTCGTCGCGTTTTTCCGCGGTCGTGAGTTCTTTAATCAACTCGTCTCTCGCTTCCGCCGAAATCGATTCCGGCGGAACATCAAGTGCGTCGTCAATCTCCGACTGAGAAACCTCTTCGCCGCTCTTAAGCCGCGCGATAACTCGCTGAGCCTTCTGCGCCTGATACACAGAATCGACAGTCTGGACCCTGTCGGCATCCCCGTTTGCAATGTTTTCGGCCTCGAGAGCTCTCGCTGCCTGAAGCTTTCCGACCAGGAGAGTTCGCTCTTGCGGCGGCATTTGCTCCGACCCACATGCAGAAAGTGACAAGACGCAGATACCGGCCGCGAACAGCAGTCCGACCAGGCAGTTGGCGCCGATCCCCAAATAGTCAGTAGCTAGACTGCTCATTACGCACAGCCGGACTTGCTACTTCGCGGCTGCCTGGGGTAGAGAGGTACCCGTCGCACGATCAAGGCTCGCCTTAGTCACCGAATAAGCATACAAAGCATCGACATACGCGGCATCGTCCTGAATATAGAATCGCTCGGCGTCGGTGAGTTCGATGATGTTTCCGAGGCCGGCGTTGTAGCGTTTAGCGGCGAGTTCGAGTTGACCCGAAGAGGCCGCGAGCGTGTCTTCCGCCTGATGAATGCGTTCGATCGAGGTTTGAAGCTGTAAGTAGGTGCTTTTGACTTCCAGCCAGATGCGGAGCTGAAGATCCTTGATCGCATAGTTGATCGAATCTCGCTGGGCCTTGGTCTCGTCGAGTTGATGCGATGTGAGAAAGCCGTTGAAAATCGGCCAGCTCACGACGAGGCCGACGTCGAAATTATTGGCCGCCGGGAGACCGGTGCCCATCGCATTGTAGCCTGCGACGGCCTGGGCCGACGGAAAGTAGTCGCTGTAAACCTGGGTGATTTGGGCGCCGGCTGCGCTGGCTTGAGCCTTGAGCGTCGCGAGGTCGGGTCGGCGATTCAGTGCGGATGTGAAGTAAGATTCAATGCTACCGCCGATCGGCTTGTAAGTGAGGACGTCCGCCAACTCGTAGTATGGTGCGTTCGGGCTCACCGCCATCGTGTTGTCGAGCGCGACACGCGCCGTCGCCTGGTCGTTCGCAGCTTCGAGTAGATTTGTACGTGCGCGGGCCAGCGTCGCTTGCGCGGTGAGTACATCGATTTGAGAAGTGAGGTTCGCCGCCGCTTTTACTTTTGCGTCGTGCAGTTGTTCCGTGCGTTGCTCGACCGCCTTCTGGTAAACCTTTAGCTTCTCTCCGGCAGCAAGCAGGGCGAAATAGCGCTGCGTGGCCTCGAAGATGAGGTCCAGATCGGTGAGTTGGACCTGCGATTGCGCGGCGCGCTCTTCCGCTGCGCGTTCTCGCACCAGCCCGCGGACTCGCCCGAAGTCGAAAAGGTATTGCTCGCCCGCAACGCCAGTGAGGAAATTGTCGGTGGTTGAAGCGGTCTGTCCCGCATCGGGTGAACCGCCGTGTAGCGTTCCCGTAATCCGCGGAACAAAACCCGGATTCAAATAGGTAGTGTTACCGATCGGATTAGCGGTCGAGCGGAGATACTCACCAGCGGCGAACACTTGCGGCATCAGGGCTGATTGGGCTTCTCCGATGCGCGCGCGAGCGGCCGCCGCTTCAGCTTCCATCTCGAGACCGCGGGGATGGTTCTGAAGGGTCAATTCGATCGCCCGCTCCAGTGTGAGCCTCTCGCCAGGGTTGATCGTTTCCCGTGACCATGCGCGCGAGGTAGTCGCGGCGATCAGGCACACGCAGATCACGGCGATAGATATGTTATGGGTCTTCTGAGTATGCATCGTTGCAGAACATTGCCTATTCACTACTGGCGACCGCCCTGGCGTCGAGGGAAGTTGTCTTGCGTGAGACGGAGGTGACGCGCTCGCCGGTGGCAAGCGTGGGATCGATTGCGGCCACGAGTGTTTCGTCGCCGCGCAGGCCATTGGTTATTTCGACAAAGTGTCCGGCGCGGATTCCAACGGTAACATCTTTTCTGACCAGTTTTCCGTCCTCGACCGCGAAGACGTAGTTACCCGTCGCACTTTCGCCGATCGCAGAATCGGGAACCTCAATAACGTTGGGGTGGCGTTCGAGTTGTAGCGTCACGTTTGCGTACATGCCGGGATAAAGCTCATGGTGCGCATTATCGAGATCGATCTCGGTAAGCATCGTGCGCGTTGAGAGGTCGAGCGATGCGGCAAAGCGTGTGACGGTGCCGGGAAATGGATGCCCGGGGAGGTCCTGTAGCGCCACCATCGCCGGGGTTCCGTGCCTGATGAAACCGACCACGCCCTGCGGGACGTAAACATAGATTCGCATGGTATCGATCATCGCGAGGCTTACGACTGGCGACGCCGTACCCACCGGATGCGCCGACCCTTCATCAGGACCTGAACTCGGCAGGTCGCCGCCGGCCTTGATGAGCGCACCTGGATCGACAAAGCGGCCGGTAACGATGCCGGCGAAGGGCGCGACAATTTTCGTATATGAGACGAGCGCCTGCAGTTCGTCAACGTCGGCCTTGGCCTCCAGATATTTACCCTGAGCGATATCGACGTCCTGGCGGGCGACCAGTCGCGGATCGCTTTTCCAGACCTGCTCGAGGCGTTGATAGGTAAGCCGTTGCACTTCCAGGCTTGCTTGGGCTCGCGCGACTCGTTGTTGAAGTTCCGGTACCTCGATCGTGGCGAGGACCTGTCCTTTCTTTACCCAGTCACCCTTATCGACAGAGATACTCTGCAAATAGCCAGTGACCTTTGCGTAGAG
>Ga0105240_10006110_pt1 | contig 17764 bp, 15 predicted proteins | sample KBSC54metaG_FD_80426 | JGI IMG/M metagenome (GOLD analysis project Ga0105240, IMG submission 80426) | Corn rhizosphere microbial communities from Kellogg Biological Station, Michigan, USA - KBS C5-4 metaG | ecosystem: Host-associated > Plants > Roots > Rhizosphere > Soil | place: Michigan, USA...
CGCTACTTCTACGGCTCCGTCTGGGCCGTCACCATCTCACAAACCGTCCTGCTCCTCCTCTGGAAGACGCTCCCTCTCACCCGCACCGGCAGCCTCATCAAACTCGTAATCTACGCCGGCATGCTCTTTCTCATGGGTTCCTTCGCCTACAACGGCGCACTCCCCCGCACCCGCCCCATCCTCCCCGGCGAACTCATGGTCGACTGAATTGTTCTATTCACTTTCACAACACCTGTCATTTCGAGCGGAGGTCGCGACAGCGATCGTAATGAAGAACCCAAGGTCGCCTTCTTAAAACACAAATTGCGATTTCGGCATTATTCCAATTCCGTCCCTAGGAGCAATGGGTCACCATGGTGCGAGATGAAGTAAAAGAATTACTCGAACTTGGACCGCCACCTTCCGAAGAAGAATTGATTCGTGATCCGTCCCCTCTCCTGGAGAAGTACGAGTTGTTGCTCCGATCGATCAAGAAGCCAGTGACTGATGAAGAAGCGAAGCTGCTGACTGGGATATTCGGTGTTGATGGCTGTTTTGGGTTGGGTTGGACTCTACTGCATCTCATCGAGACGGCCCCCAACTGGCCAGAGCCTGGCGAATTGGAGGATTCCACGAATGAGTGGGTGCAGCTTCTCAAAGATCGTGCGGCGAGATGGCAAGAGCCCGATACCAAGCGCGTCGTCTTACAGAGAGGCCGGCCTGCGGGATCCAAGGACGAATCGGGATTAGAAGAGTGATGCCGAGTGACTACGCTCCTAACGGATAATCCCCAAACAGGAACATGAAGCATCTGCACGCGGGTCGGCGAGACCTCTTGTCCACTTTCGCCGGCCCGATCATCAGACGATCAGCTTCTTACTTCACTGGCTTATACCCCGTCCCCCCCGCCTTCTTCATCGCCGCCATCCCATCCTCCAGCGAAAGCAACGGCGTAGTCTTGACGCTCTTGCAAGATCCGCCCGAAGCAATCGCCATCGCAAATGCCGCCGCGCTCTGGTTATCCGGCAGCTCCGCCACCACCACCGTGTCGTAATCGCCAAAGCACAACCAACCGCCAATCAGAGTGCCGCCTAACTTCTGAACCACTTTGCTGACCACCGCAAGCCGATCCTGCGGCTTCTTCACCAGCGCCGCCACTGCCGCCGATTCATACGCAACCTGCACAAGATAACTGGGCATACCTCTGTCCTTTCAAAGAAATTCGTTCCAAGCACCAGGGGAGAGGACGAAGTATACCGCCGTCCTCAGACAGATGACCCGCGAAATCTCTTCACGCCTCAATCGCAGCCGCTACCTCCGTCACTTGCCGCCCCACCCACTCCCTCAACCCCTCTGGCTCCATCACCCGCACAGCCGCTCCCATCCCGAGAACGAAAAATCGCGCCATTCCCTCATCATCGAAATCCACCTCCAGCGCCACTCTCTTCTCCCCAGCCCTCTTCGCCCACTCTCGAGAAGCTTCGCGCGTAACGCACCACGACTGAAGCCGCCGCACCGCCTCCGCTCGCACCGACAGCACCGTCCTGAAACTCGCCCTCTTTCGATCTAGTTCCGCCGTCGCCGCCTTCCAATGTTCCGCCAGGTCGAACCGCGCCGGCCGCTCAAACTGCACCGCTAGCACCGTCACCTTCCGCATGCGCGACACGCGAAACGTCCTCATCCCCTTCGCCGTCCGCGCCACCATGTACCAGCTCAATCCCTTCGATACCAGCCCTAGCGGATCCACTGTCCGGCTCGACTCCTCTCCATCCGCCTTCGTGTACTCAAACGTCAGCTTCCGGTCCCGCGCCACAGCCTCTTGCACCACCGCCAGCATCGACACATCCTCGCCCGTCCCCCTCCAACCCGTCGGATCTACATGCAACCGCTGCTGCATGTGAGCCGCCTGCGCCTTCAGCGGCTCCGGCATCGCCGCCATCAGCTTGTTCATCGCGCTCTGCGCCGCCGCGGCCATCCTTGGATTCCCCAGCGTTCGCGGCTGCGCCATCAGCAGCGCCCGCAGCTCCGCCTCATCCAGGCTGGGAACATGCGTCCGCCAGCCCTTTTCCAGCTGCCACCCGCCCTGCGCTCCTCGAACCGCGGATAACGGAATCCGCGCTGCGCTCAACGCCTCCAGATCGCGATGGATTGTTCGCTGCGAAACCTCAAGCTGCTCCGCCAGCTCACGCTCCGTCACCTGCCCCCGCGCCTGCAGCAGCAACAGCACCGACATCAATCGATCAGCTTTCATCGCCCGGAAGTTTTCCTCAACATTTCTAACTTTCTCAAACTAAATATGACACTGATTGTCATATTTGCCGAGCAAAGATTGCTTCATCAGTCGGAGGTCACCAGAATGTCCGCTCGCAACGTCTTCCTCTACGTCTTTGACACCATGGCCGATTGGGAAACTTCCTTCGCCGTCGCCGGCATCCACAATCCCCGCTTCCACCAGCACCCCGGCCGTTATCGCGTCGTCACCGTCGGCGCAACCCGCAGGCCTGTAACCACCATGGGCGGTCTTCGCATCGTCCCCGACATCACGCTCAGCGAAGTCGATTCGAATTCCGCAGCCATGCTGATCCTCCCCGGTGGCGAGACCTGGGAATCCTGCAGCAACATGGAAGCCATCGATATCGCACGTGTCTTCTTCATCGAGAGCGTCCCCATCGCCGCCATCTGCGGAGCCACCTTCGCCCTCGCCAGCGCCGGCATGCTCGACGACTTCCACCACACCAGCAATAGCCGCGACTACCTCCTCGCATCCGGCTATCGCGGCGAAAAGTTCTATTGCGACGCCCCCGCCGTCACCGATGAAAGCGTCATCACTGCTTCCGGGTTCGCTCCTCTCGAATTCGCCCGCGAGATCTTCAGAGCGCTCGACCTCTACACCCCCGCAGCTCTCGATGCCTGGTACTCCCTCTTCAAATTCGGCAACACAACCCGCTACCAGGAACTCGCCCACTGCGCAGCGTAATAGCAACCAAGGAGAGACACACATGATCCTTAAGGACTACTTCCTCGCCCAGCTCGACCGCGAAGCCGCCTCCACCCGCAAAGCAATCGACCGCTTCCCCGAGGGCCACAGCGACTTCAAACCCCACCCGCGCTCCATGGAGTTCGGCTACCTCGCTGCCGTCGTCGCCACCATGATCGGCTGGATCGCGCTCATCATCGATCGCGACGAGCTCAACCTCGATGGTCCTGATGGCGCCCAATTCCGCACCAAGCCGCTCGCGACCAAAGCCGAACTCCTCGCCAGCCTCGACAACGCCATCGCCAACGCTCTCCGCGCGCTCGAGTCCACCACTGACGAGCACCTGGCCGGGCCATGGGCCTTCAAGATGGGCGGCAACCCCGTCTCCCAGAACCCGCGCAGCATCATGATCGCCGACGCCGTCTTCAGCCATCTCGCCCACCATCGCGGTCAGCTCACCGTCTACCTCCGCCTGCTCGAGGCCAAAGTCCCCGCCCTCTTCGGCCCTTCCGCCGACGAACACTTTTAGACTCCACACCGCAAACAGCCGCGCTAACTCTGCGAACACGCGCGTAGCGCGGCTGACCCAGCCTGTCTTCTCCCTCTGTCTCATTTCCACCGCGAATTTCCTGCTAAACTCTGTTTGATCATGCTCCTGGCAATCTGTCTGCTCGTCCTGGCTTCCTATCTGCTCGGGTCCATCCCGGTCGGGTATCTGCTGGTCAGACTTTTCCGCAATCAGGACATCCGCTCCGTCGGCAGCGGAAACATTGGAGCCACCAACGTCCTCCGCTCCGGCGGCAAAGGCCTCGGCGCCGCCACCTTCGCCCTCGACGTGGTTAAAGGAGCAGCCGCCGTAGCTCTCGCCGCCTTGATCGCCCCTCAGTTCGCCTCCGCTCTTCACCCCCGAGAAGTTGAAGCAATCGCCGCAGTCGTCGCCGTTCTCGGACATATGTTCCCCGTTTGGCTCGGCTTCCGTGGTGGCAAAGGCGTGGCCACCGGATTCGGCGTCTTCCTTGTCGCCGCACCCTGGGCCGCTCTCTCTTCTATCGCTCTTTTCTTCGTCGTGCTCATGCTCACTCGCTACGTGTCGCTCGCCTCCATCCTCGGAGCAGGCAGCTTTCCCGTGTTCGCGTATTTCCTCGTCCACGGTGACAAACCCGCCTTCTTTATCGCCGCCCAGATCATCGTCTCCTCGCTCATCATCCTCAAGCACCACGCCAACATCCATCGCCTGCTCACTGGAACCGAAAATCGCTTCGGCTCGCGCACTCAGGAGAGAAAGCCCGCATGAGTCGTATCGTCGTTCTTGGAGCGGGAGCCTGGGGCACCGCTATCGCTCTTTCCCTCAGCCGTCGCGGCGGCCACACCATCACTCTCTGGGCTCACAACGAGAACGAAGCACGCACCATCGACTCCGCGCGCGAGAACACCTTGTTTCTCCCCGGCTTCCCGCTTCCCTCCGACCTCCACGTCACCGCAGAACCTGAAGCCGTTGCCGCCGCACAGATCGTCGTCTCCGTCATTCCATCCGAGTTTCTGCGATCCACGTTGAAGCGCCTCGACAACCAATTCCACAACGGTCAGTTCGTCGTCAGCGCTACCAAGGGTGTCGAAAAAGGCACGCACTCCCGCATGACCCAGGTCATCTCCAGCGTGCTCGAGCCCGCCGGAGTCCTCGTCTCCATCGGAGCCTTCTCCGGCCCTAGCTTCGCCATCGAAGTCGCGCAGGGCCAGCCCACAGCCGTCACCGTAGCCTACAGCGACTTCCAGGTCGCCCACTTCATCCAGCAGGAATTCAGTTCAGAGACACTCCGCCTCTACACCTCGAGCGATGTCATCGGCGTAGAACTCGGCGGCGCGCTTAAAAACGTAATCGCCATCGCCGCTGGCATTGCCGTCGGCTGCGGTCTCGGCCACAACTCCACCGCCGCCCTCATTACGCGCGGCATCGCAGAGATGACCCGCCTCGCCGTTGCCTGCGGCGGCAATCCCCAAACCCTTGCTGGCCTCAGCGGCGTCGGCGACCTCGTACTCACCTGCACCGGATCGCTCTCACGCAACCGTACCGTCGGTCAGGCACTCGGACAGGGCCGCAAGCTTCCTGAAATTCTTGAAAGCCTCGGCGGCAAAGTTGCCGAAGGCGTCCTCACCACCCGCGCTGCCCTCGAACTAGCCCGCGAGCGCGACATCGAAATGCCCATCACCCAGCAGATGGAGCTCATCCTCGAACAAGGCAAGGATCCCCGCGAAGCCATCCGCGAACTAATGCTCCGCCCCGGCAAAGTCGAACACTAAAGAACTCATCTCTGAGCCTTCGAGTCCCTGGTCCTTAGGTTCCTGGTTTCACCCACCCGCAATTGCCCCGATAATCAGAAACGGTTCCTTCCCCGACGCAATCGCCTCCGGCAACTCCACATCCGGCGACTGATGTGACCAATCTTCCTCGCACGCAAAGAACCGCAGAAACGCCCGCCGCTTCAACGTGTCATGCTCGCGAATCGTTCCACACAGCATCGGATACCGCCGCTCCAGCGCATCCAGTACCGACCCGATCGTCACCGACCCCGCCACTTCAAGCGCAATCTCCCCCTCCACCCGCGCCAGATTGCGCAAGTGATAAGGGATCTGCACTCGAACGCTATGCGCCGGCTCCGTCATAGACTCTCTGCTGATCTGCTAAAAACTTCGGGTGCCCCATCCAAGCCGCGCAGTTTGCGGCTTGGGTGGGATACAAGAATTCCGATCGAATGAATTCTCGGATGCACTACGGTATCGTCTGCACCTCAACCGACAGCACCGCCGGCAGATCGTGCACAATCGCTTTCCAGTTGTCCCCGCCGTCCGGCGACACATAGACCTGCCCGCCCGTTGTGCCGAAATACACCCCGCACTTGTCCAGCGTGTCCACTGCCATCGCATCGCGCAGTACGTTCACGTAGCAATCCTTCTCCGGCAGACCTTTCGCAAGCTCCTCCCACTCGTTCCCGCCGCTCTTGCTGCGATACACCCGCAGCTTCCCCTCCAGCGGGAAATGTTCCGAGTCGCTCTTGATCGGCACCACGTACACCGTCTCCGGCTCATGCGAATTCACATCGATCACAAATCCGAAATCCGTCGGCAAATTCCCGCTGATCTCCTTCCAGCTATCCCCCGCATCGTCCGACCGCATCACGTCCCAGTGCTTCTGCATGAACAACGTATTCGGCCGCTTCGGATTCATCGCAACATGATGCACGCAATGCCCGACCTCAGCATCCTGATCCGGGATGAATTGTGATCTCAATCCCTTGTTGATCGGCTTCCACGTCTTTCCGCCATCATCCGTCCGAAACGCACCCGCCGCCGAAATCGCAATGAAAATCCGCTCCGGATTTACCGGGTCGAGAATGATCGTGTGCAGGCACATTCCGCCTGCGCCCGGTTGCCACTGCGGCCCAGTCCCGTGTCCGCGCAGTCCCGGCATCTCGCTCCAGTTCGCGCCTCCATCCGTCGACCGAAAAATTGCCGCATCCTCCACTCCCGCATACACCGTGTTCGGATCCGTCAGCGAAGGCTCCACATGCCACACCCGCTTGAACTCCCACGGATGCTGCGTCCCGTCGTACCACTGGTGCGTCGTCAGCGGTTTCCCCGTCGCATCCGACGAGTCATACACAAAGCGGTTGCTCTTCACAGGAGGCCACTGCGGAGCCCCCGCATTTTCCGTCTTCACTCCCGGCTGGTACCACGTCTTCCCGCCGTCATCCGAAGCTTGAAACAACTGCCCGAACCATCCGCTTGTCTGCGAGACATACACACGCTCCGGATTCACCGGCGACCCTTTCATGTGATAAATCTCCCATCCCGCGAAGAAGGGCCCGCTCACGTCCCACTTGTCCCGCTTCCCATCCGACGACAAAACGAACGCACCCTTGCGCGTTCCCACCAGCACACGAACCTTGCTCATTCGCTCCAGACCTCCGCCCACTTCGGTAAGTGCATTTGGGATCTCGCGGGCACCTCGAAATTCTTCCCGATACCCTGCCGCCTCATCAACTCAAATCCTGTGCAAAAGTGACGAACGGGAAATACATCACACCCATCCGGCCAGCGTGCCTGTCAGTTCGCAAATGGTCATGACCCGGCGACGGTCCGCTCACGAATTCAGAATGCCAAAGAGTCCGCCGCGTCAGTGCACCGGAGCGGCAACCGTCAGCTCTTCCGTCAGAGCCTCAGACGCCTTCACACACTGCTCACGACTGACATCGTGATGGGTCACCAGGCGAATCATGTTTGGCCCCAGCGTGCTCGCCAGGATACCGCGCGTCTTCAGCCGGTCCACAAGTTCTGTCGCACTCATCTCGCCCTTCATCGTGAAGATCACGATGTTGGTCTCAACCGATTCAACATCGATCTCCACATTCTCGATGTGCGCCAGCGCTTCGGCCAGCAATCGCGCGTTGGAATGATCTTCACCCAGGCGCGCAGGCATCTTCTCAAGCGCGATCAGCCCTGCGGCCGCCAAAACCCCGACTTGCCTCATCCCGCCGCCCAGCGCCTTGCGGTAGATGCGTGCCTGGTCCATCAGTTCAGCCGACCCCACCAGCATTGACCCCACCGGCGCACACAATCCCTTCGACAGACAGAACATCACCGTATCGAAACCACGCGTCAGCGTCTTCACGTCTGCGCCCAGCGCGACGGCCGCATTGAAGATCCGCGCCCCGTCCAGGTGCAGTGGCAGTCCGCGATCTTTTGCATTTGCCCAGATCTCTTCCATCACCGGCAGAGACGTACACCGCCCTCCCGTCAGATTCGCCGTGTTCTCAATTTCGATGAGCCCCGTAGCAGCGCGAAAAGAACCCTTCTTGAAAATCGCAGGCTCGATATCCGCCCAGGTCAACGTGCCCCTTTTCGTCGTCACCGCTCGGATCAGGCAGCCAGAAAACACCGCCGCCGTAGCCATCTCCCAATCCAGAATGTGCGAGCGCGATTCGCAGATCACTTCCTGTCCCGGCTTCGTCAGCAGCCGGATCGCGATCTGGTTCCCCATCGTCCCCGTCGGAACAAACAGCCCGGCCTCGCGTCCAAACATCTCCGCCGCGCGCCTCTCCAGCAGATTGACCGTCGGATCCTCACCGTAAACATCATCCCCAACCTCGGCCGTAGCCAACGCCGCCCGCATCTCCGGCGTAGGCCGCGTCACCGTATCCGACCGCAAATCAATGATGCCCTCAGTCTCCATCCAATTCCCCGAACTTACCGCTCCCCAGTCCCTGCCGTCCCTACGTCCCTGTCGTTCCTAGTTCTCAGTCCCTAGTCCCTACGTCCCTAGTCCCGGCCCTTAAGGTATCTGCCCCATCGGCAGTTCCATCACCGGCGTCACCTTGCCGTTGTTGGACGCATACGCCCACATCCCATGGAAGTTCTCCCGCAGTCCCGGATGCGCTTTCAGCAACGCTCCAAGCACAGAGATCGCCTCCGTCCGGGCCACCGCAGGATCAGTATTGCCCGCGGACTCATACGTCACGCCAAGATCAGGTTCGTGCAATGCCGGATCCAGCCGCACCGCATTGATCTTCCAGGTGCGATCTCCAGTTGCCACAGATGCAGGAAACGACTCCTCCGTCGGAGCACCAGTGATCTTGCCTTGCTCCTGCGTAAGCTTGTCCAGATTTGGAGAAGAGATGAAATCGACTGGCAGCTCCAGGTAACGCGCTGCATCATAGCAATACCACGCAGCCCAGCCCATGTTGCTGCGCGCCAGTTCGCGAGCTCTCGTCCAATACCACACACCGTCGTGTCCGTTGAACATCCCCTCGCGTGCTGAAAAGCCGCCCAGCTTCCATCCTGGAGCACCCGTCTGATCCCATGCCAGTACGAACCCCATCTGTCCAGCGAGCGCAGCCCCTGTCGCATCTGAAAGCACGATCGCGTACTTTCCCGGAGGCAGCCCCCGCATCGTAATCGTCACCGTCATCGATCCGTTCGCATTTGAGCAGAAGAATTGTGTATCGGTCGGAGTAGCCAACGAGCTCGCATCCAGCAGATAGACATTCCGCAACTGCGCTTTTCCGCCCTTCATCAGCGGAGCAGCCTGCTCAACAGCGCCCCGGATCCCCTCCCACTGACCCGCCAGCGACGGCAGCAGCACCGATTGAAGCGCGCTCGTGTCCTGGCGAAGCACCGCATCCGAAAGCTGCTCGCCAATCGAAGCCAGCGTGCCGCGATCCTGGGCAGTCAGTTCCGCCTGGGTTGTGCAACTTACCGCAAATCCCGATGCTGGCGTCAAAACCACCAGCCCGACTAAACCACTCCAGAAGAGGCGCTTCACCTGCAGTTCCTCACTTGTCTCCGAAAACTCTACGAGCGTTCGACGGCCACTGATAGTCTAATGCAGTAGGGTGTCCGTCACCCCGGCACGAACCCCGAGGTCCAACATGGATCGAATCAAAACGATGCAAACGCCAGTCCCTTCCCTCTCCCTTTCGAGAAACCTGATGCTTGCGGCCACTTGCCTTCTGCTTGGCGGTTTCCTCGCGGCTCAATCCGCTGCCTCAGCTCAGTCCCCCGTACACCCAGCCAAATCGCATCGTTCCGCTAAAAAGGTTCTCGCCGCACAAGAGGTCGCTCCAACTCCCGCGCCGCCTCCGATGCCCAAATGGCCGGTCAACGACACTCCCAATCCGCCATCCGTCGTCTGGGATGCAAGCGGCCTGCGCATCAATGCATCGAACTCCAGCCTTCAGCAGATTCTGACCGAGGTCTCCACCAATACCGGAACCAAAGTCGTCGGCAACGTTCCCGACCAGCGCGTCTTTGGCAGCTATGGCCCGGGCCAGGCAAGCGATGTTCTTCTCCAGCTCCTCCAGGGATCCGGCTTCAACGTCCTGCTCGCAGGAGATCTCGGTCACGGTGCGCCAAGTCAGATCGTTTTAACTCCTCGCCGCGGCGGCGCTGCTTCGAATTCACAAGCCGGACCCAACCCGCAGCAACAACAAATCCAGCAGCCGGATCAGGACGAGAACGACTCCGTCGATCAGCCGGAGCAACCCGAGCAGCCTGAAGAAACCGTTCCCGCCATCCCTGCCCCCACTCAGCAGCCCGAACAGGGTCAGCCAGGAGCGCCTCCTCCCAACGGGCAGATGCGCACTCCGCAGGAGATCATGCAGGAGATGCAGCAGCGCCAGCTTCTACAGCAGCAGCAAATGCAACAGCAGATGCAGCAACAGCAGCAGCAAGGCAATCCCACCGCTCCACAGCAGCAGCAAGAAAACCCGCAATAAACCTTCCTCACGGAGGGAGCAGCAGCCTTCAGGCTGCTGAATGCCGCGCCCATGATCGCAACGGCTTTAGCCGCGGAGGTCTTCTTCGTTCAATAACAAAATCTGATCTGCCCATCGTCACCTCCACACAATACCCCTGATCGTTTAATCTCCCTTCCGACACCGCAACGGGAGAATTCCGCTCATGGATCGTCGCGCATTTCTGGGAACCAGCCTCGCCGCCATCGCAGCCGAACCACTCAACGCAATTCGTCCTCCCGCAGCCGATAAGGATACGGTCCAATCCCTCCCGCGTGTGGAGGTCCACTCCAGCGGCCACTACTTGCAGACCGACGACGGCCACCCCTTCTTCTGGCTCGGTGACACCGCGTGGGAACTCATCCACCGCACCACGCGCGAAGAGGCCAGCTATTACCTGAAAACGCGCAGTGAGCAGGCTTTCACCGTCATCCAGACCGTTGCGTTGGCCGAGTTCAACGGCATCAATGAAGCGAGCGCCCTAGGCCTCAAGCCGCTCATCGACAACGATCCTCGCAAACCCAATCCCGCATACTTCGACCGTGTCGTTGAAATTGTCGACGAAGCGGCCGCTCGCCACCTGTACGTGGGCCTCCTCCCCACTTGGGGAGACAAGCTCACCGCGCCCTGGGGAGATGGCCCCAGAATCTTCCGTACCGACAATCTTCCCGACGCGCGCTCTTATGCGAACTACCTCGCATCCCGCCTGAAGGACCGCAGCAACGTCATCTGGATTCTTGGCGGAGATCGTCCGCCGCGGCTCTCCGCAATGGCCGATGAAGAAAGAGCCAGAATCGCGAAGTCCACCGGCTTCAGTCCCGATCAGGACTGGACTCCGATCTGGCGCGAAATCGCGTCAGGTCTCGCCGACGGCCTCGGACGCAAGCCGGTCATCGCATACCACCCCAACGGCGGTGCTCGCTCCTCTACAACTCTGCACAGCGAATCCTGGCTGTCGATCAACGGCATGCAAAGCGGCCACGGCAGCGGCCACGATGTTCCCGTCTGGGATTGGGTCGCACAAGATCTCGCGCTCACCCCGGTCAAGCCGACCCTCGATCTCGAGCCGAACTACGAAGACCATCCCTACAATCCTTGGCCTCGCTGGGACCCCGCCACCGGCTACTTTCGCGACCACGACGTGCGCAAGCAGGTCTATCGTTCGGTCTTCGCCGGAGCCTGCGGAGTTACATACGGCCACCATGCGATCTGGGGCTTCGTGGGACATCGATACGAAGCAATTAATCACGCTGACCGCGATTGGATCGACGCCCTCCAGCGTCCCGCAGGCCGACAGGTGCAGTACCTGCGCCGGCTCATCGAGTCCCGCCCTTACTTCTCTCGAATCCCCGACCAGAAGCTCGTCGCTTCCGACCCGGGCCTCGGAGGGCTCCACATCCAGGCCACTCGCGATCAGGAAGGGACCTACGCCTTTATCTATTTCCCCATGAATGATCAAACAGCACGGCTCGATCTCACCCGGCTGAGTGCTCACAAACTCCGGGCCTGGTGGTACGACCCCCGAACCGGAGTCGGCACACTCATCGGTTCAATTGACGCAACGAATCAGAATGAGTTCAGAACGCCGTCCTACGGTCCTGACTGGGTCTTGGCCATCGACGCCGCACAGTCAAACTACCCTCCCCCGGGCTTGGATCCGTGGAAGGAGACGTGAGTGGACCCGGACATCAAAACCGCAGACATGCTTCACAAGCTCCTCGCGGTGAGAGTGGCTCCGATCGCGGTTTTCAGCAGGCTTGCCGTCCTCGGATGAAAGACAGTCGCAGCCGTAGCCGCTGTAATGTGGGAATCCCGCAGGGATTTCCAAGAGGTGTGGGAAGAGTGGAAAGCCGGCTTCTTGGCTTTCCATGCTTTCCATACCTCGTCATTTGCGCGGCTTGCTTTTCATTCATGATCGAAGCGCAACAAATCCGCTTCAGCAGAACGAATAACGCCATAGTGGGGAAGTGATGAGAACGAATCAGTCTGCGGCCAGCCGGGAGCTTACTTTCACCGCAATAACTGCGCGCCTTGGGCGCATCATCGCGAATCCAATTCGGAAGATGCCATAAGCTGTAAGAACGCCAAAGGCCATGGAACCGATCGCGGCGCAAATTAACATAACTAAGTCAGCCATTTTTTCTAAGACCCCCGTTGAGGTTGCTGGGGAAAGTCCCTCATTGAGTTCTATTTCCGCCCCGGCAATCTCAAGTCTCCGCCGCAGCTTTGTCTTCGAGGATTGTCTCAGAGTTTTGGCCGCGTTGACCCTCGTTTCTGTTGGCAAATAGAATACCTCTGGTACGTCCGTAATCCGACGGACTCGCTGCATAACTAAGGTTCAGCATGAGTTTCCGACTTTTAGGTCGAAACTCCGCGGCACCCCACCCGGTTTCGCTTCACCTGATCATGTCCATCACTCACATCTCGGTGCGTGGGGCGCGCCAGCATAATCTGCGCGACATCAACGTCCGCATTCCGCGCAATACGCTGACCGTCGTCACTGGCCTATCCGGTTCAGGTAAAAGCTCACTCGCTTTTGACACCATCTACGCCGAAGGCCAGCGCCGTTATGTTGAAACCCTCTCGGCCTACGCCCGACAGTTCCTCGATCAGATCGAGCGACCCGATGTCGACTCCATCGAAGGCCTCTCGCCCGCCATCTCCATCGAACAAAAAACCACCAGCCGAAGCCCTCGCTCCACCGTCGGCACCATCACCGAAATCTACGACTACCTCCGCCTCCTCTACGCCTCCGTCGGCACCCCGCACTGTCCGAACTGCGGCCGCCCCATTGCCCGTCAGACCGCCGAACAAATCGTCCAGCGCATCATGCAGCTTGGCGCAGGCGAACGCGTCACCGTCATGGCCCCCGTCGTCCGAGGCCGAAAGGGCGAGTTCAAGGACTTGCTCGATCAGCTTGACCAGCAAGGCTTTCGCGCTCGCGTCGACGGCCAGATGATCGACCTCGCCGAACCGCCAGCCCTCGACAAGCGCAAAAACCACACCATCGAAGCAATCATCGATCGCATCCTGCTCAAGGTCTCAGCCGAGGAATCAGCTCCAAAACAAATCGGCACCCAGACCGCTCCCGCCAAGCCTACCGTTGAGAAGCGTTTAGAAGCTGCTATCTCGAAAGCGCTTCAACTCGCCAACGGCCTTGTCCTCGTCGGTCTTGCCACCGGAGAAGAGCAGATCTTCTCGTCCTCCATGGCTTGCCCCGACTGCGGTCTCGACGTCCCCAAACTCGAGCCCCGCAGCTTCAGCTTCAACTCCACCTTCGGCGCCTGTCCCGAGTGCCACGGCCTCGGTTCGCTCTACGATCTCGACCCCGCCAAGGTCATCACCGACTGGTCCAAACCCCTCCTCGATGGCGGCCTGGGGCCGGGCTCCGCATCGCAATACCTCCTCCGCCTCATCAATCTCGCCGCCCAGCGCTATAGCATCGACCTCAAGAAGCCATTCGAAGACCTACCGCCCAAACAGCAACACATCTTGGTCTACGGACCACCCAAAGGCGAAGCTCCACGCACCGGCTTCCACGGCATCCTCAGCTACCTGCGCGACACCATCGACGAAGCGCGAAGCGACGGCTACCGCGAGTACATGATGAACTTCATGTCCGCCACGCCCTGCCCTGCTTGCCGCGGAAAACGCCTCCGCCCGGAATCTCTTGCGGTCAAAATCAACGGCATGTCCATCGCCGACTTCACCTCGCTGCCGCTCAACCGCGCCCTCTCCGCCGCCTACCAGCTCAGCTTCACCGCCCGCGAAGCACTGGTCGCAGATCGCATCCGTCGCGAGGTCATCGAGCGCCTGGAATTCCTCTGCGCCGTTGGCCTCAACTACCTGTCCCTCGACCGCAATGCCGCAACCCTCTCCGGCGGTGAAGGCCAGCGCATCCGCCTCGCCACTCAAATCGGCTCACGCCTGCGCGGAGTCCTGTACGTTCTCGATGAACCCTCCATCGGCCTCCACCAGCGCGATAACAATCGACTCATCGAAGCTCTCGTGCGCCTCCGCGATCTTGGCAACACCGTCCTCGTCGTCGAACACGACGAAGACACCATCCGCCACGCCGACTATGTAGTCGACCTCGGCCCCGGAGCAGGCCGCCTCGGTGGCCACGTCGTCGCCCAGGGCACACCGGCCGACATCATCGCCTGTCCGCAATCGCTAACCGGCAAATACCTCTCCGGAGCGCAAGGCATCATTCATCGCACCGACCCTCGCCCCCTCACCAACAAATGGCTCACCGTCACCGGCGCGCGCGAACACAATCTCCAGGACGTCACCATTAAGGTCCCGCTCGGCGTCATGACCGTTGTCACCGGCGTCAGCGGCAGCGGAAAAAGCACACTCATCAACGACATCCTCTACCGCTCCCTCGCCAAGGCTCTCTACGGCTCCCGCGAAGAACCCGGAGTCCACGAAACGCTCGAAGGCACCGAACAGATCGACAAAGTCATCCGCATTGACCAGGATCCCATCGGCCGCACTCCGCGCTCCAATCCCGCCACCTACACGCAGGTCTTCTCACCCATCCGCGACCTTTTCGCAATGCTCCCCGAAGCTCGCGAGCGCGGCTACAAACCCGGTCGCTTCAGCTTCAATGTCGCCGGAGGACGCTGCGAAGCTTGCCAGGGCGACGGACAGCGGCGCATCGAAATGAACTTCATGCCCGACGTCTACGTACAGTGCGAAGTGTGCAACGGCCGCCGCTATAACCAGGAGACCCTCGCCGTAAAATTCCACGGCCACTCCATCGCCGACATACTCGACCTCACCATCGAAGACGCGCTCACCGTACTCACCGACGTCCCAACGGTCCGCCAGAAACTCCAGACACTCGTCGACGTCGGCCTCGGCTACGTACACCTCGGCCAGAGCGCCACGACCCTCTCCGGCGGCGAAGCCCAGCGCATGAAGCTGGCCCGCGAACTCTCCAAGCGACAGACCGGCCGCACCCTCTACCTCCTCGACGAGCCCACCACCGGCCTCCACTTCGACGACGTGCGCAAACTCCTCGAGGTCCTCCACCGCCTTACCGACCTCGGCAACACCGTCATCATCATCGAGCACAATCTCGACGTGATTCGCAACGCCGATTGGATCATCGACCTCGGCCCCGAAGGCGGAGAAGACGGAGGCCGCATCATCGGCGAAGGCCGACCCTCAAAAATTGCCGCCACCGCCGACTCCTACACCGGCCAATTTCTCGCCCGCTACTACGCCTCCCACAACGGCAATCTCGCAGAAATAGAAACCGCAGCATCGAACGGGAGTCATCCTGAGCGACCAACGGGAGTCGAAGAACCTGCAGTTGCTTCGAGCCGTCGCTCCCGCTCAAAACCAGCACCGGAGCCGAGCAGTTCTGCATCGCGGATCAAATCCAAAGGCAGGAAGCCGGTGAAGGCATGAGCACCTTCCCCGAACAGGTGCAACACGACCCAGAGGAGCAGCCCTCCGGCGAGCCCGCAGACTCACCCGCCTCCGACCCACTTGGGCCAGAAAACACCCCGATCCCACCCGGCGAGTGGACCGGCGAACCGGAAGAGCCTAACCCGCAGCCCGGCACCGACCCCAACCTCTCCGCCCCGCTCGCAACCATCGCTCCGCTTCCACCGACAGAAGGCCAGTCCCTCTTCGCCTCCTACACCCAGCCGCAGACTCCCGCTCCAAGCGAAGAGCGCATTCCGCACATGGGACACCTCGGCATCCTGTTTGTGCTGGCTCTCTGTGCATTGGTTGGCGTCAACATCGTCGTAGCTCTCGCCTTACATGCAAAACTCTGGGGCATCAGCACTGCGGCTCAGGCGCAAACCGACTTCCACTACGCACTCATTACTCAGGCCGCTCTTTACCTCATCGCATTCTGCGGCTGTCTCGTTTCCTTCCCTTTCCTCTGGCACAGACCGTTTTTCGAAGGCATTCACTGGCACGGCCGCATGGCTCTTCAAAAATTCAGTCGACTGCTCAGTGCCGCCGTCGCCTGTTTCTTCGTCGCCATGATCAACGGCATGTTGTTGCCGGGCCCCACCGATGCGCCGATCGATCAGCTCTTCAAAGCTCCTGGAGCCGCATGGGTACTCTTCGCCTTCGGTATAACCGTGGCTCCATTTTTCGAAGAAATGGCTTTTCGCGGATTCCTCCTGCCCGCACTTTGCACCGCATGGGATTGGAGCGTAGAGCAGCTTACCGGTGCTCCTCGCCGGCCTCTCGGCCAGACCGGCGACCCGAACTGGTCCCTCACCGCAATGATCGCCGGCTCGGTGATCACCAGCCTCCCCTTCGCATTGATGCACGGCTTCCAGACCGCATGGTCCCTCGGCCCCTTTCTCCTGCTGATCTTCGTCAGCCTCGTCCTCTGCTGGGTCCGTCTCTCCACGCGTTCGCTCGCCGCCAGCACCATCGTCCACGCCTCCTACAACTTCATGCTCTTCTCCTTCATGCTCCTCGGCACCGGCGGCTTCAAACACCTCGACAAGATGTAACGCAGCCACTAGCCTCCCGGGCGGTACCAGCTACCAGCTACCGACTACCGGCTACCAGCAACCGGCTAAAATCGCATTGATGCCCACTTACGCCCAGCAGCTCCTCTCTCTTCTCGCCCGCACCAGCTTCAAGCTCGGCCAGTTCAAGCTCTCCTCCGGCGGCACCAGCGACTACTACATCGATTGCCGAACCACCACCCTTCACGCCGAAGGTGGACGCCTCACCGGCCACGCCATCCTTGAACTCCTCGAGCAGCACGGCATTCAAGCCGAAGCGGTCGGTGGGCTCACCATGGGCGCCGATCCCATCGTTTCCAACGTCGCCACGGCCAGCGCATGGCGCGCGCAGCAGCATCCCGGCAGCCCGTTGCTCCACGGCTTCCTCGTACGTAAAGCAGAGAAGGCGCATGGCACCGGCCGCCGCATTGAAGGCTTCTGCAAAGAAGGCGCCCGCGTCATCATCGTCGACGATGTCTGCACCACCGGCGCCTCCACCCTCGCCGCCATCGAAGCCGCACGCGAAGCGAACATGATCGTCGCCGCAGTCGTCTGCATCGTCGAGCGTGAAGAAGCGCACGGCCGTCCCGCAGTTGAAACCGCCGCTGCCGCAGCTCCCTTTCTCCGCCTCTTCACCGCAACCCAGGTCCGCGCCGAACACATCCGCCAGTTAGAATCCGCAGGTTAATCTCTCCCATTCACCAGCATGTGAAAGGTACGTGCTTCAGCTCCAGTGGGAAGTCCCTTTCAAATCGACATCACTCGCGGAAGCTCGATGAGATCGGTATCAGGACGCGACTCATTTAATCAGATAACGCGTCTCAAAGCCCGCGAGCGTCACGGCACGACTCGGTCAATTCAATAAGCAGTCTCGCAGCGAGAAGCGTCAGGGCACGACTCGCTTAGTCCGATCAGCCGTCCCGCAGCGGGAAGCGTCAGGGCACGACTTCAGTCGTGCCGAACCAGGTCATGAGGAAGCGGGGGCTTCAGCCCCGGGGCACCTCCCCCAATCACGATGACTTCAAAAATAATGC
>Ga0105240_10006112_pt1 | contig 17763 bp, 15 predicted proteins | sample KBSC54metaG_FD_80426 | JGI IMG/M metagenome (GOLD analysis project Ga0105240, IMG submission 80426) | Corn rhizosphere microbial communities from Kellogg Biological Station, Michigan, USA - KBS C5-4 metaG | ecosystem: Host-associated > Plants > Roots > Rhizosphere > Soil | place: Michigan, USA...
GCCGAGGCGATCAGGAGCGCGAGCAGCGGGGCCGTCGTGCCCCATATCCGCAGCGCCGCGCCGTGCGTCCGGGCGAGCGCTCCGTCATCCTGCGCCGCGGCGGCCTGGCGGATCACACCGTTCTGCGCCCCGCCCACCGCCACCGTGTTCAGCAGCGCCGCGAACAGCATGAATTGCGAGAAGAGCGTGAAGCCACCGACCGGAAGGGCGCTGGTCGACAGCTTCAGCAGCAACAGCCCCGACGCCATCCGCGCCGCGAAGAAGGCGGGGACCGAGGCCAGACGCCCGAGCAGAGCCGAGCGGCCGCTCAGGAGTGCAGCGCGGCCGACAGGCGCCGATGTGAGCGATGCCAGAGCCATATCGCAATCCAGACCGCGAGGATGACGTAGCCGTCGTAGCTGGCCAGCACCTGATTGTTGGCCGGCAGATAGACCATCGTCATGGTCCCGAGCGAGAAGAGGACGGCGGCCGGATCGCTCATGCCGGCGGCGGCTTCGCGCCACCATCGGCCCCAGAGCCAGCCGATCAGCGCCAGTACCGGCAGCGTGCCGAGGAAGCCGACGTCGTTGGCGATCCACGTCATCAGCGTCGACCAGTAATTGTCTTCGGACCAGCGATCCTCGCCGTTGCGGTAGGTGAAGGTGCGATGATGGGGTTCAGGGTCCCCGGTCGCGGCCTCGTAGACCGAGAGCGCGGCCGGCGAATGGCCGACGCCCCAGCTCGTCTCGAACGGCTTTTCGAGCGCGAGCTCGAGCCCGTAATAGCCCGAGCAGGTCGACAGGATGAAGAAGGTGAGGCCGAAGCGTTGCCGTTCGGGGAGCCAGGCGATCCAGGGATTGTCGAGATTGGCGCAGACACGGCTGTCGTTCGCGCAGACCAGAGCGCGTTCGGCGAAATTGCCGCCGAGCCGCTCGTCCTTGCGCGTGGTGAACAGGCCCTGCGCGATGGAGAAAAAGAACAGCGCGACCAAAGCCGGCTTCCAGTAGCGCCGCACCAGATCGAACCCCTCCATCCCCAGCGCGTGGTTGCGGCCATAGGACACGAAGGCGGAAGCGACGCCGATGATGAACAGGTCCGCTATCTCCTTGTCGGTTCCGCGCATGATCGAGAAGATGATCGAGCAGCAGACCGTGACGGCCACCGCGATCCGCCCGATCCAGCCGATCTCGCGCCAGCGAACGACGCCGAGCGGCAATACCGCGTAGGTGAGCGGCGCGGTCAGCGCTCGGATGGCGACAAAGGTGTTGCGCTGGCCGGCGGTGGTGACGAGCTGCAGCTGAAGCCGGTGATAGGCCGCGCCCTGATCGCCGAGCGCCGTGCCGATCTCCCAGATCGTGCGGCCTGTATAGGCGTAGGAGGATGGTTCCAGCAGCACGGCGGAGATGGTGGCGCCGCCGACCAGCAAGACGGCCAGCAGCGGCAACGGCCCGGTGACGCGGGTTTCGCCCGAGGAACCGAGCAGCGTCGCGCCGCCGATCAGCGTGAAGCAGACGGCGACATAGAAGATCAGCCGTGCCCAGTCCGACGCGAAATAGATCGGCCAGTTGATCGGCCAGATCAGGAACAGCAGGAAGGTGACGACGACATAGCCGAATACGAGCAGCAGCGGCAGGCGGGTGATGCCGCTCGGGGTCACCACCGGCAGGATGCGAAAGACCGCAGGCTGTTCGGGCGGCGCGGTAATATCGGTCACGGTCTCGCGGCTCGCCCTTCCCGTTTTCTCTCCGGTGTCAGTACCGGTCCGCGGCCTGGGGGTTCGAAGCGGCCGGCGGATTTCGTGAACATTGTGGCGACCGCCCCGCACTAAGGAGCGAACACCGCCGATCGAGGGCCGATGCGCATCCTCTATTTGACACAATGGTTCGATCCCGAGCCCGGGGTTATCAAGGGGCCGCGTTTCGTCCGCGCGCTGGAGGCGGCGGGGCACGAGGTGACGGTCGTCACGGGCTTCCCCAACTACCCTACCGGCCGGCTCCATCCCGGTTATCGGCTGCGGCCGATGATGCGCGAGACGATTGAGGGCGCGCGCGTGGTGCGCCTGCCGCTCTATCCCAGCCACGATGGATCATCGGCGCGGAGGGCTTTGAACTTCCTGTCCTTCTTCGCCTCCGCCTTTCTCTACTGCCTTCTTCGCCGAGACCGTTACGCGCTGGCGTACGTGTATCACCCGCCGATCACCGTGGGGCTGGCGGCGGCGCTGGCAGGGCTGGTGCGCCGCCTGCCCTTCGTGCTGGAAATCCAGGACCTCTGGCCCGATACCATCGCCGTGACCGGGATGGGCGGCGCGAGCACGCTGGCGCGCATGCTCGATCCGGTCTGCCGGTTCGTCTATCGACGCACCCGAACGATCATCGTCCAATCGGAGGGGATGCGGCGCGCGCTGGTCGATCGCGGCGTGTCCGATGCGAAGATCGTCGTCATCCACAATTGGTCCGAGGTCGAGGATCCGCCGGCTCGCGACGACGATGCCCGGCCCACCGGATCGACGACGATCGTCTACGGCGGAAACCTCGGACGCGCGCAGGCCCTGGGCACCGTGCTGGAGGCCGCCGCGCTCATCGAGCGCCGACGCCGCGATGTCCGTATCCTGCTCTACGGTGACGGGATCGACGCGAAAGAGCTGAAGTCCAAGGCGCGCGCAATGGGTGTGACCACGCTGGAGTTTTGCGATCGCATTCCGCGTGCCGATATCGTGCCCGTATTCGCGCGCGCCGACGCGCTCCTTCTTCATCTCGCGCGCGATCCGCTGTTCGCGATCACGATACCGTCCAAGACCCAATTCTATCTGGCGATGGGGCGGCCGATCATCGCCGGTATCGCGGGCGAGGCCGCCGATCTGCTGCGGGAATCCGGCGCCGCGCTGATCGCCCCGCCCGAGGATGCGGAAGCGCTGGCCGACGCGATCTGCACCTTTGCGGATCGGCCACAGGCCAAGCGCGAGGCGATGGGCCGGGCGGGACAGGATTTCTATCGCCGGTCGCTCTCGTTCGAGCAAGCGATCGGGCGGACGCTCGCCGTGATCGGCTGATGTTCGGCCGGCGCGAGACGTTGCTGACCGCGCTTGGCGCGCCGCTGTCCGCGCCGGCGCGCGGGGCTCAGGCCTTCACGGCCGATTTCCCCGCCGCGCCGCCGCGCGATGTGCTGGACAAGCTGCGCGACACGGTCTCCGTGCGCGACGATGGAGCCCTTGGGCTCGGAGACCCCCGGGATGGACCGCGAATCCAGGCGCTGTGCGATGCGGTGGCGGAGGGCAGGGACCTGGCAGTGCCGGCCGGGCAATATGCGTTCCAGAACGGCGGCCTCGTCCAGCATGGGGTGCACAGCTGGGCGTTCGAGCAAGGCGCGCTGTTTCGTGGGGACTACGATGCCGGCCGCACGGATGATCTTCTCACCGTGCGTATCGGAAGCACGGGCGGCGCGCGCGAGATGCGGGGTGCGTCGCTGTCGGGTGGCGGCCTGCTGGTCCGCAATCCGGCCTATGCCCACGGTGCCTCGCCGATCGGCGATCAGTTCGCGCGGGGCGGCTATGCGTTGAGCCTGGATGCCACCGGGCCCGGCGCCAATATCCTCGGTTACCGGGTCAGCCGGGCCTCCATCTCCGGCGGGCGTGGCGCCGTGCGTCTGGTCGGCCAAGATCCGGACCAGACGATCGCCTGGTCCGGGATCGACCGATCGACCCTGATCAACGGCGTCGTCGCCGAGCGGACCGCGGACGGGCTGGTGTTCCGCGACAATATCGCGACGGGCATCGAGACGGCCTACCGCTTCGATCTGCTCGAAGGCGCCTTCTGCTGCACGATCGACGGCGGCACGACCAGCAATCGCCACGGCGCGCTGGATGTCGTCAACGGATCGATGTGGCGCCTCACCAACTGCCAGATGGAGCATGGTGTCACCTATGCCGGCGATGTGGCGGCCGAGGCCACCGTCCTCGTGCGCGGGGCGGACTATTCCAGTTATCTCGGCATCGTCCGCGCGAACAATTTCGGTGCGGGGATCGGCCGGGTGCGAAATTCCATCGTGCTGCGGAACGCGGCCGGCACGGTGATCGACGAGAACTACTTCTTCCTGTCCGACGAGGCCGACATCCGCATCGAAAGCATGGCCTCGAACACGGTGATCGGAACGCGCAACATGGGGCGAGGCGCGCGACCACTCAGAGCCACGGGCAGTTATACCGATGCGACGCGCCGGCTCATCGTGGCGCTGCCGGCCGACGCGACGGGCAGGCGTGCCGTCGGGACGCGCGGCATCTGGCATCCGGCCGCCGAGGTGCTGGACGGCTTCCGCAACGGTTGGCAGTGCGACGGCCTCGAAATCATGCTGACCGAGCCCGGGCTGGTCGTATTCAACGGCCGGCTGTCCGGCGGATCGCCGAGCGGGGACCTGTGCATGTTTCCAGCTTGGCTTCGGCCGCATCAGGATGCCTATCCGCACGCCACGGTGATCGCCGACGGCACCGTCCGCTCGTTGAGACTGGAGGCGGAGTCCGGAATGCTGTCGATCGTGGGACACGTGTCCGGAACGACGCTGGACCTGTCCAACGCGACCTTCGCCGCCGTCCTTGGCGTTCCCTACGCGGTCGGCCCCTGATGGCGTTCGTCGAATGCGTGCATGATCCGGATCATGTCGGGCCAGGCCGGCGCGACGTAGCCCGTGGCCGCGCGGAAGCGGCCTCCGTCCAGCGATCGGTCGATGGTCGGTTCGGCCACGCGATCGATCACGATTGGGTGTCCGTATTCGTCCCGAAGCAATTCGAGCAGATCGTGCTTGGCGATCGGCTCGGCGGCGACGTGGTAGAGGCCGTGCAGGTCCGGGCGAGGGATGGCGTAATCGGCAATGGCGCGGGTCAGTTCCACGGATGTCAGGCCAGAAAAGACCGCCCTGGCATAGCCGCGCGCGCTGGCCCGCTGCGCGAGGAACCATTCGACGAGACCGTAGCTCGTCTCCAGCTCCGGGCCGATGATCGAGGTGCGCAGCGTGAGCGCGTGGGGTTTGTCCACCTCGCCCAGATATTTGCTGAGCCCATATAGATCGGCGGCATCCGGCCTGTCTTCCTCCCGGTAACGGCCGGTGTCGCCGCTGAACACGCAGTCGGTGCTGACGTGGATCAGCCGTGCGCCGATGCGCTCGCACAGAACCGCAAGGCGATGCGGCAATTCGGCGTTGACCGGGATCGCGATCAGGGGATCGAGCGCGGCATCGATCTGCTTGATGATGCCGACCGCGTTGATGACGACGTCCGGCCGGATGCGGTCCGCCGCCGCCGCCAGCCGATCCCGGTCGGTGACATCGATCCCGGTCAGGATGCGGTCCGCCTTGAAATCGGGAAACCATGCCCGTGCGGCATGCTGCCGCGCCAGCCCGAAGACCTCGTGATCGCCGCGCCGGGACAGAATGCGGAACGCCGTGCTGCCCAGCATGCCGGTAATGCCCAGGATCAACACTCTCATGGAAGCCGCCCGACGATGCCTTGCCTGTGTGATGGCGTGATGATGCCCCACGGTTCAAAGGGACGTGCTTTTTTGAACCGCGAAGGGGCGGTCCGGAATTAATCCGGTACTCCCGAAACCGAAAGAAAGATCGCTGTCCGTCAGTCCGCCTTCCTCTTGGCAGCCTCCGGCGGAACTCACGGCGGAGGCGGTGGCGGAGCGCTTCCGGCAGGCGAAACGGCGTGGCGTGCCGGCGTGGCTGTGGCCGGACATCGGCATCGACGCCTGGCGCGATGCGCTGGCGTGCATCGCGGAGGCGACGCGCCACGCTCTTGCGGGGCAGGTGTCGCCACAGGAAGCGCGGGGTGATCCGGAGGCGTTCGGGCTGGCCTGCTATACGTCGGGCATGGGGCCGCTGCTGGCCTTGTGGCACGAACAGGGGCTGCTGCGCGCCTCGACCGACATCGCGCGCGTGCTCGATATCCACGGGCGTCACAACCGGGTGCGCCACCGTCGCCTGGCCGCGATCGCGGCGGATATCGTCGAGCGGCTCGACGCGGCGGATATTCCCGTCGTCATCCTCAAGGGTCTGCATACGGCGACCACGTATTTCCCGGCCGAAGCCACACGGCCGATGGCGGACATCGATCTGCTGGTGGCGGAAGCCGATGCGGCCGCTGCCGGCCCCGTTCTCATCGCCGCGGGTCTGATGCCGGGCGTGCGCGGCTTTCGCGAAATGCACTGGCATCCCGTCTCCGGCCGGCTCCAGCCGCGCTCCCTGCTGCATGTCCATGAAGACGATCCCTGGACGATCGACCTGCATCACAGCCTCGATCAATTCACCGCCGCGGGTGCGCCGCTCGCGCGGTTCGACGCCGCCGCGCCCCTGCAACGCGTCGTGCGATTGCCGGGCCCGCCCGCCGCCATGGGGCTCGATCAACCGCTATTGCTGCTTCATCTCGCCGCGCACGCCGGCGGCGCGCTGCACAACCTCACTTTGCTGCGCCTCGTCGAGCTCCATCTCGTCATCCGGCAGGACGTGGCGGCCGGTCGCCTGTCCTGGCGCGCGTTCGTCGAGCTCGGTGCCGCGATCGATGCGCTCGGCTACGCCTATCCCGCGCTGAAATTGTGCGAGGATCTGATGCCCGGCACGGTTCCGCGCGATGTGCTCGGCCGTTGCGCGGCGGCGGCACCCGTTCGGGTCGTCCGCTTCGTCGGCGAACTGGTGCCGGCGACCGCGCAGCGGGTCGATCGGAACTCGCTTGCCGAGCACTTCATGTGGGCGACCGGCTGGCGTGGCCGGATGCGCCAGCTCGCCGCCGATGTCGCGCCCGCGACGCGGTCATGGCGTGCCACCTGGTCGATCTACGAGCGTCGCGCCTGGCAGTTGCTGCGCGGCCGGGTCGGCGCCTGATGCCCGCGCTTATTGAACCTGCGGTGCGCGGCGCGGCACCAAATCCAGGAACGACGGGCCTTGCCCGAACGACGTGCGGCAAGGGGATCGGGCGGTTCATGCCTTCGGGAACATCGGCAGCAGTCCCCTTCTTCGATTGGAAAGCGCTCTACGCCGAGCGCGCCGATCAATATGCGCAGATCTTCCGAGATACGGCGGCCGGCGGAGGCTTCATCCTGCAGGCGGCCGTGGAAGAGTTCGAGGCGGCGCTGGCGGATTATTGCGGGGTGCGCCACGCGATCGGGCTGTCGGACTGCACCAACGCCATGATGCTGGGACTGCGCGCCGACGGGCTCCGGCCGGGCGACGAGGTGATCCTGCCGGGCCATGCCTTCATCGCGGCGGCGCAGGCGATCCATTTCGCGGGCGGCATAGCCGTGCCGGTCGAGCTGTCCGAAGCGGACTGGCTGGTCGACCCCGATGCCATCCGCGCCGCGATTACGCCGTCGACCCGGGCGATCATGCCGGTCCATGTCAACGGTCGCGTCTGCGCGATGGATGCGATCATGGAGATCGCCCAGGACCATGGCCTCGCCGTCTACGAGGATGCCGCGCAGGCGCTGGGTGCCCGGTTCGGCGGGCGGCGGGCGGGAACGTTCGGCTGGTGGGGCGCCTTCAGTTTCTACCCCTCCAAGACGCTGGGTTGCTTCGGCGACGCCGGCGCGCTGGTGACCGACGACGACGATCTGGCCGAGACGGTTCGTGCCATGCGAAACCACGGGGCGGGGCCCGACAAGGCGATCTCTCGCGATGTCGCCGTCTGGGGGACCAACGCGCGGATGGACAATCTCCATGCTGCGATCCTGCTCCAGAAGATCGGCTGGTACGACGATGCGATCGCGCGTCGGCGGGAGGTCGCCGGTCGTTACCATGAGGCCTTCTCCGCCATCGATGCACTGGATCTCCCGCCTGCGCCTGAAACCAGCGGCCCGGGCTTCGACATCTTCCAGAATTACGAGCTCTGCTGCGATGCCCGCGATGCGTTGCGCGATCACCTCGCCGCGCGAGCCGTCGGCACGATCGTGCAATGGGGCGGGAACGGCCTGCACCGCTTCGAGGGGCTTGGCTTCTCGCAATCCCTGCCCCGGACGGATCGTTTCTTCGCCCGATCGCTGCTGCTGCCGATGAACCACCTGCTGCGCGACGAGCAGGTCGCGGCGGTGATCGAGGGCGTACGGAGCTTCTTCCCGTGAGCGCGCCTGACAGCACCGAGGCGCTGGCGCTGGCGCTCCGCCGCCACGCCGTCCGGATGTGTGGGCGAGGTGGCAGCTCGCATGTGGGTTCCTGCCTGTCGATCGCCGACATCGTGGCGACGCTCTACGGCGAGGTGCTGCGCGTCGATCCGGGCGATCCGGGTTGGCCGGAGCGCGATCGCTTCATCCTCTCCAAGGGTCACGCCGGCGCCTGCATCTACGCGGCGCTGGCCGAGCGGGGCTTCTTTCCCGTCGATCATCTGGAGCGCCATTATCGCAACGGCTCCAACCTCTCGGGACATGTCAGCCACAAGGGCGTGCCGGGGGTCGAGTTCTCCACGGGATCGCTTGGCCATGGCCTGGGCGTGGGGGCGGGGATGGCGATGCAGTTGCGCCGCTCGGGAGGAGACCAGCGCGTCTTCGTGCTGATGAGCGACGGCGAGTGCGACGAGGGATCGAACTGGGAAGCGATCCTCTTCGCCGGCCATCAGCGGCTCGCCAATCTCTGCGCGATCGTCGACAACAACAAGCTGCAGAGCCTTGGACCGGTTTCGGAAACGATCGCGCTGGAGCCGTTCGCCAACAAGTGGCGGATGTTCGGCTGGGCCGTCCATCGCATCGACGGGCACGATCACGGTGCATTGCGATCCGCCTTCGTCGCGCTTTCGGCGGAAAGGCCGACCTGCATCATCGCCGACACCGTGAAGGGGAAGGGCGTGTCCTTCATGGAGGATCAGGTTCTCTGGCATTATCGCTCTCCGCAGGGCGAGGAATTCGCCGCGGCGATGCGCGAGCTGGGCGTCGCGGCCGAGACCGTCGATGCGTGACGCCTTCGTTCGCGCGCTGACCGAGCTGGCGGCGGAAGACCCGTCCGTGATGCTGGTGAACGGCGATCTCGGCTTCGGGGTTCTGACCGATTTCATCGGCCGGTTTCCGGACAATTACGTCAACGCCGGAGTGGCCGAGCAGAACATGACGGCCGTGGCGTGCGGCATGGCACTGGCCGGCGCACGGACCTACACCTATTCGATCGGCAATTTCCCGACGCTGCGCTGCCTCGAGCAGCTGCGCAACGATGTCTGCTATCATAACGCCGACGTCACCGTGGTGGCGGTCGGTGCCGGATTTTCCTACGGCCAGCTCGGCATGTCGCACTTCGCGACGGAGGATTTGGCGATCCTTCGCGCCTTGCCCGGCATGACGGTGGTCGCCCCCTCCGATCCGTGGCAGGCCTATGCGCTGACCCGCCAGCTCCATGCGCGCGGCGGCCCGGCCTATCTGCGCATCGACAAGAGCTCGGCGGGCCTGCCCGAGGCCATGGTGGAATTGGGGCGGGCGCGGCAGGTGCGCGACGGCGAGGATGCGGTGATCTTCGCCACCGGCGGCATCCTGGGCGAGGCACTGGCCGCCGCCGGCCGGCTGGCGGAGGAGGGGCGATCGATCCGCGTGATCGACATCCACACCATCAAGCCGCTCGACACCCGGGCGGTGATCGCGGCGGCGCGCGCCTGCCGCCGGGTGGTGACGGTGGAGGAGCACAGCATTCTCGGCGGCCTCGGCGGTGCGATCGCGGAAGTGTGCCTCGAGGCGGGCGTGCCGATCGACGCCTTCCGCCGCATCGGGCTCGACGACCGCCATCCCTCGATCGTCGGCGACCAGGCGTTTCTCCGCCGGCATCATGGCATCGACGCGACCGCCATCGCCGACGTGTTGCGCGCAATGCTGGAGAGGCCGTGAGCAAGCGTCTTCTGGATATCCTGCTGTCGGCCGTGGCGCTGATCTGTGCCGCGCCGCTTTTGATCGTGTCGATGCTGGCGATCTGGCTGCAGGACGGCCACGCACCGCTTTATCGCGCGATCCGCGTGGGGCGGGGCGGACGCGATTTTCGCATGATCAAGCTGCGCACTATGGTGCGGGATGCCGAGCATCGGGGCGGCACCTCGACGGCGAGATCCGATGCGCGGGTGACGCGGCTGGGCCACCTCCTGCGTCGCTGTAAGCTCGATGAGCTGCCTCAGTTCTGGAACGTGCTAATCGGGGAGATGAGCATCGTCGGTCCCCGGCCCAACACGCGGATCGGCGGGGTGGATCGTTATACGCCCGAGGAGATGCGGCTGCTCTCCGTACGGCCTGGCATCACCGATCTCGCCTCGATCGTCTTTTCGGACGAGGGCGACATCCTGGACGGCGCCGCCGATCCCGATGCGCTCTACGATGCCGTGATCCGGCCATGGAAGAGCCGGCTGGGATTGCTCTATGTCGATCGGGCGGATCTGCCGACCGATCTGCTGATCGTCGGCCTCACCGCGCTGGCGATCGTCGCCAAACCGAAAGCGCTGGCGGGCGTCGGCTCGATCCTCCTGCGCTGGGGGGCCGGTGCCGACCTGCGCCGGGCCTGCCGTCGCGGCGCACCGTTGGTTCGGGCGGAACCGCCCGGCGTCGCGGCGTGACCTTCCTCTTCTATCGCCGGGAAGCGGCAACCCGTCTCCACCCATCCCGGAACGGCATCAGGATCTGGCGCCCCCGAAGCGATCGCTTCCCTCCCCGTGGCCCGTTCCGGGCACGCAACGCCTTATGGTGGGGCGCCGATCGGCTTGGATTGTTTTCGAACGGCGACTTCATGGAGATCGCCATCTGGGACGGGCGCTGGCTGCTGCATCGCTCGATCCTGACGCCGCGCTGGTACCGTTTTCCCTTCATGGCTCCCGAAGATCTCCAGATCGGCGATGTCTGGACCGAACCACGCGCACGCGGGCAGGGTCTGGCGGGGCAGGCCATCGCGGAAGCACTGGCACAGGCCGGCAACGGGCAGCGCGTCTGGTACGTCGTCGAAGCGAACAATCGCCCATCGGTTCGGCTCATCGAGAAGTGCGGCTTCTCCTGCGTCGGCGAGGGCATGCGTACGAGCCCTTTCGGGCTGCGGATCGCCGGCCGTTTCCATCTTCGGCGGATGGGCTAGCGGCGCGTCACGACGATTCCCGCGATTGCGCCGGACTGCCCGTCCGGGCGATCGCTCCCGCGCAGGTTGAGCCCCAGCCATTGCGCGCCACAACCCGACGGCACGATGAAATCCAGGGAGGCGTTCCCGGTCGGCGGTTCGTCCAGCAGGGCGATCTGCTGCCCGTTTTCGCCGGCGCAGGTGAGCGTCCAGAAGGGAGGGGCCGTACCGTCCTCTGCTGGTGTCGCGGTTCGCGTCGTGAGCCGGTAGCGGCCTGACGGCAGGATCAGAAGCTGCGTCGCGACAGGCCCCGAGCCGCCGGATTGGGACTGATAAGCAAGCACGGGCCGCCCGTTCGCTTTTCCCCGCCTCGCGCCGATCTCGCCCTGGTCCTCGATCTGCCACCCGAATGGATAGCGGGCGCGAATGTCGGCGAACGCCGGATCGCGGACGAGACTGGCGCTCTCCGCGGTCTGGTGGAAAGCATCCTGCACGACGCGCGCCTCGGCATAGCGCTCCTCGACGATGAGTTGCCCCACGAGCGTATCGTCCACATGGTTGGCGACAAGCCAGCCCCGTTCCCGCATCCGCAAGGCCACCGCCGCGATGCCGGCGGCACCCCCGTAATCGGTGATCGCATCGTGGAGGAACGGCAGCCGCCAGTCGGACGGCCGGTCCAGCAGGCGGGCGAGGGCGGGAGCGAGACTCGGCTCCGTCGATGCGCGGGACAGGACCGGGAACAGGAGCTTCGGCGCGTCGGTCGAGGTCCGAAGCGCGATATCGAAATCCCGCAGCGCGCCCGGCACGTCCCCTCGGTCGACCGAGGCCTGGATCAGCCAGAGCCGGGTCGGCAGGCTGCGACGGCTGATCCTGTCGGACAGATGAAACAGGCGTGCGGCCCGATCGTGATCGCCCGCCCGATCAGCCCCCAGCGCGACAAATTCGACCGCGAGCGAATTGGTCACGTCGCGATCCAGCGCGCGCGCCGAGAGCCGGCGCACGTCCGGCTTCGTCACGTCGACGTCAGGCCCCGCCAGCACGCGCGCGGTGGCCATGGCCGCGCGTGCCGTGCCGGGAGCCCACCGAGCGGCAACCATGGGATGTTCGGCGGACAGCCAGCCGTCTGCCCCCGAACGCAGCACGAGGAGGGCCGCGAGGCAACCGGCGGCCAGCAGGGCGATCCGCCGGAGCGCCGGTGGAAAGCCTCGATCGCCCGCCGGTCTATCGGCCGTAGCCGTAGCCATAATCGTAGCCGTAACCGAGATGCGAGCGCTTCGCCTCGAACTTGGTGAGCACGACGCCCAGCACGCTGACATGCGCGGTGCGCAGCCGGTCGAGCGCGATCTTCACCGTGCCCGCCTGGATGGTCCGCGCCTCGACCGCGTAGATCACGCTCTCCACCGCCGCGCCCACCAACGGCGCGTCGGCCAGGCCGATCACCGGCGGGGCATCGACGATGACATGATCGAACCGCTCCAGCAGACGCTCGATCAGGATGCCGAGGCGATCACCGGTCAGCAGGTCGGCGGCGTTGGGCGGCTGCGGACCGGCCGTCATCACCGAAAGGCCCGCCTGCTCGGTCGCATGCAGCATCGCGTCGATATCGTCGATGCCGGCGAGCATGTTGCTGACGCCCGGCCCGTTGCCGAGGCCGAAGATCCTGTGGATCGACGGAGAGCGCAGATCGGCGTCGATCAGCACCACCTTGCGCCGGGCGCGCGCGAGCGATTGGGCGAGCGCCACCGTCGTGGTCGACTTGCCTTCGCGGGGCCGCGTACTGATCACCGCCAGCGAGCGGGGGGCGCCGTGCGCGGTGGAGAGCTCCAGATTGGCCTGCACCGAGAGATAGGCTTCGACCAGGGACGAGCGCGGATTGGCCAGCGCGTCCATCGGCTCTTCGTTGGTGATGCGCGGGATCGCGCCCAGCAGCGGCAGGCCCAGCCGCTCCTCCGCCTCGGCGGGATCGGCGATGCCTTCGTCGATCTGCTCCAGCACCGCGACGGCGATCGCACCGATCACGCCGCCGGCGAGCAGCGCGAGAATGAGATTGACCAGCAGGCGGGGTGAGGATGGCTGGTCGGGCACCTTGGCCGCATCCGCGATCGAGACATTGTTGTTCTCGATACCGCCGTCGACGCCGATCTCCTTATAGCGCTGGAGCAGGCCGTTATAGAGTTCGCGGTTCGTGTCCGCGTCGCGCTGGTAGATATTGTACTGGATGTTGCGCTGGCGGAGATCGGCGAGATTGCCCTTCAGCGCGTCTACGCGCGCGCCGAGCGCCTGCTCACGGGCGAGCGCGGACCGATAGCTTTGCTCCAGCGCCGTGCGGATGCGGGCTTCTTCCTGGTGGATCGAGGCATCGAGCGCCTGCACCTGCGAGGCGAGCGCCTTGGCCTCCGGATAATTGGGTTCGAACTGCGCCATCAGCTTGGCATATTCGCCCGCGGCCTTGGCGCGTTCCTGGCGCAGCTGCCCGATCGCTTCGTTGCTGAGCGCCTCGCTGCTGGCGTCGGGCCGGCTGACTTCGGAGAGGCGGCTTTGCGCCTGAATGCGATCGGAGGTCGCGTTGTCGAGCGCGCCGTTGAGGGTGGTGAGATCGTCGGTCAGCAGCGATCGATCGCCGGTGGTGCCGTTGTCCTTGTCCCCGCCCGAGGTCGGCAGGTTTATGATGCCCTGCCGCGCGGCGTAGCCGACGGCCTGCCGTTCCGAAATCTCCAGTTTCTCGCGCAACTGCTCCAGCCGCACTTCCAGGAAATGGCGGGCGTAACTCGAAGCCTCGAACCGGCGTTCCAGGTTTGTCGCGATATAGTCCTGCGCCCAGGTCTGCGCGATGCGCTGGGAGAAAGCGGGATCGCGGGTGACCGCCGTGACGTCGACGAGGCTCGATCCGCGCACCGGCGCGATCCCGATATGATCGAGCAGGATCTTGCCGGCGGCTTCGTTGCGCCTGGCGCGCTGGGCGGGATCGTTGGGATCGCCGTCGAACATCCCCTTGCGTCCATACGCGGCGAAGAAGGCCTGATCGTCGACCAGATGGAGATCGCGCGCCACGCGTTCGGCCAGCGCCTTGGTCTGCAGCAGGCCGTACTGCGTCTGGTAGAATTCCTGGTCGGCGACGCTGGTGTCGCGCTCGACGCTGTCGATGTTGGTCACCCGCGCCGTCTCGCGCGCGATCTCCATCCGCGCCGTCGAGGTATATTGGCGCGGCATCATCAGCGTGGCCAGGATGCCCAGCAGCGCGCCGCCGCCGATACAGCTCGCGAGCAGCCAGCGCCACCGCCGCCCGATGCGGATCAGGCGGCGGATCGGCGGCAGGCGGGGCGGGGACGCCGGTTGGTTCGTGGCGGACTTGCCGGAGAGCAGCACCGCGCCGCCGAGCATCTGGGGCGAAATCCGGTCCATGCGCCTATAGCCTCTCGAGCCCGAGGATCACCGGGGTGGTCAGCAGCGGCGCCACCTGCAGGAATTGCTGGAACCCGCGCCGGGCCTTGGAATCGCCGACGATGATCACGTCGTTCGCGTAGATCTTGGGATCCGGGTAGAGGCCGTGGCGGATCGCATCGAGATTGTAGAGCCCCGCGAGCGGGTGCCCGTTCACGGTGCGGAAGATCACCACGTCGTCGAGCCGGGCATAGTCGGCCACGCCCTTCGCGGCGGCGACCGCGCGCATCAACGACATGCCGCCGATCACCGGATAGCTGCCCGGCTGGGTCACCTGCCCGTCGATGGTGACGACCTGGCTGGTCGTCTCCTTGAGGTTCACCGTCACCTGCGGATCGCGAACATAGCCGCGCAGCCGCTGGGTGATGAGCGCTGCGAGCTCGCCGGGTGTCTTGCCGGACGCATCGATCTGGCCGGCGAGGGGCATCGAGAGGCTGCCGGACGCATCCGTCTGCAATTCCCCGCTCAGATCGGAGACGCCGAAGACGGCGATGACGAGCTTGTCGAACGGCCCGATCCGGTAGGGCGTCGTCGCCGCGACCAGGTCGGAGCCGCTGGGCGGCGGCAGGTCCTTCAATTGCTCGACCGCCATCGGCGCGCCGGTCTCGCCGAGGCGCGGCTCGTTGGCGCAGGCGGCGAGCGCAAGCGCCAGCAGCAATGCGGCGGGGCGACGCGCGTTCATATGCGGAACCTCAGAGAGGCCTGGAATACGGTTTGCGCCTGGAAGGGATCGAGACCGTCGACGATCCGCATCCCGCGCCGGCTGCGCACGTTCAGCGCCTCCAGGAAGCCGGTGAGGTTGCTGGTGATGTTCTGGCGCAGCGCGACCGTCACCGCCCAGCCGTTCTCGTCGTTGAGCGACGGGTCCATCTCGCTGCCATGCTCGCGCGTGCCGAAGGCCTCCACGCGGCCGGTCAGCGCCGTCTTTTCGGTCAGCTGTTGGGTGACCAATACGTAGGCGGAGCGGAAATCGGTATGGACCCAGTTCTCGCCATTCTCCTTGAAGCCCATGATCGTGGAGCCGGTCATGCCTTGCGCCAGCAGCTTCGTGTTGGGGCCGAGATCGGCGTTGATGCTGAGGTTCCAGAAGCGCGTGCGCCAGCCCCACTGGCCGGTGGCGAAGAAGGCCTCCGGATCGCCGCGATTGTCGTAGTAGAACAGCGCGACCCCGAACGGCCACGGCGGTCGCCAGTCGAGGCGCAGGTAGAAGCCAGGCTGCTTGTCGACGTCGATGGTCGAGCGGGTCTTGTTCTGCTGCAGCAGGGTGATGAAGCTGTTGAGCGGCGGCAGCGGGAAATGGCCGAAGGCGGTCGCCTTCTCGTCGTGCAGCGCCCAGCCGCGGAAGGAGAGCAGGGTGCCGGACGTGTCGTTGAAGCCGAACACGCCGCCGGTGGCCGACAGTTCATGCTGGCCGAGGCTGGCGTGGATCGTGCCCTCCACACCCAGAACCTTGGTTTCCTCGCCGACCCAGGAATTGATCGCCGACGGCGTGATGGTGTTGACCACGCTCCATGCGCCGCCGGTGGAATGCTCCAGGGAGATTTCCGGCCACATCAGGCCCGCTCGCGCCGAGAAGCTTACCTTCGCGCTGGTCTGGGGAAGATAGTTCACGAAGGCCTCGATCAGATCGAAGCGGTGATCGTGGTCGCGCTGATAGGCGGCCGAGACGTTGGCGCTGAGCGACTTGGTGAAGCGTGGCTCCCAGATCAGGTCGGCTTCCGCCGGCACGAAGCGGGCGCGGTAGCCGCCGTCCTTGGTGCCCTGGAAGCGTGTCTTGCCGAAGCCGCCGTTGACGAAGGACTGCTCGCCGTTCGAGACCACCATCCGCGCGTCGAGCAGCACCGAGACGGTGTTCTTCGAGAAGATGTCCGTGTCCCCGCCGCCCGACGAGCCACCGTCCTGCGGCGTGCTGGCCGCGATCGCCTGGTCGGTCGGGACGGTATCGGGAGCCGGAGCATCGGGCGCAGGCGTCGTCGGCGCGGTCTGGGCCAGCGCCGGAGCGATTGCGAAGAGGCTGCCGAACGCCAACAACACGGTTCGTCCGATCATCCCCGTCATCTCCCTCCGGCCGTGCTCGGCACGTGCCCGTTGACCCAGCGGGTCACCGACCCGACGCGCATGAGTGCGCCTTGGGGTGCCGAGCGGTTCAAGCGCTCGGCGAGATCGGGCATCGCGACGCGCGGAATGCCGCCGCGATCACCAGCAGCACGTCGTCGGCATTCGCCTCCAGCAGGGGGCGGGACAGGAGGATCAGGTCGGCCCGGCCGCCGGGATCGAGCGAGGGTGCAGTCATGCCCAGGCGCCGCGCCGCCGTGGCGCCGACCGCCGCCTCCAGTCGCACGTCGTCGAGAAGCCCGAGTGTATGGGCCAGGCGGATTTCGTCCAGCAGGTTGCCGTCTCCGGTCAGCAGCGAGTCGCTGCCGAGCAGCACGTCGAGCCCTTCGGTCAGCAAGGCGGGCGGGGCGGTGCGTTCGAAGAGGAAATGGTTGGAGCTGGGGCACCAGGTCAGCGCTGCGCCGGATACGCGGAAGCGCGCGATCGCGTCCTCGTCCATTCCGACGCCGTGCACCGCGATCAGGTTGGGCTGGAGCAATCCCCGCGCTTCAAGCGAGCGGACCTCGTCGGCGGCGATCTCGTCTAACCCTTCCGCGACGTGCAGGCAGAAGGGCCTGTCCGCAGACGGCAGGGTGACGTCGGGTGTCATGCCCAGCGAATCGGCCTGATCGACCCGCATCACCCGCAGCGGGAAGTGCGCGTCGAAATCCGGTTCCCAGCGATCGTGATGCACCACGCTCGTCACCCCTGCGAAGAGGTTCTTCCAGGCGCCGATCAGCAACGCATCGCGCCGGGGGAGGGCGTGGCACGCCGCGATATGATCGTGGTGGCGTCGCTGAATGTCGCGCGCCCAGTCGTAGGCGTTGCGGTAGGGGGGAGCGCCGAGCCGGCCGTAATGATTGCGGTGCAGGTGGTCGTGCGCGTTGATCAGCCCGGGCCTGATCTCGGCCTCGGGGCAATCGAGGACGACATCGAAGCGCCCCGATGGATCGACGATGCCGTCACCTTCCACGCCGACGTCGCGATTGGCGGCGCGGATCAGCAGCCGCATCTCAGTCGGCGCGGCGGAAGGCGAGGGCGAGCACTACGGGCAAGCCGACATGCTTCTGGTAGAGGGAGAGGCGGCCGGCGTCGCGGTAGAAGGGCATGACGTCCGGGCCGATCGTGGCGTCCCGCCGGTCGATCAGTTCGAGCCCCGCCGCACGGGCGGCGGCGACTTGGCGTTCGGCGGTGTGGACGTGGTGCTCGACC
>Ga0105240_10006117_pt1 | contig 17756 bp, 11 predicted proteins | sample KBSC54metaG_FD_80426 | JGI IMG/M metagenome (GOLD analysis project Ga0105240, IMG submission 80426) | Corn rhizosphere microbial communities from Kellogg Biological Station, Michigan, USA - KBS C5-4 metaG | ecosystem: Host-associated > Plants > Roots > Rhizosphere > Soil | place: Michigan, USA...
GCCGGCTGCTCGAACGCACCGGCAGTGCAACACGCGCGCAGACCATCATCTTTCGCGCAGATGGCTCGTTCGACACGGGGGACGAGCGATACTCGGGCTACCCACGGTTGCGGGTCGCTGGCGGCAAGGTCGATGCGATCGAGGAAATTCGAGAATTCCTGTCGCAGGACAAGCTCGTGTTCGAGCGATATAAACCAGTAGGATCCTCGCTCGAAGACCTTCGCCGACTCGCGGGCGCCTATCGCAATGCCGAGCTCGACGCGGTCTGGCACCTGAGCATCAGTGACGGCCGATTGGTCTTGCGCTCGGTTCTCAGCCCCGAACCGGTGCCGCTGGTGGCCACTGTTCAAGACCAATTCGATAGCGAGCGGGGAGCGATCCGCTTCGCGCATGCCCAAGGCGCCCCGGCGCAGCAGTTCTACTTGAGCACCGACCGGGCGCGTGACCTGCGCTTTGATCGTATCAGCAAGGAAGAATAGCGGTGAAGTACGGCGTTGGTGGCTGTTGCGCCTCGAGCAGCGACTGGAGTTGAGTCGGGAAGATGGTTCGCTAGGCAGCTGTTATGACGAACGTTGACTATCGGCAGCAGATGCGAGTGCGGGGAGACACGTGAAAGTCGCTGTGATCGGTGCAGGTCTTATTGGCATCACGACGGCGTATTGTCTGAGGCGCCGGGGTTGCGAGGTCGTCCTACTCGAGCGCGCGGCGGGTGCGGGTCTTGAGACTAGCTTTGCCAACGGCGCGATACTCACCCCCGGAATGTCGGATCCTTGGAATGCGCCAGGTTGCTGGCGTGTGATGTTGCGGTCGCTGGTCCGCAGCGACAGTCCGCTGCAGGTCCGACTGACGCGGCTGCCGTCATTGGTGCGCTGGGGTGTCGCGTTCCTACGTAATTCTTCGCCGCGTGCGTTCGAGCGCAACACGCTCAGCAATCTCAAGTTGGGTTTGTATTCGCTCGATGTCATGGAGGAGTTGCGCCGGCATACAAATATCGAGTATTCGCGCGCAGCGCGTGGCACGCTCAAGATATTCCGCGATACCGCTGCTCTCGAACGAGTCGTAATGGTGACAGAGCGTTTGGCTGAACGCGGACTCAAGGCACGCAGGCTCTCGGTCGAGCAGACGATTGAACTTGAGCCGACCTTGGCGCCGATTGCCGGCGAGTTAGCGGGTTCGATCCATTATGAGAATGATGAGACCGGCGATGCGTACGAGTACTGCGTGGCGCTCGCGCAGGCCGCTGAGGGTGAGGGTGTTGAGATCCGCTATCGCACACCGGTCGTATCCCTCCATGTGCTCGGCAAGCGCCTCACGGGCGTGGTGACCGACTGCGAGCGCATCGAGGCGGATCAATATGTCGTTGCCGCTGGCAGCTACAGCACGCCTCTCCTTCGATCTGTGGGTGTACGGTTGCCGGTGCAGCCTGCAAAAGGCTACTCGGTCAGTGTGGATCGGCAGATGGCAGGGATTCCGTTAGCCATTCCGATTGTGGACGATGCGTTGCATGCAGTCATCACGCCGGTGGGCGGGGTGCTACGAGCAGCCGGAACGGCAGAATTTGCCGGCTTCGATTGCAGTCCAAATGTCGCTCGCAGCCGTAATCTACTGCATCTAATGCGCACCGTCTTCCCGCGGGGGCGATTTGACGAGGCGTCCGCGAGCTACTGGTGCGGGCTACGGCCGATGTCGGCTGACGGGGTCCCCATCGTTGGACCCACGGCGATTGACAATCTCTTCGTGAATACCGGACATGGTCATCTGGGGTGGACCCTCGCGGCCGGCTCAGCGCAATTACTCACGGATCTCCTCTGCGGTGTTACCCCGGCGATCGAGACGCATGCTTACGATCCAAGACGCTTTGGTTGAACTGACCGCCGGCTTTGCCGGGATACGGGATGCGTAGAACATTACGGTACGATTCGTGCCGGATCCTGCCGCGGAGATGAGTGCGAAGTTTAGCTTTGATGCGCTCACGCCAGCGAGCTTGGCTTAAACGCACGCGTTTTCGAACTACGGTAAGGCGTCGTCGCGGCAGCACGGACCCGTAGTGCGTGTCGCGCTAGGCCCGCGCTGGGGGCGGTCGATGTCAACATCAATGAACACACCCGTCGCGCCGGTCGTTCGATTCATAGGCAATGCGGTAGATCTGATTTGCACTATCATCGCTGACGAGCAACGAGCCGTCGCTTGCGACTGCGGCATCAACAGGGCGCCCCCAGACCCGTTCGTTGTCGAGAATGAATCCGACTAGGAAGTCGTCGTATTTCCCTGTTGGTATTCCATGCTTCATTCGCACCCTCACAACCTTGTGGCCGGTGCGGAATGCACGATTCGTCGAGCCATGCAGCACCGCAAATCCATCGCCCCAGTATTGCCTCGGGAACACCGCGCGGCCGCAATTGGCGGTATAAAAGACCAGATTGAGCGGAGCTGAATGCGCTTGATACAGCACATCCGGAACGATCACCTTGCCGGCGAGGTCTGGACGTTGGCCCTTCCGTGTTGGATCGACATGTGCGCCGATGTAATACCATGGCCAGCCGTAGAATCCGCCGTCTCTAAGTCGGGTCGAAAAATCCGGGACGAGATCCTCGCCAAGCCCATTGCGCTCGTTTGTCGTGCACCACAGCTCACCCGTCTCGTGCTGGAGGGTTAGACCCACACAATTGCGCAGTCCCGTTGCGAAGATCTTGCCGGTTCCGATCGAGCCGATCTCGAAGACGAGCACGTCGGCGCGACGGGTTTCCCCGTCCCAAGTCGCCCCAACGTTGTGGGTGGCCTCCCAGGTGCGTACCTCTTCAGGGGCTTTTGTCGACATCCCTTCCGCATCATCGCTGGCTGAACCCACGGAGACAAACATACGCTGGCCGTCTTTGGAGAAGGCAAGATCGCGCGTGCTGTGCCCACCTGGGCTCGGCGTGAGTTCAGCGACCACGACCTCGGGGACGCTGGATGCTTGCATGTCGCCCAGTTGATAGGCGTAACGGACGACACGATTGGTTTCCGCCACATATAGCCATCGCGGCTCGGGCCCGCTGGGGAAGAGTTGCATTCCGAATGGGCCGAGCAACCCTTGGGCGAAGATTGTCACGGAGACGGCTCGCGAGCCGTCCGCAGCAGGTCGTAAAAGTTTCACACGTCCGCTCGAAGACTCGGCGACGAAAATATCACCGTTCGGTGCCACGAGCATTCGACGCGGTTCCTCCAGCCCACTCGCGAATACGTTCACCTGAAATTTCTTGGGAAGTCGCAATCTTGCGGTGGAGGGCTCGCTGACTACGCGGGCCGGGTTATAACCCGGAGGAGTCATGAATGGAGCGGGTAGATCGGAGGCACGCACCGTGTGGCGGCGCCCTGGTGCGTCGCGGACCCAGTCAGCCGAGGAGTTCTTGGGGAGCACCGGCTTGCATCCTAGCTCCTTTAGTACGGCCCGCGAATCAGTGGCGACTCGGGTCACTTTTTCAACCTCGCCCTTCGGGGCATGGCACCCAAAAGCCGCCAAAATCTCTATCCACTCTTCTAACGAAGGCGCTGAGGAGCTGGGTGCTTCCCTGAAGGTGCCTTCTTTCACCGTCTGGAGGTACGCTATCAGATCATCGCGGTCGCTTTCTTTCGTCACGGATACTAACATCGCGGAGCCTGAAACAAGCGTGGTGGGCGACTGGAGGAAACGATCGAGTGTGCCAGCGTCCCACATAAGGTTGGAACTCCTTAAGGCTCGGGTATACGTAAACTCGGGTAAACTTGCGGCGCGTCGTCCAAAGACCGTGTTCAAACTCGGCCCTTGGGCACCGCCCCCATCGTGCGGCTCCGCGCTGTGGCATAGGGCGCACTGCTGACGGAAAATTCTCTTGCCCCCGTTTGCATCAGCACCTAACGCAGCCGACGCCGCGAACAACAGCGTCACGCAGAGTAGGGGGAGTCGCCGGACGTGCGGTCGTGCGTTGCCCATGGCATCAAGCGGTCGATCTTTGGTTTTTCTGGAATTCCGGAGCGAGCTCGACAAGGCGTTCGATGATCATGTCGATGTCTCTTGCTGTAGTCCGATAGTTGGTGACACACGCTCGTATGCACGCTCGTCCTCTGATTCGCGCAGGACCCAACAGCGCGGTGCCTTCTCGAGCCAAACGCTCGAGCAGAGCTTGGTGATCAAGATTCCGGCTCTGTCGAAATCCGAAGCATACGGCGCTCAGATTGACTGGTGCCAATAACTCAAAAGCATTCTCAGCTTGAAGTCTCGTTTCGAGATGACGCGCCATCTCCAACATGGGTCGGCTGCGCGAGCGAAAGCGTCGACGCCGAAGACTTCAAGCGCACACCAGATTTTAAACGCCTTGAAGCCACGCGAGAGCTGCGGGCCGTACTCCATGAAGTTCATCAAAAGCGGATCGCGGTCCGCGGGTAGGTAGGAGGAAATTCCGCCAAAGGCGTGGCGTAGTTTTACACGATCACGTACGATCAGGCAGCCGGCCTCAAGCGGAGCAAACAGGAGTTTGTGAGGATCGAGCACGATGGAATCCGCCAATCCGCACAGTCGAAGCGTTTCCCGCGTGCGCGCGGCGAGAACAAAAAGTGCTCCATATGCGCCATCTACGTGCAACCAGAGATCTTCTTCGCGGCACAACGAGGCAAGCTCTGCAATAGGATCGACAGCGCCGGTGTTAATTGTCCCTGCCGAAGCCACGACACAAAAAGGCTGCTTGCCTGCTTCTCTATCCGCGCGGATTGCTGCTCGCAGGACGTCGACCCGCATTTGGAAATCGTCATCTACGGGGATCTTACGCACCTGGTTTGATCCCAAGCCCAAGAGGGTGGCTGCCTTCTCGACACTGTCATGAGCTTCCGTTGATGTGTAAAGCACCAAAGGCGCGGACCGCGACTGCAATCCCGTCTCACGAAGGTCCGCCGGACATTTGTCGCATAGCGCAGCTCTCAAAGCGGTCAGCGTCGCCATCGAGCCACCGCTGGTGATGATGCCGCCTGCTGCGGCCGGATAGTCGAACAAGTCTGACAGCCAGGCAATGACCTTTTGTTCTATAACATTCGCCGCTGGGGAAAGCTGCCAAAAATTGCAATTTTGATTGAGTGCGGCGGCAACTGCTTCGGCAAACGGGGCAATGCCGTTGGGCGGACCGAGTACGTACGCCAGAAATCGGGGATGGGCGACCGTGGTCGAGTTGGGAACGATCTTATCCTGGATTTCCTTAAATATCGCCTCGATGCCGGTGCCCGCTCTTTTAAAAGGTGTGCGCCGCAGCTCCTCTAGCTGCGATCTATTCAGGGTTGGGAGAATGGCGGCGCTTGTTGGGATGGCCCGCTCGTAGTCTTTCAGAAATTGGATGAGTAAATGCCCGGCGCGATCAATGTCGCGATCGCCAAGGCTCAAGTGACTTGCCGCCGCTGTCGACTCCACGCCCACTTACCTCATTTGATCTGCCGGTGTCCTCGACCTAACGCGCGCAAAAAACGGCAGATCGACCAGGGCAAAACTTGATTCTGGACAACCTTCGTTTTACCGAACTATATTCGAAAACAAAGGCGGTATTGCTTATATGGTTAAAAATTCGAATCCGGTTCTGAGCTCGATGGCGGCGCCACCTCATCTCGATGCAACAGACCGAAAATTATTAAGCTTGCTGGCAAAAGACAGCACGCTAAGTTACGCCAAGATGGGAGAAGCACTGCATCTGTCTGCGCCTGCTGCGTATGAGCGGGTGAAACGTCTGAAGCGTGAGGGGGTGATTCTGGCAACCCGCGCTCAACTCGACGGCGCCAAGCTCGGACGGCCATTGCTGTGCTTCGTGCAGGTCGCCACCAACACGATTGCGCGGACTCGTCAGGTTGCGGCGCTAGCTGCGATACCGGACATTGAGGAAGTGCACACAGTGACAGGCCACTACGGGCTGGTTCTGAAGGTTCGCACCCGCGATACTCGGGCGCTGGAGGCGCTCTTGGCAAAGATTCATGAGGTTGACGGAGTAGAAGGAACGAACACGCAAACCGTTCTATCTACTTTGCTCGAAAGAGGCCCAAGCGCCGATTTGTCTGGATAGACAATTGAGCACGTCATAAGGCCACTTCCACCGGCGTCCTAGCGGTGACCACGTTCCACTTTCACTCGCCGACGACGGCGTGAGGCACGTCTGTTCGGAGTGGAGCGGCCATCAGCCAACAGAAAGAGCATCTGATTTCTCCTCGCCGGGGAAAAGAAGCAACCGTCACTCGTTTGGTAGACTGGGATTGAATTGCGCACTGAAGTGGCGGGAGAGCCGCATGAGAACCATGAAATTCCGTGCTGTACTTGTTATTGTAGTGTTTCTCGCACCGCTGCTTATGCAGTGGAGCGCGGCGTCACCGGACCAACCGGCGCGGCCGTTGAACGTGGAGCCAACCGTTCTCGTAGCCCCCGACGAGCCGTCCTTGCCGCTGTGGGAGACAGCGATTGCCGTCAATCCGCTCGATGCGAAAAATATTGTTGTAGCTTCGAACGCCTCGCCGCCACGTGAGTCACACGCCGCCGGTGTCCTGTACTTCACGCGCGACGGTGGCAAAAGTTGGCACCGCGTCACTCACGGTAAAGATGGGCGCAATCTGTTCGCCTCGCGCGATCCGTCGGTGGCCTTTACCCCAGGTGGCATAGCGATATACGCCACCTTGGAGCGGGATCGAGGCGATGCTGTGGTTCCGGGCGATGGTCTGCGCGAGCGGCACGAGTGGATTAACACGCACGTCTATCGCTCGACGGACGGCGGTGAAACGTGGTCGGAGCCTGTACGCCTCGCGGGGAACGATCTGCCCCACATCGCTGTTGACGTCAGTGATGGCCCCTACGCAGGGCGCCTGTATGTTGCCTCGAGCGTCGGCGCGCTCACACTCGCGGGCGAATCGCGGTCGGTGACGGGACTTGGGATCTCGGACGATGACGGCGCTCACTTTCAGGATCGCGTGCTCATGCCCGCGACGGATTCGAACGCGCATCACGGCGAGAACGGCGGAGGGGTGCACGGGCTGGCCGTGGCGCCCGATGGCACCGTCCTCCTGCTGTACGAGGCGGACGGCGATGCGGATCCTGCCAACCATCATCCGACGACGGCGCTATTCCTCGCAGCATCCCGCGATGGGGGGCGAACCTTCCCGACCCAGAAGTTCGTGGCGGCGATACCGTCGCTCGATACTTTCTCGCTTCACGTGCAGCGAACGGTCGCGGTTCCAAGCCTAGCGGTGGACATGTCGCGAAGCGCGACGCGAGGCAACATCTACGTTACGTATGAGATCGATTCGCAAGGTCAGTCCCGCGTTATGGTGATCCGTTCCACCGATGGAGGGTTTACATTCGATCCTCCGGTGCGTGTGAGCCCCGATCCAGCACAGGGGGAGCAAGCGGTGCCAACCATCGCGGTGAGCTCCAACGGAACTCTCGCGGTCACCTGGTACGATCGGCGAGCTGACAAGAGCGGCGGTGCCTGTTACCAAGAATTCGCCGCGGTGTCTCTCGATGGAGGCATCAGCTTCTCGAGCGCGCAGCCATTGAGCCCGCGATTCGCCTGCGCGGAGGTCGCGGGCAATAATCAGTTCAGTGGATTCGAGGAGGGCCGTGCTGAGGATGGGCGGTCTGCACTTTTCGGCACCAGCACTCCCCGTGTCGGAGGTGGCGATTACCAGGCCCTGGCCGCGCTACCCTCGGGAGGGTTCCAGGCTCTCTGGACCACCACCACGGAACAGGGCGTACTAACGCTGGCTTCCACGGTCTTCAGCACGCCGCGCGAACCGCTCGGACGGAACGTGACACCGGAGGCCGACATCACCGTGGCGGAGCCTTATTTCGATCCAGTATCGCGCACGATCACGATGAATATGACAGTGGAGAATGCGTCGCGTCGGGCGCTGCGCGCTCCGTTGGCGATCCTCATCACAAACTTGAATACGGACGTGGGCAAGATGACCCCGGTGGGCGCGGCGTATACCGGGACAGGATCTGTCTGGGTACTCGAGGCTCCTAGCGGCGCCGACAAGCTGCTTCCCGGCGAGCACACCAAGCCTGTTACGGTGCGATTCGTGCCGGACCCTGCCGCGGAGAAGAGCGCGAAGTTCAGCTTTGATGCGGCTCACGCGAGCGAGCTTGGCTTAAACGCACGCGTTTTCGAACTACAAAGGTAGTTTGAAGCAGTAGGGAATAGTCAGATGAATAAAAAGAGCCTCAGCGGCGTGATCCTTCTCTGGATTGCCGCGACGTGTGTGTTAGCGTCCGGGAGCGTATTGGCCGATGTCAGCTTGCCAAAGCTCGTCGGCGATCACATGGTGCTGCAGCGGGACGAGCCGATTATGCTGTGGGGATGGGGAGATCCCGGCGAAGCCGTGCGTGTTGAATTTCAAGGTCGGCATGTTAAGGTCAAAACCGACAGCAAAGGCCGATGGAAGCTCTCACTGGGGTCTTTCTCGGCGGGCGGGCCCTACAACATCGTCATCTCTGGAAAGAACCGAATTGTCCTGCGCGATGTGCTAGTGGGAGATGTGTGGCTCGCCTCCGGGCAGTCCAACATGGAGTTTCCACTGTCGCGAAGCCCCACGGGCTATATGGCCGGCGTGGTCAACGCGGAGCAAGAGATTGTCGATACCGATTATCCCCAACTGCGTCTTTTTAAGGTGCAACACGCCGTGCGTTTCAGGCCGGCCTCCGACGTGGAGGCCGACACGTGGGCAGCCTCCACGGCGCAAACTGCGGGACAATTCTCCGCCGTGGCTTACCTATTTGGCCGCGAGCTACACAAGCGCTATCACATACCCGTCGGTCTCATCCAGACGAGCTGGGGCGGGACGGTGGCAGAAGCTTGGGTCAGTCCTGAAGGACTGAAATCGTTGCCCGAGTTTGGTAAGGACATCGATACCGTTGCCCATGCGGATGAGTCTTCGGTCAAAATCGAACATGACCGCTATATGCAGCTTAAAGCGCAGTGGATCCAGCAGCATGCCGATGAGGGCCGAGGCGAGCGTGATGGTCGGGCGGTATGGGCAGATCCTGCTTTCGATTCGTCTGCTTGGCCTACCGTCCGAGAACCCCAATCGAAGCCAGCAGAAGCTCTTAAAGGTTTCGACGGTGTTGTATGGTTCCGGCGCGACATCGAAATACCCTGCAATACCACCGGTAGAACGGTTTGGGTTAATCTGTTCGTCACCGGCAAAACCGATACCACCTATTTCAATGGGAAAGAGATTGGACACGCCGAGGGATGGGGGAAGCCCAGAAGTTATGCCGTGCCGCCAGAACTGATCAAAGCGGGCCGCAATGTCGTTACGGTCCGACTGACTGGCGCAAACGGCTATGTCGGCATGTTCGACTCCGACAATCCCGACAAGTTGAATCTGCAAATCGGTAGCACGCGGATTCCGCTGGCGGGCCAATGGTCTTATCAACCTGACATTGATCTAGCGGGTTACCCGACGCCCTCTACTTTATCGGAACTGCTGGACGATCCCAACAGAGCGACGGTTCTCTTCAACGGCATGATCGAGCCGCTGGTTCAGTTTCGAATTCGAGGTGTCATCTGGTATCAGGGGGAATCCAATGCGCGGGACAATCGAGCTGAGCAATATCGCAAGCTTTTCCCGGCGCTGATTGAGGACTGGCGGCGGCAATGGGGCTACGACGTTCACTTTCTGTTCGTCCAGCTTGCTGGCTTTGGCCACAACAAGCGTGATCCGGCAGAGTATCCCTGGGCGGTGCTACGCGAAGCCCAGAGCATGACCCTCGCTTTGCCAAAGACAGGAATGGCTTCGGCTATCGATGTCGGTGATGAGAACGACATCCATCCGAGGGACAAACAGACCGTGGCCCACCGGCTCGTTCTGTCGGCCGCGAAGCTCGTATATGGGGAGAACATCATCAGTTCCGGGCCAATCTACCAGTCGATGCAAGTCGAAGCGAATCGAGTCCGGATCAAATTCTCAAATATCGGTTCAGGCCTGATGGTCAAAGATCCCTATGGCTACATCCGTGGCTTCCAGGTCGCGGGTCCCGATGGAAAGTTCCACTGGGCCGAAGCAAGGCAGGACGGCCAAGACGTGCTCCTATTCAGCGACGCCGTTTCGCAGCCAGCCGCTGTACGATATGACTGGAGCAATACCCCAGATGGAAATCTCTTCAATCAAGAAGGCCTGCCGGCGCTGCCTTTCAGGACAGATGCCTCATAGCATCGCGGCTGGCCGGGTCACCGGTTCCTGATCCCCAATATATCCCAGCCGGCGTCAGGATCGTCTCGCGTAAGAAGCTCGCTTCTTAATCGCCTGGAACACAAAATGTGAGTCTTCCTCGAAGAGGCGAATACCTCCGAAGATGCTCGTAAGTTTGTTGCGATACCACTTCTCTCTTTTTGCGACCATCCACATTGCGCCGCCGATTGCCAAGCGATTGAAGCCCTTTTCGATAAAGCGCTTCGCGACCGAGAAGTCGGTGTGATACGGTGGATTGCACAAGATCTTGGTAAACTCAGCTTCTTGGATGTCGGCGAGGCCATCGCTATACTGTACGTGAACGGCCGGGACCGCATTTATACGCGAGTTAACAGTCGCAAGTTCAATAGCGATGGGATCGTTGTCTATCAAGTAGACGTTTTCGGGTCGGCACTGGCTGGCCGCGTAGATGCCCATTACTCCATAGCCACATCCGAGATCAAGGACTTTGTCCGTTTGCTGCAGTTCAACTTGCGACAGCAAAAATACGCTGCCGCGATCGACTGCTTTTGGGGAGAACAACGATGGCGCTGTTTCGAACTCGAGACGGGCGCTCCCTATCAGCGCATGGATTCTCATGATGGACGTTGGGCTCGTTCAGTGTAGACGGTGATCACTGTACGCGTGAGCGGGTGCGCCGCGCACGATGAGCCACAGGCCTCGAGTGAATACGGGTAGCGCGATCAAGACGAGAAAGGCGTACGTGCTGTAGCCGTAGCCTTTCGCGATGAGGTCGACGATCCCGATGTTGGTGGCCAGCAGCGTTGCCACCAACATCAGTGCGAGCGCGGCCGCCGCTCGGGCCCACTTAGGCAAAGTTGCGCCGCTTTCTTGGACGGTATCCGCCAGGCGCTCGTTGAATCCATGCGTGAGCGCGCTACCCGCCTCCACGAGTGTACCGAAGATGATTCCCTGAAATATCAGATGGAAGAATGGAGCATGCAACTGCGTCAGCATGTAGACGCTCGGGACATGTTGAGTGTTGATTTCGGGGTAGCGCGCGACCATGGCGAAGAAGAACAGCATAGCCGGTATCATGGCAACGGGGCCGGCCAGTAGGCCCGACGCCACGGCATCTAAGGGTCGGGTGAAGTGCCGTGCACAGTACAGCATAGTCGGGATCACCGCCATGCTGTAGCCGGCGTAGAGGACGCCACTCGTAAAAGCGCCGGAGGATGCGACGGAGGCTCGCCAGTGCGCCTCAATGTCTGGCCCGAGGGCAATCGCGGCCCAGACGAAGAACACCGCGAAGGCGCCATACAGGACAAATGACCAAGCCGTGAAGAAGCGCTCAATCAGGCTCGTGCCGTAGAACACAATGGATGCAACCAACAGCATCTGAATCAGCGTGCCCACGAACGGCGCCACGCCGAACTGCCCCGCGACAATCTCGCCGGCTGCAGCGCTGAGCACTGATAGGATCAACATTAGCAGGGCGAGAAAAGCGATCTCGTAGACGATCCAGCCCGGACCCAGTAGCTTCTTGAGAAAGGTGCGGTAGTCGTACAGACGATAGCGCCGCGCGAGCTCGAAAGTGATGCAGAGGACGACGCTAAAGATTGCGGCGGCGACGAGCATGCCGAGGAAGCCCGTCACCGGGCCGCGGGAAAGGAAGAACTCGACAAGCTCGCGACCGGTTGCATAGCCACCGCCGATCAGCACGGACTTGAAAATGAGCGAGGAGAGTAAGAATCGTTTGAACAGATCGCGTTTCAAGGGACGGCGTCCTGGCGCTGCCTAAGGTTGAGTTTGTGTTGTAAGTTATGCGGGAGGCCCCGAGAGCCTATGTGGGATCTATCGGCACAACCGTGAAACGGTGGAGCCTGGGATTGTAAAAGTCGCCAGCTGTAGCATCGTAGAGGCGGTTAGTCGATTGGAATTTTGCGCAGATGCAAGGGCAGTAATAGCCTGGGGCAACCAGGAGTGCGAGCCGATCTGAGTCCACGGTCCCCACGGGTGGGGTGTCGCTAGCTATTTTTCTAACCATCGATCGAACCATTGGAGGGTGTCGGCCACTCGACGCCGGATATTGGCAGGATCGTGGAAGCGGTGGCTTTCGCCCGGATAGATCACCAACTGTGTCGGCACTTTATAGAACAGCAAGCCTTTCCAGAACGCTTCGGCTTGCTCAGGCGGTACACCTGAATCATTCTCACCGTTTTCCAACAGGGTTGGTGTTTTGGCGTGCTGCAAGTAGCGAATGGGCGAGGCGCGGTCGTAGTTGTCCAGATGGGTGTAGGGCGGTCCCCCCAAGAACAGATCCACCCAGGCGGGAATTACAGTCTGGCTGTAGTAGGAGCTCCAGTCGGCCATGCCCGCTCCGGACACGATGGCTGCGAAACGTTGGGTATGCGTTGCCGCCCACATGGTGAAAAATCCGCCGTAGCTCCAACCGAGCAGGCCAACATTGCGATCGCTGATCGAGAGCCGACGCTCTACCTCATCGAGGCCGGAGAGCACGTCTCTTAGCGGGCCCTCTCCCATGTCATCGACGTTGGCCCGGACGTAGTCCTCTCCCTCTCCGTAACTACCCCGAACGTTCGGGGCGAACACTGCGTAGCCGGCGCGCAGCATATTGACAGTCATTTCTGCGGTGGTGCTGCCGGAACCGTTGAAAAAAGGGGTCGTAGCATCAGAGGGGCCACCGTGAACGATAACGATCAGTTTGCGCGCTGGTATGATGCTTTGCGGCACCAGCAACCAACCTTGGATCTCGCGGCCATCGCAGTGCCAGCGCACGTCTTGGGTCGATATGTTGAGCCCAGCGGCGGCGGCGGCTGGCGAAGGCGCGATCGGACGTGGCGCTCCCAGCCCACCCAGCCAGAGGCGCGGGGGAGAACCGAACGACTCGGCTGCGTACGCCACGGTCTTGCCGTCCGCGCTCACGGACATCCGGGCTTCGCGTGCAGAGATGGTTTCGGGTCGAACCCTGACTTTGCTAACCTTGTGGTTCACTGGATCAACGAGCGCCATACCCGTCGAGCCGTACCATGTGATGCCGGCGATCAGGTTAATCCCGCTCCAGCTGGCGGAGTTGATGGTGCCACCAAATCCACGCGTGATGTTTACAGTCGCGTCCGTCACCAAGTCGGTGATGAAGAGGTCACCTCCTGCGTCACCTCCCTCGTAACCCTCGTCGCTCATCAGGCCGCCGATGAATGCGACCTTCTTGCCGTCGGGTGAGATGCGGGGATGAGCGATCTGCATTACCGGGAGGGGAATAGTGTGAACAGGGCCGCTTGGAGAGAGAGTCACGAGCTTGGCTTGATACCACTGGTTATCGGCGTCGCCTTCGGCGGCCATGGCAACAAAGCCTAAGTCATTAGACCGCCAGTCGAAGTCATACACCCAGAACCCGTCGGGCGATACCGGCTTCGGCTCACCTCCCTGCGCCGGCAGCACAGTGATGCGCTGGGTATCATGGGGCGCCTCCATGATCCCAACCCGGCGATGGTTCCCTACGTTGTGGCCGCCATCGTGCGCGCGTGCGGTCAGCAAGAAACCCAGAGAGTCTCCCTCCCGCGACCATTTCAACTTGCAAGCCGTGCCCGTCAGCTCAGCCAGTCTGCGTACCTGTCCGTCGGTGACTTCAAAAATTGAGCTGCGTGCGCGGTCAACTCCAAGAAATGTGAGCGTTCGCCCGTCCGGCGACCAATCTGGTGCTGTGTACGTGCAATCCGCGCAGGGATCAAACACCCCAAGCTTCCGGCCCGACTTGTCGTAGATGGAGACGGTATTGTGGACCGTCACAGGGGCATCCACCGGATGCAGTGTTTCCACGACGGCGACGCGGCCGCCGTCGTGGCTGAGCACGACCTCGGAGTATTGACTCATGCTCTGCGGCACGATGGCCGACTCGCCCCGTGCACCGGCGCTCATCAACATGAGGAGGGGCGTGGCGCACGCGGCTGTACTAGGCAACCACCACTGAAGCGACCGTAGGGACGTCATGACAACGCCGAGCGGTCGATGTGGTGGGGCCTGCGGTTGCGGTCGCTCATGGCTCATCATGCATCATCAGGCGGCAGAAAGAGTTTCTGATTTCTCCCGATCATTGGAAGTATCTTCTTTTCTGCAAGCCATCCTGCCGCGCCGTATATTTTTTCTGCGCGAGTGCCCTACCATCGGCGCACATCCGCGCGAAGTCCCGAAATTCGGGAGGGAATGGAAGTGAAAAAATGCACCCGGGCGCTTCCGGGCATGGTGGCGCTGCTTTCGTGGCCCGCGTGGGCGGCGCAGGTTTCACCTGAGGAGACACCGGACAGGCCGCCGCCGGCCGACGCCAGGCAGGCGGGGAATCCAACTCCAACCTCGCCCGAGGGCAAGGTCGTTATTAAGGGCAAGCGCTGGCTATTCAACCGAGAGACCCGCTATGCGCACTCGATCCCGGAAGTTGACGGTCCCAAGATCACGGTCACCAAGAAGACTTCGGTGGTCAAGCTGGATGATCAACCGAGCGTCATTGACAACAACCAACGGGAGATTTTCGATCGCCTTCCGGGTATCGTGCTGGCGGAGCAGCAGAATCCGACTCAGCTCAACCTGACTTACCGCGGGCTGGGCAATCCGCAGGAAAGCGAGTTCATTCTCGTCATGCAGGACGGCATTCCTCTGGAGCTGGACTGGATCGGCTATCCCACTCTGTACTATCTGCCAGTCCCGCACACCCTGAGCTCGGTGCAGATGATCCGGGCGGGCTCGGGGTTGCTGTATGGGCCTGAGCCGCAGCCGGTCATCAACTTCATCTCGCGTGCACCGCTCACGGATCGTCCCTGGGGTGGCACCACCGAGCAGGTCGGCGGCTCGGACCAACTGTTCTCGAGCTTCAACTCAATCTCAGGGACCCTCGGCGCCTGGGACTATCTGGCTGATTATTCCCACCGGCAGTCGAATGGTCAGCGGGCCAACGGCGACTACAACGTCAACGCCGGCGATCTGACAATTGGCTACCGATTCGATGAGCGGCAGAAGCTCTCAGTGGCCGTCCATGCCTACTCGGTTGACAGCGGACTGGCAGGATTGATGTCGGGTGCTCAGTTTCATGCCAATCCGGATCAGACTACCACGCCCGATGACCGGTTATGGACAGACCGAGACAGCCTGGTGCTGACGTATGAGAATCACTTCGATGATCACAACTTCCTGGTCCAGAAACTGTGGAATGGGTACTCGGACCTGATCACCCGTTCCGATGCCTACAATGCAACTCTGACCCCGTCGTCAGCCACGCTGGCGGGTCAGCGCTTCCACTACACAGGGCTCGACGGCCGCTTTCTGCACACCTGGGGGCGCGGCAACGCACTGACGGTAGGGTATACAGCCTACACGTCGCGGAGTCCTTACAACGAATTCACCGGCACCAATCCTGTGGTGGACCGCGACGACGAGTCCGGGAGGTTGTTTTACGCCGACGACCGGAGAACTCGCTATGGAGCGGTCTTCGCGGAGAACGTCTTCCGCCTGTCTTACTTCCATGTTGTGACTTCCGCGAGGTTTGATCACGAGGAGTTGGGCAGCCACGAGACGGCCGCGTCCCACCCCCTCCTGGTTGATCGAACGTATACCAAGAACATTCCGTTATTCGGCTTTGGAATCGGCAATGATTTCGGGCGCGGCAATGAATCTTATTTAAATGTTTCGCAGGGCTTCCGCCCACTGCGTTATCTCGATATCGCCAGTCCCTTCAGCAACTTCGCGCCCGGAAATAACCCGGACCCGACGAAGTACACGACGTACGAGATCGGCGTGCATGGCTGGCCGCGCGTGGGCCTGTACTACGATGTCAGCCTTTTCCAGGTCAACGTTCACGACCGGATCGAATCGCAGCAGCTCGCCCAGACTGAGACCATCGACGTCAACACCGGCAACACCCGCAGCCGCGGTGCTGAGCTCGAAGGCTCTTATGACGTGCTGCGGTTGTGGACTCGCAGCGCGCCGGATCAGCACCTCACGGTATTCGCCAATGCCAGCCTGTTGAACGCCCGCTTCACGAGCAGCGCGCTACCCAATCAAACGGGCAAGACTCCGGCCTATGCGCCGGATTATGTCGTTAAGGCCGGTGCGACGCTACGCCAGGACGCCCATTACAAAATCAGCATGGTCGTGGATTCGGTGGACTCGCAGTTCTTTCAGGACAGCAATCTGCCCATCGCCACGACTGCCGCCCGGATTCCCGCCTATACCGTGGCTGATTTCTCCGGCGAATATACCGTCATCGGCGGACTGCGCGTGTTGGCAGGGATCTCGAATCTCACCAACCGCCGTTACTACTCACGCGTATTCATTGCCCGTGGCCAATTGGAACCCGGCCGGGAGCGCACGTTTTATGCGGGAGTGGGTTACGATTTCTAGAAGGTGTCTGTCGAGGCGCACTACCGTCAAAGGGTGATCAATGGGCACTTGCGTCTTTCGGTCCGTGAGGAACACTCGCCATCAGAAAATCTGCGGTTGCGACTGCGTCATAGACCGGCAGACCCGTGCGCTCACGGATCTCAGCGGAGCACGGCCCCAAACCAGTGCACTCCAACAACAGGCAGCGCAGATCCCAAAACTGCTCCTGCAGTCGCCAAATACTGTCCAGCGCATCGCTGCGCAGCTGATCAAGGTCGACTGCCGGCGCGGGCCGCTGCATCTCTTGCCACGAGGGCGAGCCTTCGATACCGACGATTGCGATCGGGGCATCATCGAGCAGCCCGAGAGCCGTCAATAACTCAGGACGCAGGAGACGCGAGTCGGCCGTTACGATGCCGATTCGGCCACCGCCACCCACCAGGTGAGTCAGCAGTGGCAGCAGCGCAAGGCTCGAAGCAGCGACAGGGACCTCGACGGCTGCGGTGATAGCGTGTTGGTATCGAGCGAAGAATCCGCAGTTGGTCGTCAGTGCTACGGCACCGTCCGCGACGAGTTGCCGGGCCGTAGCCTGCACCGAGTGGGTGAGGGAGAGCTCTCCAGCCATGACGGCGTTTGCCCAGGCCCCCGGTGCAGTCCGGTACACGACTGGATACTCGAAAGTAGCCGGATTGCCCATGCAGCCAAGAAAGGGCATGGGCGTATTTTCGAGCATCATAATGCCGAGCGGTCCATGGGGTGAAAACCGGCGCGTGAACGAGGACCTCATGAGCCTATTTTCTACTCTCACGGGCGCGCGCTCCACTTCCTTGCGCAATTCGGCAAATCCGACTGAATGACTGCATGCCACTAGAAGGATCTTCCTTTCTGCAAACCGCAAGGCGCGATGGCTTGCACTAATGGACGCGGGGACCGTAACGTTACTCTCTGCAAGGTGCCGGCAACCGGCAAAGCGTCGAGGCGCTCCCGGTACTCACGGCAGCACTCCTTTGGGGTTGAATTGCGCACTTGACGCGCGGCAGATCTGGATTGGAGGCTATGAAATTCCGAACTGTACCTGTCGTACTGCTCTTCGCAGCGCTGTGTGTCACACAGTCGGCCGGGTCATCGCCGCTGTTGACCGTGGAGCCAACCGTTCTCGTAGCCCCCGACGAGCCGTCCTTGCCGCTGTGGGAGACAGC
>Ga0105240_10006118_pt1 | contig 17754 bp, 26 predicted proteins | sample KBSC54metaG_FD_80426 | JGI IMG/M metagenome (GOLD analysis project Ga0105240, IMG submission 80426) | Corn rhizosphere microbial communities from Kellogg Biological Station, Michigan, USA - KBS C5-4 metaG | ecosystem: Host-associated > Plants > Roots > Rhizosphere > Soil | place: Michigan, USA...
TCCTCGTCGGCCTTCTTCTTGGCCTCGTCCGCCTTCTTCTGGTCGTCGTCGAAGCGGGCGATCGCCGCCGACGCGGCGCGCAGCAATTCCTGGTTCTGCGGCCCGGTGACGTAGCCGGTGTCGGGATAGGACCGGCTCTTCTGCCACGCCGCGATCACCTCGCGCATCTTCGGCCCGAAGACGCCATCGGCGCCCGGACCGGGGGCGCGCAAGCCCAGCGCGGTCAGCGCCACCTGGAGATGCTGCCGGTCGAGCGGCGTGAGGCCGAGCGCAGTCTCCGTTGCCATCGCGCGGGTCTTGTCGCCCTCGAGCGCCTTCTGGCGCGCGGCCTCTTCCGCCTCGGCCCGGGCCCTGGCATCGGCGTCGGCCCTGGCCTTCGCCTCCTGCTCGGCGGCGAGCTTCTGGCGCAGCTCGGTTTCGATCTTCTGGCGCTGTTCGAGGTCCTGCGCTGCCTTCTCGCGCGCCGCCTTCTCGTCGCGCAACTGCGCAAGCTCGGCGTCCTCGGCCTGGCGCCGGGCGGCCTGCTCCCTGCCGAGCGCGTCGGCCTTCTGCACCGCCACCGCATCGATCGCCGGCGCACGCGTCGCCATCCAGTAGCCGCCACCGCCGAGCGCCATCGCGACCAACGCCACAAGGCCGATCCACACTCCCTTGCCGCTTGCAGCCGGCAACGGCGGTGATGGTGATGGTGATTCGGGGGCGGGTGAAACGGTCGGCTGGCGCATCACGACCGTGGCGTCGGAATCGGCGGGCGCTCGACGGACAATCACCGTCGCCTGCGCGTCGGGTGCATCGGGCCGGCCCAGGAGGCGCCGCCAGTCGGCGATCGACTGCGGCCGGTCGGCGGCGCGGAGTGCCAGGCCCGCGTCGATGCCGGCGAGCAGGGCGGGCGCGAATCCCGCCGGCGCGCGCTGGCCCAGCGCCACATACTCGTCGTCGAGCGCGCGGTCGAAGGACCCGGGCGGCGGCGAGCCCGCGATGGCGTGATGGAGCGTCGCCGCCACGCCGTAGATGTCGGTCCACGGCCCCTGCCTGGCCGAGGTCATCTGCTCGGCCGCGGCATAGCCCGGCGTGAAGATCGCCGTCATCGCCGCGGTGCGGCCGGCCATGGCGATGCGCGAGGCGCCGAAGTCGATCAGGGTCGGCCGTCCCTCGGCGTCGAGCAGGATGTTGGCCGGCTTGATGTCGCGATGCAGGAAGCCGGTGCCGTGCACCTGCTCCAGTCCGTCGAGCAGCGGCCACAGAATCCGGTCGACCTCCGCCGGCGAGAGCGGGCCGGCCTTCAGGCGGCTCTCCAGCGTGTCGCCCGGCACCAGTTCCATGACGATGTAGGCGGTGCCGTTGGCCTCGAGGAAATCGAACACCCGCACGATCGCGGGCGCGCGCTGCAGGGTGGCGAGGGTGCGGCCCTCGTCGACGAAGCGCTGGCGGCCCCAGGCGAAATCCTCCGCCACCTTGGTCGAGCGCGGCAGCACGCTCACGCCGTCCTGGCGCACGGCGAGCGCCGACGGCAGATATTCCTTGATCGCCACGTCGCGGTGAAGCCGGTCGTCGCGCGCACGGTAGGTCATGCCGAAGCCGCCCTGACCCAGGATCGACAGGATCTCGTAGCGGCCGACCATCCTGCCCGGCGCGAGGGCGGCAAAATCCCGGTCCGGGTCGCCGGCGCTGGAAACGCCGCCCGCCGGTGCGATACTGGTTTCGTCCGCCGTCACGTGAATGCTCCCGCAGGCCTGCCCCGATGGTCCGCAACAAGCGGCGCCAAGCTGCCAGCATTGTCGGCCGACTGCAATGCCGCGCTATTTCAGGTTCTGGTCGACGTAATCCTCGAGCAGTGCGGCCAGGAACGAGCCGAGCAGGAAGCCGACAACCGCGCCGACGCTGCCGCTGCTCATCGGGAACATGGCCTGCTGGAAATACCAAAGACCGGCACTGCTCGCGAAGATGAGGATCAGCGAGAGCCACCAAAATCGACTGGGATCGTTGGGCAAAACGGCCTCCGACGGGGAGTCCTTCCTACCACATCGCCGTCAGCCACTCCCGTCCTTCGGATCGGCCGGCGCCGCGATGCTGTCGATCAGCTCGGCGAGCGAGGTTTGCGGCCGGCCGCTGTCGCTGCGCCACATGCCGATGTGGCGGCCCAGCAGTTCGACCGCCCGCAACGCCGGCGCCCATGACTCGGTGCCCAGCGCGCCGTCGCGGATGGTCTCGAGATCGCGCACGACCCGTGCTTCGTCGAGCGGGGCTTCGCGGCGCGGGCTCATCGGCCGTAGCCCCGCGCCGACCAGCCGGTCCACACGCCGCCCACCGCGCGCATGCGGCGCCGGCCGGCGAGGCCTTCGCGGCCGATCTCGACGATCCCGCGCGCCTGCAGCCCGGCGAGCCACGGCGCCAGCCGGCGGCGCGACACGCCGGTCCACTCGCGGATCTCGGGATTGGTCGGACACGGCCTGTCCTGGTGCATCGCCAGCATCATCAGCAGGTTGCCCGCCGCCACGTCGAGGATCGGCCGTGCGCAGCCGACCACGTCAAGCCGCCTCCTGGCGCGTCATGTCGGCCGCCTCCTGGCGCGTCATGTCGGCCGCCTCCTGGCGGCGGTGCCATTCGGCCAGCAGCGGCGCCGGCACGCGCGCCGCGCCCGACTCGGGCCGCGGCCCCCAGTCGCCCTCCAGCCAGAACTTGCCCGGCCGGTAGCGCGCGAGCCGCGCCCGCCATTGCGCCGCGCTCTCGCGCTCCATCAAGTTATCCCCCGCCGCAACAACGGGCTTGCGATTGTCGCTACGGCGTTCCTCGGGAGCATGCGCCTTGCTGATCCACATCCGCCACGCCGGTCCCCAGCGGTGCGCCGTCCGCCGGTTGGCCAGCGCGTGGTTGCGGAAACGCTCGCTCTCGGCCGCGAGCATTGCCGCGTCGAGGTCCGGACGGGCCGTCGCCGCCCAGGCGAGGTCGTCTTCGGCCGGCTTCCAGTCCGGCGCCAGCGGCTGGGCGCGCGTGCCGTCCGTTCCCTCCCCTTCCCTCTCTCCTTTCCCTTCCCTTCCTTGCGGCAAGTCACCTGCAACCTCACCGCAAGGGGATGGCAGTTTCGACTGAGCCTCGCGCACATTGACGTGCTGGTGCCGGCTGAAGGTCGGGATCCACGCCAAGCCGTCGCCGTAGAGGCGGACCAGGCCGCGCGCCGCCAGCTCGGCGCACAAGGCGTCGATATCGCAGGAATCATCGGGCAAATACCGACGCTTCAGCACGCCCGGCGTCCACACCAGGCGGCCCTCGCGGTCGGCTTCGCACCACAGGCCGACGTAGAGCAGGCGGGCGAGCGGCGCGAGGGCGCAGATGTCGTCGGAGGTGAAGAACTCGGGCTTGATCGTGCGGATGCGGGCCATGTCAGGCGTCTCCCTTGGGATGTGTCGGGGCGGGTTTGATCAGGCGCCGCTCGCGCGCGGCGATGTCGCGGAGCCGGGACCGGCTCACCAGGCGGTTGCCGATCCGCAGGCGCTTGCCCTCGGCGTAGACAACGAAGCCGCGGCGGCGCAGGAAGGTCACGTCCGCCAGGAGCGGGCCGTGGAGCGCCGCCTCGCGCTCGGCTGCATCGCGGCGGAGCTTGGCGGTGTGGCGGAGGGTGTTGCGCAAGGACATGCGCCATTATTGCGATTATCGCCAAATAACGTCAAGAAATTTGTTGCGATATACGCACTGTTGCGAAACACGCAACAATGGCACAATAAGAGGCATGGATTTGAAATGGATCGCCGAACAACTCGACCGGCCGGGCTATAGCCAGGTCGGCCTCGCACGCGCGCTCGGCAAGGACGCCGCCGCCGTCAACCGCATGCTCAAGGGCGAGCGCCAGATCAAGGTCAACGAGGTGCCCGCCATCCTGGGCTACCTCAAGGCCGTGCCGCCCGACAACGACAGCCCGCTCAGCCAGGCCATCCAGCCGCTGCCCAACTTGAGCGGCGAGCGCGCCGAGGTGCCGGTGTGGGCCTCGGCCGAGGCCGGCAGCGACGGCGCCATGGTTCTGGTCTCCGAGCCGATCGACTACATCAGGCGCTCGGAGCGCATGCAGGGCGTGCGCAATCCCTTCGCCTTCTACGTCATCGGCTCGAGCATGAGCCCGGCGATCGAGCACGGCGACCAGGTGGTGGTGAACCCGACCATCCCGGCGCGGGCCGGCGGCGACTGCGTGTTCATCCACGAAGACGGCAACGGCAACATGCTGGCCCTGGTGAAGCGCCTGCTGAAGAGCACCGCCGACCACTGGCGCGTGCGGCAGTACAATCCGCCCAAGGACTTCGACCTGCCGAAGAAGAAGTGGGCCAAGGCGCTGATCATCACCGAGAAGCGCTACGGCTGATACCGCTGGGGACGGATCTGAACCCGGCCGCCGCGCTCAGGACCTCGGTGGCGCGCTCCAATGACATTGCCTACTTGAAGCCGCCTACTTGAAACCGCAGGACTGCGGCGCCACGCCGACGGCCAGCTCGGCAGTGCCGAGCTTCAGGCAGCCATTCGTCCAGTTGCCTTCGAACCGTTCGCCGCCGGGCCTGGTGAGCGTGCCGAGCCCGTGGGCGGCGTTGTTGCGCCACGCGCCCTCGTAGCGCGTGCCGTCGGGCAGCGTGTTGATGCCCTGGCCGTCGGCGCGACCGGCGCGCATGTCGCCCTCGTAGCGCGCGCCGGGCTCGTCGCCGACGAAGAGCTGCAGCGTGCCATTGCCCTCGGCCATGCCGCCGGTGCAGGGGCCGGACCAGGTGATGCGCTCCTCGGGGTCGGGCGCGGCGTCCCAGATCTTGCACCCGGTCCTGGGATCGGGAATCCAGCCGGTCGGCGGGTTCTCGGCGCGCACGGCACCGGCGCACACGGCGGCCAGGAGGGCTGCCAGCACGACAAACGGTACAGAAAACCGCATTACAGGCCCTCCTTCGAGGCGGAGACTAGGCGCCGGCCAGTCCTCGCGAAAGAGAGCACCGCCCGCATGACCGATAACGCTTCTCCCGCCCGGATGGGCGCATTGCCACCCGCCCAGATGGGCGAACTGCCAATGGACGGCCTGCCGCCGTCGATCCGCCTGTTCGAGCGCCTGCAGGTGAGCGCGCTGGTGGTCGGCTGGGCCAACGCCTCGCTCATCTATCGCGACGTGCTGCACGACCGGGTCAACCCGTTCCTGTTCGCCGCCGCCTTGAGCGCCCTGTCGGCCCTGGTGTTCGTGCTGGTGGCCGGCATCAGCCGGCGGCGCAGCACGACCTGCAAGTGGATCCTGATCGTGCTGTCGGCGGCCGGCGTCGCGCCATGGTTCACGCTGCTGCGCCACGGCGGCGCGCTCAATCTCCACGGCACGCTGTCGCTGGTCCAGGGCACCCTGCAGTTCGGCTCGTGCATCCTGCTGATCGCCGCGGACTCGCGCGCCTGGTTCGCCGGCAGCGAGGAGTGAGCGGAAACAACCGCGACTGTCGGACCTGGATCGAGCCGGGTCGCATGTCGTCGCGGGGAATCGTGCGGGCGCGGTAGCCGATCACGCCGGCGCGGCCGGACGGATAGCCCGCGCACAGCAGGGCGGCGGCGCGAACCGCTGGTGGCTTTTTTGTATTGCCTTTTTCGCATTGACATTATGTGCGATTTACGCAATAATGACGCCATGCCCTCGCTCCTCCCGCTCGCGCTCCGGCAGCCCGCCGATGCGTCCTTCCTGGCGCGCCGCCTGGCAGCCATCGCCTGGGGCGAAGGCCCGCCGTCGCCACGCTCGCGCGCCTGGCTGGTCGAGACCTGCCGCGCCGAGCTCGAGTGGGCGGACGCCGAATGGCGGCGCCTCGCGGGCGATCCCGACGAGCGGGCGTGGGGGGCCGACCCGCGGCAGGCCTGGTGGCTGCCGCACGAGCATGCCGCGGCGCGCGTCGTGAACTGCCATCTCCATCTCGACACCGACCTCTGGCAATTGCGCAAATTGCGGCCCCGGCTGCGCGGCCAGCGCCGGGCGGCAACCGACGGCACGCTGGATGCCGCCCGACGGCTCTATTGGGCCGACGCCGCGGCGCGCACGCTGGACGACTACAGGGGCCATCTCGCGCGCCGCCGTCTGGCGTGGCGCTGCTTCGTGCCCGCGGCCGTCGAGTATCGCCGCCGCAGGGCGTTGATCGACAAGGCCAATCTCCTGCTCGCGGCGTGACGCAACCTCGACCGCCGCCGGGGTGTTGAGTCCCGACGACCAACAGCAAGGAGGATCGAACCATGAATAAGATGATGACCCTCGTGATCGCCCCCGCCGCCGCCCTTGCCCTGTCCTTCGCCACCGCGCACGCCCAGTCGACCGGCGTCGGCGCCGGCACCGGCACCAGCGTGGGCGGCAGCACCGGTATCGGCACGACTACCGGCACGACACACGGCACGAAAACGCCGGGGCAGGCCGGCGTAAACAGCGGCACCAGCACGAACACCGACGCGGGTGTGGGCGCAGGCGCCAACGTCGGCGGTACCGGCGTCGGGACATCGGGCTCGGTGGGTGCCGGCACCTCCACGGGTACCGGCGTGAACATCGGCACGGCGCCGAAGAAGTAGGCAGGACGAGCAGAGGACAATGGGGAGGCAACTCCTCCGTGCCCTCGCCCCCGCGGCCCTTACCCTCGTTTGGGCCGTGGGGGTTTCTGCGTTCGCACAATCGCCTGCGCAATCACCCGCGCAATCACCGCCGCACCAACCGCCGCCGGAACCGGAACCCCGGCAACAGGCCCAACCGACCCAGCCCACGGCCCGGCCATCGGTCCAGCCGCAGCGGCCGCGTCCGACACGTCCCCTGCCGCCCGATATCGTCGACCACGACAGCATGAACGGCGCGGGCAACCCCCAGACCTATCCGAACATGCCGATCTCGCGCCCGACGCACTGAACGCGCGCGATTGTGGCCGTTTGCGCGCAACCTCCCCACCCTGGCGGGGTTGTACCGGACAGGACGTCGACAGGGCCTCCGGTCCAGGAGGGCGGTGCACTGAGCGGGAGGCCAGCCATGCGTGACGATGCCCTTCAAGCCAGCGAGACCGAGAACCTCAAACCGCACGACGGCGAGATGCGCGATCTGTCGCTTGGCGCCTTCCGCTTCATCGCGGCATTCTTGGTCTGCGTTGCCATGCTGGCGGCGATTGCCGGCGTTCTCTGACGACACAGGAGGAAGTCATGTCCGATATTCCCATGCCCCCTTCCACCGCGGAGCTCGAGGAGCATCGCCGCTCGTTCGTCACCTTCGAGCGCCTGATCCTGTTCGCGGTGCTGCACATCGCCCTGACCCTGTCGTGCGTGGCGCTGGCCTTCATCGGCGAAATTCACCTGCTGGCTTTCCTGATCTGGCTCGGCGGAACCGTGACGCTGTTGTCGGGTTTCGCGCTCAGCGCCGGGAATGGACAGCGTGTCTGAAACAAGCTGATCTTTACCTGTCACGCGCGTGTGATCTAAGGTTGCCGCCGTCCTTCAATCCGGAGGACGCCAACGATTTGCTCTCGAGGCAACGCGACGTCATGCCAGCCCTTGCCCCGATGACGATCACCGAACTCGCACGCGCGTCCGGCGCCGACATCAGATCCATTCGCTCCTACGAAGAGTACGGCTTTCTGTCGCGGTCGGAGACCGGCCCGGACGGTGACGCGCTCTATCGCGAAAGCGACGTGGCGACCGTCGTCTTCGTCCTGCGGGCCCGCGGCCTCGGCTTCTCGCTCGAGGCGACCGGCGAACTGCTGATGCTGGCGCAGCGCCGGCCCGGCCACGGCTGTGCCGACGTCTACGAGGTGATCGACCGCCAGCTCGGCGACATCCGCCGCCGCATCGGCGAGCTCACGAACCTCGAGCGCCTGCTCACCCCGCTCGCCATGGCCTGTCCTCGCCGCGGCGGCATCGACGCTTGCCCCGTCATCGTCATGCTGCAGCAGCCGGCCTGACGTGCTCGCGCTGCACTACGAGCGCCGGCACAAGGTGCTGGCGATAACCGTTGCCGGTGTGTTGAGCTCGGAGGATCTCGCCGACCACGATCGTGTCGTGCTGCGCTTCCTCGCCGGCCGGGAAGGCGTGCGCGGCCTCTACGACCTCAGCGCGGTCGATGCCGTGGCGGTGCCGGTCAGCCGGATCAACCAGCGCGGCCAGCGCCCGACGATCATCGACGGCGTGCGTGTCATGGTCGCACCGGGGGGATCGGCGGGCCTCGTCTTCATCCGCAGCATGGCCGACCAGCTTCGCGCCGCCGGCCACCGCGAGCCGCTGATCGCCGAGACGCTCGCGGATGCCTATCGGCTTCTCGATCTCGTCGATCCGCGGTTCGAACCGGTCGACCCGCCCGTCGCGTGAACGCGCGCGTCTTGAAGGCTCCCGTCGCAACGATCCCGTCCGCCGGCACTGACGATTAAAGCAATGCCGCGATTGCCGGTTGCGCAGCGCTGCGCCACACTCAACCCGTGTGAGGATAGCGTATGCCGATCTATGTAACCTTTTACCATCTCGACCGGACCATGGTCGGCAAGACCGAGGGCGAGATCACGCTGGCGGACCTGATGGGATATCTCGACGACGTCGAGAAGGCCCGCGCGGTGGGCTATGCCAAGATCTTCGACTGCAGCAGCGGCCAGTCGAACCTGCTGCCGCAGGAGCGTGAAACATTCGCCCGGCGCCTGGCGGCGTATCACGCCAGGTATGGACGGCAGGCCGGCCCCTTCGCCGTGGTGGCGGGAGCCGACGTCGGCAAACGGCTGGCCGATCTCCAGGCGCTCGTGCCGCCGGCCGACTCGCGGCCCGTCAGGGTCTTCGGCGACATCCACGCCGCGCGGGCGTGGCTCGCCAAGCAGACCTAGCCTTGCCTCAACTCGCGTAGTCCGGACTGATGCGGTCGAGCTTGCGGCGCAACGCCGCCCACGGCCGCTGGCCCTTGGTCTCGGGATGGCGGTTGAACTGCTGGGCGGTATGGGCCGCCACTGTGTCGGACGGCACGGTGATCTTCTGGCCGCCCTGGGTCGCGGCGATCTGGAGACGGCAGGACTGCTCCATGTAGTACATGTTGTGGAACGCCTCGGCGACGGTGCGGCCGGCCGTCAGCAGGCCATGGTGCTTCAGCACCATCACGTCCTTGTCGCCGAGATCGCGGACCAGCCGCTCGCGCTCGTCGAGGTCGAGCGCGATGCCCTCGTACTCGTGGTAGGCGACGCCGCCGAAGAACGCCATCGACATCTGGTTGAGCGGCAGCAGCCCCTGGTCCTGCGCGGCGACCGCCATCGCGGCCGTCGTGTGGGTGTGCATCACGCACATCGCATCGTCGCGCGCCATGTGGACGGCCGAGTGGATGGTGAAGCCGGCGTTGTTGATCTTCGACTCCTCTTCCTTCTCGATTGCGTGGCCGTCGGGATCGACCTCGACCAGGCTCGACGCGGTGATCTCGTCGAACAGCAGGCCATAGGGATTGAGCAGGAAGCGGTGCTGCTTGCCCGGCAGGCGCGCGGAGAGATGGGTGAAGATGAGGTCGTCCATGCCGAAATGGGCGATCAGGCGGTAGGCGGCGGCGAGGTCGCAGCGGACCTGCCATTCCTGCGGATCGATGTTGCGCACGGGTGAGGTCTCCTTCGGGGAAGGCCCGACCTTATCCCACGATGTCACGGGCCGCCAAGGCGGCGGGGCAAAAGGCCGCCAAGGCGGCGGGGCAAAAGGCCGCCAAGGCGGCGGCGGCTGTGCGTCAGCTGCGGCGCTGCGCCTCGAACCGGCGGTTGACCGCGCCGGTCACCTCGATCGAGCGCGAGACGTCCTGCAGCTCGGTGATGTTGCTTGCCGGCATGCGCACGACGTCGCCGCTGGCGATCGCCACCGCGGCGATGCCGAGCCGCTGGATCGCGCGCGACAGGTAGCTCGCCACCAGCATCGCCAGGATCAGGCTGACCAGGCAGAAGACGATGCCGATCAGGGTCATGGTGAGCGCAGTGTGCCAGAGCGGTGCGTCGACGATCGCCGCCGGCACCGCCACGCCCGACGTCCAGCCCGACAGCTTGGAGCGCTCGAACGAGTTCTTCACCCGGATGCCGTCGCGATCGACGACCTCGAACAGGCCGGCCATCTTGTCGCTGCGCGCGGCGTCGGCCATCGGCTGCTGCGCCGCCACGCCGACATAGCGCTCCGGCAGGCGGCTGCGCGCGAGCAGGATGCCCTGGCGATCGACGATGCCGGCCGACCAGCTGTCGCGCAGCCCCGACTCGGCGAACAGGCGCTGCAGCCGCTGCGGCGGCAGGCCGCCGCTCAGCATGGCCACGACCTTGCCGTTGTCGAGCATCGGCACCGACACGAAGTAGAGGCCGGGCTTGCGGCCGGCCTTCGCAATGAGGTTGGAGACGAAGACCTTGCTGCCGGCCATGATCTGCGAGAAGCCCAGCTCCTCCGACGGCACCGACTCCGCCGCCGCCTCGGGCGAAAAGGCGAGCTTGCCGGTCGTGTCGTAGACCACCAGCGCCTCGAAGCCGCGGCTGCGCGCCATGTCCATGATGCGGTCGACGATGGCGGGATTGTTGTTGCGCAGGCCCGGCGCGTTGGAGATGCCGTCGAGGAAGCCGACGGTCTGGTCGATCTCGCGATCGATCATGTACTTGATGTTGTTGGCGACATCGAGACGCTGTGCCTCGATCGTGCGCTGCGCCGCCCTGCCGTAGTCCCACGCCACGATCGCCACGAGGATCAGCATCGGCAGCATGATGGCCGCGATCAGCAGCAGCATGTAGCCGCGCAGGGACAGCACGCCATCGGGCGACTGCGCTCTGTGCAACGACGGATAAAGACCAGGAGCCATTGACGATGGTGCCGGCGACTGGCGCCGACACTCCCCCACACCAGAATTCCCAGATCGCAAGATGGCACACTGCGACTGCAAGGAAAAGCAATCCGTGGCTTTGCGACGCACTTTCAAATTGCAGTCGATGTGTCTCGGATGCCCGATTTACGGGGGTTTTCCGCCGTTCAGCGACGCGCCAGCAGAAGAAGAAAGACGATGCCGCCGATCGCGCCCATGACGGCATAGAAGAAGGTGATGACGAGCCGCCAGCGCTTGCGCCGCGCGCGAATCTTCCGGTCGTACTCGCGGCGGGTCATTCCCTCCGGAGGATCGGGCTCGACATACGTGCGTCGATAGATCGGCTTGGTTGCACGACGCCAGCCGATGTAGCCGGCGATGACGCTGAACAGCACCATCGTCGACACCAGAAGGGGATTCAGCACCCAAGCCCCAAATGAAAATTCCCGGCGCGAACGTAGCGTGAAGCGCGGATCGCGCAACGGCAAACGCTGCTAAACCCTGCTAAACGGGCTCTTCTTGCATCGACGCGGCAAACATCCCGCCGGCCGATAGTCGGCGGATAATCACACAATCATCTTAATTTACTGTCTTGTTCCGGTCACCGCGGCTGTGTCTGATGATGGACGAGCGCAGGAGGTCGACATGGAACGTGGTTTACTTGCCCCGCTCAGCCCGAACGAAGAGAAGGCGCTGCGCCGCATCGCCAATGGCATTTCCAAGCCGAGGCATTTGCGCGACACCTCGGTCGAGCGGTTGAAACGGTTGGCCCTCGTCGAGGAAAGCGAAGGGCGCATCCAGCTCACGGCGCTGGGCGCCCAGCGCTTCGCCGGCGACAAGACGGCGGGCGCGGCCGCCTGACGGCATCGACACGATGCCGGTTCACTGGACGATCTCGCATCCCGGCCGGCTGGTCGTCGCGGTGACCAAAGGCGACGTCACTGCATCCGACATCGAGAAGTATTTCGCCGGCGTCACCGCCGAGGGCGCCATGGGCTATGCCAAGATCTTCGAGATCACGCACACGCCGCAGGCGCTCAGCGACGAGAACCTGAAGGCGCTCGGCCAGCGGGTCATCTTCTATGCCCAGCACGGACAGGTCGGACCGGTGGCGATCGTGGCGGCATCCGACGAGAGCTACGAGAAGGCCTCGGTGTTCGCCGCGGCGGCGCAGGCGGACCGGCCGATCATGATCTTCCGCGAGCTCCATGTTGCCCGCCAATGGCTCGACGGACAGCGCAACGCCGCCTGAGCGCGGCCGACACTTCGGACCGACACCGCCGACTGACACCGCCGACTGACACCATCGTGAAGTGACGCGCGGTCCCGGTGGGCTAGTCTTCGTGCAACGCTGGCCTCCGGGAGATCCACATGCGCGCCGCCGCCTTCCTCCTTGCCCTTTGCATCGCCGGCCCCGCCGCGGCGCAGACGATCGATCGTCTCTACATCATGGACTGCGGCCACAACGCCGCCGTCGACCAGGCGCGCTGGTCGCCCGGCGTCAACGTCGGCAAGCCGATCGAGCTCTCCGACAACTGCTACCTGATGAAGCACGGCACGCAGTGGCTGTTGTGGGACACCGGATATCCCGACGCGGTCGCCGACAAGCCGCTGGCCAGTCCGGCCGGCACCGCGACGCGCGCCAGGAAGCTCGCCGCCCAGCTCGCCGAGCTGAACGTCAAGCCCGCGGACATCGCCTTCGTCGCCGTCTCGCACACCCATGGCGACCATGTCGGCAACGTCGACATGTTCCCGGCGTCGACCCTGCTCATCCAGAAGGCCGAGGTCGACTGGGCTTTCGCCGGGGGCAAGAAGCCGCCGTTCAGGAAGGACCGGCCGATGAAGGCCCTCACCGGCGACATGGACGTGTTCGGCGATGGCAGCGCCACCATCCTGTCGACGCCGGGCCACACCCCCGGCCACCAGTCGCTGCTGGTCCATCTGGCGAAGACCGGCTGGGTCGTGCTGACCGGCGACCTTGCGCACTTCAGGGACAACTGGGATCACGACCGCGTGCCGTCGATGAACACCAGCGCCGACCAGACCCACGCCTCGCACGCCAGGGTCGAGAAGGTCGTGGCCGACAAGAAGGCCCAGCTCTGGATCAACCACGATTTGCCGGCCAGCCAGGCGCAGAAACACTCGCCGCAGTTCTACGACTGACCGGTCGGCGAGCCGGATGGGCACTATAATGCCTTGCGGACTTGTCGCCGCAGCCCCACGTAGTCGATCAATCCCTGGCGCGGTCCCATGCCGATACGACTGACGATCTTCCACCCCGACCGAATGATCGTCGGCGTCGCCACCGACAAGGTGACGTTGTTCGATCTCGTCGGCCTCTTTCGCGAGGTCGCGGAGTCCGGCACCCTGCACTATCGCAAGCTGATCGACGTGGCCGGCGCCGAGCCCGCCCTGTCGATGGACGAACTCGCCGCGTTCGGCGAGCGCGTGCGGGCGGCCCGCACCGAACGGCCGCGCGGCGCGCTGGCCATCGTGGCCGATTCCAACCGCGGGGAGTTCGCGCGCTTCTTCACCCAGCTGCGCAGCGGCACCGATGCGCCGCCGACCCAGGTCTTTCGCAGCATCCACGACGCGCGCCGCTGGCTCTCGGAGCAGCCTCTCGACCTCTAGCGGTCCGGACTTACCGCGCTGCAACTGCAGTTTACTTGCACAAATCGCCACCGGATCGACTTGAGGCGCGGCCGCGATGGCCCTAAAGACGTCACTGCCATGCCCATCACCTGGACCATCTCTGCCGCCGATCGTCTCGTAAGCGCCCGCGCCGAAGGCATCGTCACCCTGAAGCACGTCGAGGCGTTGCTCGACGACATCGTCGTCAGGGACGCGCTCCAGTACCGCAAGCTGTTCGACGGACGCGGCGCAACCGGCCAGTACGACGACGCCGACGTCATGTCGCTGGGCGCCCGCATGCAGGCCTACAACACGCTCAATCTCGCCGGCGCCGCCGCCATCGTGGTCGACACCCAGGAGCGCCACGACGTCGCCCTGCGCTTCGCCAACATCGCCAAGAGCAAGCGGCCGATCCGCGTCTTCCGGGATCCGGCGGCGGCGCGCGCCTGGCTCGACAGCGATCCCAAGCCGGACGACACGGTCTAGCGCGCCCTCCCCGGGGCGACCCGACCATGGCAGACCCAGCTCCCGCCGTGCCGCCGGCGGCCGGTCACACCGGCGGGCACCACACTGGCGGGCACCACACTGGCCGCCGCGACCTGATCCTCGCGGCCTGCATGATGGCCACGTTCATGGCCGCGGTCGAAAGCACGATCGTGGCGACGGCCATGCCGACCATCGTGGCCGAGCTCGGCGACTTCCACCTCTTCTCCTGGGTGTTCTCCGCCTATCTGCTGCCGCAGGCCGTCAGCGTGCCGATCTACGGCCGGCTGGCCGATCTCTATGGCCGCCGGCGTGTGTTCTACGTCGGCGCCGGCCTCTTCCTGATCGGCTCGACCTTGTGCGGCTTCGCCCACGACATGCCGATGCTGATCGCCTGCCGCGTCCTCCAGGGCATGGGCGCTGGCGCGGTCCAGCCGCTGGCCTACACCATCGTCGGCGACATCTATACGCCGACCGAGCGCGCGCGCGTGCAGGGCTTGCTGTCGAGTGTCTTCGGCGTCTCGGCGATCGTCGGCCCGTCGCTCGGCGCCTTCCTGGTCGAGCACGTGAGCTGGGCCGCCGTGTTCTGGGTCAACCTGCCGATCGGCCTCGCCGCCATGGCGATGCTCACCGCCTTCTATCGCGAGCAGCCGCGCAACAAGGCCCACCGCATCGACTATGCCGGCGCGGCTCTCCTGACGGTGGGCGGCGGCCTGTTGATGCTGGCCCTGGTGCAGGGCGCCAGCCTGGCGCGCGGGACGCTGGCCTTCTGCATCGGCGTCGGCGCGGCGGCGATGGCCGCACTCGCCTGGCACGAGCGCCGCGTCGCCGAGCCGATGCTGCCGTTCCGGCTGTGGCGCCACCGCATGGTAGCGCTGAGCGGCCTGGGCAGCTTCACCATCGGCGCGTTGATGATGGGCGTCGTCGGCTTCCTGCCGGCCTACGTGCAGACCGTGATGGACCTCGGCGCACTGGCGGCCGGCCTGGCGCTCGGCGCCATGTCGGTGAGCTGGGCGGTCGCCAGCTTCGCCGCCGGCCAGCTGATGATCCGCACCAGCTATCGCACGACCGCGACGATCGGCGGGCTCGGCCTGCTCTCGGGCAGCCTGCTGCTGCTGGCCATGACGCCGCACTCGGGCGTGCTGTGGGCCGGCGCGGGGGCGCTGCTGGTCGGCATCGGCATGGGATGCTGCAACACGACCTACCTCGTGTCGGTGCAGGCGGCGGTCGACTGGCACGAGCGCGGCGCCGCCACCTCGTCCAACATGTTCATGCGCATCGTCGGTCAGGCCGTGGGCGCGGCGCTGTTCGGCGCCATGGTGAACATCACCCTGTCGCTCGGCGCGCCGCTGCCGGCGGCGCTGGGCAATCTCTATTTCCTCAGCACCGCCCTTGGCATCGCAGCCGTCGTGCTGGCGCTGCGCTGGCCCGTGGGGCTCGGCCCCACCCATTCCCGTTAGTCAGTCGAGCAGCTCGCGGCAGTCGAGATCGTCGACGGCCTGGTGGATGCGCTCGAGATGATTCCACCAGATGACCGGCGGAATGTTGAAGGCCTGAAGGAACACCGGCTTCAGGGTCTGCCACAGCACGGCGTAGCGATAGTCGTCCTGCAGCGCCCGACGGTCGTAGCCCGCGACGCCCGCCTCGGCGAGAGCAGCGTGATAGACATCGAGAAGGTGGCCCTCGCGCGCCGCGCGCTGATCGCGAAACCAGTGCAGCGCCATCATGTAGGAGAGATCGTCCGCGCCGATATCGACGCGCCAGTTGTCCCAGTCGAACAGGCGCGCGCCGCCCGGCGTACCGTCCTTCGGCAGGAAGCAGTTCCAGACATGCGAGTCGCCGTGGCCGATCGTCATGTGGCGGCGCGACGTCTGGCGCGCGACCAGCCGCGGCCCCGCCGCCAGCAGGCGCTTGTAGAGATCGCGACGCGCCGGAGAGAGGCCGTCGCCCATGACCTGCGAGAAACGCTCGACCATTTCCCCGGCCCGCCCGAAGGCCTGCTCGAACCAGGCCGCATCGTGCCATTCGCCGATGTCGACGCCGAGACGCGGATGATCCCACCACGCCGCGTGGAACCCCGCGAAGGCCCGCACGATCTCCTCGCACTGCGCCAGCGTCGGCGGCAGCGGCCACTGGCTGGCGATCATGTGCGTGTCGGTCACGTCCTCGACCAGGACATGCCAGGCCGCCGTCTCCGCGTCGTAGTGCGACTCGAAGCAGCCCAGAAGCAGTCCGGCCGGCGTGGACGGCGCGAGCTTCGAATAGAATGCCGACTCCTGCCGCCCTCCGACCCAGTCCCCGCCCGGCTTGTCGAGCGTGCCGGTCTTCAGCACCAGCGTACGCGGCGCGCCTTCGGCCGGGCCATCGTAGGTGAGCTTCAGCCGCCAGATCTGCGACAGGATCGTGGGCGTCATGGAAACGACGGCGACGTCCGTGACCCGCCCTCGCCCCAGGACTTTCGTCAGGTGATCGGCGCTGGCGGCGAGGGGCAATGGCCGGGTTGTCATGGGCGGCCGCCATTGATCCAATGAAATTTGCAAATGGCAAGCGAGGAGGACGCACAATGAAGGTGGGATTCATCGGCCTGGGCCTGATGGGCTCGGGCATCTCGGCCAACCTGCAGAAGGCCGGCCACGCCATGGTGGTCCACGACATGCGCCGCGCCGCCGCCGACAAGCTCTGCGCGGCGGGCGCGGAGTGGGCAGCCAGCCCGCGCGCCGTGGCCGAGGCGAGCGAAATCGTCTTCACCTCGCTGCCCGGACCGCCCGAGTTCGAGGCGGTCGTGTCCGGCAAGGACGGCGTGCTGGCCGGCATCCAGCGCGGCCAGCCGCTGTTCGACTTCTCGACCAATTCGCCGACGCTGATCCGCCGGCTGGCGCCGCTGTTCGCCGAGCGCGGCGCCCACCTGCTCGACAGTCCGGTGAGCGGCGGCCCGGCCGGCGCGGCCTCCGGCAAGATGGCGATCTGGGTCGGCGGCGACGAGACGGTGTTCGAGCGCTACCGCCCGGTGCTCGACGGCGCCGGCGACCAGATCCTGCGCATCGGCCCGATCGGCTCGGCCTCGGTGGCCAAGCTGGTGCACAACCTGTCGGGCTACGTCATCAACGTGGCGCTGGCCGAGGCCTTCACCATGGGCGTGAAGGCGGGCGTCGATCCGGTCACCCTGTGGAAGGCGATCCGCAACGGCGCCAATGGCAGGCGCCGTACATTCGACGGGCTGGGCGATCATTTCCTGCCCGGCCACTACGATCCGGCGCGCTTCGCCCTCAAGCTCGCACACAAGGACGTTTCGTTGGCGACGCAAGTGGGCAAGGAAGTCGGCGTGCCGATGCGGCTCTCCAACCTCACCCTCGAAGAGATGACGGAGGCTCTGGCCCGCGGCTGGGAGAAGCGCGACTCGCGCTCGGCGATGATCCTGCAGCAGGAACGGGCGGGCCTCGAGTTCAAGGTCGACCGCGACGAAATTGCAGCCATTCTGCGAGACAACGCCAATCGGTGACGAAACACGGCGGACCCGAAAAACGCAATTCTTACAATGCCTTTGCCGGGCGGCCGTTGCCCCTGGAGGCCGGGCCTTCTACGATCCCGCGCAAGGATTTGGGAAGGCATTCATTGGTCTGCGATTCGTACGAACTGCCCTCTCCGGGGGCGGCAGCGCCATGATTGAACGCACGACCCGCAGCGTGCCGACGACCTGATGCGATGACTCCGGTCACGTTCAACGACACCCTGGGATGGCTCCACACCCCGCGCGGCGGCGTCGGCCGCGTCGCGGTGCTGATCTGCCCCGGCATGATGCAGGATGCGCTGCTGTCTCACTGCTCGCTCCGGGTCCTGGGCGAGCGCCTCGGCGA